>Ga0207797_1002111_pt1 | contig 13967 bp, 8 predicted proteins | sample PRCRCaboRojoPR_6_FD_187275 | JGI IMG/M metagenome (GOLD analysis project Ga0207797, IMG submission 187275) | Marine sediment microbial community from Cabo Rojo, Puerto Rico - PR CR 10% Liquid 1 (SPAdes) | ecosystem: Environmental > Aquatic > Marine > Coastal > Sediment | place: Cabo Rojo, Puerto... | reverse complement strand
ATGGCAACACCAGGCTCGGAATCGCTCTGGCTGTGGATCGGGACGATCGGGATGACCATCGGGACGCTGTATTTCATCGGGCGTGGACGCGGGGTCCGCGACCGGGAGATGCAGCAGTTCTACATCGCGACGATCTTCATCACCACCATCGCCGCCTCGATGTACCTCCTCATGGCGACCGGGTTCGGCCTCACGGAGGTAGTGGTCGGCGAGGAAGCGCTGGACATCTACTGGGCGCGGTACGCCGACTGGGTGTTCACGACGCCGCTACTGTTGTTCGACCTCGCGTTGCTCGCCGGCGCGAACCGCAACACGATCGCGACGCTGATCGGCCTCGACGTGTTCATGATCGTCACCGGCGTGATCGCCGCCTTCGAATCGACCGCCGAGTACCGCATCCTGTGGTGGGGCATCAGCACCGGCGCGCTGCTCGTCCTGCTGTACGTGCTGGTGGGCACGCTCTCCGAGCAGGCCCAACAGAAGTCCGCGGAAGTGAGCCAGCTGTTCGGCCAGTTGCGCAACCTCATCATCGTGCTGTGGCTGCTGTACCCCGTGGTGTGGATCCTCGGGACCGAGGGTACCATCGGCGTGCTCCCCCTCTACTGGGAGACCGCCGCGTTCATGGTGCTCGACCTCGCCGCCAAGGTCGGCTTCGGCGTCGTCCTCCTGCGCTCCCGCAGCGTCCTCGAGGCCGCGACGAAACCCGCAGCTAGCACCGTGGCCGACTAGACGAGGAGCGGGCCGGCCCGCCCGCGTCCACGGGGCATCGGGCATCGTTCGTCCTGGCGGGCGAAACGACGTCGGACGCTGTCCGCGAGGGCTGCAACCCCCCACGTGCGGGGTGTGGTTGCTCGTTCGCCAAGTTTCAACAACGTCCCCGTTCTTCGAGTGCCGGCGACGTCCTCGTTCTTCGAGGGCCGACACCGTCGATTCGGCGCCCCGCTTATTTTATTCGAAGTAGATATTATCGGGTGAAAATGTCGATACGGTGTCGGGGTATTCGCCTTTCAAAAGTTATATTGGATGGGTCTCCCAAATCAGGAGGTATGGTGTCCAACCACAGTCGTCGCGAATTCGTTGCCGCAACAGGGCTCGCAGGAATCACCGCACTGGCGGGCTGCGCCGACCTCACTGGCAGCGGGGACGGTGAGGACGGCGGTACCACGCGGCTTTCATGGCACGCGGGCGGAACCGGCGGGACCTATTTCCCGCTGTCCAACGAGATCAAGCAGGTCGTCGAGGAGAACTCCGATTTCAAGCTCCAGGTGCAGTCGACCGGGGCTTCGGTCGAGAACGTCGGGTCGCTGGGAAGCGGGGACGCGGACTTCGCGCTCATCCAGAACGACGTCGCGTATTTCGCGAAAAACGGGGAGGGCATCGACGCGTTCAAGGGCAATCCCGTAGAGAACCTCAGGGGCGTCGCGACGCTGTACCCGGAAACGATCACCATCGTCACGCTGAAAGACACCGGCATTACGAAGCCCGCCGACCTCGAAGGCAAGCGGATCAACACCGGCGACCTGGGTTCGGGTACGCAGGTCAACGCGCTCCAGATCCTGGAGGCGCTCGGCATCTCCGAATTCGACGAGCAGAACGCCGGATTCTCGACCGCGGCCGACCAGCTGAAGAACGGCGACATCGACGCGGCGTTCGTCGTCGGCGGCTGGCCGGTCGGTGCCATCCAGGACCTGGCGAACACGAACGACGCCGACATCGTCCCCATCGCGGGCGAGAACCGGCAGAAGGTCCTCGACGCGGCCCCGTTCTACGCCGAGGACACCATCCCGGGAGGCACCTACAGCGGCATCAGCAGCAAACGTGAAACCGTTTCCGTCCAGGCCATGATCGCGACCCGCGAGGAGCTGGAGGCGTCGACCGTCGAGGACGTGACCGCGGCGATCTTCGACAACGTCGGCGATCTCACGATCAAGACGGACTTCATCTCGAAGGACAGCGCCCAGGACGGCATGTCCATCGACCTTCACGAGGGTGCCAGTTCGTACTTCGGGTAGTACGTGAATGGCGGTCCGCCGTCTCGTCGCGGTCGCGCTCGCCATCGCAGTAGTTAGCGTCGGCCTCGTAGCGGCCACGTCGTCCGAGCGCGTCCTCGTCGTCGAGGACGCCGACACTGGCGAACGACTTTTGACCGTTCCAGTCCATGAAGGCTCAACCGTGACGCTCGCGTACACCCACAGCGTCGAGAAGACGCCCGTCGAGGACGTGTACACGGTCAACGGAACGGGACTCGACAACACCCTCATGCGCTTCGAGTCGTACGGGTGGGGGCTCCCGGCCCGCGAGAACGTCACGCTAAGGGACGGGTGGTTCGTGTTCGACCCCGACCGTTCGTACGACGATCTGTACGTCAAACCCGGTCGGGTCGCGGACCACACGTTGCGGGTGGACGGGCGGGCGTACGATCTCGTCGAACTCTCGAACGCCAGTTCCGTTCGAATCACGGTGACCCGGCGGACGGCGATTTCCCGCTTGTTCCGACAATGAGAATATAACTGATTATGAGCGACGATACAGACCCTTCCGATCCGGACGAAAACACCGACCAAGAGGTAGAGGAACTGACCGAGGAAGAAACCGAAGAACTGCTCCAGGAGATCGAGCGCAGGCGAACCCTGACGGGCTACGGGGCGATCGCGCTGTCGGTCGTCGGCATCCTGTTCTCCCTGTACCAGGTGTGGCTGGCAGCCAAGGGCTTCGAGATCGCGTTCGCGCTGCCGGTCGTCGGCGAAATCGAACTCATTGCCCTCCAGCAACTGCAGGCGAACGCCATCCACGTCGTTCTCGGGCTGGTGATCGCCTTCGCCCTGTTCCCGCCGTCGACGGAGGACGGGTTCCTCTCCCAGCGACTCAAAGATCTCCACGCCGACGTCCGGGAGCGGTTCGACGAGGACTCGCCGGTCGTGACCGTCGCCGGCGCCGTGGCCCGAGCCGTCCGCTGGCTCTTCGGCGACCCCGACATGCGGCGGGTGACCCCGATCGACTTCGTTTTCATCACCTGGGCGGCGCTGGCGGGCATCTACTACCTGATGGAGTTCGAGGAGATCCTGCGCATGCGAGCGCTCGGCCTCGACGCCGGGCGGACGGTCGGGGAGATTTACACCGTCCTCGGCCCGCTGAACGCACTACCCATCTTCGGCGTCTCGTCGTGGGCGTACCTGCTCGGCGTCGGGATGATCCTGCTCGTCCTGGAGGCGACCCGACGCGCGCTCGGTATGTACCTGATGGCGATCGTCGGGTCGTTCGTCGTGTATGCGAAGTACGCGTTCCTGATCCCGCTGGACGCGCCGTTCGTCTCCGTGCTGTCGACCACCGAGGCCTCGTGGTCGACCATCGTCCGCAACCTCTGGTACACGGACCAGGGGATCCTCGGGGTGCCGGTGCTGGTCTCCGTCCAGTTCATCTACATCTTCATCCTGTTCGGGGCGTTCCTGGAGATGTCCGGGGCCGGGCAGTGGCTCATCGACCTCGCGTACTCGGCGACGGGTCGGCGAAAGGGCGGCCCCGCGAAGGCGTCGATCCTGGCGTCGGGTTTCATGGGCACCATCTCCGGGTCGTCGATCGCCAACACCGTGACGACCGGCGCGTTCACGATTCCCCTGATGAAGAAGTCGGGGTACCGACCGTCGTTCTCGGGCGCCGTCGAGGCGTCGGCCTCCTCCGGGGGACAGATCCTCCCGCCCGTGATGGGCGCCGCCGCGTTCCTCATCGTCGAGTACACGCTGACCCCGTACGCCGAGGTCATCCTCGCGGCGGCCGTCCCGGCGGCGGTCTTCTTCTTCGGCGTCTGGGTGATGGTCCACCTCGAGGCCTCGCGGGCCGACATCGGGGGCGTCGAGGGACTGGACCTCGTCGACATCCGGACGCACCTCACGCACGGCTGGTTCTACCTCGTCCCGATCGGACTGTTGCTCTACTACCTCATCGTCCAGCGCCTGTCGGTCGCCCGGTCGGCCTGGTTCACGATCCTGGCGATCCTCGCGCTCATCGCCTTCGTGGCGGCGTACACGGAGGAGACGCGCGTCCCACTGTTCGGCGCCATCTTCGGGGTGACGGTCCTTCGGGGTGGCCTCGCCTGGTTGAACGGCGCCCCGGTCGTCGGAACCGTCGCCGGCTCCTTCGAGTGGATCATGATCGGCGGGAGCCTCGCCGTGCTCCTGGTTCGATACGACATCGATCCGGCTCTCCTGCGATACAACGACGACGTCGCGGACTCCGCGGAAACGGTCGCCGGCAAACTGAACCGAACGTCGCTGGCCGACAACGCGCTGTTCCGGTACGGAACGTTCATCTTCAAGTCGCTCGACAGCGGGGCGCGGACGGCCACGACCGTCGTGATCGCGGTCGCGGCGGCGGGCATCATTCCGGGCGTCATCGCCACGACGGGACTCGGGCCGAACCTCACGGCGCTCATCCTGGACCTCTCGGGCGGGTCGCTGGTCATCCTGTTGTTCATCACCGCCGTCTCGAGCATCATCCTCGGTATGGGCATGCCGACCACGGTCACCTACATCATCCTCGTCTCGTTGCTGGGACCGGCCATCGCCGAGTTCGGCATCCCCATCCTCGCGGCGCACCTGTTCATCCTGTACTTCGGCGTCATCGCCGACATCACGCCGCCGGTCGCCGTCGCGGCCTACGCCGCGTCGGGCGTCGCGAAGTCCGACCCCTTCGACACGGGGGTCAAGGCGTTCAGCCTCTCGCTGAACAAGGCCATCGTTCCGTTCGCCTTCGTCCTCTCCCCGGGCATTCTCCTGCTACGGGGAACGGGGACGGGCCAGGAGGTCAACGTCCTGACCTTCGCGGACGTCGCCGACCTCGGGTTTTTCGTTCCCGAAGTTCTCATCCCGATCGTCGGCGTGTTCGTGGGCGTCGTCGCGCTCGGCGCGACGGTCATCGGGCACTTCTACACGGACGTGTCCGGCGTCGAACGGGCCGGGTTCGCGGTGAGCGCGTTGCTGCTGATGGCGCCGGGCCTGCTCATCAGTCCGCTCTCGGCGCTCGTGGGGTCGAGCATCGCCCTCGACATCGGGCTGCGGGCGGTCGGGGTGATCGTCTTCCTCGCGCTCCTCCTGTCGAAGCGTCGGGCGGCAACGTCGGAAAAGCGTCCGTCGAGCACCTGACCCGGTTCGGGTTTCGATCGCGGGCCGTCGCCCGCGACGGTTTCGGGCGACTCTTGCGTTTTCCACAAATCCCAATTGAGCCGATAGCCGGTCGCCGCCGGCCCCTTCCGGTCGACGAGCGAGGGAACTGTTTTTGACTCGTCGGACCGAGGTTCCCCCATGGACGTACAGACGGTCTCCGATCTCGGGCCGGACGACCGGTCCGCGATCTTCGATCGGGACGCGGGGGTCGACGCGATCCGTGACGACGTCCGGGTCATCGTCGATCGGGTCCGCGAGGAGGGGGACGTCGCCCTCCGCGAGTTCGCCGCCGAATACGACGACGTGGACGTGGGCGCGATCGAGATCACCGACGAGGCCGAGCAGGCCGCGGCGACGGTCGACGCGGAGGTCCACGAGGCGATCGACGCCGCCGCCCGTAACGTCCGAACGTTCCACGAGCGACAGGTGCGCTCGGACTGGACCGAGGAGTTCGAGGACGGTCGCGAACTCGGCCGGCGGTTCCGGCCGCTGGAACGGGTCGGCGTCTACGTCCCGGGGGGATCGGCGGCCTACCCGTCGAGCGCGCTGATGGGCGTCATCCCGGCGGTCGTGGCCGGCGTCGACCAGGTCGTCGTGACGACGCCCCCGGCGGAGGAGATCAACCCGGTGACGCTTGCCGCGATCCACGTTGCGGGGGCCGACGAGGTGTACCAGGTCGGGGGAGCTCAGGCCATCGCGGCGCTGGCCCACGGGACCGAGTCGATCCCGGCGGTCCAGAAGATCGTCGGACCGGGTAATCGGTGGGTCACGGCCGCCAAGGCCGAGGTGCAGGGCGACGTCTCCATCGACTTCCTGGCCGGACCGTCCGAGGTGCTCGTCGTCGCCGACGACACGGCCGACCCCGCCTTCGTCGCGGCCGAACTGCTGGCCCAGGCGGAACACGACGAGAACGCGGCGGTCGTGGCGGTCACCGACGAGGAATCCGTTGCGACGGCGATCGCGCGGGCGGTCGAGGACCAACTCCCCGAACGCGACCGGCGGGAGACGATCGACGCCGCCCTCGAAAACGACGCCAGCGGGGTCTTCCTCGCCCGGTCGATGAGCGAGGCGATCCTGTTCGCCGACGAGTTCGCGGCCGAACACCTCTCGGTCCAGGTCGCCGACCCGGAGACCGTCCTCGACCGGATCGACTCGGCCGGGAGCGTCTTCGTCGGGCCGCACACCCCGGTCGCCGCTGGCGACTACGCCACCGGCACCAACCACGTCCTCCCGACGAACGGGCTGGCGAAGCGACACGGGGGCCTCTCGGTCGACGAGTTCGTCCGATCGACCACGATCCAGCGGCTCGATCGGGAGGCGCTGGAATCCCTCGGGGACGCCATCGTCACCCTGGCGGACGCCGAAGGGCTCGAGGCCCACGCGGAGAGCGTTCGCCGCCTCCTGGATCGATGACGGACGGGCTGACGGACGTCGATCTCCGGCCCGCGTTCAAGGCCGTCCAGGAGGATCCGGAGGGCCGTCACTCGCTCGAGACGTCACTGGCCCCCGTCTACGAAGCGATCCGGACGGCGGACGCTCGGCGCGTCGACGAGCTGGCCCACCTGCTCGACCGGTATCTGCCCCTGGCCGAAACGCTGGTCGAGGTGGACTGTGGCCCCGGGGAGCTACTGGGTGAGCAGGAGGCGGTCGACACGTTCGTCGGCGTGGAATCGAGTCCACACCTCCTCCGGCGGGCCGCGCGTCGGGTGCCGGTTGTGCGCGGGGATCCGCGGTTCGTCCCGGCGGTCGACGTCGACGCCGTCGCCGCCTTCGGGTACCTCACCGCCGAGTTCGATCGGGCCGACCTGCGGTCGTTCGTGACCTCGGCGCTGGGGTCGTTGGCACCCGGCGGAACCCTCCTGTTCGACGCGCCGCTGTCGGCCCGGGCGTTCGACGCGGACGACTTCGAGGTGACGGACGGCGGAGTCAGCGTCCGACGGACGGTCGAGGTCGACGAGGGTGGCGCCGGCGAGACCGTCCGCGTGCGCGACCGGTACGAACTGGTCGATCGCCTCGGGGACGAAACCGTCACCACCGAGGTCGTACGGGAGTGCAGGACCTGGGACGTCGGGACCGTCTGGGACGTCGTTCACGACGCGGGGTACGAGTCGGCCGTTATCTCGTCGGGCGACGTCGAACCGGGTGCCGCGCTGGTCGTCGCGTCGAGCGAGGCCGAGGCACCCTGATCGCCCGTTCGTTCGTCCGCCCGCTCTTCCCCGGCGACCGTCGCCGATGCCGGAAGACGTATTCTCGTGTGGCGAGTCGGTGCGGCTATGCCAGCCGCACTCGTCACCGGTTCGTCCCGGGGCATCGGGCGAGGCATCGCACTCCGATACGCCCGCGACGGCTACGACGTGGTCGTGAACTACGTCGACAGCCGGGACCGGGCCGAAGCGGTCGCCGAACGGATCCGCGACGACATCGGAGCGTCGGCCGTGGCGGTCCAGGCCGACGTGAGCGACCCGGACGACGCCCGCCGCCTGGTCGACGCCGCGCGCGAGGAGTTCGGGGGCCTCGATCACGTCGTGAACAACGCCGGGATCGACCAGCACGTGTACACCGAGGACCTCCCGCCCGAGGACTTCGATCACGTGATGGACGTCAACGTCAACGGGGCGTTCAACGTCACCAAGTTCGCCCGCCCGCTCCTGTTCGAATCGGGCGACGATCCGTCGGTCGTCAACGTCTCGTCGATCCTCGCGCACGTCGGCGCCCCGATCGAGTGTCACTACGCGTCCTCCAAGGCCGGCCTGATCGGGCTGACCAAGAGCCACGCGCGGGACTTCGCCCCGGACGTCCGGGTGAACGCCATCGCGCCCGGCCACGTCGAGACCGACATGACGGCCGACCGGACCGAGGACCGGCTGGCGGAGATCCTCGAGGACATCCCCGTGGACCGCGTGGGCCAGCCCGAGGACATCGCCGACGCGGCGGCGTACCTGCGGGACGCGACGTTCGTGACCGGGGAAACACTCGAGGTCAACGGCGGCGAACACATGCGGTGATCGGGACGGACCCGGGCGTTTTTACTCGGGCGCATCCAACCGGGCGTACATGACCGACGCGGGGCAGACGGGACTCGACGACTTCGCGGCGCCCGACGAGGACCGACCGGACGAGGAGGCCGCCGTCGTCGCGGGCAACGGCGGCGACGACGCGACCGTGATCGACCCGACGCGGGAGAGCCTCCCCGAGGCGTCCGGGGCCGTCGAACTGGCCGTCACGCAGGTCGACTACACCATCGAGGGGTCCGGGGCCGACGAGACGCCGCTGATCCACGTCTTCGGGCGCGACGGCGACGCGACCGCGGAACACGTCGTCGTCCGCGGGTTCCGGCCCTACTTCTACGCGCCGACCGACACGATCGATCGGGGTGACCTGCAGGACGATCGGATCACCGACTGGGAGGAGGGCTACGAGAGCATTCGGGGCGAGGAACTGACGAAGATCTACGGCCGAACGCCCCGGGACGTGGGGCAGATCCGCGACGAGTTCGACCACTACGAGGCGGACATCCTCTTCCCGAACCGGTTCCTCATCGACAAGGACGTCTCGGGGGGCGTCCGAGTTCCCGAGCGCCGCATGGAGGACGGCCGCCTCCTCGTCGACCACGAGGAGGTCGAGGCCGTCGAACCGATGGACGTCCCACCCCGCGTCAACACCTTCGACATCGAGGTCGACGACCGCAACGGCTTCCCCGAGGAGGGCGAGGAGCCGATCATCTGTCTCACCAGCCACGACTCCTACGACGACGAGTACGTCGTCTGGCTGTACGAATCCCCCGGCGGGAACGGGAGCGAGGTCGTCTCGGGCGACCTTCCCGACTACGACCCACTTCGCGATGACGCCTCCTACGAAGTGCGCTCGTTCGAGACGGAGGCGGCGATGCTCGACGCGTTCCTCACCTACATCGAAACCACCGACCCGGACGTCCTCACGGGGTGGAACTTCGAGGAGTTCGACGCCCCGTACTTCCTCGACCGGCTCGAAGAACTCGACCCGGCCGCCGAGGAGGACCTCTCCATCGAACGACTCTCCCGCGTGAGCGAGGTCTGGCGGAGCAACTGGGGCGCGCCGGACGTCAAGGGCCGGGTCGTGTTCGACCTGCTGTACGCCTACAAGCGCACCCAGTTCACCGAACTCGAGTCCTACCGACTGGACGCCGTGGGGGAGATGGAACTCGGCGTCGGCAAGGAGCGCTACCCCGGCGACATCGGCGACCTCTGGGAGGACGACCCCGAGCGTCTGCTGGAGTACAACCTCCGGGACGTCGAACTCTGCGTCGAACTCGACCGCAAGCAGGAGGTGATCGCCTTCTGGCGCGAGGTCGCGAACTTCGTCGGGTGCAAACTGGAGGACGCCCCGACGCCCGGCGACGCCGTCGACATGTACGTCCTCCACGAGGCCCACGACCGGTTCGCTCTCCCCTCGAAGGGCCAACAGGAGGCCGGCGAGGAGTACGAGGGCGGCGCGGTCTTCGAACCCATCTCCGGGGTCAAGGAGATGGTAACTGTACTAGACCTGAAATGTTTCAGTGGTGACACCGATGTACTCACTCCGGACGGTGTTCGAAACATCTCGTCTCTCGAAGTAGACGACCAAGTGTATACACTCGATCCGGATACCTTCGAGTGTGAGGTCAAACCAGTCGTCGACACGTGTGCCTACGACAACAATTATGGAGAATTGCATTACCTCAGCGGGAATACACACGACTTCAAGGTCACCGAAAACCATCGGTTCTTGGTTTCCAAAGAACGGGGCTGGGACGAACAGGAACCCGATGACTTTGAGTTCATGGAATACCGCGACATCCCGGCCGCCGAACGGTTCGCGTTCCCGCAACACCAGCCGATGGACGGAAAATCGCCGGACACGTTCGACTTGGTCTCTGAAGTGGAGGGAGGCCACGTCGTGGTATATACGGAATCCGATCTTCGACGGTTCCGGAACCAGGTTCCGGACGACGTCACGGAGGAATTGGACCTCCTTCACGGTTCGTCATCCACTGCGGGACTGACTCAAAAGGTCGGCAAGTATCTAATTCCGGTATCGACGTTCCGAAACCACCGACCCGTCATCGAAGAACACGCCGATCAAGTATTCCTCAAGTACGGCCGGAGTCACGGAGAGATACCGCTGTCGTTCGACATGGAAAATTGGCTGGAATTGCTTGGCTGGTTCGTTACTGAAGGAAGTACGGACTCGAAGCGCGGACGACTCACGCTTCACCAGTCCGACGACGATGGGCGCAACCGAATCGAATCCCTCCTCGAGGAGATGGGAATCGACTACAGTGTCGATGAGCGTGGATTCAACGTCTCGAACCGATTCCTGGTCGATTGGCTAGACGAGAACGGTGGTAACGGATTCGCTGACAAACGTCTTCCCGAATGGGTGTTCGACCTCGACGCTGAATTGCTCGAGGTCCTTCTGGAAACGATGATACGGGGAGACGGGAGTCGAACGGATTCGGGCCTCCGGAAGTTCTGGACGAAGAGTGACGACCTCAAGGAGGCCATCATTGACATTGGCGTTCGATGTGGCCACAAACCCACGGTGTCGGAGCAGTCCGACGGCACGTGGTACGTTTCTCTCGGCAAGAGAGGGTCGTTCGAAAAACGAACGAACGCAACGACCGAGGATCACGACGGCGAAGTGTATTGCGTGACGGCCGAAGACAATCACGTCATTTTGGCCGGTCGAAACGGAAACTTCCAGTGGGTTGGCCAATCCCTTTACCCGATGTGCATGGTCACCATCAACGCCTCGCCCGAGACGAAGGTCGATCCCGACACCTACGACGGCGAGACGTTCGTGTCTCCCAACGGGACTCACTTCCGGACCGAACCCGACGGGATCATCCGGGACATGGTGACAGAACTCTTGGATGAACGGGAAGAAAAGAAAGCCCTTCGGAACGAACACGACCCCGAAACTCCAGAATACGAGACCTACGACCGCCAGCAAGCAGCTGTAAAAGTTATTATGAATTCTCTCTACGGCGTGTCTGGGTGGGAACAGTTCCGGCTCTACGACCAGGAGAACGCCGCTGCCGTCACCGCCACCGGTCGGGGCGTCATCGAGTACACCGAGACCGTCACCAACGAGATGGGTTACGAGGTGGCCTACGGGGATACTGATAGTGTAATGATAGAATTAGGATCTGATAAATCTAAGGACGAAGCAATCGACGCCTCCTTCGACCTCGAGGAGCGGATCAACGCCTCCTACGACGAGTATGCGCGCGAGGAACTCGACGCCGAGGACCACCGCTTCCAGATCGAGTTCGAGAAACTCTACCGGCGGTTCTTCCAGGCGGGCAAGAAGAAGCGCTACGCCGGTCACATCGTCTGGAAGGAGGGCAAGGACGTCGACGACGTGGACATCACGGGCTTCGAGTACAAGCGCTCGGACATCGCCCCGATCACGAAGGAAGTCCAGCATCGGGTGCTGGAGATGATCGTCAAGGAGGGCGACATCGAGGCGGTCAAGGACTACGTCAACGAGGTCATCGCGGACTTCCAGGCGGGTAACGTCGATCCCGAGGACGTCGGCATCCCGGGCGGCATCGGGAAGAAACTCGAGAACTACGACACCGACACGGCCCAGGTCCGCGGCGCGAAGTACGCCAACCTGCTCCTGGGGACGAACTTCGCGAGCGGGTCCAAGCCGAAGCGCATCTACGTCGAGAAGGTCCACCCGTCGTTCTGGAAGCGCATGGAGGAGGAACGGGGCCTCGACCCGCAGGAGGACCCACTGTACGGCGAGTTCAAGCGGGATCCGGACGTCATCTGCTTCGAGTACGCCGACCAGCTCCCCGACGAGTTCGCGGTCGACTGGGACAAGATGCTCGAGAAGACCCTCAAGGGACCGATCGCCCGGATCCTCGAGGCGCTCGACGTGTCCTGGGAGGAGGTCAAGAGCGGACAGGAACAGACCGGGCTCGGACAGTACATGTGAGCGGCCCGGTTGGGATCGCGGTATCGCCCCCGTTTGTCGAATCGTGACGATTACTTTGTGCTCCGATTGGCGGGGTTAGTGATGGGCGAAATTCAGCTATCGGAATTGAAAACACGATTTTCCATGAGGGTAATTCGCAGGGTGTCGATACGAAAAGGTTATGGGTCCGACTCCGCTCTATGCTAATGTTAGGAGACCCTAAAAATGGCCCGTCTCGAACTGAAGGACGTACACGCTTCTGTAGCAGAGAACGGAGAGAAGATCCTGAACGGTGTGGATCTCGAGGTCGAATCCGGCGAAATCCACGCCCTCATGGGTCCGAACGGCAGCGGGAAGTCCACGATGGCGAAGATCATCGCGGGCCACCCGGCCTACGAGGTCACCGAGGGCGAGGTCCTCCTCCACCTCGAGGGAGACGAGTTCGGCATCGAGGTTCCAGAGGACAAGCGCACCTGGGACCTGCGCGAGCTGGAACCGAACGAACGTGCCGCACTCGGCATCTTCCTCGGGTTCCAGTACCCGGCGGAGATCGAGGGCGTCACGATGGTGAACTTCCTCCGGACGGCGCTCAACGCCAAGCTCGAGGAGCGGGAGGAGCTGTTCTCCGAGGAGGAAGACGACGAGGAGGAGGACGAGGCCGGCTACGACACCTCCCCGATGGAGGGCCCCGCGGACGAGGGCGAGATCGGCGTCGCGGAGTTCCAGCAGCTCCTCCAGGAGAAGATGGAGCAACTGGACATCGACGAGAAGTTCGCCCAGCGGTACCTCAACGCCGGCTTCTCCGGCGGCGAGAAGAAGCAAAACGAGGTGCTCCAGGCCGCGATCCTCGAGCCCGAGATCGCCGTGCTCGACGAGATCGACTCCGGGCTGGACATCGACCGCCTGCAGGACGTCTCGAACGGGATCAACGCGCTGCGCGACGAGCAGGGCACCGGCGTCCTCCAGATCACCCACTACCAGCGGATCCTCGACTACGTCGAGCCCGACCGCGTGCACGTCATGCTCGACGGCGAGGTCGTCATGGAGGGCGGTCCCGAACTCGCGAAGAAACTCGAGGACAAGGGCTACGACTGGGTCCGCGACGAAGTCTACGAGGCGGCGTAACCACTCGTGGCTAGCACGAACGTAATAAGCAAGGAAACGTAATTACACCAGATCACCATGAGTTCCGAAGACCTCAAAGACACCGACACCGAGGCCGCGTTCGACTTCAAGGACGACCAGAAGGCCGCCTTCGCGGCCGAGAAGGGCCTCACCGAGGAAACGATCAGGCTGATTTCGGAGGACAAGGACGAGCCGGAGTGGATGCTGGAGCGTCGCCTTCGCGCCCTGAAACAGTTCCAGGAGATGCCGATGCCGACCGACTGGCCCGGCCAGCCGGACCTCTCCGGGATCGACATCGACCAGCTCGTCCCATACATCCGCCCGGACATCGAGACGCGCGGCGGCGTCGAGTCCTGGGAGGACCTGCCGGACGAGATCAAGGACACCTTCGACAAGCTCGGGATCCCCGAGGCCGAGAAGGAGGCCCTCTCGGGGGTCGGCGCCCAGTACGAGTCCGAGATCGTCTACCAGAACATGAAGGAGCAGTGGGAGGAGAAGGGCGTCATCTTCATGGACATGGACAGGGCGGTCCAGGAGCACCCCGACATCGTCGAGGAGTACTTCATGACGAAGTGCGTGCCGCCCAGCGACAACAAGTTCGCGGCGCTGCACGGCGCTGTCTGGTCGGGCGGCTCGTTCGTGTACGTCCCCGAGGGCGTCACGGTCGAGATGCCCGTCCAGGCGTACTTCCGGATGAACTCGGAGGGCATGGGCCAGTTCGAGCACACGCTCATCATCGCC
>Ga0207797_1002110_pt1 | contig 13973 bp, 10 predicted proteins | sample PRCRCaboRojoPR_6_FD_187275 | JGI IMG/M metagenome (GOLD analysis project Ga0207797, IMG submission 187275) | Marine sediment microbial community from Cabo Rojo, Puerto Rico - PR CR 10% Liquid 1 (SPAdes) | ecosystem: Environmental > Aquatic > Marine > Coastal > Sediment | place: Cabo Rojo, Puerto... | reverse complement strand
GGATTCCTTGAATCTGATCTCTTGCCCCTGTAGGGGGCAGATAGCGATAGCACCTCTGCAGAACTCTGAACAAGCGCCTCGTAGAGTGCGCGATAAAATATTTAATGCTATGGCCCATATTTCAAAACAATTTAGCTTTCATCTGCCAGATTTGTTCATAATAAACTATCTTGATTCGATAAGGTAATAAGGTCCATGTTGCGCGGGAATTCAGAGCTACTAAGGTCCAAGGTAAAAAAGATAAGGTTTTTTCAATAAACCGGAACTACCAGTTAAAACTTATTTCCAGCATATTAAACTGGTAAAATCCCATCTCCGCTACGACCAGCGCTTTCGGATCCGCAATGGATTTACGGGGCTTTTTACGGTAGTAAAATAATAATTGCCGGCACCAAACCCGGAGAAAAATTTCTCCCTGTCCGGGACAACAAGATTCTCAAAGCTAAGGGTAATGTTTTTCTCTGCATTGTTCTGGATAAACCGGTCGATAAGCAGTTCCATGGCCTTTAGCCTGATGCCTTCCCGCGTAACCCCGGAATAAAGCACACTCGCTTTTCTCTTCGACTTCAGGAAGAACACAGCGGCACATAAATGGTTTTCCTCCGAAAAAGCTGCATATATATCACCCAGTCCATGATTGATAACAAAACCAAGGATCTGCCCCAGCTTTTTCACAGTTTCCTTTTTTCGCCGACCCGATATCATAACCGATCTGTAATCAATAAAATCCATAAATTCGCCCGGGGTTAGTCCACGGAGGATGTTCACCATTTTTCTTTTCGCCTTTTCAATATTGTCAAAAACTGTATCGGAGTAAGACCCCCGTATAAAATTGTAATTGCTGATCAGGTCAAACTCGTAGATATTGTTCTTTTTCTGGCGAAAAAGCCTGGGATTAATCCTGTTGAACTTGTTCAGGCTAACGCTGAAAACTTTATAGGTTTGATTCACTTTTCTCAGGAAAGAATTGGTCATTTCTTCATCCATGATATCCGTGGAGAAAACTCCCAGTTGATTGGCCAGGATGGTGTTATAAACATGCTTAATGCCCGATTTCTTTTTTATGAGAAGGGGCATCACAGCCTGGTAATCCTCCTGAACGATGGCTTCCCACTCTTCACAGATTATATCCAGGTACCATGAAAAGGCATAAATGCTCCCGTTATGTGCATTGTTGATACAATTGTCCCATTTAATGAAGTTGATCTCATCGTTTCTTAGATGTCGTAATCCATTTGACTGTTTTGTCTGCTTCATAATAACCCCTCGTCGGCATAACTATAATAAACATTTTGTCCCACAATGACATGATCCAGCACCTGTATGTCGAGGTAGGCCGAGGCATTTTTGAGCTTTTGGGTAATGTTGGAATCGGCTTTGCTCGGTCGTATATTGCCCGAAGGATGGTTGTGACAAAGGATCATGCCGGTAGCCAGTTTCTCGATGGCCTGTTTCAGGATGATCTTCACATCCGTCACGGTTCCCGTAACCCCTCCCTGGCTGATCCTCTGTTCATCGATGATCCGGTTGGAACGGTTCAGGTAGATCACCCAGAATTCTTCATGGGGAAGATCCACCAATCTGGGCTGAAATCGTTCATACACCTCCTGGCTCGATTTGATCTGTTTCTTATTGACAATTTCGGCGAGCTTTCTTCTTTTGCCCAGTTCGAGAGCAGCAGCAATGGCAATGGCTTTCGCCTGCCCTATCCCTTTATACTTTTGCAGATCATGAATGGTTAATTTGCCGAGCTCATTCAGGTTGTTTTCCACGTCCTTGAGTATACGCTTGGTCAGCTCCACTGCAGTTTCGGTTGTGCTTCCGGAACCTATCAGGGTGGCCAGAATTTCGGCATCAGAAAGGGCATTGACGCCTTTTTTTACCAGTTTTTCCCTCGGCTGATCTTCCACAGCCCAGTCCTTGATATTCAGTTTATTCCTGTATTCCATGTATGCATATGAAAAGCTGGGTTATAAACGATTCTAAAATTATGAAATTTAGAAGAAAAATTCCACCCATCATTCGTTTTTATTTGTGCCGGAATGGAACTTATTCTTTAACAAAAAGGCAGTCAGTTTTGCTATTCTTTGGGTGGCCGCCGCTTCCCCCTTCTTTCCTTTTCCTTCAGGTATTGCTCAATCTGCCAGTCGTAATAATCCATGTTCTTCTCTTCCATTTCCTCCTCGATCTCCCACTCGTACTTTTTCCTTTGCGGACCCATGTCCTTATAATAGAAAGCCATGGCCACACCGGCAATGGCACCGAAAAGATGTCCTTCCCAGGATACCTGTTCGCGGAGCGGGAGCAATCCCCAGATCATTCCCCCATAGAGAAAAGCCACCAGTAAAGATAAGGCCATCAAACGAACGTGCTTGCGGATGATCCCGCTAAGGAAAAGAAAGGCAGCAAGACCGTATATCAAACCGCTTGCACCGATATGGTAGGCTTCACGACCACCAAACCACAGCATAATACCGGAAAGAAAATAGATAAACAGGAACACCCTGAGTGCTATGGTATCGTAAAAGTAAAACAGCCCCATACCAAGGATTACCAGGGGAAGGGTGTTTGCCAGCAAATGTTGAATGTCTCCGTGAATCAAGGGTCCCATAATGATGCCTACCAAACCATCCGTTTCCAGGGGATAAACTCCCAGGTCTGAAAACCTCACCTCAAGAACAATTTCCGACAGTTTAACCAGCCATAGGAGGATGACAAATGATGCGGGAAATATGAGGCTGTAGAAAAATTTTTTCTTTTCCAGTGTTTCTTCTTCCATATCCACAAAAATGTTATTGAATACCGGTTCCGGTAAAACAACCGGAACCGGTAAGTTGTTTATTTTATTCCCGTGGTTCCCAGTCGGCAAAATGATCGGAAACCACGTATGTTTTCGGCTCGGTAACCCAGGAATCGTTTGAATTATAGGTCCATTCCATGGTTTCCGAACCGCCCCCGCTCTGGGTGGTGATCAGGAAACGCGGCGAAAGATGACCTATGGCATTGGCCTGGTCCCTGGGAAGCTTATCATCACCGCCGCTTGGATCAATGGGAACCCAACCGTAATTGGGGAGGTAAATTTCCACCCACCGGTGGTAAACGTCATCCAGGCTGGCTTCATCTCCCCTGATCACCAACGATCCGACATATCTTGCAGGTATCCCAACTGAACGACACATGGAGATAAAAGCAAAGGTATACTCTGAGCAGGAGCCATTGCCCCTCTCAATTACCGTGGGCGCTGTATTCCATCCCCCTACCATTTCATAGTACATGTTATCGATCAGGTAATTAAAGATGTCCCTGGCCATCCAGTATGGATTATCACTCTCGCCCAGGGCTTTTTTCACTGCATTCTTAATGGTGGGGTGGTTATATTGATATTTCTCATTGTTGGCCAGGTATTTTTCTTTGATATCCCGGGGAACTTCCTCCAGGCTCCCTACTTTATCTGGATAAATGAAGTAACGTACATCATAAAGTGTGGCATCCACTTTCATTTCAAACCTTACCGTTTCGTTTGGGCCGATATCTTCTCTATGCAGATGGGCCGTTTTCTGATCCCACTGATCGGTAACCACATTGGTATATTCCGGGGAATAGGAAATTTCTCCTTCGATTTCCTGGTTGGGACGATCTTTGGGTATGGCCACATGGATATCAGCCTCTTTCACATCTCCCGGCCCGAAATTGGTAATCTGGTGGGTATAGGTTACTGAAGCTTTATGGGCCTGCGTTCTCCTGTATTTCGTTCCGTCGTCCACTTTAAGCTGATACATAGCATCGCTTTGTGAGTCGACAGCCCACAGATTCTCACCGTAAAAGGCAAGTCCCCGGGTAAATTCTCCCGGAGCCTGTGCAATGATGATCACAGAACCGTTCTCCGGTGATACCATGTATATTTCATTGTTTATTCTGTCGGAAATCCAGAGGTATTTCCCGTCATATGTAAGGCCCCTGGGGTCGTTGGCCGGAGCTTTGAATGATTTGATGGTGGTGCCGTCATTGGGGTTGAACTGTATGATCTTGTCCTGATCATTATCTACACACCAGAGGTATTTACCGTCCCATGCAAGACCACGGGGGCTGTTGGTAGGTGCGCTTACAGTATGCATCACGGTGCCGTCTTCAGGATTCACCCTGTATACCACACCATCATAATTTTCTGACAGGGGAATGCCGCCTTTTACATCCACACTCCAAAGAGCATTGCCGTCCCAGGCCAGACCCATGGGCCAGTACCCGGGTGCACCGATCTTTTTAACGGTTTCGCCGGTTTCGGGATCAATGGCAAACAGTTGTTTGGCTTTTCGGTCGGCCATCCATATATACTCCCCGTCATAAGTCATTCCAGTAGGTATTTTCCCCGGTGTTTGATGTTGCTTAACAACTTGTCCGGGATATGAAAAGCCGGTGGAAGGAAGTAAAAATAGGGTTAAAAGAAAACATGCGAAAAATAGCTTGAATCGTTTCATAGATTACATTCTTTTAGTTTTTATTTCAAAATTAAAAAAATTAAGGGTTCTTTATCGGGCTCTTTTTTTATTTGAATACAATATTCGGGAAGGAGTTTAACGTTAAGTCATTAGTATAAGGTTACATTTACAGATGGAGTAAAATATATACTTTTGCAGGAAATCTAAGAGGTAAAAAAATATGCTCGAAAAAAAGAAATTTGATGCGGAACGTGTGGTATTGATAGGAATTATTAATCAGGAACAGGATGAAAATAAAGTAGAAGAATATCTGGATGAGCTGGCATTTCTTGCCAGAACAGCGGGTGCCAACCCCGTTAAAAAATTCACCCAGCAGTTAAGCAAACCGGATCCCAAGACCTTTATCGGTTCCGGTAAATTAAACGAGATCAAGCAATTCAATAAGGAAAACAATGTGGATACGGTCATATTTGACGAAGAGCTGACGCCTTCCCAATTGAGAAACGTGGAAAAGCTGATGAAGTCGAAAGTGATGGACCGTACCAACCTCATACTTGATATATTTGCCAAGCGTGCCAAAACGGCTCATGCGAAAACACAGGTAGAGCTAGCCCAGTACGAGTATCTCCTTCCCAGGCTGACCGGTATGTGGACCCACCTGGAAAGACAACGCGGTGGTATTGGAACCAGGGGACCTGGTGAGCGGGAGATTGAAACCGACCGAAGGATTGTAAGGGACAAAATAACAAGGTTGAAAAACCAGTTGGCCAAAATCGACAAGCAAAAGGCCACACAGCGAAAGAACAGGGGCAAGCTGGTAAGGGTGGCACTCGTAGGGTATACCAATGTGGGGAAATCCACCCTGATGAATGTGCTGAGCAAATCCGACGTTTTTGAGGAAAATAAGCTCTTTGCCACGCTGGATACGACCGTAAGGAAGGTAGCCATAGGAAATCTGCCCTTCTTGCTTACCGATACCGTGGGATTCATCCGTAAACTCCCGCACAGCCTGGTTGAATCTTTTAAATCAACGCTGGATGAGGTTAGAGAAGCGGATATTCTGCTTCATGTTGTGGACATCAGCCATGGAGGTTTCCAGGAACAAATCAATGTGGTAAATCAAACCCTGCGTGAGATTGGTGCTGGAGACACGCCCACCCATGTGGTCTTCAACAAAATTGACCTTTACGAAAACGGCAACCCGGAAAATAACGGCCAGGAAGCGGATGAGAAGCTCAAGGCTTACCATGACCTGAAAAACAGCTGGATCGCCAAATCAAACAATTCCAACATCTTTATCTCCGCACAGAACAGGACCAACATACAGGAACTAAGAGAAACCCTCTACCACGAAGTCAAGAAAATCCACGTACAGCGGTATCCTTATGATGATTTTCTCTACTAGCCCTCTGTTGTGGCCTGGAGTTGTTTAGAAGTCAGAGTGGGAAGGGAGGTCAATGAATGAATGAGTGAATGAGAGAATGATTGAATGCTTAAATGCTTAAATAACCGAATGATGGGCTAATTGGATGATTGGGTGATTGGGTAGAAGAGGATGGGAGAATTGGAGTGAATGAGAGAATGCATGAATAATAGAATGCTTAAATAATGAATATAATAGTAGTAGTTAATGTTTGTCCATAAAGCCCTCCGTGTCCATTCGTGATTTTCTTTGTGTTCTCCGTGGTTAATATTAAACATTTGAACCACAGAGCTTCAAAGAGAACAGATATGGAGTAACACAGAGAGAATTTAGAAGAACTTCAAAGATCTTTCGACTTTATGTATAGCTCTAGTATATTAACCACTTATTTAGTTTAGTTTTCTTTTCATGAGCATAATATCTGCAAAACGAATTTGCCAGGATATATTTTCTTTGCGGTCTCTGCATCTTCTCCATTCAATCATTTTAGCATTTATGCATTCAACTACATTCAAGCATTTTAGCATTTAAGCATTCATGCATTTTATTCCATTCTATCATTCTCTCATTTACTCATTCAATCATTCTCTCATTCCCCTCCCCCGCCGGTATAACGAACGAAAAAGTGGTACCCTTGTCGGGTTTGGATTCCACCTGGATGTTTCCGCCCAGGAGCTCTACCAATCCCCTGGAGATGGGGAGTCCCAAACCGGTCCCTTCGTATTTTCTTTCACTGGAATCCTCTACCTGGGTGAACCTTTCAAAAATTCTTTCTTGATGCTCACTGGAAATTCCGATCCCGGTATCCTCCACAAAGAAACGGACATCCCCGTTATCCAGTGAATACCCAAATGAAATTTCACCTCCCTCAGGTGTAAATTTGAAGGCATTATTGAGTAAATTGGCCAGTATCTGGCGTACCTTGTTTTCATCCGACCGGATCACGCATGAATTGTTTTGATTTGGAATACAGGTATTAAAATGGATGTTGTTTCTACTGGCCTTTGGCTCAAAGGAGGAATAGGTTTCGTGGATCAATGAATTCAGGTTAAAGGGATTGATTTGCAGAGACTGCTGGCCGGTATCCAGCTTGGCCATGCTCAGCACATCATCAATGATATCAATGAGGTGATCGGAGGAATTGTGGATGGCATCTATGTATAGCTTCCTGTTTTCAGAAGATAAGTCGGGTTTATCGAGCAATTGCACGTAACCCAGTATGATGTTCAAAGGCGTGCGAATTTCGTGGGAGAGATTGGCCAGGAATGCCGTTTTCAGCCGTTCATTCTCCTCAGCTTTTTCTTTTGCTTCCCATAGTTCATTTTCCAGCATTTTACGCTGTAAGGCAATTGAGGCCTGACTAAGAAAAGTCTCTACCATGTTGAAATACTGTATTTCAGGTGTATTGAATTTAAAAATATGGATGGCTGAAAACAGCCGGTCACCCTTTCTCAACCCAATGGTATAAATACTTTTAAGATTGAACAGCTTCTCTATCTGCCTGGCAACCTTGCCACTGACATATCCCCTGGCAAAATCCTTAAGCCCTTCCTCAGATCTTACCAGTCTTTGCTTTTTATAGACCATTTTAAAATCAGGATCCAGCTGGTATTGTTTCCCAATCGGATTCAATCCCATAAGTTCTATCACCCTGGCAAAGTTGCTTTTCTTGATTCCGAATACATACTTAGCAGTCACAAAATCCTCTTCTTCACTAACATCGGATATAATGCTTGCCGATTGAGGGACCAGTTTATGCAGATTCTTGCCTATATATTGATAGATGTCTTCAATCGTCTCCAGCTCCAGAAAATCCAGCGCACTTTGACTCAGCCACATCACGTTCTGATGGTGTTCTTGATCTTTTTTCCGCCGGGTAATATCCCTGCAAATGCCCAATATCCCGTAAGGCTGGCCGGATTGATCAAGCAGGAGCCTGGCATTTACTTCCCCCCATAATTTCTTGCCGTCTTTCCGAATGAGCTCCAAAGTCTTAATCTCTGTAGTCTCTGAATTGGTGTTGGGATCTCCGAGTACTTTTCGGAATGCCTCCAGTTGATCCTGGTAGGATGCATCGGTCATAATATCCCGGGCATTCATGTTTAAAGCTTCATCAACAGTATATCCCAGGATTTTTTCCACCGAAGGCGAAATAAAGGTGAATCGCTGATAAAGATCAGTGGTATAGACAATATCCGTTGAATATTCTGCAAGCATACGGAATCTTCTCTCCCGCTCCCTGAGCTCCTGGAATGATTCCCTTGTACCCTGTATCTCGGAAATGGCCACCACCGAATCAACAGAACCCCCATCCGAATAGCAGGGATACAGATGAATTTGTCTGAAGGCATCGCTGTTTTCGGATCCGTTAGGTTTGAAAGTAAAACTTACTTCTTCCCCCTTAAGGCAATGGTCTAAGTGAGGCTTAATCTGGTCCCGGAAGTTCTTCTGGCCTGTAATTTGCTCTACATGCCTGCCAATAGTTTCTTCCTGTAATATTTGATGGTATTCGCAGAATGCCTCGTTGACAAATGTGTAGCTATAACTGTTATCAACAACTGCGGCAGGTTGTCTGACAGATTTGAGCATCTGCACTGGAATATTGCTGGCCATACTCCCTTCCAAAATAGATTAAGCCGGTTTTATATTGAAAGGATGATTTTCATCCTATAGCAATTGTTTATCCAGTAAGTGCTCAGCAATCTGAATGGCATTGGTTGCAGCGCCCTTTCTTAAATTGTCTGCAACTACCCACATATTTAAGCTTTTACTATGTGAGAAATCCCTTCTTACCCTTCCGACGAACACCTCATCCTTGTTTTCAGCCGTTTTGGGCATGGGATAAAGGTTTTCCTCCGGATTGTCCTGAAGCACAATACCCGGACTTTTCTTCAGTATATTTTTAACATCCCTCAAATCGAACTCATTCTGGAATGTAATGTTAACAGCCTCGGAATGTCCCCGGAAAACCGGTATTCTGACTGCTGTTGCCGTTACCCATATACTACGGTCAACGATCTTCTGGGTTTCATAAACCAGCTTAGTTTCTTCGGAAGTATAATCGTTATCCTGGAATCCTCCGCAATGAGGAAGGGCGTTGTTTAAAATCTGGTGAGGATATGCCTTCTTCCCTTCCTGGATACTCATTTCGTCTTTCAACTGATCAACTGCCTCCTTCCCGGAACCTGAAACAGCCTGATATGTGGCCACGACAATTCTGTTGATCTTAAATTTTTTATGAAGCGGGTAAATGGCCATTACCATCTGAATCGTAGAACAGTTGGGGTTGGCTATGATCTTATCTTCACTGGTCAGCACGTCACCATTGATTTCAGGCACAACAAGCTTTTTCCCTGCTTCCATCCTGAAAGCTGCTGAATTATCAACAACTGTTGTACCCACCCTGGCAAATTCCGGTGCCCATTTCAGTGCCACTTCTTTTCCGGCGGAAAACAGGGCAAGATCAGGCTTCAGGTCAACAACCTCCTGGATACCCTTAACTTCCAAATCCTTACCATCAAATTTCACCTTTGTTCCCTGGGATCTTTCAGAACCCACCGGGTAAACTTCCGAATACGGAAATTTTCTCTCCACAAGTACTTTCAGCATCTCCTGACCCACGATACCCGTGGCACCCACAACTGCAACTTTCATAACAAAAAAATTTTATTTTTAATTAAAAATCTGTATAATTACTAAAGCTTTCAAATATATTATATTTTATTCATTCATGAAAAATATCCTTTTCGTTTTTTTCTTGCTTGTAATAAACGTTTCAGAAGGACAAATTTTCTTTGATTTTGAGCTGGATGACCTGATAAACTGGTCACAGTTCCCTGAAAACAGATGGGGAATGGATTCCATTACACCCATTGACGGCAATTATTCTCTTCATCACAGTTATGACAACCAGGACTCCGGCCGCGACCGGCTCTCATTTCCTGCTTCTTTCAATTTAACGGATACCACCCTGGTCTGGAGATTCCAGGTCAAATACGACTACAATCCTTCAGGAAGTAATAACTGGGGATTCTTTCTGGTTTCAGACCAGGATGCGACAGAAATGTATCCTTCCGGCAGCGCAAACGGATACCTTGTGGGTGTAAATTATAGCGGGTCGGATGATTGTATCAAATTGTGGCGGATATCTTCCGGTTCGGGCTATGAAATTCTGAATACCGGGTACAACTGGCAGGAAAACATCAGTCCCGGCCAGACGGTGGGATTTGAAATTGATTATTCCAATGGCTCCTGGAAGCTCCGGCTGGATGAAACAGGGGGATACGGCCGGCTGAAAGAGCTCGGGAGTACCAAGGATACGAATTTTAGTTCTTCGCAGTATGCAGGAATCTACCATGAATACACCTCATCAGCCGACCAGAGATTGTGGTTTGATAACATTTATATCGGAGCACCCATTCAGGACACAATACCTCCAAGGGTCACCGGAAGTCGGGTAATTCACAGTTCAGCCTTGAATATCGCCTTTTCCGAGCCAATGGACAGCCTATGTTTCATTAATCCATCAAACTTTCAGCTTATCAACGGGAATGTAGCCATTGATGCCATCGTTCCTACAGATACCTTATATACAGAGGTCCGGTTGATATTCGACAAAACCTTAACCGATTCATTTGAATATAAGCTATCTTTGAGCAACTTGCAAGACCTGTCAGGCAACACCCTACAGGATACCCTGCTTTCCTTCAGATATGAAAAATTAAGAGTAGATACCGTAAAAACGCCCTCAGCAGATTCGCTTCTTGTTTGCTTCAGCCGGGCTATGGATACTTCCTCTGCCAAAAATATTGAAAATTATAACATTTTGCCGGATACAGGATACCCTTCTGAAGTGATCATTCATGCAGATAAACCTGCCTGTGTGTTGGTTGCCCTAAACAGACCGTTGCTACCCGGAAGGAAATATCAAATCAACATTGATGGGATAACAGATACATTCAATGATACAATGGTTCCGTACACGGGAAACATTTATTTTTCAAAGCAGAGCCCTTATGATGTTGTAATCAACGAAATTATGGCAGATCCCTACCCTTCTGTGAATTTACCTGAAGCGGAATATATTGAGCTGTATAACCGGACTTCAGAAGCGGTGGACCTGGAGCGATGGAGCCTAAACATTGAAGATAGAGACAAGCCCTTGCCGTCCGGGACGATCCCACCCAATCAATATATGATTCTTTGCGATGAGGAATACTCGGGAGAATTCAGTTCATACGGAAATGTGCTGCCTTTCCCCGTTTTTCCTGTATTGAGGAATTCGGATTCCGATATATCCCTGAGCGATAACAAAGGTATTCTGATGGACAGTGTATCCTACCATGAAAGCTGGTACAGGGATGAAGAAAAGGAAGACGGGGGATATTCCCTGGAAAGGATCGATCCGGGAAACCATTGCAGCAGCATGACCAACTGGAAGGTATCACACGATGCCCGGGGTGGAACACCGGGCAGCAAAAATTCCGTGTATGCTGAAAATATCGATACCGTGCCTCCACGGGTCAGCTATTTTGAAACAGTGACCGATTATCAACTCAGAATAAAATTTTCAGAACCTGTTGCACCTGAAATTGCAGACGAGGTGCAAAATTATTCGCTCGACGGTGGGTTGGGACATCCTTATTCAGTCATTCTTAAAGAACCAGTTAAAAAGGAGATTTTGCTTTTATTCCGGGATCATTTTGAACCAGACCGGGAGTATACACTTCGCATTGACCGTATAGAAGATGAATGCAGAAATCAATCTGCAAACCTAACACGGAATTTCACCCATCACCCGGTCAGGCCTTTTGATGTGGTCATCAATGAGATCATGGCCGATCCCGAGCCTTCCATGGGCCTGCCTGCTGCCGAATATATAGAATTGTACAACAACAGCGATTACGAAATTTCTCTCAGCGGCTGGAACATTGTTATCGGAAATTCTTCAGAGGATCTTGGAGACCTGTCGATTCTACCCGGTGAATATTGTATACTCTGTGATGCTGAATTTGAAGAAGCCTTTTCCCGTTATGGAAAAGCATGGGGTGTGGAGCATTTCCCTGCAATTACCAACTCGGGTGAACCTGTTATTCTGGAAGACAGGACCGGTGAGATCATATCTTTCATTGACTTTTCAGAAGAATGGTATAAAGATGAATACAAGAAAGAAGGCGGCTGGTCGCTTGAACAGGTTGATCCGGGAAATCCCTGCGGAGGAAAGGAAAACTGGGCCGCTTCAAAATCGAAAGAAGGTGGAACGCCTGCCCGGGTGAATTCAGTATTTGCTGAAAATCCGGATAACGAACCCATTAAACCATTCCATGTTACCATTCCGGATTCAGTGACCCTTCTGCTCCATTTTAATGAGCCTTACGCCCGTGCTACTATTGAAGAGGACATATTTCGGGTTATCGGAATTGGCATTCCATCATCCGTGCTTGTTCAACCGCCTGAATATACAACGCTCAAGCTCATATTCGATGAACCCTTTGAGAAGAATGTACGGTATGAACTGGTTGTCCGGGGAAAAGTGAAAGACTGTTCCGGAAATGAAATCAGGGAAAACAGCTCGCTGCTTTTTGAGTTACCTGAATCTCCCCAACCCGGGGATCTCGTAATCAATGAAGTTTTATTCAACCCGGCTTTTGATGGAGTAGATTTTGTAGAAGTTTACAATCGCTCGGGACATACAGTGGATCTGAAACAAGTATGCCTGGCCACCATAGATAAAACCACTTACGAGACTGAAAGGGTTAGCTGCCTGAACAACCCCGGAAGACTTTTATTCCCGGGTGAATATATGGTTTACACCACCAAACCTGGAAAAGTTATGGAGCAATATCCAGCCGCGAGGCCGAACCGTTTTGTGGTTACCCAATCCTTCCCATCCTACCCGGATGACGCAGGTACGGTTCTCCTGATCAATAAATGGCTGCAACCGCTGGATCGGCTTGATTACACAAAAAAAATGCATTTCCCCCTGCTGAAGGATCCGGAGGGAGTTTCACTGGAAAGGGTCAATCCGGACAGACCCTCGAATGACCAAACCAACTGGCAGTCGGCTTCACATACTTCAGGGTATGGAACTCCAACCTACAAAAATTCACAGTTTACAGAGCAAATTGAATCAAAAAGTGCCATAACTCTTAAGCCGGAAGTTTTCTCCCCCGATAATGACGGAAAGGACGATTTCCTGAATATCCACTACCAATTTGATGAACCCGGTTATGTGGCAACCATCAGGATATATGATTCAAAGGGTCGTATGGTTCGTCATCTGGTAAACAACCAAACTGTGGGTACGGAAGGATTCTTTACGTGGGATGGTCTGGATGATCAGCGACGGAAGGCAAAAATGGGAATTTATGTGGTATACCTGGAAGTATATAATCCGCAGGGGACAGTGAAATCCTTTAAAGAAACCTGCGTGGTGGCGGGTAGATTATAATAATTCAGATTCAAACCATATCGGTAGTTCCTTACTTTTAATTTTCGTGCATTTTTTGGCAGAAAATGAAATTCTAATATCCCCGCCCTTGCCAGCAGGCAGGTAATTTCGAAATTACTCATCTAATAATTATTTTTAAAGGTATTCGTGAGGTTTATTTGTCGCTACGCTCCAAACAAACGTTCTAAACAATATCAAATTGACCCCGTTAAATAAAATCAAGTAAAATTATTTGACGGGGTAAACCAGATAAAGAATTATCAAACGGATAAAAAGACTGATCATTGAGAAGACTCAACAACTGTTGGTTATAGATCAGATCTATCCGATCGGAATGTCATGTTATGAAGCCGTTGCATCCGTCTGTCAGTATCGGCAATAACATCAGCGCAATCTTTTAATTCCTCTGATACAGCTTCACTTTTGCCTTCGCCAAGCTTGTATGATAATTCATGTTCCAGGGAGGCCCAGAAGTCCATGGCAATCGTACGGATTTGAATTTCAACCTTTACATGTTCTGTTTTATCGGATAAAAAGACAGGAATTTTAACAACGAGGTGCAGGCTGCGATATCCATTTTTTTTAGGGTTTTCAAGGTAATCAATGGTACGGATCAATTCTATATCATCCTGAGAAGTTAGAAGATCAGCTATTGTATAGATGT
>Ga0207797_1002109_pt1 | contig 13976 bp, 14 predicted proteins | sample PRCRCaboRojoPR_6_FD_187275 | JGI IMG/M metagenome (GOLD analysis project Ga0207797, IMG submission 187275) | Marine sediment microbial community from Cabo Rojo, Puerto Rico - PR CR 10% Liquid 1 (SPAdes) | ecosystem: Environmental > Aquatic > Marine > Coastal > Sediment | place: Cabo Rojo, Puerto... | reverse complement strand
CAGCGGATGAAGAGAAAGATTCCGGAACAAATGATAAAATAGAGGGAGATAAACAATGATGCGGGATATAGTATTTGCGAATCCTGAGCTTCTTTTATTACTGGTATTGCTTGTACCGGTGCTGGTTTGGTATATACTGAAGAACCGGTCGACGGAAGCAACTATACAGATATCCAGCATCAATGGGTTCAAGCTGGTCAATCCCTCATTTAAATATTATATGAGGCATGTGCTGTTTTCCTTCAGGGTGATTGCCATTGCCCTGCTTATTATGGCACTGGCCAGGCCGCAATCAACAAAAAACTGGAAGGACGTTACCACCGAAGGGATCGACATTGTTCTGGCTCTGGATATTTCAAGCAGTATGCTTGCAAAGGACTTCAATCCCAACCGGCTGGAAGCTTCCAAGTCGATTGCCAAGGAATTCATAAAGGACAGGCCAAACGACCGCATCGGACTTGTAGTTTTCAGCGGAGAGAGTTTTACCCAGTGCCCTTTAACAACGGATCATTCCGTCCTGATCAATCTTTTTGAGGAAATTGAGAGCGGAATGGTTAAAGATGGCACAGCGATAGGGATGGGGCTGGCAACAGCCGTTAACAGGCTGAAGGATAGTGACACGGAGAGCAAGGTGGTAATTCTGCTGACCGACGGAGTAAATAACATGGGATCCATTGCTCCGGCAACTGCTGCTGAAATTGCTACCACCTTTGATATTCGTGTGTATACCATTGGAGTGGGCAGCCAGGGCAAGGCTCCTTACCCGGTCAACACGCCATATGGGGTGAGGTATAAAGATATGGAGGTAGAAATTGATGAAGAGGTGCTTCAGCAGATTGCTACCGGGACCAAAGGCGAATATTTCAGGGCTACTAATAACCAGAAGCTGAAAAGCATCTATCAGCAGATTGACGAGATGGAAAAATCCAGGATCGAAGTGAAGAAATACAGTGAAAAAAGTGAAGAATATCTGGGCTTTGCCCTTATCGCAGGAGTCCTGCTGTTACTTGAAGTTCTTGCAAAGTCAACCATAATGAGAGGTATACCATAAACCGGGATCGTGTATGTTTAGATTTGGAAATAGCGAGTTTTTGTATGGTTTGATCATCATTCCCGTGCTGATTGTAATCTTTTTGATTGTCATGTACTGGCGGAAGCGTGCCTTGAGGAAATTTGGTGATACCGCTTTAATCAGCCACCTGATGCCCTATGTTTCAAGTTTACGTCCCGTGCTCAAATTCATCCTGCTGATCCTGGCTTTGACTTCGGTGGTTTTTGCACTGGCCGATCCCCAGTTTGGTTCTAAGCTTGAGAAAGTGAAAAGGGAAGGTGTGGAGATTATCATAGCGCTTGACGTTTCCAACAGCATGCTGGCCGAAGATATAGAACCGGATCGTCTTGAAAGGGCCAAGAGAGCAATATCCAAAATGGTGGATCAGTTAAACAATGATAAAATTGGTTTAATCGTTTTTGCAGGAGATGCTTATGTTCAGGTGCCGTTAACAACTGATTATTCTGCTGTAAAGATGTATTTGTCATCCATTAATACAGAGATAGTGCCCAGGCAGGGAACGGCAATTGGATCAGCCATTGATCTGGCCATTGGCTCCTTTGATGAGCAGAGTGAACTGGATAAGGCATTGGTTATTATAACAGATGGAGAAAACCATCAGGGAGATGCTGTAGAGGCGGCTGGAAAAGCCAATGAGAAAGGTATTACCATACATACAATAGGAATGGGAAATCCCAGCGGCTCTCCCATCCCATTAAGGGAAGAGAATGGTACCACGGTCTATCAGAAAGATCGCGAAGGAAATGTTGTAGTAAGCAAACTTAACGAAAAAACGCTGAAAAGGATTTCAGCAGAAGGGAACGGAAGCTATATTCATGCCAGTAATGCCCGTACCGGTTTGAATGCGCTTTTTGAAGAGATCAGCAAAATGAATCAGAAAGAAATTGAATCAAAAGTATATACCGATTACCAGCATCGTTTTCAATATCTTATTGGACTGGCTTTACTCTTTCTCTTTACCGACATTATGTTGCTTGAGAGGAAGAACAGACGGCTCATGAAGTTTAACCTGTTTAAAATTAGGAAATGATTATGCTTAGAAGACTGGCTGTAATATTAATATTAGGAGCTTTGAGCATCAATGGATTGGCTCAGAGTGAAAGAAAATATATTCGAAGAGGCAATGATGCTTTTGATGAACAGGCATATACGCAGTCGGAGATCAATTACCGGAAGGCTGTTGAACATTCACCCGCTTCGTATAAAGCCATTTTTAATATGGGTGATGCACTTTATAAACAGGGCAAGTACCAGGATGCTGCCAAAAAATTTTCCTCGCTTGCCAACCGGGATCTTCCCGATCAGAAGCTGGCCAGTGCTTATCATAACCTGGGCAATGCACTTTTGCAATCCGATCAACTGAAAGAAAGCATAGAAGCCTATAAAAGTGCACTGAAGCTAAATCCTGGCGATATTGAAACAAAGCATAACCTTACTTATGCATTAAGAAAGCTTAAACAACAGCAACAACAGAAAAATAAGAATCAAAACAACCAGAATCAGAACAAGAACAATCAAAACAAACAGAACCAGAATCAGAACAAGAAAAACCAGGACCAGCAGAATCAACAAAATCAGCAAAATAAACCGGATCAGGATAAGCAGGAAAGACAGCAGCCCCAGAAAGACAGGATTTCAAAAAAAGATGCTCAAAGATTGCTACAAGCCCTGGAAAATGATGAAAAAGAACTTCAGAAAAAACTGAAAAAAAAGAAGGCAAAAGCTAAAAGTTCACAATCAACCAAGGACTGGTAAATTGAGAAAGTGATGAAGAAGCATCTGATAATATTGATATTGAGCCTGGTTACAGGTCAGTTGTTTGCCGATGAGGTGAAATTCACCGGGGAAGCTCCCGGTGTGGTTCGAATGGGGAAGCAATTCAGACTAACCTATACCGTAAATACAGAAGCCAAAGATTTTCGCTCCCCGAATTTTCAGTATTTTACAGTTCTTGCCGGTCCCAGTACCTCATCCAGTACAAACGTTAGCATTGTTAACGGCAAGATGACCAGGAATTATCAGCTTAAATTTACTTATATCCTTGAGGCGAGGCAAACTGGTGAATTTACCATCCCTCCGGCAAAAATTCAGGTTGACGGCAAAACTTATGAATCCAACCCGGTTCAGATTGAGGTGATTGATGGAGATGGATCATCTTCGCAGCAGAAAAGCCAGCAAACGAATCGTCAGCAAACGGGAGGCCAGGCAACAAAATCTGTTGCTCAGGATGATGATTTGTTTGTCAGGGTAATGATAAGCAAGAGGAATGTTTACCGGGAAGAACCTTTGGTGGCTACCATTAAGCTGTATTCGAAACTGAATATTTCGGGGCTCGAAAATGTGGATTTTCCAAGTTTCGAGGGTTTTTACAAACAGGAAATTGAAACACCGCCTTTGCGTCAGCTGGAAAAGGAGAATGTGAACGGTGAAATCTATGGCACCGGAGTTTTGAAGAAATACCTGTTGTTCCCGCAAAAAACAGGGAATATAAGAATTCAGCCTTTCCAGGTGGATTGTATCGTGCGCAAAAAAGTAGAAGGCGAGTCACGAAGCCTTTTTGACGATTTTTTCGGTTCTTTTAAGAATGTGCGGGTTTCGCTGACAAGCGACCCGGTGCAGATCAATGTCAAACCACTCCCGTCCGGCCAGCCGGGGAATTTTACCGGCGGCGTGGGCTCCTACAAGATGAATGCTTCAATGAACAAACAATCGGTGAAAGCCAATGAAGGCGTTACTCTGAAAGTCAATATTTCGGGAAGCGGAAATCTCAAGGTGGTTGATCCGCCAAAGGTGAATTTTCCGCCTGATCTTGAGGTATATGATCCTAAAGTTACAGACAACATCGATGTTTCAGAATCAGGTGCCAGGGGCACCAAAACCATAGAATACCTGTTAATACCTCGTCATGCAGGGGATTATAAGATACCTTCCATTAATATGACCTATTTTAATCCCGGTTCAGGCAGCTTCAATACCCTGCAAACCCAGCCTATGACATTAAATGTTGCCCAGGGGGAAGGAGATACGGCCACCAGGGTTTCATCCAGCTACTCCAGGCAGGATGTTGATATCATTGGAAGTGACATCCGGTATATTCAAACAGGAAACTTCGAATACAGAGAAAAAGGGGAATTTTTATTCGGCTCAGGAAAGTTTTATGCTGTTTATGCCGGTGGCATCGCCCTCTTTTTTGCGGTATTTTTTGTCCGTCGAAGGAAGATCAGGGAGAATGCCGATGTGGCAATGATGAAGAACAGGAAAGCCAATAAATTCGCCCGCCGTCGTCTGAAAGAAGCATCCAAACATTTGCAGGAAGGCGAAAAGGACAGGTTTTATGAAGAAACACTGAAGGCACTGTGGGGCTACCTCAGTGATAAGCTTGGTATTGCCGTGGCAGATTTATCAAGGGATAAGGCAAGGGAAATTCTGTCGGAAAAAGAGATACCGGAGGATTTAACTGATCAGTTCATAGAACTTATTGATGATTGTGAATTTGCCCGTTATGCTCCTTCGGGAGGAGTAGAAAAAATGGATGAATTGTATAATCATTCCATTGCCATAATCAGCCGGCTGCATCAAAAGCTCAAATAACGGTATTTTTAAAGATAGGTGGTAGCAATATGAAGAATAAATGGTTACTGATAATTTTCCTGTTTGTTTTTGTTGCCGGAAAAGTTTCCTCGCAGGAGATCCGGTCGCTGGTAGATTCGGCAAATCAATATTATTCTGAAGGTAGGTATGAACAAGCCATCAACCATTACAAACAAGTTCTGGATAAAGGATATGAATCAGCAGGCATATACTATAATCTGGGAAATGCCTATTATAAAGCCAACCAACTTGCTCCCGCCATACTGAATTATGAAAGAGCCCGTCTGAGAGAGCCCGGCAACGAGGATATACAATACAACCTGCAACTTGCCAGCTCACAAATAACTGACAAAATAGAAAACATCCCCGATTTTTTTATCACCCGGTGGATTCGTCAATTGATCGATGTTTTCCCATCCGATATATGGGCGATAATCAGTATGTTAACCTTTGTTGCCTTTCTTGCATTATTTTCCATTTATCTTTATAGCCAGAGAATGGGGCTGAAAAAAGTCGGTTTCTGGGTTGGCCTGCTGGCCCTGTTAATAGCTGTAGCCTCATTTGTTTTTGCCTCCAGGCAGAAGGAAGAAGTAATGAACAGTGAACAGGCCATCGTGTTTGCACCAAAGGTAACCGTTAAAAGTTCACCTGCCGAAAGTGGAACCGATTTATTCGTGATTCATGAAGGGACGAAAGTCTATATTGAAGATAATATGGGAGAGTGGTATGAAATCAGTCTTTCCGACGGCAGCCAGGGTTGGCTGAGAAAGAAGAATGTGGAGCAGATTTAATCAGGAAGCTTCTTATGAGCGAACTGCTTTCCAACCAGATCAGCAAATTGAGAAACCTTTACAAGAAGAGCATAGCTGCCATAATAGCAGGTGCATTACTGATAATTGTGGCCCGGTTCATTGCTCCTGAAAACCTGGAATTTTCTGAAAAGTATGCCATAATGAGCAAATCCGTGGTTATTTTGCTTTTTTTGATGGCTGTGCCTTTTGTGGTATCCAATCTCAGGCAGCGCATAAGAAATATTCCCTCCACACTTCCTTTAAGCGAGCGTTTGTCATCCTATATGCATTTCTTTCGAATCAAATCAGTGATTTTTCTGCTGCTTTCCGCTTTAACTCTGCTTGTATTTTTCTTTACGCGAGATCCGATGATCCTGATTTTCGTGCTGGCAGTGATTGTGTTTTTTTATTTTGAAAGACCAACCCGCCTGAAGATTCAGGAGGACTTGAAAATCAATGAATAAAAATTGATACCTCAATGTGTTGTTTCTTCCGTATGGCTTGGCTAGAATTTTTCTCCAAAAAGAAATTGGTTTCATATGGGAAAAAATCCTATCTTTATTTCCCTAATTTCAAATTCTTAATGTGTTGTATTTATGGAGCAAAAAAAATTTCAAGGTCGGTCAATCCTGGGAATCATACTGGTGCTTATTGGCATTGGATTAATTGCCAGAAGTCTGGATGTTTTTCCCTCTGAACTTGCCGACGATTTATTTAGCTGGCCGATGATTCTGGTGGTTCTGGGTATTATTTTTCTAAGCAGCAAATCGAATAATACCACAGGCTGGATACTGCTGATTATCGGTGCAATTTTTCTACTTCCAAGAATTACCGATTTGCCTTATTCCTTCAGGGAAGTTTTCTGGCCGGTAGTTTTCATTGGTATCGGACTGCTGATTTTGTTCAAGTCGCTTGGTGGTATAAGGAGACGCGGAACGCCGAAAACCTCCGGTTCCGGAATGGATTTCATTGATGAGGTGGCTATTTTGGGTGGCAATGAACGGAAGATCACTTCCAAATCATTTAAGGGAGGGCAGATCACTTCGATATTGGGAGGATCGCAAATTTACCTGTTGGATGCCAAACTTGCTCCCGGGGAGAATGTCATCGATCTTTTCACCCTCTTTGGTGGATCTACGCTGATTGTTCCGAATCATTGGAATGTGAAGGTGGAGGTTACTTCCATCTTTGGCGGTTTTTCTGATAAGCGTTCGGTAGTGGAAAGCCAGAAAAATGAGGATGAAGGCATGCTGATTATTAAAGGCATTGCCCTGTTTGGAGGGGGAGAGCTTAAAAACATCTGAGCGCACCTGATTTTCGTTTATTGATCCCCCTTGAGCTGGGCTATTTCTTGCTGTAAGCGGGTTATACGCTGAATGATCTTGCTGTTGGGAATTTCCGGTTCAGGCAGTTCATGGCTGATGTAATGCCGGAATTTCCAGATTTCCTTGATCTCTTCCGCCAGTATGTCGTATGATTCATAGGCGGGATTGAGGGAATGTACAATGAGCTTTCTTTCATTTTTCAGGCGGTTCTCCACGATTTTGAATACAACTCCTTCATTGAGGGTGAGGATGATGCAGGCCTCCCCGTTGTTTATGGACAGCCAGTCCTGTATGAATTCTCCCGTTACCCACGAACCGTCAGGGATGGGCAGCATGGAATCACCTGATATTTGAAACGTTCTGAACTTCTTTTCTTTCGGTAAAAAGGGCAGCTGGAAGGTTGGAAGCTCCCGGATGAATTCAGGGTCGGCAAATCCCCTTTGATATCCGGCTTTTGCCCTTTCATTCACCAGCTCGATGTTCTCGTTGTTCTCCTGGTCCACAGTAGTGGCCAGTACTCTGAGATTGCTTCCCTTCAGGTATACATCATACCCTTTTTCAAGCTGGCTGAGCTGTTTTTCTGTTAATTCCGACAAATCCACCTTGATCAGGGTGTCTACGGCCACATTAAAATACTCCGAAAAAGCGATTAATGCCTCAATGCCCGGCTGAGCCACTTCATTCTCGTAGCCGCTCAGTGTAGAACGCTTGATATTTAAAGCCTGGGCTAAGTCATCCTGCGTTCTTTTTTTCCGCTTTCTTAACAGCCGGATATTTTTGCTGAAGTTCATGATATCCAGTTTTTTGTGTTTGTTAAAAATTCAATGAATGGCTTGGATTATTTTCGAAATATGATTAAATTATAATCCAATTTTTGATTAAAAACTAATCAAAATTAAAACAAATTATTCACAATGACAAGATGAATGATTGAATACCTGCCCGCCTGTCCGCCGAAACGTAGTGCAGGCGGCATTGAATGAATGCATCCACGCATTAAGCATAAAGAGAAACCAGGAGGAGAAGAGTGATGGAACGGAACGTGGTTCATCTGGATCTGGATTCGTTTTTTGTATCGGTAGAAAGGCTCCGGAACAGTAAGCTGATGGACAAGCCTGTGATCATCGGAGGGCTTTCTGACCGTGGTGTTGTGGCGAGTTGCAGCTATGAAGCCCGGAGCTTTGGTGTACATTCCGCCATGCCCATGCGGATGGCCAGGCAGCTTTGCGGCGATGCGGTGATCATTCGCGGCGACATGGATCTCTACAGCCGCTATTCGGATATGGTAACCGAAATCATTGAAGAAAGTGCTCCCTTATATGAGAAAGCTTCTATCGATGAGCATTATGTCGATCTTACCGGTATGGAACGGTTCTTTGGTACCTTGAAATGGACGCAGAAACTGAAGAAGGATATTGTGAAACATACCGGGTTACCTGTTTCTTTCGGCTTATCGCTGAACAAGACCGTTTCAAAGATAGCCACGGGCGAAGCCAAGCCCGACGGAGAGCTTTACGTGCCTGAGAACCATATCAAGCCTTTCCTGCATCCGCTCTCAATAAGAAAGATCCCGATGATCGGGGACAGAACGTATCATCTGCTCCGCTCCATGGGGATCAGCCGGATTAAAACCCTTAGCAGTGTACCTGTGGAAATGCTGGAAAATGTCCTCGGAAAAAACGGGGTAGTGCTATGGAAGAAAGCCAATGGAATTGATAATACCCCTGTAAAGCAATATTCCGAGCGAAAGTCGATTGGCACGGAGCGCACATTTGAACGGGATACTACGGATATACGGGGTATGAATTCCTTGTTGGTCTCTATGGTGGAAAAGCTGGCTTTTCAGTTGCGCCGGGAAAAAAAGCTGACTTCCTGTGTTACGGTAAAGATCCGGTATTCGAATTATGATACGCATACCCTCCAAAAGCGAATTGCTTATACTGCATTTGATCATGAGCTGATAAAAACCGCCCGGGAGCTCTTCAGAAAATTATACACCCGCCGTATGCAGATCCGGCTGTTGGGTGTAAAATTCAGCCGCCTGGTCCATGGTACCCAACAGTTGAATCTTTTTGAAGATACTACTGAGATCGTGAATCTCTACCAAACCATGGATGCAATAAGAAAACGCTACGGATCCAGGGCCATCGGAAGAGCCTCCGGTTATGGAGGAGTTTCCCGATGAAGATTTTTTATTTCATTTGAGCGGATCTTCTTTAATTTCATTTCAGCTTTTATTATCTTTACCACAATCACATAAAGAATGACCACAGGTACAAATCATAACCATACGGAGCTTACATTGGTGGAGAGCTTTTTATTGCTGGCTCTCGATAATAAAGGAAAGTTCCTTATCGATTCCGTTTCATTAAATCATGGAGTGGCAGGAGCCGTGTTGATGAAACTGACCATCCTGAAAAAGATCAAAGTGGAAAGGAGGAGGGTTCATGTGATTGACGCAAGCGACACGGGAATAGCATTTCTGGACCAGTTTCTCCATTACATCAATGCATCTCAAAAACCTAAAAGGGTAAGGCGATGGGTTCACAAACTGGCTGCCAGGCTTAAAAAGCGCAAGTATACCATAATTGCGAATTTGATTGAAAGGGGAATATTAAAAAAAGACAAAAACAAATTCCTGGGTATCATCCCCTATACCGTTTACCCGACAGTGGACTCCTCGCCGGAAGACGAGGTGAGGTCCCACCTGCTGGACATCATACGGAGTAAAAAGGAAGTGGATCCCAAGAGTCTTATGCTCTTGAGTTTGCTGGAGGCTACCAAGCTTTCAAAGGCCCTGTTTTCCCGGAGGAAAGAACATAAATATGCTCGGAAGCGGATTAAAGCGTTAACAAGGGAGTTTGAGACCAATAGCATCATTCATGCTACCATTAAAGAAGTTTGTTCGGCTGTTATTACCGCCTCTACATCTGCTGCTGTTGCTGTCTCTCCCCGTTCCGATGAATAGATTGATGTTTCATGTAGATTTTGTCTTTGATTCTATCTCTGGTATTGCGGAATTATGAAAAAAATATTAATTTGCAGATGACGATCATTTTGAAAAGATATTAATTATGAATATTTTACAGCAATACCTGGAAGAAAGGCACAGAGATAAAAAAAAGGATACCGATTTTGGAGAACCGGGTCCCTTTATAACGATCTCCCGGGAATTTGGTTGTTCCGGTAAGTTCCTGGCCGATAAACTGAGTCATAGGTTGAATCAGGAAAAAAGAGGTGATCTAAAGAAAGGCAGTTGGAGGGTAGTTAGTAAGGAAATTCTGGAAGAATCAGCCAAAGAGCTTGAATTGCACCCTTCACAAATCGAATATGTGTTTAAATACGAAAAGAAGAGTGCCATTGATGAAATACTCGGTGCCCTGTCGAGCAAATATTATAAAAGCGACCGCAGAATAAGGAATACCATTAAGAAGGTGATCTATACCATCGGTATGGAAGGCAACAGTGTCATACTGGGGAGGTGCGGCGCTGTGATTACCAAAGATCTGCCCCGGGCACTGCATGTAAGATTAATTGCACCCGTTGAATGGCGAACCGAAGTGGTCAGAAAGCGTTTCAACTTATCAGAAAAAGAAGCCAGGGAATATATTCAGGAGATTGATAAAAAGAGGGCCCAACTAAGGAATAACCTGGCCGGTGAAGAGGTGGATGATACCTTTTACGATTTGATATTTAATGCCAAACGATTTGAATTTGATGAGATGGTCGAGATCATTATGAAAACCCTCGAAACCAAAAAAATAGTATGAAGGTTTGTACCCCCGAAAAACAGGAATTTGAATGTGCTATTCTTTATCTTTATTGCCGTTTTGACGGGTTAGGGCTTTGAGGAATTCTTCATTTCTTCTGGTGGCCACATCGAGCCGGACCCCGTTTTCCAGTGTTACCTTATAACCGTTCAGCTTGGTGTATGATTTTATGTAATTCAGATTCACTATGTAGGACTTGTGAATTCGGAAGAACATCATTTCAGGCAACATGTTTTCGAGGTTTTTTAAAGATTTGGAAACAGTAATCTCTTCATTCTTGTTGGTGAAGATCCTGGAATAGTTTTCTTCTGCCTGGCAGTAAACAATGTTATTGACCCTTATCAATTCATAACCTTCCGGTGTAGGAAAAGCGATTTTATTAAACTCCGCTGAATTGGCATTCAGATTGGAAAGGAAAGTTTCAATCTGGGCATTGGAGGGCACCTTGTTCTTTTTTTCTTCAAGTCTTTTAATTACTTCCTTCAAATCCATATAATTGATCGGCTTTAACAGGTAATCCAATGCCGAATATTTTATGGCATCTATGGCATATTGCTTATAGGCTGTGGTGAAAATGACCTCAAAGGAGTAATAATCAAAATAGTTGAATAGCTTAAACCCGTTTTCTTCCGGCATTTCTATATCTAGAAAAACGAGCCCCGGATTGTATTTTTTAATTGCAGAAACTCCTTCTTCAACGGATGCTGCTGCGTAAACAACGCTGATCTGACCACTGAAATATCTTTCAATGATTTTTTGCAGTGTCTCCCTGGATCTCCGTTCATCATCAATGATCACACTCGTCCACATGCTGAAGCCATCCCTTCGTATTTGTTTGTTAATACGAAGATAATAACATTAATTCAATCTTTCAATATTTCATTTTTTTAGTTTCGTGAAATTCGATCAGTCCGGTCATAGGAGATCGTTCGGTTTTATCAATGAATATATCCTGTTCTGCTCCTGTGGATTGCAATATATCCTTAAGGTACCAGCTAACTGAACCGGTAAACCTGATGGATTTCTGCAATTGTTCGGTTGAATAATATGATTTTAGCATGTTGATGAATTCTTCAAAAATTTTGCCAGCCAGTTTTTTTATGTAGGGATGGCTTTGATGTTCAATAATAAAATCTGTATAACCTGATAAATGGATGTTTGGAGATTTCGATGCGTAAAGCTGTTGCAGAAGGCCGCCCGATTCAGAAACATATTTTTCCCTGAATTGCTTTAATAGATCATCGGGTAATTTCCGAAAAAAGTAACTTTTGAGCAATTCTTTGCCGAAATGGTTTCCGCTGCCTTCATCTCCCAGTATATAACCCAGTGATGGAATTTTTTCAGTGATATCCTCTCCGTTATAGTACCCGGAGTTGGAACCGGTCCCCAAAATGCATACAATGCCCTGCTCGTTTTGAAATAATCCCCTTGCGGCACCCAGCAGGTCGGTGTAAACCCAAATATCTGCTTTGGAGAAGATGCGGTGCAATGCGGACCGGATGAGTGCATCATTTTTTTCCGTCCCGCAGCCTGCCCCGTAAAAATAGATCTCACGGATCCTGCCATGGTGCTTTCTTAACAGGCTCTGGTTCCTGATTTCCTTTTCGACTTTCACCTGGGTGGTGAAAAATGGATTCAGTCCGTTTGTCTGAATAGTTTGTATGTTTGATCCTGAAACAATACACCAGTCGGTTATTGTAGATCCGCTATCCACAATGAGCTTCATTGATTCACTTTTTTTACATGTTTCAATTCCAGTAAATTCATGGGATTGTTGCCCAGGTTTTTAATGTTTGTATGGGTAAACCGAACCACCTGGTCATAATACAGCGGAACGATCGGCGCATCTTCTATGATCATGCGATCCATTTGGCGGTAATACCTTTGCCGTTTTTCAGGATCCATTGTATTCAGGGCTTTTTCATACAAGCTGTCGTATTCGGGATTTTCATAATGGGTGTAGTTGGGGCCCCCTGGGCTGAAATTTTTGCTGTAGAACAGGGCCAGGTAGTTTTCAGCATCCGCATAATCGGCAATCCAGGATCCCCTGAAAAATAACAGTTTTGAATTGGCCACCATATCCCTGAAAGTTGCGCCTGTGCTGATCTCTATGTTGATCTCAATGCCAATCTCCGAAAGCTGATGCTGAATGAATTCGCACAGATCCCTGTAATCATCGGTTGTGGTAAGTTTTATGGGTTCCAGCCCTTCACCTTGCGGGTAACCTGCTTTTTCAAGAAGACTCCGGGCTTTATCGGGGTTGTAGGTGTATCCCTGTACCGAATCTTTAGAAAAGGCAGGCAGCCCTTTGGGTATAAATCCATGGTTTGCGGGTGTTCCAATGTTATTCCTCAGGTATTTCATCATATTTTTCCTGTCAAACCCGTAATTGATGGCTTTTCTTACCAGTTTATCCGACACCGGGCTGTTTTGTACCTGCTCCATTGAATCGTCCACCAGAAAGCCCAGATACTCCGTATTTAGGTAAGGCTGGGTGTATAATTTAATCTCACCTTCGTACCTGGGGTTTAACTGTCCTGCTCTTGTAAGCAACTCGTCTTTGTTTGCAGGACTTAGCCCGGATAAAAAGTCCAGCTCCCCTTTAATGAATTCCAGAAATTCTGATTGTTTGTCCGTGATGAAGGTTATGGAAACCGCATCAAGATAGGGCAGGCGATTGCCCTGGTCGTCCTTTTCAAAATAGTGCGGGTTTTTGCGAAAAATCAGCTTTTCACCTTCCCTCCACATTTTGAAATGGAACGGGCCGGTTCCCACCGGATGCCTTCCGAATTCATCGCCATAATGCTCAACGATTTCCCGGGGAACGACTGAGCAGTATTTCATGGTAAGCAGCCCCAGAAATGCAGGAAAAGGTCTTTTCAGGTGAATCTTAAGTGTGGAATCATTGACAGCTTGTGGCCCTCTTTTTTTGTCGAGGTAGTTAAAAATCCAGGCTCCGGGTGAAGCCGTTTCAGGATCGTAAATCCGCTTCAGACTGTAAACAAAATCGGAGGCTTTTACCTTGCGACCCTCACCGTCAGGAAACAGGTGGTGATCATGGAAGTAAACATCATTCCTGAGATGAAATGTGTAGGTTTTTCCGTCGTCCGATACATTCCATTTTTTGGCAATGCAAGGCTGTACATTGAGTTCGGAGTCCATCTGAACCAGTCCGTTGAACAACTGGTGTACAGGCCAGATCAGGGTCTGGCTTTTGGCAAAGGCCGGATCAAGGGTAGCAATCCCCTTGGATTCGTTATAGCGGAATACGGTCATATCCTGATCCGCTTCCGGAGGTCCGGAGCAATGGGGAAATAAAAAAAGCAGGATCAGGGGTAAATAGCGGATTAATCTCATGGGTTTTCTTTGGAAGCAAATTTAATGCATTTCATCAAACAATAAATTCCTTGTATTTTTGAAAATTTTT
>Ga0207797_1002108_pt1 | contig 13983 bp, 10 predicted proteins | sample PRCRCaboRojoPR_6_FD_187275 | JGI IMG/M metagenome (GOLD analysis project Ga0207797, IMG submission 187275) | Marine sediment microbial community from Cabo Rojo, Puerto Rico - PR CR 10% Liquid 1 (SPAdes) | ecosystem: Environmental > Aquatic > Marine > Coastal > Sediment | place: Cabo Rojo, Puerto... | reverse complement strand
GGTCTTCCGACCAGCCGCGCTGGGATGAATGCGGTCGTGCCTAGGGCGACCGCGTCGACCTGTCGCCCGACCAGCCAGTTGACTTATGATGAACCCGTCCGCCCCGTCGCCAGGCCTGGTCGTCCCACAGCCGTGAACGTCATCTCCGTGCCCAAATAGATCCGATCGCCCCGGACCGGCGCCGTCTTATCCTCACGCTCAATCCGTACCTCCATATGCCCAGGCGATTGGGCGAGATCCCCCGTAGCCACACCGGCCTCGCGGGCCATCGCTTTCACCCGTTCGGTCATCATCTCCTCGGCGTATTGAACGCTCTCCGCCAACGTAGGAAAGTCGCGCACCCCGTCAGGGAGATGAAGTCGGAACACCTCCCCGTCCACTGGCTGGATCATCACCCGAATTTGCTGCACCACACTGCCCGTCACGGCTCCCACAGCATTGGCCACCTCGGCGTGAGAAGGAATGATCAGCTCGGTGCTCAGCTGATCAGCCACGCGCGGCATATAGGCCTCGACCGGTGCGCCTATCGCGACCAAGGGCTGGCGAAGCCTGATCTTACAACTCAGGTCCGAATCGGGCTTGCTCCCCAGGGCCCGCGCCAGCAGGGCCGCAGCCGATGGCTCCTGATCCCAGTCCGGCAGCTTCCTGGCGTGTGAAGCCGAGTCCTCGTCGCTGAGGATCTTGGTCACCAACGCCTTCGACACCCGATCTCCGACCCCATCGACGACGCGCCTGCAGAGTGTCTCCACACTGAGCCCGGGTGCCTGGGCGAGATCGCCCATCGACCCAAGCTGCTTCGCCAGTATACGCGCCCCGACCCGGGAGGCCTCGGCGTCCCAAAGATCCAACTCGCCCAGGACGTGAAGAGCGTCGGTCGGCGTGAAGGCGGAACGGAGCACGATCTGACGAGCCTCCAACGCCCTGACCCGCTGGGCCGCCAGAGGGCCGTCCTCAACCAACGACGTCATGAGGCGCGGACCATCCCCCAGACTCTCAAGCAGAGCCCGCTTCTCGGCCGACAGACCTCGGACACAGGATCGTTGAGACATAACAAGCTGGCCAACGCGCCCGCCCGTTTTCTCCTGCGCCTGCCTCTTCAGCCTGTCGACGACCACTGGATACTGACTGGCCAGCAGACAGAGGGGGATCACCCGTTGTGGGCCAATAGCCAGGCTGGAACCGTCCAAGCGCACGTGGCTATCGCCACCCAGCCCCACGGTATGAACGTCGGCTGCCTCGACCATCGTTCGCCATCCCCCAACACGCGCCCCGTGGGGATTGAGCCTCGGTCGACCGCCATCCAGCACGGCGATATCCGTGGTCGTTCCGCCAACGTCAACCGTCCACACATTGCGACGGCCGGCCAAGTGCCAGGCCCCAACCACGCTGGCAGCCGGGCCGGATAGGATCGTCTCGATGGGCCGCTCCATCGCCCAGCCGGCTCGCACGAGGGAACCATCGCCCTTCACCACCATCAAAGGAGCCATGACGCCCATCTGGTCAAGCGTCTGACGAACAGTAGCTATCAGCTCGTGAAGTAGGGGGATTAGCTGCGCGTTGAGGGCCGCTGTCGTCGCTCGCCGCACCGAGTCCAGGCGAGAGCTCAGCTCGTGACCGCAAGTGACGGGGAGATCGGTCAAGGACTGCACCAGGGCCTTCACTCGCAGCTCGTGAGCGGGATTATAGACGCCGAAGAAACCAGAGACCGCGAACCCTTCAACCTCGTCCCGCCAGGCCATGATCGCCTCTCGAGCGGCCCCCTCGTCCAGCGGCTCCTGTTCCTCGCCGACGACGTTGTGTCCGCCGCGTACGTAGGCCCAGCGTTCGGTCGCCAGTTCCTGCTCAAGGTCATATTGACGGACAAGCTCCTGGTCGTAGCCAATCAGCAACAACCCAACGGATCGTCCCTGCCCTTCCACAATGGCGTTCGTGGCCAACGTCGTGGAGAGGGCGACCAGATGAATGTCCTTGGCATCTGCGTCGACCCGAGCGACCACCGCCTTTCGGTCTAGAACCGCGCGTACAGCCTCCTCAATGCCGATCGACAGATCGTGGCGCGTGGTGAGCGCCTTCGCCCCGGCAAGCACATTGCCCGTCTCGTGATTGACCAATGCTGCGTCCGTGTACGTCCCGCCCGTATCAATGCCCAACACAACGCTCATACCTTACCTCGACCTTAACCTCAAGCCTCCACGCCACGGCCGCTTGCTTCTCTTCCTTCACCCCGTCGTTTCACAGAAATCGCCTATCTGAGCTCCCTCTAACGCCTCCATCATGCCCTCGACCGAGAGCGTCAGTCCGGCATCCGGACGTCCAGAGCTGATGACCACTTGATCGAGCTCGAGAACGTCCTGATCGACAAAGGTGAGCACGCCGCCCTGCCGAAAGCCCATCACAGAGACCGCGCCCACCGTATAGCCCGTGATGCGCTCCACCTCTTGTTTCGATGCCAGGTTCGCCTTGCCCGCCCCCACGCTGGCCCGCACTTTCTCCAGGCTCAGCCGTCTATCACCCGGAATCACCACTAGAACGTACCAGCTCCCATCGCAGCGCACGAGCATCGCCTTCACAACCTGTGCCACTGGAATACCCAGGTCCCCCGCCACGCCCTCGGCGGTGTATTGCGTCTCCTCGTGCGGGTGCGCTTCGTAGGGAATGCCTTTCTGTTCCAACAACTCCATAGGCAGCGTCTTGGTCACCATATCATCACTCCTTTGTTCGCTCAGCCTTCTCATCGCGAGTGGCACCTCCCGTAGCTCCTCCATCGGAGCCAACACCATCGTCTTGGGCACGGGGACCGTGTCGACCCGGGTGACTGCGTCGAGCCGAGAGCATCAGAACACCCGCGATGACCAGAGCGGCCCCGATGACCTGATCGAGCGACATGTGCTCGCCCAGCAAGACATAGGCGTAGACAGCCACGATGGGAATCTCAGCCATAGCAAGGATACTGGCCACACTGGCCTGAAGCCGACCCAGGGCAAAGGTATACAGGGAAAAGGCCGATATCGTGGCCACACTGATCAGACCAGCAAACCAGAGAAACGTCTCGGCCGGCACCGGCCAGGGCTGCGGCGTGAAGGCTTGAAACGGCAGAAGCACCAAAGCACCGAACCCGAAGCCGTAGGTCAAAGTCGTCACCGGATTGTAGTCTCCCCGGACGCGTTTGCCGAACACGTTCCAGCCAGCATAAGAGACAGGGATACCCAGCCCCACTAGGAAACCGCCCCAGGACAGGTCCGCCTGGCCCAATACATCCAACCCGGATACCAGCACGGTGCCGATGAAGGTCAGAATGATGGCCAAGATCTTCCGGACGTGGAGCGGCTCGCTCCAGATTAGCGCGGCGACGATCGCGACGATCGCGGGCATGGCGGCCTGCTGTACCGTCGCTACCGCCGCTCCGTTGAGCAGGACGCCCAGGTTCCAGAAGACGTGAAAAATGCCCAGGCTCGCCCCCAGAGCGATCAGCCACTTCAGATCGCATCGCTTGATCTGCAGCCAGGCCGGCTGCAGCAGACGAAGCCCCAGAAAGAGGACGAGAAAGGTGGTCAAGTCACGCCAGAAGGCTAAAGCCAGCGCCGAAATGCCGCTGGCCTCCACGACGAACTCCACCCAAATGCCTGAGCTCCCCCAACAAGCCGTGGCCAACAAGACAGCCAGATAGCCGACGGCGTCGGACTGCTCGGATGCCCTCGCCTCGGGCGTCGCTGTCATATCTGCCACACTGTGGCTTCTACCCTCGCTTCGACCCTCATCTCCCGTCACCTCACCAGGACCCTCGGGCGATCGATTGACCGCGGGGAGGGTGTCCCGTCACCCCTTCGAAAACAGGGCGACCGCTCTCAGGCCTCTCCCGATGCCTGGGCGAGATCGCCCGTCGCCCTCTGTTCCTCTGCTTCCAGAATCTCACGGACCTCATCATAGAATTCCTTGACGTGCTCGTACATGATCTTCTCAGCTTGATCGGCATCGCCGCTCTCAATCGCCCCCACGAGAGCCACGTGCATTTCGACGCTGGAGGAGAGAGAGCTGAGGTGAGGCAGCACCAAGTACCACAGGCGCCTCGAGAGCCCGAACAGACGATCCAGCGTCTGAGCCAGGTACTTGTTGTGGGCCGCCTTGGCCACCGCCTGGTGAAACTTGTGATCGCGATCGAACAGGTCCCCGACGGTGACCGCGTCGACCTGGGTGACTGCGTCGACCCGGGTGACCGCGTCGACCCGCTGACCGTTCCCCTCCCCTTCTTCCGCCGCAACCATCTCTTGTTCTCGGCGCAGCGCCTCCAGGACGACCAGGTCATCGGGCTCAACACGCTCAGCCGCGAGACGAGCGCTGAGCGACTCGAGAGACAACCGCATCTCACTGAGCTGCTGAAGATCATCGACGTTGACGTCGGCCACGTAGATGCCGTGCCGTTCTGTGACATCGACCAGGTTCTCGTGAGCCAGCCATTTCAACGCCTCTCGGACCGGCACGGTGCCCATATCGAACGCTTCGGCCAGCTCTTGCTCGTTAATCGGCTCACCCGGCGCCAAGTCCAGCGTCGTAATCTTCTCCCAGATCAAATCATAGGCGCGCTGCGTGTCAACTCGCACCAATTCCATTCGCTACCTCCATACTATATCCCATCCGTGCCCGGTGCCCACTTCCAAAGCACCTGACACATTGACGTCGCCTCGGCAGGCGTAAGCCCCCAGTGATCACTGCCCAGGTGACTGCGTCGACTCCGCGTCATTTGGCCAAGCGGGGATTGCCCATCGCCTTCGCTCGGATGCGGTACGTATCCAGGCCCTCGGTCTCCACGTCGACGACGACCTCCGGGTTGTCGGCCCCAGAGCGTACCGCCGCTGCCAGGGCCCTTTCGTGAGCCAGATCCTTAGCATAGCGCATACACGCGTCGAACGCCTCCTCGTCGAAGTCCTTCCGGTCCTCACTGGTCTGGACGTAATACCCTATCACCTCCAGACCCGACTGATCCAGATGCGGATAGACCAGCACCTCCTCGACGACCATCACACTGCCGGCGACGGCCCCCATCGCATTCGCCACGGCGTGGTGCTCTGGCAAGATCAGCTCCGCGTGGAGGGCCTCTGCAACCTCATTCAGGAAAAAACTGGCGGGCGCGCCGATGCCCACGATAGGCTCACGTAGACGGAAGAGGGTCTCCAAGTGAGGATGCGACTTATAGATGCTGTTGAAGAAGAACCAGCGCCCAATGTCATCCTCCTCTTCCTTTCGCGTTTCCGTGGGGGGCTTCAGGGTCTGTTTGCTGAGGAAGGTAATCACAGCGTGGACGATCATCTCCACAGCCCGCCGCCATACAGCCTCCCGAACCTCGTCGGGCTCCTTGAACTGATAATGGGAGAAGACCTGGAGGGCCAACTCAGACGCCTTCACGTCCCAAGGGCCATAACGGCCCTCGACGTGCAGCAAATCTGTGGGCGTCAGGCCAGCCTTGCCCAGGATCTCCTCACGCCAAAGCTCATCGACACTGATCTGTGCCACGTGGAGCACGTCCAGATGATCGACGATCTCGGGCACGGGCTTCGGCCCGCTGCTCAGGAACTCGACCAACTTCTTCGGGTGGCCCGACTGGAAGGCATAGCCGTCTTCGGGCTCGCGCAGCAGAAACCAGTACTCCAACCAATCCGGTCCAGCCTCCGCCCAGGCCCGTCGTGAAAGCGCCTGGAGCCGGCTTCTGACCTTCGGATACTCCTCCGCCAGATGTGCCAAGGGGACGACTCGCTCCGGCCCCAGGGCAATGTGCTTCTCGCGGTTCAACCTGATGTGGCTGTCCCCTCCCAGAGCAACGGAGAACAGATCAGCGGCGCTGACGGCCGTCTCGTAGTCGCCAACGGTCGCCCCCTCCTCACTGACCGTCACCTCACCATCCTCGATCAGTGCCAGATCCGTGGTGGTGCCGCCAACGTCCAGGACCAACGTATCATCGATCTGAGCAAGGAAACGCCCTCCAATGGCGCTGGCCGCGGGGCCGGAATGAATCGTCTCCACCGGAGTCCGCGAGGCGAACTCGTCGCTCATCAGTGTCCCATCACCGCGGACCATCATCAGCGGGGCATCGATCTCACGATGCTCCATGGCTCGCCGCACGGCGATCACGAAGTCCTGGAGCACAGCAAGGAGCGAGGCATTTAGGGCAGCCGTCGTCGCGCGCTCCACGGAACCCAGCCGTGTGGAAAGCTGGTGACCGAGCACGACGGGCAGGTCGCATACCCGGGAGACCGCCTCATAGATACGGTTCTCGTGCTCCGGGTTGAGTGGGCTGAAATAGCTGGACACGGCGATCGCATCAACGTTCCCCTTGACCTCAGTAACCTTGTCCAGGATAGCCGGTAGGTCCAGCTCCTCCTGCTCCCGTCCGTAGAGATCATGACCACCGTCGAAGTAGTGATAGTTGGGCGTGGCAAATCGTGAGCTCAAGTTGAAAGAGGAGATCAGCTCCGGGTCGTAGCCCACCAGCAGGAGGGCGACCCGTTTGCCCTTCCCCTCGGCGATGGCATTGGTCGCCAGCGTCGTCGAGACAGACACCATCCGGACCTCACCCGGGTCCTCAATCGCGATACCCTCAATGACCCGCTCGATACCGATGGAGAAGTCGCGCTTGGTCGTCAGGCTCTTGTGCGTAGCCAACACCGCCCGCGACTCGTAGTCGAGCAGCACGCCATCGGTGTACGTGCCGCCAGTGTCTATACCTAAAACAAGCTTCCGTGAGTTGCTCTCGGGCACTTTGCCCCCTTATCCAAAGCTTACCTCACTATGAGGCATATCGTACCGTCCGTCCGTGATACTCACCAAGGTCCAATCCGAGCCCCCCTTCCTTGTGGCGAACTCTTCGCACCCACCAGCGGTGAGTTCGTCGAATCCACCTATAGAAAGAGGGGCTGTGTGTGACAGCTATATCCGAGTGAGATCACAGCCTACAGCAAGTGAGTCGATCCGACGACCGTGATCCCACCCAAACAGAACTCAAGCTAAAGTCCCTTGCGAAGGCTCACGGGTGACTAGGCGAGAGTGCCCGTCTACCCGTGGCCCCTGAGCAAAGGCTGTCTCGATCATCTTTGTAGGGCTTCATTGATGTAGCAACATTGAACAGCGACGTTGTCTGATCAGCATTGGACAACGGGATTGAGACGCTCCCTGAAGGAGACGGCCCATCGCATTGCCTGGGGCCATACACCCCATGACGACATTGTAGATCCAGCATTGAACAGCGATGTTGATCGAGCGCCATTGAAAGGTTCTTTGTCAGCCTGCATTGATCGTCAACGTTGACGGGACCAATCGCTTAGGGCGATGAGCCCTGCACCATGCAGCCTTCGCAAGGGTGGCCATAGCCGCTGGCTGCTGGCACTCTTCAGCGCCAGCAGCTTGGCGACTCGGCTCACACGAACATATCGAAGTCGAGCTCCTCATCCTTATGGCGCTCATCGGCCAATTCACAGATGTGGCGGAGCTCGTTGTACATATCCTCATCCATGAGCGGCTCCGTGTCCGCCTCAAGGATCTCCAGCACCTTCGCGTGGACGCGATCCTTGAAGGTCTTCCGTCCACCCAGATCCCAGTTCTCCCAGTTCTGGCGGTCCGTCAACTCGCCCTGCCAAATCAGATCCCTGAACCGGTTGTAGGTGTGATCGTGATCCAGGTAGTGACCGCCGGAGCCCACGTCCTCCATCACGTCCAACGCCTTCGTCTCATCGTTGACGGGGATACCGCGCATAATCCGCTTCACCCGGTCGATGATCTCGTTCGAGGCCACCATCTGCTCCATTGAGCTCGTCAGACCCTGCTCGAGATAGCCGACATCGTGGATCATGTTCCCGCCGATGAGCCCCGCGGTGGTGACGTTGAACGAGGCCTCCATCGCGGCCTGCTCGTCGAACAGCTTGGCGTCAGAGCAGCCTGCCGTCTCGTACTCAGGCACGCCCAACCACTTGGTGATCTGGGTGTAGGCCGCGCTGAGCAGCGCCATCTCCGGCGAACCGTAGCAGTAGACCGTGGTCCGCATGTCCATATTGGACATCAGCCCACCGATGATCAAAGGCGCGCCCGGCTTGCGCAGCTGGCTGAGGACGATGCCGAAGAGACTCTCCGTCAGCGCCTGGACGGCGGTGCCGGCCAGCGTACAGGGAGACGTGGCCCCGGCCAGGGGACAGGGCGTGTAGACGAAGGGGATGCCGTGATCGGTGGCGAACAGGAGCTTCTGCACTACCTCTTCAGAGTGGCTCAACGGCGACACCGGCTCGATGTAAAGGGAGAAGATCGGCCCCTTCTCGAACTCCTCCTTGCCCCCGACGCGGATGTAGGCCATCTCCAGCTGATCTCGCAGGCCGTCCAGGTCCACGGCGGTGATGTTGATAGGCTTGGTCGTGCCCTCCAGCATAGCCAGGTACTGCCAGCGATCGTACGTACCGACGTTGACGTCCTGAACAATGCCCAGCGACATATGGAAATCCATGTTGGGCATCGCCTGGGCGATCTTGGCGAAGTTCTTGACGTCCTCATACGTGGCACGGCGCCGCTCGCCGGTATAGGGATCCCAGGTGAAGGGGGTGTCGGATCCGGCACCGAAGTACATCTGGTCCTTGTAAAGCTCCATCCGGTGCTCACGGTCCGGTCCCGTCACGACGACCTTTCGCGGCAGCGTGGAAAGGGCTTTGTCAACCATCCACGGCGGTATCTTGACCAAGCTGCTGTCCTCGGTCGTATCCTCCACGATAGCGCCACCGGCGTGGGCGACCTCGACGCCCTCTGGCTCGTACACGCGAACCCCTGTCTCGTACAGGACCCGCAGAGCCGAGAAATAAATCGCCTCGATCTCCTCTTCGGTGAGCACCTCAAACGTGGGCGTGGCATTCACTGTGTAGTTCGTCTTCTTAACTTGCATGGACAAATCTCCTATGGTTAAGCCTCGCGGGCGCTACGGCCCTGGTCGACGGGGCATTCTGCCCTAGGCACCACCGACGAATTCCTTCGCCAGATCGGAAGCGGACGGTGCATTGGACCCGTAGCCGTCAGCCCCGATGCGGTCGGCGAAGTCGGCATCGACGGGTGCGCCGCCGACCATGATCTTGACCTGATCGCGCAGGCCCGCCTCCTCGATGGCCTTGATGGTGTGGCCCATCGCGCGCATCGTGGTCGTCAGCAGAGCGGACATGCCGACGATGTCGGGCTGATGCTCCTTGATGGCCTCAATGAAGGCCTCGGGCGGCTTATCAAAGCCGATGTTCACAACCTCGAAGCCAGCGCCCTCGCACATCATGCCGACCAGGTTCTTGCCGATATCGTGGAGGTCGCCCTCAACCGTGCCCAGCACGATGGTGCCCAACATCTCCTCCTCAGCCTCGGCGAGCAGCGGGCGCAGAATGCCCATGCCGGCTTTCATCGCCTCGGCCGACATAAGCACCTCGGGCACGAACATGTCGCCGCGCTTAAAGCGCACGCCAACCTCGTCCATCCCCACAACTAGGCCGTTGTCCAGAAGCTCCTTGGCCGTCATGTCCTTGTCGAGGCCCTTCTCCACCAGGCCCGGCACCTTGTCACTGGCACCCTCCAAAACAGCAGTGGCGAGTCTCTCATAAACTGTGCTCATTGTTTCACTCCTCTAGATTCTAAATGCTAAGCTGCAAAAGTTTTGCGATGTCCAAGGGTGACTACGTCACCCCTTGGCGGCTTCGCCCCGTGCTAGTCAGCTATCTCCCGATCCTGCCACCAATCCTGCTGGACGCGATCCTCCGCCTCCTCCAGCACCTCCTCGATCACCTCCGCCGTCCCTTCCTTGAGGGGGGATGGCTCGTGGCTGGCGAGGATGTCACGCACACGGGCCACGGTGCGGTCCTTCATGGACTTGCGGCCCATCATATCCCACTCCTCGAAGTTGCGGCGATCACAGAGGTTGGGATACCAGAACTCGTTCTTGTAGTAACGGCGCGTGTGCGGTTCGCGCAGGTAGTGACCGTTCGGCCCAACATTGTTGATCACCTCGGTGGCCAACGTGTCCTCGTTGACCTCGATGCCGCGGGTGATGCGGCGGGCGTAGCCGATCGCCTCGTCCATCGCGGCCAGCTGGAAGACGGAACCCGTCATCGCGCTCTCGGTGTAGCCAACGTCGTGGCACAGATCACCACCCGTGAGGGCCGAGAAGAAGACGGACATCGATCCCTCGATCATCGCCTGCTCGTCGAAGGTCTTGGAGTCCGTGCAGCCGCCCGTCTGCCAGAGGGGCAGACCCGCGTAGTGGGCCAGCTCAGTGAGGCCGGCCATCATCAGCGGCAGCTCCGGCGCGCCGTAGGCCAGGATCATCGAGTTCATGTCCATCACGGAGAAGACGCCGCCCATAATGAAGGGCAGCCCGGGCTGAATCTGCTGGGCAATGGTGAGGCCCATCCAAGACTCCGCCGCTCCCTGCGTGATGATGCCCGCTGCCGTAACCGGCGCTGTACCACCAGCGATAGGACACGGGGTGAAGACCAAGGGAATCCGCTTGCGCGCAGCAAAGACCAGCTTGTCGAGCGCCTCAAAGGTGCTCACCAACGGCGAGAGCGGCTCGCAGTAGTGAACGTAGTTGGGGCGCTGCTCGAAGGCCTCCTGACCCCCCGCCTCGGCCACGGCGATCTTGTGAATGCCCTCGGAGTCGTACTTGTCGAACGACCAGGCGACGATAGGCTTCGATGTATTCGGGAACATCTCAGCGAACTCATAGAGCGCGCTCAAATCCGCGTGAACGTCGTCGACGGAGCCCAACGACTCGCAGAAGTCGATGTTGGGCAGCGCGTCTACGACCGTCGCCACCTTTGACACGTCGTCCTTCACGTACGGCCGACGCTCCAACGTCTCCACGTCGATGAAATTCGGGCAGGTTGGACCAGGGCCAAAGTGGGCCCGGCCCGGCCCGATCTGGATGTTGTGGTCCCGGTTGCCGTCACGAGCATAGAGCGTGAAACTGCGAGGCGCCTTCCTCAGCGACTCCTTCACCAACCAGGATGGCAGACGAACGCGCAGACCATCCACCCACGCACCGGCCTCCTTGAGGATCTGACGGGATTCCTCATGGTGGACCTCCAGGCCGGTGTTCTCCAGCACGTGGAGGACGCCCAGGAAGAGCTCCTCCAGCTGATCGTCGGTGAACATTCTAAAACGCACGCCTGAATTGACTCGATAGTTTGTCCTCATTGAGAAGATCTCCTTTTTCTTCTTACAAGACAGCTAGGGCAACGGTGAGCATGGCATCTCACGTGCCCGGTGACTGCGTCGACCCGGCGTCGCGACACGGGCGGGGCGCTCCTTCCGATGGGTGACAGCGTCGACCAGCATGCCCCGGTGTGCCCGACGCCAGTCCCAGGTGCTTAGGTGACTAGGTCGACCCAGTGACTGCGTCGACCCTTCGGTAGGTCTACCCGACCGCTAAGCGGCGCCGACGAACTTCTTGGCCGTGTCCGAGGCCGATGCGGCGTTGGCCGCGTAGGCGTCGGCTCCGATGTCGTCGGCAAACCGCTGCGTGACCGGCGCGCCTCCGACCATCACCTTGACCTGATCGCGCAGACCGGCCTCCTCGATAGCCTTCACCGTGTCGCCCATCGCGCGCATCGTGGTAGTCAGCAACGCCGACATACCCACGATGTGCGGCTCAAACTCCTTGATCGCGTCAAGGAACTCATCGGGCTCCACGTCCGTGCCCAGATCCTTGACCTCAAAGCCGGCGCCCTCGCACATCATGCCGACGAGGTTCTTGCCGATGTCGTGCAGGTCGCCCTTGACCGTGCCCAGCAGCACCTTACCGACAGGCTCTGCATCGGCTTCCGACAGCAGAGGCTGCAGAATGGTCATGGACGTCTTCATCGCTTTGGCCGAACGCAGGACCTCAGGCACGAACATGTTGCCCGCCTTGAACTCGACGCCTACGTGGTCCATGCCCACCATGAGACCATCGTCAAGGATCTCCTTGGCTTCCAACCCTTCGTCCAAAGCGTCCTCAGTCAGGTCCTCCATAGCCCCCACATTGCCTTCGATCACAGCCGTAGCAAGCTGCTCCAGAACGTCACTCATCTTTTTACCTCCTAAACTTAATTCGGGCTGATTCGGCTGGGGCACCACCTAGCCAAGCCCTCAACGGCCTCGGTGATTACGTCGACCCGGGTGACTGCGTCGACCCGGTGACTGCGTCGACCCACGGCAGGGCTTGACTGAGCATGACCCAGCTAAATATGTCTCAACGCTTCAAAAAGAGCGATACGAACTAAAACACCTATTGTGTCGAGCTTCCCTGCAAGCCCCTCGGCTGCCCTCAAGGCCGCCGTCAAGGCGTAACAACCGCCACCTCGACGATGCCTGGGGCGAGGAATTGGCCCGACGCTTGTCCTACCCTATCTCTATAAAGCTCTTCCTCCTCGTGCAATTCCCTAAACAGACCGTTCCCTTTCAACCCAGCCCAGGAACGGTGATACACGCCTGGCTGGTCCAAGGACCAGATCTAAATGGCTCTAACGTCCAGGACCTCCACGATGAGAGGCTCAACTACTTCCAGAAGGTCCTCTTTGTCGATGTCGGTCACCTTGAGCGTGCACCCCCAATTGGACGGATCCTCGCCCTCGAACACATTCAGAGCAATAATCAGCCCGCCAGCCTCGGTGATCTTCGTGGCGATGTCAGCCAACGACCCCTTGTAGTAAGGGGCCAACACCGTCAGGCGCACGCCTTTCTCGTGCCCGCCAAACAGCTCAAGGAAGGCCGCGAACAGATCGGACTCGGTGATGATGCCAACGACGGTGCCATCGCGCATCACAGGCAGGCAGCCGATCTTCTCGTCGTACATGATGCGGGCCGCCTCCTCCAGGGGCGTGTCCTCCCCGGTGGTAATCACGTCATCGGTCATCGCCTCCTTCACCGTGACCTGGGACATCAGGTAGGTGACCTCCCACATGCTCAACGACGTGACCGGCGAGGGCGAGGCATAGAGAAGATCGTCACGCGCCACAACGCCAACCAGCTTTCCCTTCTTGTTCACAACCGGGAAATGGCGCACCTTCTCTCGCCGCATCCACTCCAGCGCTTCTGCGATCGGGAGGTCGGGCTTCACCGTGATGGGGTTCTTCGTCATTCTGTTCTTGACTAGCATTTACGCCTCCTCCTTCTCGTCAGGGTGTGGGCGAAAGCCACCAACGCGGTTCCGCCCAACCCCAACCTATTTTGACCATGTTCCCTCAACCGAGTTAACGTATCAGGATGAACGCTCCTCTACAAAGCTCTCCAGCTGACGAACCGTCGTCTCGTCCAGTGCAGGATCCTCGTGCTCCGCCACCAACGCCCGCCAGCGCTCGTGGGCGAGATCGACCGCCCTCTTCCGACCGGTCTCCATCCATTGTTCAAGTCCCGCCCGATCGACGATCGCCGGTGTCCAGAACTCGCTGCGGCAGCGCTGCACGGTGTGCATCTCCATCAAGTAATTGCCATCTGCCCCCACGCTCTCAATGACATCGTAGGCCAACGTATCTGGAGAGATCTCAATGCCCTCCTCATAACGCCGCATCATGCCGCACATCTCGTCGTCGAGGACGAGCTTCTCGGCAGAAAAGGCCAAGTAGGAGCTAAGGATCCCGCCAGCGTGCAGCACGAAGTCAACCCCGCTGTTGACCGTCGTCAGCAGGCTAAACATAGACTCGAAACCCGCCTGAGCGTCGGGGAAGCTCGCATCGGCCAAGGAGCCTCCACTTCGTGACGGCAGACCGTAGTAACGAGCCAACTGAGCGTGCCCGCTGATCATCAGCGACAGCTCGGGGCTGCCGATGGCCAGCGCGCCGGTCTTCATATCGATGTTGGTGGACGTGGAACCATAGATAGCCGGCGTGCCGGGGTTGATCAACTGCGTCAACACCACCCCTGCCAGAAGCTCCGCATTCTGCATCGCCAGCAGCCCGGCCAATGTGATGGGACCAGTCGAGCCGGCCATGGCCAGAGCCGCGATGA
>Ga0207797_1002107_pt1 | contig 13987 bp, 17 predicted proteins | sample PRCRCaboRojoPR_6_FD_187275 | JGI IMG/M metagenome (GOLD analysis project Ga0207797, IMG submission 187275) | Marine sediment microbial community from Cabo Rojo, Puerto Rico - PR CR 10% Liquid 1 (SPAdes) | ecosystem: Environmental > Aquatic > Marine > Coastal > Sediment | place: Cabo Rojo, Puerto... | reverse complement strand
GCCAACGGCCGGTCTAACCACGGAGGTCGCGGAGGACACGGAGAACGGCGGGAGGGAAATGGGTTTAATCGACTTGGGAGGAACGGGGGAGCCAGCCAGAGGAATCGCCACCGCCGCATAACCATAGCCCCCGGCCGACCTGACTCTCGCTTTTACTCCGTGAGCTCCGTGCCCTCCGTGGTCCCCAGCAGCCTTTCCCCGTCTATCGTTCCCCGAAGCGCGGCATGAGCTCGGCGAAGTTGCAGGGCCTAGTGCGGCTGTCCAGCTGGGGCAGGATGATGGCGTCCATGGCCAGGCGGCAGGCGCCGGAGCTGCCGGGCAGGTTGAACATCAGGGTGGCGCCGGCCAGCCCCGCCTGGGCGCGGGACTGGACGGTGCTGGCACCGATCTCCGCGTAGGACAGCCAGCGGAACAGCTCGCCGAAGCCGGGGATGGCCTTGGTGTAGACCGCCGAGGCCGCCTCCGGGGTGACGTCGCGGCCGGTGATGCCGGTGCCGCCGGTGGTGATGATCACCTCCACCCACGGCTCCGCCGACCACTCGCGGAAGGCGGTCTCGAGCGCGGCGCGGTCGTCGGGCAGGATGCGGTGCTCCACCACCTCGTGGCCGGCGCTTTCCAGGCGCGCCACCACCAGGTTGCCGGAGCTGTCGCTCTCCGGGGTGCGCGTGTCGGAAACGGTAAAGACGGCACAGCGCAGGGGCTGGAAGCCGTCCGGCGAAGCGCTTTCGGTCATGGCGGGCTCTCGCGGGCGGGGGGCTCAGAAACAACAGGGCCTTCCGCTCCCCCCGGAGCGGAAGGCCCGAAATGCCGGGTGCGTCCGCTTAGTCTTCGGCCATCTGCCGTTCCTGGCGCTCCTGCGCCTCCTTGGCCTCGATGCTCATGGTGGCCACCGGCCGGGCATCCAGGCGCCGGACCCCGATGGGCTCGCCGGTCACCTCGCAGTAGCCGAATTCCCCGTTTTCAATGCGCCGCAGGGCGGCGTCGATCTTGTTGAGCAGGCGCTGCTCGCGCTCCACCGTGCGCAGCTCGGTGTAGCGGTCGGACTCCAGGCTGGCGCGGTCCAGCTCGTCCGCCTGGTTCTCGCTCTCGTTCATGTTCTCCTTGGCGTGCGTGGTGTCCTCCACGATCTGGTTCCGCCAATCGAGCAGCTTGCGCCGGAAGTAGGCGAGCTGCTTGTCGTTCATGTAGGGCTCGTCTTCGCTGGGCTTGTAGTCGGGCTCCAGCTCGATCTCGTCGAGGTCGACCTGATCGGTCATTGCGCTCCTCCCGCGTGCACCCTGGCATTTCAGGGGGGTAATCATGCCGCCCTGTCAGGGTATTGGCAAGGCCCGCTCGCGTGGCCCCTTGGAACGCAAAACGGCCCCGGGGTTCCCGGGGCCGCGGCAAGACCTTGGGCGCCAACGGCTCCGCCGGCCTAGCGGGCGATGGCCTCGATCCCGGCACACAGTTCCTCGGACTGCATCTCCGGGGGCACGATCAGCAGCGGCGTGGCCAGGTCGCTGGTCAGCCGGTCGCCGAGGTGTTTGGCCAGGGAGCCGGTGACGTGGCTGCGGCGGTGGCCCTGCTCGCCCACCGCCCCCACCACCACCAGGCGGATGGCGCGGTCGCTTTGCACCGTCTCCACGATCTTCTCCCGCGGCAGACCCTCGAGGATGAAGAACTCGGGCACGATGCCGCAGGATTCCTCCACCCCCTGGGCGATCTCGCCCACCATCTTCTCCGCCTCCTCGCGGATCTCGCGCTTCATCTGCGACTTGATGTTGGCCCAGTGGGCGAAGGTCGGGGTGTGCAGGACGTGCAGCAGGCTCAGGTGGGCCCCGGTCAACCGCGCCAGGCGGGCGGCGAAGGCCGCCGCAATGCGGCTGCTCTCGGAGCCGTCCACGCACGCCAGGATCTTGCGGTCGGGGGCCGGGGCTTGGGTGGTGTCTTGTTCCGCCATCAGTGCTCCGCCTCTCCGCGGGTGATCATGCCGACGAACCAGCCGGCGAACAGGGCCACCAGCACCGCCATCACGCCGTACCAGGCGGGATGGTCGTAGGCCAGATCGTACAGCCATTTCTCGATGCCGGTCTTGGCCACGGTCAGGGTCTGGGTGTCGCGATGGACCACCGACCCGTCCTTCACCTGCCGCACCACGATCGCATACTCGCCCACCGGGGCGCGCGAGGGCATGCGCAGCTCGGCGCGGAACAGCCGATCCTGCTTGATGCGCACCGCGCCCGGCTTCTCCTGGTAGAGGCCGGCATCGGTCATGTGCCGGAGCAGGCCGTCGAAGTAGTCCCGGGGCGCGGCCTGGGCGGGGTCGCCGCGGTACTCGGCGGCGGCGAACAGGGCGTCGCGGCCCAGGCCCAGGCGGTTGCGCTCGGCGGGCCCCAGGAACTCCGCCACCGGGGCGTCCGACAGCAGGGCGTAGTAGCCGGGGAAGTCCTGGATGGTGAGGTCTTCCACGTTCATCCACAAAACGCCCATCACCTGGCCCTTGCGCTGGATGGTGCGGGCCTTGGCCGGGCCGCGCACCTCCACCACCACGTGGCCGCCGGGCTCGGGCAGGCTGCCGAACACCAGCAGGGTCTCCCCCTCGTAACGGTAGGAGACCTTGACCTCGGTGTGCGACAGGTCGCTGACCAGCGCGGCGCCGGCGGCCGGCGCCAGGGTGGCCACCAGGGCCAGCAGCAGGCTCGTCCACAGTGCGCGCATCATTAGTGGCCTCCGCCGCCGATGACGTACAGGTCGTCCGGCTCCAGCACCAGACCCAACAGCAGCTTGGCCGCGGTGGCCAGGACGATCAGCGCCAGCAGCACCCGCAGCTGCTCGCCCTGGAGCTTGCTGCCCAGGCGCGTGCCGATCTGGGCGCCGATAACCGAGCCGATCAGCAGCAGCAGGGCGAGGACGATGTCCACGGTCTGGTTCTGGACCGACTGCCAGAAGGTGGTGTTGGCGGTGGTGAACAGGATCTGGAACAGCGAGGTCCCCACCACCACCTGCGTGGGCATGCCGATCAGGTAGATCATGGCCGGCACCATGATGAAGCCGCCGCCCACACCCAGGATGGCCGCCAGCACGCCGACGAAGCCGCCCACCCCCAGCGGCACCAGGATGGAGGTCTCCAGCCCGGAGGTGGCGAAGTGGGTGCGCAGGGGCAGGCGCCAGCGCGGCGTCTTCTTGGGCTTCTTGCCGCCGGTGTCGCCGCCGCTGGACCCGCGCAGGGCGTGCAGGCCCTCGACGAACATGAACGAGCCGATCAGGCCGAGCATGACCACGAACAGCACGGTGATCACGAAGTCGATCTGGCCCAGGGCGCGCAGATAACCCACCAGCTGCACCCCCAGCTTGGAGCCGATGAGGCCGCCCACCACCATGTAGGCGCCCATCTTGAAGTCCACGTTGCGCCGCCGCATGTGGGCGATGGTGCCGGAGATGGAGGCCGCCACGATCTGGTTGGCGTCGGTGGCGGCGGCCACCGGCGCCGGGATGCCCAGCATCATGAGCAGGGGCGTCATGAGGAAGCCGCCGCCCACGCCGAACAGGCCGGACAGCACGCCCACCGCGCCGCCCAGGCCGAGCAGCACGAAGATGTTGACGCTCATCTCGGCGACGGGTAAGTAGAGATTCATTCAGAATACCCCGATATACCGATAATCGGTTGATAACCACCCCGGAAAGGCGGAGTATATTGGGTTACCCCGATGAGCGTGTCCAACGTAGACTTCGTATAGGCCAATAATATTTTGGAATGGGTTAACCGCATCCCCCCGGTGCGCGGCCTCATGGCCCTGCGCGCCATCAGCGAGGCCGGCACCTTCACCCGCGCCGCCGAGATGCTGGGCTGGAACCAGCCCAACGTCAGCAAGCACCTGCGCTCCCTGGAGTCCGCCCTGGGCGTGACCCTGGTGCGCCGCGAGCAGGGCGGCAACCGCCTGACCGCGGCCGGCGAGCGCGCCGTGGAGCACGCCGTCACCATTACCGATAGCTATACCACCCTGGGCCGCGAGGTGGAGCGCCTGCGGGCGGCCGAGACCGGCCGCCTGCGGGTGGTGGCCAGCCTGACCATCGGCGATCACTGGCTGCCCCAGGTGCTCATGGGCTTCGGCGAGGCCCATCCGCAGATCGCGGTGGAATCGCGGGTGGTCTACGGCCGCGAGGGCCTGCGTCAGGTGGGCCAGGGCCTGGCGGACGTGGCCCTGGTGGAAGGCGATCCCGGCGAGAGCGGGCTAACCGCCCAGAAGGTGGGGGAGGACATGCTCATGGTGGCCTGCGGCCAGGACCACCCGTGGGCCACCCGGGGCACGCTGTCCCTGGACGACCTCCTGGAGGCCCGGTTCATCCTGCGCGAGCGCGGCTCCGGCACGCGCGACACCCTCGACCACTACCTGGAGGCGGCCAATCTGCCGCCCCTGCAGCCGGAGCTGGAGGTGGGCTCCAACCACGCCATCCTGCGCATGCTGGCCTCGGGCGAGCACCTCACGGTGCTGTCCTCGCTGACCCTGCGCGAGGCCCAGCACAGCGGCTATCTGGTGCTGCTGCCGGTGCGCGGCCTCAACCTCGAGCGCGCCTTCTGGGCCGTGCGCGCGCCCCAGGCCCGCAACCTGCCGGCGGCCGACACCTTCATCGACCACCTGCGCAGCCACCCGCCGGAGCCCGCGCCCTGAGAATTCAGGCGTAGAAGCGCTGCAGGGCCGCCTTCACCCCCCGGTCGGCCTCCGGGCCGATGCGGGTGTGGTCGTCGAGGCGGTCGGTGAACACGTACTCGAAGCGCAGATCCTGCAGCCCCAGACCGCCCATCACGCGGTTCTCCCAGGACCAGTCGTCGTCGTGGGCCACCAGGGTGGGCCAGCCGTCGGCGCCCGGCTCCAGGATGGGCCCCAGGAACAGCATGCTCGGCCAGTGCTTGAAGTACAGCGCCGTGGCCCCGGCGGTGCGCCCGGACATGGCGTAGAAACGGACGTTGCGGGACAACCGGATGGTGCCGTCCAGGGGCCGGTCCACCTCGCCGTCGATGGCCGCGACCTCGTCCTGGCCCGCCAGGGCCTCCGCCCCCAGGGCCGCGCGCCAGCGGTCCAGGTCGGCCGCCCCGCGGCCGCTGGGCAGGAACAGGAAGGCCACCCCGCCGTCGGCCGCCAGCGTCTCGGCCAGCGCCTCATCGAAGGGCGGCGTGTTGACCAGGATGCCCCCGGCCTCGCGGTCCCGGATCAGATACACCGCCGGCGACTGCTCGCCCCCGGCCACGTGGTACACGGTACGGCCCTTGCCGGCCACCAGCTCCTGCATTTATCGCCTCCCTGCGCGCCGTTGACACCCCTTGTCGGCGCGGCTACATTCCCACTTAGAGATAAGGGTTTTTCGCCCGCTCACCGACCACACAGGCAGAGGAGTGACCCTTGGCCGAGGTCCTGTTCCAAAGCCCCATCGGCATCCTTTCCATCATCACCGTGGTGGGGGCCCTGGCGGTCGTCGTCGGCTGGCTGTTCATCTGGATGTACAAGATCAAGCATCCGGACCAGTAACCGGGGACCCTCGTCCCGCCTACAGCCCCAGCTGGGCCTTGACGAAGGGCACGGTGAGGCGCCGCCGCTCCGCCAGGGCGGCGGCGTCGAGCAGTTCCAGCGCGGCCATCAGCTGGTGCATGTTGCGGCTGTAGTAGCGCAGCAGGTAACGCCCCACCTCGTCCTTGAGCGCCAGCCCGCGCACCTCGGCGTGACCCTGCAGGGCGGCCAGGCGCTCGTCGTCGCTCAGCCGCCCCAGGGGGAAGCTGCCGCCCCAGTGCAGCCGTGACCGCAGCTCCTCGCGCACCAGGCCCAGGGAGTTAGGGTTGGTCGCGGCCGCGGCCAGCAGCCGCCCGCCCTCCTCGTTGATGCGGTTGTACAGGTGGAACACCGCCGCCTCCCAGGCGGCATCGCCCGCCACCGCCTCCAGCCCGTCCAGGGCCACCAGCGTCCCCGCCGGGGCGGCGGCCAGCAGGGTCTCGGGATCGAGCCCGGCCGTTTCCGCCTCCCGCCGCAGCGCCGCCAGCTCCCAATAGGTGCCGCCGGCGGCGCGTGCCGCCCCCTCCAGCAGGTGGGTCTTGCCCGCCCCGCTCGGCCCCCACAGAAAGGCGAAGCGCACCTCCCCGGCCAGCAGCGCCTGCACCCGGTCCCACGCCTCGCGGCCGTCGGCGCCGGGGTGGAAGTACGCCAGGCGGTGGCGGTCGGGGCGATCCAGGACCAGCGGCAGCTGTCCGGCCATGGCGCCTACCCCGTTTCCCGCTCGTGGTGCATGGCCTTGCGCAGCCACACCACCACGTACTGCAACCCGGAGGCCACGGTGGTGGCCAGCACCGCCACCGCCAGGTAGGCCCGCCACTCGGCCAGGTCGAGGGCGAACGCGGCATCCACCATGGTCAACGCGACGAACACCAGCTGCACCGCGGTATTGGCCTTGGACAGGTAGGTGGGCGCCATCTCCAGGGCGCCGGTGAGGTAATGGAAGACCAGGGCCCCGGTAACGATGATGGCGTCGCGGGCCACCACCGCCACCACCAGCCAGAAGGGCACCCAGCCCAGCCAGGCCAGCGTCACGTACAGGGCCACCGCCAGCGCCTTGTCGGCGATGGGGTCGAGCACCTTGCCGAGCTCGGTCTGCTGGTTGAAGCGCTTGGCCACGAAGCCGTCGGCGGCATCGGAAAGGCCGGCGACCGCGAACAGCGCCAGGGCGGCGCCGTACCGCCCCTCATGCAGCAGCAGCACCAGGAAGGGCACCATCACCAGGCGCAGCAGGGTCAGGGCATTGGCCAGATTCACCGCCGGCTCCTCGGGATGGCGCGGCGGGCGGTCCGCCGGCGCGCCCTCATGGCCGATAGGAGAACTGCAGGCGGGGCTCGTCGGGCGCGCCACCGCCGTCGCCCGACTCGGCGACGATGCGCCCGGCGGGCTCCAGCAGGTCGAGCAGGCCCAGGATATGGGCGGCCTCGGTGGCGCGCCCCTGGAAGGCGAAGCGGAAGCGGGCCTCGTCGCCGGCCACCCGCAGCGGCGTCACCCCCTCGATGGCGGCCAGCTGCCCCAGCCCCCGCTCCACCCGGGCGTAGGCGTCCAGTCCGGGTATGCCGCTCACCACCGCCTGCATGGCCACCGCTTCGCCGGGGTAGACCGCGTAATGGCAGGCCAGGCGCACCAGCACGCCGCGCAGGCCGGCGCCCACCGCCTCGGCCACGTCGGCGCCACCGGTGGCGAAGGCGGTGCTGGTCTCGCCCTCGCGCAGCACCCACTCCGCGCGCGGCCCGTCGCCGCCCTGCGGGTTCAGGCGCAGGAGGAGGACCACGTCCGGATCGTAGCGCGCCGAGGCCTTGCGGATGGCCGCCCAGTCCTCGAACAGCAGATCGCGGGCGGCCAGCCGGCGGCGATCGGTGCCGTCCATGAGCGGCACCAGCAGCGGCAGCCCCTCGCGCTCGGCGGCGCCGCGCAGGGCCTCGAACACCCGGGGACGGGAGTCGGGCGACACCAGCTCCAGCCCGCCGTTGCCGCGCTGGGCCACCCACACCACCACGCCCGGGCGGTACGGCCCCCACACCGGCCAGCCGGTTTGCCACAGCCCCTCGCGCACCGACTCGGCGGTGAAATGGACGCGGATGCGCGGCCCGTCGGGGCCGCGCCGGCTGAGGTACTGGAAGCGGTTCACCAGCGACGGCGCGCGGTCGATGAGGCGCTCGCGCACCAGCGGATCCTGCGCCACCTGGGAGGTGCCGGCCAGGCGCACCAGCACCCGCCCCAGGGCCGCGCCCATGAGGGCCCGGCGCAGCTCGCGCTCGTTGCGGCCTTCGGCCCGCTTGTCGCCGCGGGCGGCTGCCGGCTCCACCAGGGCCAGGTCGGTGCGGTCCACCTCGGCGGTGTAGAGCCGCTCCACGCGGGCACCGTGGGCGGCCGCGGGCGCCATCAGGGCGACCAGGCCGGCGACGAGGATGCGGGTTGCGAGCGTTTGCATGCGCGGAAACCTATGCCAGCCCCCCGGCACCGTCAACCGTTGCGGCGGCGGCGACGGCCGCCGCGACTTTTGGCCGGTGCGCTTTTCCTTTACCATTTGCCCTCCTCGCCGTCCCTCTCCCGCGAGCACGCAAGTGGCCCAAGAGCACGATCCGTCCCTGACCTACAAAGACGCCGGTGTCGACGTCGCCGCCGGCGACGCCTTCGTCGACCGCATCAAGCCGCTGGTGAAGCGCGCCCAGCGCCCCGAGGTGCTGGGCGGCCTGGGCGGCTTCGGCGGCCTGTTCCGGCTGGACACCGCCCGCTACCGCGACCCGGTGCTGGTGGCCGGCACCGACGGCGTCGGCACCAAGCTGCGCCTGGCCCTGGACCTGAACCGCCACGGCGGCGTGGGCGTGGACCTGGTGGCCATGTGCGTCAACGACCTCATCGTCTGCGGCGCCGAGCCCCTGTTCTTCCTGGACTACCTCGCCACCGGCCACCTCGATCCCGAACGCGGCGCGGCGGTGGTGGCGGGCATCGCCAGCGGCTGCGAGGCCGCCGGCTGCGCCCTGCTCGGCGGCGAGACCGCCGAGATGCCGGGCATGTACGCCGGCGACGACTACGACCTGGCCGGCTTCGCGGTGGGCGTGGTGGAGCGCGACGGCCTCATCGACGGCAGCCGCGCCGCCCCCGGCGACGTCCTCATCGGCCTGCCGTCGTCGGGGGTGCACAGCAACGGCTTCTCCCTGGTGCGGCGCATCCTGGAGCACACCGGCGCCGGCCTGGACACCGACCTCGACGGCCGCAGCCTGGGCGAGGCCCTGCTCGCGCCCACCCGCATCTACGTGGCCGCGGTGCGGGCGTTGACGGCGGCGGTGGAGGTGCGTGCCCTGGCCCACATCACCGGCGGCGGCCTGCCGGGGAACCTGCCGCGGGCGCTGCCGACGGGCGTCGGCGCCCGCCTGCACCGGGGCAGCTGGCCCCGTCCGGCCATCTTCCCCTGGCTGCAGGCCCACGGCAACGTCGCCGATGACGAGATGCTGGCCACCTTCAACGAGGGCCTGGGCATGGTGGCGGCGGTCCCCGAGGCCGAGGCCGACGCCGCCCTGGCGGCGCTGGCCGCCGCCGGCGAGACCGGCTACCGCGTGGGCCGCCTGGAGGCGGATCCGGAGGGCGGGGTGCGCGTGGATGCCTGAGGCCTGCCGCTGCGTGGTGCTGGTCTCCGGCTCCGGGACCAACCTGCAGGCCCTGCTCGACGGCGCCGCCGACGGCAGTCTGGGCGCCGAGGTGGCCGGGGTGGTCAGCAACCGGCCCGAGGCCTACGCCCTGGAGCGGGCCCACGCCGCCGGGGTGGCCACCCAGGTGGTGGACCACACCGCCTTTCCCGGCCGCGACGCCTTCGACGCCGCCCTGGAGGCGGCGGTGGCCCGGTTCGCGCCGGACCTGGTGGTGATGGCGGGCTTCATGCGGGTGCTGACCCCGGCCTTCGTGAGCCGCTTCGCGGGCCGGCTGATCAACGTCCACCCCAGCCTGCTGCCGGCCTTCCGCGGCCTGCACACCCACCGCAAGGCGCTGGAGGCCGGCTGCCGCGTCCACGGCACCACCGTCCACTTCGTCACCGAGGACCTGGACGCCGGCCCCATCATCGCCCAGGCGGCCCTGCGGGTGCACAGCACGGACACCCCGGACAGCCTGCGCGAGCGGGTCCAGGGCCTGGAGCACCGGTTGCTGCCGCAGGTGGTACGCTGGTTCGCCGACGGCCGGCTGCACACCGCGGACAATCGGGTTACGGTGTCCGGCCATGCCGAGCCCCCCGGGGACCTGTTCGCCCCGGCCCGCGAGCCCGAACCCTGAGTCCGGCCCGGACCCACGCCCGCACCCGCCGGGGTGCGGGCCAGCGAGCTTGAGAGACCCATGCCGGAACGGATCCCGGAAGACTCCGTAGGCATCGTCGAGGGCGCCAGCGAGCATTTCGCCGAGCCCCTGGAGCTGGAGAGCGGCGAGCGCCTGGAGGCCTTCGACCTGGCCTACGAGACCTACGGCGCGCTCAACGCCGAGCGGTCCAACGCGGTCCTGGTCTGCCACGCCCTGTCCGGCGACCAGCACGCCGCCGGCTACCAGTCCATGGAGGACCGCAAGCCGGGCTGGTGGGACAACATGATCGGCCCCGGCAAGCCCCTGGACACCGAGCGCTTCTTCGTCGTCTGCGTCAACGTCCTGGGCAGCTGCAAGGGCTCCACCGGCCCCTCCAGCACCAACCCCGCCACCGGCGAGCCCTACGGGCTGGACTTCCCCATCGTCACGGTCAAGGACTGGGTGGCCAGCCAGGTGCGGCTGCAGGACCGCCTGGGCATCCCCCGCTGGCGGGCCGTGGTGGGCGGCTCGCTGGGCGGCATGACCGCCATGCAGTGGGCCATCGACTTCCCCGAGCGCCTCGACGCCTGCGTGGTGGTGGCCGCCGCGCCCAAGCTCTCCGCCCAGAACATCGCCTTCAACGAGGTGGCCCGCCAGGCCATCATGACCGACCCCGAGTTCCACGGCGGGCGCTACTACGGCCACGACAAGCCGCGCCGCGGCCTGGCCCTGGCGCGCATGATCGGCCACATCACCTACCTGTCCGAAGACGCCATGCGCGACAAGTTCGGCCGCGACCTGCGCAAGGGCCAGCCGCTTTCCTACGGCTTCGACGTGGACTTCGAGGTGGAGAGCTACCTGCGCTACCAGGGCCGGCGCTTCGTCGACCGCTTCGATGCCAACAGCTACCTCTACCTCACCAAGGTGCTGGACTACTACGACCCCGCCGCCGAGTTCGACGGCGACCTGGCGCGGGCCTTCGCCGGCTCCGACAACCGCTTCCTGGTGATCGCCTTCTCCAGCGACTGGCGCTTTGCCGCCGAGCGCTCGCGCGAGATCACCCGCGCCCTGTACGCCAACAACCTGGAGGTGAGCTTCGCCGAGATCGAGGCGCCCCAGGGCCACGACGCCTTCCTGCTCAAGATCGGGCCCTACCACGACATGGTGTCCACCTTCATGAACCGGGTGGCCCGGGAGGCCGACCTATGAAGTCCGGGGCCAAGCGCTTCCGCGTCGATTTCGACGTCATCGAGGCCTGGGTCGAGCCGGAGACGCGCATCCTCGACCTGGGCTGCGGCGACGGCACCCTGCTGGCGCGCCTGCGCGACAACAACCGCATCACCGGCTACGGCGTGGAGATCAGCGTCCACAACATCATCGCCTGCATCGACAAGGGCGTGCCGGTGATCCAGGCCGACCTGGACACCGGCCTGCAGGACTTCGAGCGCGACTCGGTGGACTTCGTGGTGCTGTCGCAGACCCTGCAGGCCATCCGCTACCCCCACTACCTGCTGCGCGAGATGCTGCGGGTGGGGCGCGAGGCCATCGTCTCCTTCCCCAACATCGGCCACTGGCTGGCGCGCACCCAGCTGTGCCTGGGCGGGCGCATGCCGCGCACGCCCAGCCTGCCCTACAACTGGTACAACACCCCCAACATCCACCTGCACACCCTGCGCGACTTCGAGTCCCTGTGCCACAAGGAAGACATCGAGATCCTGGAGCGCCGCGTGCTCGACCGCCACGGCCGCTCCGGCATGCTGGCGCGGGACGTGCCCAACCTGTTCGGCGCCACCGCCATGTACCGCATCCAGCGCGGCCCCGGCATGACGTTCTAGTGTCCCGGGGTGGACGCCCCCCTCTAGCTTCGCGGACAGGCTCGGCCTACACTGGACTCATCACCTGGTCGCACCTTAGACAGGAGTGTTCCATGCGCCACCTGAGCCTTGCCCTTTTCGCGCTCGCCGCACTCGTTGTCCTGCCCGTCTCCGCGGCCGCCCAGCAGCCCTTCGGCGACTACGTCATCCACCACGGCACCATGCTCACCGCCAACCTCAACCCGGAGGTGGCCCGCGAGTACAACATCCAGCGCAGCGACCACCGCGGCCTGGTCACCGTGGCCGTGCGCAAGAACACCGGCGACGGCGCCAGCGAGGCCGTCCGCGCCGATGTCCGGGCGGTGGCGGTGAACCTCTCGGCGCAGCGCCGCGAGCTGACCATGCAGGAGGTGGACGAGGGCGAGGCCATCTACTACCTCGCCGATTTCCGCATCGACCCGCCGGAGACCGTGCGCATCGAGCTCCACGTCCAGCCCAAGGGCAGCAAGGACGTCCACGTGTTCGAGGTCTCCCGGGAGTTCTACGCCGAATAGGGGGCTCCACCCCGCCCCCCAGGCCGGGCCCCGCCCGGCCTTTCGCTTTTGCCCGCAGGCCGGCCGCGTTAAGATTGGCCGAGGGATCCCCCACATCGATTCCGGCTTTTCCTTCGGACGCAAAGGAGACGGCGCATGCATCCCACCGGACCCCGGCGCCTGATCGCGGCGCTGGTCCTGGCCGCGGCGTTGTTGCTGCCGCAGATGGCCCAGGCCATCCCCGCCTTCGCCCGCCAGACCGAGATGAGCTGCACCACCTGCCACGCCGCGGTGCCCAAACTGAACAGCTTCGGCGAGGACTACGCCGCCAACGGCTACCGCCTGCCCAACTGGAAGGAAAAGCGCAAGAGCTTCGGCGACGACCGCCTGCACCTGCCGCCGTCGGTGCCGCTGGCGGTGCGCATCCAGGGCTTCGGCCAGCTGCGCTCGGCGGACCGCGCCGCCGACGGCGACGAGGCCGCCAACGCCGACCTGCAGAGCCCCTACTTCATCAAGGTGCTGGGCGGGGCGCCGCTGACCGAGCACATCAATGCCTACTTCTACGGCATCTTCGCGGAGAAGGGCGAGAACGGCAGCGTCCTGATCGAGGACGCCTGGATCCGCCACGACGACGTCTTCGGCACCGGCGTGGAGCTCCAGCTCGGCCAGTTCCAGGTCTCCGACCTGATGTTCCCGCGCGAGGTGCGCCTGCCCTTCCAGGACTACATCCCCTACCGCATGGCCGGCATCACCTACGACCGCGGCCTGCTGCTGTCGCGCGGTTTCGGTCCGGTATCGGTGTCACTGGGGGTGACCAACGGCGGCGGCATCGACGAGAGCCGCACCCTCACCGCCAGCGGCTACGAGCGCCCCGACCACAGCTTCGACACCAACGACCAGAAGGCGGTGTTCGGCCGCCTGGGCTTCGACGTCGCCGGCGTGGGCCTGGGCCTGTTCGGTTACACCGGCCAGCAGCCCAACGGCTTCCAGCAGGAAGCGGGCAATATAAGTTCGCCTAGCCCTCTGCCCGACCACGACGCCGAAAAGGTCATCGGCGGCCTCGACCTCTCCGGCAAGCTCGGCGGCAGCGTCTACTGGTACGCCCAGGGCCTGTACAACCAGTGGAACGACTTCCTGGCCGAGGGCGAGGACTACAGCTGGTGGGGGGCCTTCGCCGGGGTGGACTGGATCTACAGCGAGAAGTGGGCGTTCTCCCTGCTGTACAACTACGCCGACGCCGGCGATTTCGATAAGCTCCGCCTTTCCGACGAGCTAAGCGGGCTCAATACCGGCGATTTCGACGATGTGTTCGCCAACAACCGCTACGACGGCATCAACCTCAACACCGTCACCCTCACCACCTCCTACTACTTCGGCAGCAACGTGCGCGGCGTCATCGAGGCCAATGGCGACCTCCAGGGCACCGACGACTACGCCCACCGCGAGGCCGAGCACTACCTGCTGATGGGCCTGGACGCGGCCTTCTAGGGCCCGGCCTCCCGGCAACGAAAAGGGCGCCCCGGCAGACGGGGCGCCCTTTGTCGTCGGGAGGGGGGCGGCTCAATCGTCGTCGAGCAGGCCCTGCCACTCCACCGGCAGCTGGTAGGTCTTGCTGGCGTTGCACTCGGGACAGGCCGGCACGCAGTTGCCCTTGGTGGTCTCGCCGCCGCGGATCAGCGGCACCACGTGGTCCATGGTCAGCGCCTTGGGCGGGAAGCTGCCGCCGCAGTAGTAGCACTCGCCCTTGGCGCGCTTGCGCTTCCACCACTGGCTGCGCTTGAGCTCGCGCGCCTTGGCCTTCTCGCGGGCGACGTGGTCGTCCGAGGCGGGGATGAAGAACAGGGAATCGTCG
>Ga0207797_1002106_pt1 | contig 13988 bp, 15 predicted proteins | sample PRCRCaboRojoPR_6_FD_187275 | JGI IMG/M metagenome (GOLD analysis project Ga0207797, IMG submission 187275) | Marine sediment microbial community from Cabo Rojo, Puerto Rico - PR CR 10% Liquid 1 (SPAdes) | ecosystem: Environmental > Aquatic > Marine > Coastal > Sediment | place: Cabo Rojo, Puerto... | reverse complement strand
TCATTCCATATAAGCGTCCGTGAATGTCCATGTTCTCCCGTGCCGTCAGCTCCTCATCCAGTGTGGGATCCTGAAAAACCACCCCGATGGAGCGTCTTACCTCAGATTTTTGATGCTCCACATCGAAACCATTCACATAAGCCTTGCCTGATGTGGGCTTCAGTAAGGTGGAAAGGATGGATAAAGTGGTGGTCTTGCCGGCGCCATTGGGCCCGAGAAATCCAAAAATCTCGCCCCGGGCGATGGAAAAATCTATGGCATCCACCGCTATCAGATCATCAAACTTTTTGGTCAGTTGTTCTACTTTGATCAAAGCCATACGCTGCCTCGAGTCTCCCCCTTCGGTTTTACCTGTATAAATCAATTAAAAAATGTATACTCATGTAAAAATAAAATACCCTTAAAAAATTGTATGCCACACTGCACCGGAGGCCGCATTTTTTGGGTCTCATTACCGTGAGGACCGTCTCCTGCGGAGTTCGGAATATCGTTCATGCATATCACCAGCACAATGATAACAAGAAAAATACAATTCCATCCCTGCCTCAATCTCAAATCCTATTTGCCAGATGATACAACAACCCGGCGAAGGTGGTTCCTGTTGTACCCTGTAAACAATATAAACAATTCAAAAGCTTTTATGTTGTTCTATAACAGACCAGGGGTTTAAAAGAAAATCATCATCTATGATATCCGCTATAATTTTTGACCTGGACGGGACGCTGATCAATACATGGGATCTTTATATAGAGGCCTATCGTAGGATGGTTCAGCCTTACGTGAGAAAAACACTCACCGCTCAAGACATTAAGAGCTCCAAACCCACCCCGGAACTCCACTTCATTGAAAGGGTCGTTCCCGAACAGGACCGTGAGCATGCTTTCAGGCGGTTCATAACCCATTACGGAAACCTTTACGATTCCATGGCAGGGGGGATGTATGAGGGGGTATCACCCCTGTTGGAGAGGCTTCGCCAGTCCGGTTATTCCCTGGGCATATTTACAGGTAAAAGCCGTTCGGCCTGGGAGATAACTGCCCGCAAGGAAGATCTGGGTCATTTCGATGTGGTGATCACCGACAATGATGTGGAATACCACAAGCCCCATGCTGAAGGATTGCGAAAAGCAGTTGGCGAGCTTGGGCTGAATCACTCAGCTGTACTTTATATAGGAGACAACCTGATGGATTACCATACTGCCAGGGATGGAGGCACACAATTTGCCACCGCCCTTTGGTCAAAAGCAGCTGAAGAAAAAGAGGAGTTTCGAGCAACCGCCAAAAAAGAAGGCGTTACCTGGCTCCTCGATTCCCCGGATGAGATTTTTGAAATCCTCGGGTAAATCCAAACTATTGATCCTTCAGCGCTTCTTTCTGTTTTTCATACTCCTCATCCGAGATTTCTCCCCTCAGATACCGCTGCCTGAGGTTACGCAGACTGGTACTTTTGAAAGTACGTTTTTCCCTCTTCCCCATTCGTCTCAGGAAAAGCCAGGCTATCAACAGTCCAACAATCAAACCCAGGGTAATGGTAAGGTCATTGACCTCCTCTGCTTGAAGCAATTCTATCATATATAAATTGTTGTTATAATAAGCATTGTATGCTTGTCCTTCTTTCCCCTGATCCCGCACCTCTCAAGCCTGAACAATGCACCGAAGTTTTCTCCCGTACTGCGATAAAACAACAGCATGCCCTTGGGACTCCCCTTCCTCACCCAAAAGGTCGAGCTGCTGCATCGGTTTGCTTTTGCCCGGCTTCTGGCGCACAGGCTAAAGGTCCAGCGGCAGGGAACGAAACAAAGGATCTGCCATCATGATTGCTGGTAAGCCTCATTGTTCAGCTTCCAATGAACACATTGGGTTAAAAGCATCTTGCTTTCAAGGATCGCCTTTCCCAAAAGGGGTTCTCAAGTTACAAAGAATTCCACGTATTTCAAAGGGGATGACTCATCTGCCAGGCAGTTTTGCCACCGGAGTGGAGTTGACATTTTTTTGTATAATTTTGCAGCATGAGAACGGATATCCATATTGACCTTTTCGACGGCATCATATTTCTGGGTATTTTTCAGGGTCTGCTGCTGGCTTTTTTCTTCCTGAGAAATGCCCGCAAAAAGAAAATAGCCAACCTCTACCAGGGGCTTTTCACGCTTGCCTTAACCCTTGCCATTCTGGAGGAATTGCTGAACAACACCGGATATATTGTTCGCATCCTGGCTGTTTCCAATTTTGCAGAACCCCTCAATCTGATCTTTGGTCCCCTGCTTTACCTCTACGTCAAAAGAAGCCTTCAGCCCTCGGAAGCCGGAAAACGCGATTGGTATCATTTTGTGCCTTTTTTTATCTACCTGTTTTATATGGGATTTTTCTTTTTTCAGCCTGAAGCTGTTAAATACAACGCTTACCTGCACAGCAAACATCCCACATGGACCATGCTCGAAACCCATCCTCCTTTCCCGGAGGATCCCCTCGGCATCCGGTCACTGATCAATCCCCTCACCGCCCTTCATTTTGGGGCCTACCTGCTGCTTACCCTTCTGTTGCTCAATAGATCACCCCGGAACGAAAAGCCCGGAAACCAGAAAAGCGCAAAACTGCGGGAACTTAAACACTCCACTTTTCATTTCATGGTGATCATCTTCATTTTTATCGCCACCAAACTGTATTTCGGCCGGGACCTGGGCGATTATTTCATCGCCACCTACATCACCTTGATGTTCTTCCTGACCACCTCCCAGATCATGAACAGATCCGCTTATTTTGAAAAGACCCATTCCTTCCTGGAGATTCCGATCCCCAAATACCGAAAATCATCACTCACTGAAGAGCGTAAGCAGGATATCCTGGCCCGGGTGGAGGAAGAGATGGCAACCAACCGGTATTTTGCCGGGAACCTGGCATCTCTTTCCGGACTGGCATCCAGGCTTAATGAGAGCTCCCATCATGTCTCGCAGGTGATCAATGAAAAGATGAACGCCAGCTTTTTCGAAATCCTTGCCTCTTACAGGATCCATGAGGCCAAGAAAATGCTGGTCGAAAAGGGCCATTCTACCCCGACCATCGAGGAGGTTGCCGAGCAGGTGGGCTATAATTCCAAATCAGCATTCAACAAGGCCTTCAAGAAACTTACCGGGTCAACGCCATCAGAATACCGCAGACGATATACTTCCTCATGATCTTTTTGGTGGTATAACAGCTCTGACCGCGCCCTGCGAATTGATTTAAAGCAAATCTTCCGCGGTGTTCTCATGTACATCCCGACCGGGAAACACTTCCTGCCTATGGGGACATACGGGTTTTCTGGTACCATGGCGGTATTTTTGGAAAAAACAGCAACCGTCATGAAAACACAAAACTCCTTTAAACACGAGCGTCAGTATTACATCGACTGGCTTCGGATTATCCTGATCCTGACCGTCTTTCTCTTTCACATCGGAATGGTGTTCAATCCTTTTGAGTGGCACATCAAAAATGAAAACCAATTTGCTTTTTTAGCCCCCATCATGTCCTTTTTGCATCTTTGGCGCATGCCTTTGCTGTTCCTGATATCGGGAGCAGGTACTTACTATGCACTTGGGAAGCGTACCACCCGTCAATACCTGAAGGAGCGCATTCACCGGCTGCTGATCCCGCTGGCAGCCGGAATATTCTTGTTGGTGCCGGTGCAGGTTTATTATGAGCGTATTGATCAATATGCCTCTCTCCTGCACTACTACCCGGAGATGTTTCAGGGCACTTACCCGGAAGGCAACTTCAGCTGGCATCATTTGTGGTTCATAGCCTACCTTTTTCTGATCTCGGTGATCACGGTCCCCCTTCTAAGATCGTTAAAAACCGGTTTTTTCAGGAGGTTCCGCACCGGAATAGAAGCCATAGCCCATCGAAAGCTGGGGCTGAACGTGGTATTGATACCGCTTGTCCTCTCCCAGGTCATTCTAAAACCCTACTTCCCCAAGGAGACCCATGATGTTGTGAACGATTGGGCCTTCATTGCCTTCAATGCCATCTTCTTTATTTCCGGTTTTGTCCTCTTCACCAATCGCCGGATCATCAGCTCCCTGAAAACACAAAGACGCTGGTATCTCTCGGAGGCACTGCTAGCGACACTGTTTTTCTTTGTCTCCCGTCAACTGGAGACCATGAATGGTTGGCCGGTAGAGGCCCTGTCCATAGTCGTCAGCTGGTCCTGTGGAGTCACCGCCATAGCCTATGCAGCCACCTATTTGAACAAAGACAGCAGGTTACGGAAACCAGCCAACGAGGCCATCTATCCCTTCTACCTGCTCCACCAGCCGGCCATCGTCATATGGGCTTATTACATCACCGGGTGGAACACGGCTGCCGGATGGAAAGCCTTGCTGATCATGGCATTGAGTTTCATCACTTCGTTGGGGATCTATTGGCTGTTGATCCGGCCCTTTAATGTAACCCGGCTGCTGTTTGGTATGAAAAGAAAGCCGGCTGCCGGGAGAGCAAAACGTACTTTTAAGAAGACAAAACCCATCCTTAAGTCCGGCTTGCAAAATAAGGCAGCAACCCTTTAGAAAGGAAAGCAACCCGCTTTGGGATATTACCGGGAACAGACTGGGGCCATCCATCAACCAGTGAAAAGCATGAACACACCAGTTGGGGCAGACCTTAAAAGCCGGTTTGAGGACTTCGATTCATCAAGGTCGCTGCTATTCCACTACCAGTGTATCATACTCGGCAGTAAAAGGGTCCCGGACGATGTAAAAATAGTAGTCACCCGCACGGGGGGGCTTGAAATCGATCACTGTATCTTTGCGTACGGTATTCTGCGGACAGCTGCCGGTACTCTCAAAGGTCCCGTAAGCAGCAATAGCATGGAGGGTGTCGGCTTTCTCTGAATACACAAAGAAAAGCTCCTTCCAGCAGCCATTGTTGGCCGTTGCAGTAGCCCTGATCTGTATGGTATCGGCAAGGGAAGAGGTATCGGGCATAGAAAACGTTGTGATGGCCACCCGGTCGGTTCTTTTTACATAAAAATCATCATCGGTCAGACACGAAGTGGCCAAAACAAGCATCAAGAAAAGGTAAAAAAGTCGTTTCATAAAGCTCATATATAGGATAAGACGAAAAGAATTCCCATCAGGTGGGCAAACATGATCTTACCGGGTGTATTCTATTAAACGTTCAAATATTCATTTACATATGCAGATTGTAGATTTTTCTCATCAGGGGATAGGGAGTTCATGAATCGCATCTATTAGTGCACCTGAGGGACCTCATCAAACTCAATCTCAAAATTCAGGTGGTTCATACAATCGTCATATTTTTCAACCAGTTCTTCCTGATTTCTGGCACCAAGAAAAAGGTTGGCCAGTTCGAAGCTATAGCTGTCCTGTCCTTGCAATTCCGAGAGATGCATACCTTCCTTCACATGGAGCTTCAGGGTCATCTCCGGATATTGCTCCTGCAATTTCTCCACTTCCTCCCTGGAAGGTACCCGGACAACCCTTCCCGAGTCATACAACCGGAGCATAAAATTACCGGCTATCCTGTGCCTGCCTTTGTATTCCAGGGCTTTAGGCCTCCGGCCCAGGGCCAGGTTCAGCATAATGGAATGATGAGAGATGCCGTGTACCTTTTCGAATATATCGGTATGGGCCTGGGATATCCTGGGATTGATCTCCAGCAGGAAGACCTGGTTAACCGTAGAGTTATAGAAAAATTCAATGTTGAAGGCAGAATTGTTGAGGCCGGTCTGGATGATCGAACGACGTGCCAGGTCGGCCATCCGGAACTGTATCTCCTGTGGAAGGGAGGAAGGATACTCATACCGTGCAAAGGAGGAACGGTCTTCCTCCCTCACCGAGTCAACGATGCCATAGACCACCACTTCACCGTCATAAACATACCCTTCTACAGTACACTGATGGCCGGTTATGGGTGACTCAGCGATCATGGTTTCCTTCATCTGGGCGAACTCATGAGGCAGGTCATAGTGTTGAAAGATATAGTTGAAGGGCTCCGCCATGTACTCAATATTTTCCTGCACCTCCGTCATATAGCCGTTGAATTGATACTCACTGTTGATGCGGTAAGCCAGGAAAGAACGAAATGATTTGATGGGCTTGATCCAAAAAGGCGGTATCATCTCGATCTTTTGATAAGCCTTCTCGTCAAAGGGGTCAAAAGCTGCAAACATGGGAACACTTCGCGGGATCACCTTATTTTGTTCCAGCCGGCTCCAGTATTTGTGTTCGCATTTGAGCACGCTTTCCAACGACGGAGCCTTCAACCGGTAGTGATCGGCAATGATGGGTACCAGATTGGTGCCGGGAAAATCATAGTAGGTGACGATGGCGTCTATTTTGCCATGGGCTTCAATTCTACTGAAAGCCGTATCAATAAGTTTCTTCATGTCATAGAACTCCACCCCCCGCATCTCATCATATTTTATAGCGGCTAAAAAATCACATTCGCCCGCCTCGGGCAAACGTTGAAGCTTCTTCAGGTTGAAATCGTCGAGACCGACGACGAATACTTGTTTTTTATCGTTCATCTTTTTATGCTCTTTTTTTTAAATGGGTTGATTCGTTTACAGATCGCGAGGGAGGCTTTCATCCCAGGTTTTGCTGAAGACCCTGGTATCTTCCTCATAGGCATCCAGTGTAGCGCGTATTCTAAAATGGCTTCGTGTAGAAGTGAGGATGGTACGTGTGAGGGTGGTCACCTCCCAGTCATCCCGTTGAAAACGGCGCTTGCTCATGACTTCCCCGCGCAGGGTATCATAATTGTTGTTCTTATAAAAATATTTCTCGGTCACATCTTTCTGTATGGTCCAGTTGATATCGTCCAGCCGGTACTGGGGGTCGTTGTTGGTCACGTGAAGGAGCACCTCATTGGTGGCCAGGTTGTGTTTGACTTCCCATTCACGGTGTGCAGGCACCAGCAGGGTAGTAGGCAGTTGCCTGGCATGATCCGGCTGGCCCAGGTCACGCAGCTGTTCATCGCTCTTTTTGGGCTTACGCACCGGCAAAACAAGGGTACTGTTTTCCAGGCAGATCCTCAGTCGGGCCGGCTCCGGCGGAGGCCAGGCCAGGGGCCAGTAAGATGAGGAAACGGACAAACGGATCTGGTGGCCTGCCGGGAAATGCTGGGCTACATAGTTCATATCGACAGCCACGCGGTACTTTTTGTTTTCCTCCAACATTTCGGGAGCTTCATGGCTGTTGCGGTGGGTGAGGTTAAGCAGTCCGTAGGTGACACGGGTTGCTCTGCCATTGGGAGCGACATCCGATATTCTCACGGCCACCTGGGCAATGGGTTTGTTCGAGGAGATCTCAAGCTCAACCCTGGGAGAACCCAGTATTTCAAGCTCTTTTGTCAGGGGAGGGGTATCAAATATCAAAGACCCGCCGTCTTCCTCACGCTGATCGCTGGGCAGATCGGTGGATTCTGCATAAGAACACCACTTGCCGGCAAACAGACCAACGCTCAGGGGACTTTGAATGGTAACCACTGCCCCGCTCTTCTTGCTGATGTCAAAATCCAGTTCGCCAAAATGAAGGCCAAGCTGCTGTTCTTTCACATCACCGGAAGGCCAATACTTCTCCCCTACCCACCTGCCCGGCCGGTCGGTCGAGATAGGTGATACGGTATCTTTCATCCAGGCCCTTATCATGGGCTCCTGGTCCACCCCGTTGTCCTTTCCTTTAAGCCAGCAATCCCACCACCTGACGCACTCGTTGAGGAAATCGATAACCGGTCCGGGTCCCCCCATATGAGGATACTTATGACCCCAAGGGCCAATCAATCCCTTACGGGGTACCCGAAGGTGCTCCATCAAACGAAACACCGTATTGGTATAGCCGTCGGCCCAGCCACTGACTGCAAAAACGGGACATTGTACAGCCGAATAATCTTCGCACACCGAGGCATGTCTCCAGTAATCATCCCGACGCTGATGCTCCAGCCACTTTTTCAGCCACAACCCACTCCCTTCCAACCTGTCCATCCACATCTCACGCCATTTCTCCCCCAACAGTGCAGGATCCGGCGGACAGGAATTGTAGGCAAACATGGTAGAGGCCCAGGACAAATTATCGGTGAGCATAGCCCCTCCCATATAATGCACATCATCGGCATAACGGTCGTCCGAAGAAGCCACCGTGATCACCGCTTTCAATTCGGGGGGCTGAAGGGCGGCAACCTGAAGCCCATTGAAACCGCCCCAGGAAATACCCATCATTCCCACATCACCGGTACACCAAGACTGGCTTGCCAGCCAGCGAAGTACATCAAGCCCGTCGTCCAGCTCCTGCTGGAGATATTCATCCCGCAATATGCCCTCGGAATCTCCACTCCCACGCAAATCAACCCGGACACCCGCGTAACCATGCTCCGCGAAGTAGCCGTGTATCTGATCATCCCTTACGGCCTTAAAATCCCGCTTGCGATAAGGAATATACTCCAGTACAGCCGGAACAGGATGACTGCCGGCATCCTCAGGAAGCCAAACTTTGGCAGCCAGGGACGTGCCGTCTTCCATGGGGATGCACACATGATCTAAAATTTTGATTTTCATCAACTTACCCTGTTAAATACATTTGGTTTGCTTCCCTAAAATTCGGATAAAAAATTCAAATAATGATGTACCCGTGATAAAAATCAACAAAAAATAAGCTGGCAGTCAACACCCCATGTTTTCCCTGATTTGCCAAAGACCGAAATCAATTTCCCCTGTATTGGATTTTGGGTATGCTAGGGCAATACATCATCTTTTGGAATTAAATTATTATTTTTGGTTGGGTGTAGAAAATCTGCACGATTTTTGCAAAATAAAAGATAAAAAACATGAAGACTCTGAATTTCCTCTTAATGGCCACGGTTATCCTGGTTGGTGCATCAAAAGATGGACAAGGCCAGAAGTTAGAACACACGGAATATCTTTACATAGTAGCTGAACTTCCTGTTGAGGCCAATGACAACCTGCACATCTATGTCTCCAAAAACGGGAATCACTATGAGAAGAAGGTCACAGACAGCAAGGAACTTCAGGGAAAGTATGATCTGAACCCGCTTATTGATCTCATCAGAGGATACAACAAAGGGGGATGGAAGATGCACGAGGGAGGCTTTCAGGTGCCCGGCTGCGAAAAGGCCAATCACAAGAAACTGCTCATCCTTATGACGCGTCTGAGACCTTACCGAATCAAGCACACACCCATAGATACCCTCTTCAACAAGCAGCAGGGTTGTTTTGAGATTCCCATAGAGGTCATCTAACCTGCTTCCGGGCCGTAAAGGGAACTCAAAGATAATGCTCTTCGAAGAGGATCAGGATCTTCCTGAATTCCTCGGGTATTTTGGTATATACAGCTTCGGTTACGGGCCGGGGTATATCTCCGTAATAAGCCTGTGCGATGGCACCGGCGATACAGCCCATGGTATCACTGTCGCCACCCAGGGAGATGGCATTTCTGATGGCCCCTACAAAATCGTTGGATTCCAGGAAAGCGATGATGGATTCGGGTACGGATCGCTGGCAACTCACCTCGAAACTGTACTGGGGTCTAATCTGCACCAGTGTCCGTGACAGATCGTAGCCGAATCTGGTTTCAATTTCCGCGCCAATCCTCGACTTGTTGTATCCGTTCCTGGCCAGGAATACTGCCAACGCAACGGCCTGGGCGCCTTTGATCCCTTCCGGATGATCGTGGGTGACCTCGGCTGTTCTCCTGGCCTCTGCCAGTACCTGTTCTTCAGAGGTACAGGCAAAACCTACCGGACTCACACGCATGGCTGAACCATTTCCATAACTGTTATAGGGCCCGGGCAGGACCCCCGAGAGCCACTTTATGAAACTTGCCCCGTAGCCGGCATCGGGATACCTTCTGCCAAAAGCCTTCAGGTTCTCTTCATACGAGGACCCCTGCAGTATGGCATCTGCAATTGCCACCGTCAACACCGTATCGTCGGTGAAATCATTCAACTCCGTAAAAAGATCAAAATCCCTGGATTTCGTAGGGATCACCTCAAACCGCGAACCGATAATGTCTCCTGCTATTGCCCCCAGCATATCATGTGAGTTTATCAATGAGGGATTGATGTTCAGGGAAATCTTTCTTGAGCAGCTTTTTCGCCGGCAACTCAAAATCCTCAAAGTGAAAGCCTGGCGCCATGTGGCAACTTACCAGGGTGAAGAAAGTTTTGTCGAGGACTTCCCCTCCAAAGATGGTTCCGCCGGGGACCAACAATGAAAGGGACTCCCCTTCAGCGGGACGGAGTCCAAGCACATGCGCTTCAAGTCCCCTCTCCTTCAAAAAATACATCCTCATGGCCGATCCGTAATGAAAATACCAGTGCTCATCATACCTCAACCGGTGCAAACGCGAAAAGCTGTCGCCGGGCAAGAGATAATATATATGGGTGGAGAGGCTGCGGCCTTCGTACTCGAGTCCACTCCGGTAGGTTTCCCGGTAATAACCCCCTTCAGGATGCGCTTTTAAGTCCAGTTTCTCAACCCAGTAATCCATTTGATCCATCTCCATGTCGTGCTGTTTTTTCTGATTGATTTCTTTTCCTGCTACAAAGATACCAAAACAAACATTTTTATCAATTTATTTATATTTTTGAAGCGAATTACTAAATTAGGGACGCTGTTACCGGTTATGAATTATCAAGGCTTTGGCAGGCAACAAACATCATAAAATACTGATTGCGGATGATTCGGAGTTGGATCTGATGTATGCCGAACAGGTGCTGAAAGACAATAATCCCGACTATCAGATCATTAAGGTGCGGGATGGGATGGAACTGTGCCAGAAGGCCATTGACATCCGCCCCGATCTCATACTTGCCGATCTGGAAATGCCCAGAATGCATGGTATAGATGCCATTCATTTCCTCAAGGACAATTTCAGTACCCGGCAAATTCCCATCATCGTGATCACGGTTTCTGAAAACTTCCAGGCTGCACTTGATGCAGGTGCCATGGATTTCATCCTCAAGCCGTTTAAAAAGCTTCATCTGACCCTGCGGGTAAAAGGAGCCCTTAAGATGGTGGAATCTTACCGGGCCATTGAACAACAAAAACTGGAAATTGAGAAGCGCAATCATCAGATCAAAAAACAGCACGAGTCGGTACTGAGGCAAAAAAACATCATTGCCGAAAAAAACAACGAGATCCATGCGGATCTTAAATATGCCAAACGCATCCAGGATGCCATATTACCGGATGATCAGTATATCAAACAGGCTCTTTGCCAGTATTTCATCCTCAACCTACCCAAAAATGTTGTAAGCGGGGATTTTTACTGGATTGAAAAAAACCGGGACCGGGTCGTTTTTGCGGTAGCCGATGCAACGGGGCATGGTGTCTCGGGGGCTCTGATGCACATGATGGGCATCATATTTCTCAATCAGATTGTAAAACACAAACAGTATCATCATCCCAGTGAGATTTTGGAAGAGCTAAGGCAGTATGTGATCAGTTCGCTGCATCAGACCGGTGAGATTGGCGAAGCCCAGGACGGGATGGATATAGCCCTGTGTATGATTGATATGAAAGAAAGAAAACTCAAGTTCTCGGGTGCCAACAACCCGCTTTATATCATCAACAACAGGGGGTTAAGGGAGATAAGGGGAGACAGGATGCCCGTGGGCATCAACATCAACTACGACAAACCCTTCACCAACCATGATGTTCAGCTGGCGCCCGGTGATACCCTGTACTTGTTCACCGATGGCTATGCCGACCAGTTCGGGGGCGATAAAGGCAAAAAATTCCGATACAAATATTTCAAGGAACTGCTCCTGAGCAACCATGGAATATCACTAAAAAAACAAAAGGAAGTATTGAAGCATACCTTTTTCAAATGGAAAGGCGAATACGAGCAAATAGACGATGTGTTGGTCATGGGGATCAAAATCACCTAAAAAGCGTTACATTGAAGACAATCATTTCTTTTTCACTGATGGTTTGGTTTTCCCTGGGCGTTGCGGTTATCGGGACGGCAGAGGCCCAGTCGCCTTCATCCGGAAGCCAGCAAAAAGAAGTCCAGTACAAGGAACAAATATCCAGATACAAGGCCAAAGGCAACCAAAGGAAACAACTGGAATACCTCAACAAGCTGGCCTTTTTTTACTGGGACAACAAACAGCATGCACAGGCTGTGGAGGCCTTTCGTAAGGGTCTGCAACTGAACCAGTCCCTGGATAACCTCAACGGGGTCAAAAGAACCCATTACTATATTGGAATGATATTGTCAGAGTCGGATCAATATTCGCGGGCAGTGAAATCTTTCGAAAAGGGATTGAGGCTCAGCCGCCAGCTTAACATGAAGAACAGCCGGCTCTCCGGGCAGCTGAATTTGTCGCAAACCTACCAGTTGATGGGGGAATACGAAAAATCGAATCAGCATGCCCGAAAAGCCCTTTCTCTGGCGAAGGAATTGAATGATCTGAAGCGGGTGCGCACCAGCTATGGACTGTTATCGCAGAATCACAAGAAACTGGGCAACTCAGATGCCAGCATCAAGTATTTCGATCTCTTCTCCTCCATCGACAAGCACCTGAAAAATGAACAAATATCGGAGATCCGTAAGGAATCCGAGACCCAGGTATCCCAGGCCCGTTCGGAAAAGCAGCAGACAGAGAAAGAGCTGGCTGAGGAGATCGACAAAAGAAAAATGACTGAAGACAGCCTGGAAAGGGTTGAGCGGATAACCCAAAAGCAACAGATGCAGCTCGAGATGAAAGAGCTTGAAAACAAGAAGATCCAGGCTCAGCTTAAGCTGGAAAAAACCATCCGCAATTCCTTCATCATAGGTTTTATATTGATTGCCGGGTTTTCCTTGCTCCTCTTCCATTTCTACAGGCAAAAGAAGAAGGCCAACGTAATGCTCGAGGCCCAGAATCAAAAGATCAATCAACAAAAGCGCCAGATACAGGAACAAAAAGACCGGCTCCAACTGCAGAATACCAAGCTTAACGACAGTCTCACCTATGCCGAAAACATCCAGGAGGCCATTCTTCCCGTTAAAAGCCAGTTGAGAAAGATCTTTGATGCCTTCATCCTCTACAAACCCAAAGATATCGTATCGGGCGACTTCTACTGGTTTACCCGGATCCATGACAAGACACTGGAGCATCCCCTCACTTTCCTGGCTGTTGTGGACTGCACCGGTCACGGCGTACCCGGTGCATTCATGTCCATGATCGGCAACCGGATCTTCAATGAAATCATCGCCGAGAAAAGGATCCTTGATCCCTCCCAGATCCTCTACCATCTCAACAGTTATATCGTGGAGGTCCTCAAACAGGAAAGAACCACCAATACCGATGGAATGGACGTATGCCTGATCTGCATGGAAAACAGCAGCCGGACGGAAAAGGATATCTATTTTGCCGGGGCCAAAAGACCCCTGTTCTATTATACCCCCAATAACGGAGAAATCAAAAAGATCAAAGGCGACCGTTACTCGATTGGCGGTGTCAACAAGAACAAAAAAGAAAAAGAATTCAATACCCACAAACTCACCCTGGCAAAAGGAGACATCATCTACCTGACCACCGACGGAATCTTTGACCAGGTCAACGACCAGAGCAAACGTTTCAGCTCCCGGCGTTTTTTAAGCATCATGCATGACCATATTGCCGATAGCCTGGAAACCCAGGGCAAAAAACTGGAAGAAGAGCTCACACTTTTCCAGGGTGAATCCGAACAAAGGGATGACATTACCGTACTGGGAGCCAAAATTTTATAGCAAATGATCGCAGAAAGCAATCCATTCAACTCCATGCCAACCTCTATGAGCGATCGTCTGAGCGATCCATATGCGCCGGTCTTCAGCTATGAAGGTCCGTTCTTCATTGATCTGCTCACCATACTGGGCAACTATCTCAAGATGATGACCCACCATCACCCCACCATTCAAAAGAAGATTTTTCGGGTCTTCGTCGAGCTGTCTCAAAATGTGTCCAACTACAGCGAAGAATATATCAGAATGGATCAACAGCAGAAAAAG
>Ga0207797_1002105_pt1 | contig 13990 bp, 10 predicted proteins | sample PRCRCaboRojoPR_6_FD_187275 | JGI IMG/M metagenome (GOLD analysis project Ga0207797, IMG submission 187275) | Marine sediment microbial community from Cabo Rojo, Puerto Rico - PR CR 10% Liquid 1 (SPAdes) | ecosystem: Environmental > Aquatic > Marine > Coastal > Sediment | place: Cabo Rojo, Puerto... | reverse complement strand
TGGGGCCGACCGGTGCCGTCTCGGTGCCTTCGATGCAGGCGGTGCCTCTGGTGCCGGTGATCGACGCCGATGCCTGTATTCACTTCCGGCAAATGGATCGGAGCGAAGGGGAGATCGTAGATGCTTGCCAGGCCTGCCAGATGTTGTGCGAGGCTGAAGCGATCGACTTCGATCAACAGGATGAGCTCGTTGAACTGGACGTGGGCGCGATCGTCGTCGCGACAGGCTTCGAGATGTGGGACCCTCACGAGCTGTCGCAGTACTCCTACGGGGAGTCCTCCAATATCATCACCGGTATGGAGTTTGAACGACTCTCCAATGCTGGCAGCGTTACGGGGGGCGAGATCCTCACCGCTGAAGGCGAGGAACCCGAGAAGGTCGCCATCATCCACTGCGTGGGTAGCCGTGACCACAACGCTCACGAGTACTGCTCCCGCTTCTGCTGCATGTATTCGCTCAAGCAAGCTCACCTGGTGCGGGAAAGGACGGGTGCGGAGGTGTTCGAGTTCTACATGGACATGCGCACCGCCAGTAAGACCTACGAGGAGTTCTACGAGCGGCTGCAAGAAGAGGGTGTGACATTTGTACGGGGACATGGTGCCGAGGTAGAGGTGCTGCCCGACGGAAAGCTGCGCGTCAAAGGGGAGGACGCTGACCTGGGGCGGCTCTTTGGAGTGGATGTCGACATGGTCATTCTGGCATCGGCCATTGAGCCGCAACGGGATGCCGATCACATCGCTGAGCTTTTCGGCCTTGGTCGCACGTCCGACGGGTGGTTTGCCGAAGCGCATCCCAAGCTGCGCCCCGTCGAGACTGACGTCTCAGGAGTCTTCCTTTCTGGATGCTGTCAGGGACCTCGCGACATCCCGGACACCGTCGCCCACGCAAGTGCGGCCGCGTATCAGGCTGCGGAGCTTCTCAACCGGGGTGTGGTCACGATCTCGCCGCTGGTAGCCGAGGTCGACGAGGAGCTTTGTTCAGCCTGTAAGACTTGTCTTTCACTGTGCCCGTATGACGCCATCGAGTTCGTTGAAAGGACGGGTGTGGCACGCGTGAATGAGGCGCTGTGTGAAGGCTGTGGTACGTGTGTTGCCTCTTGCCCCGCTGGAGCGATCGCAGCCCGCCACTTCACGGACCAGCAGATCTTGGCTCAGATCGAGAGCTTGTTGAGCGCGCCGGCGGGGAAAACGTAAGGCTAAAGGAGAATCGCAAGCCATTCCGCAAACCATGACGTCCAATCCTCTTGAGACTGTTACCCGCTAGGATCCTCGAGTAATCGATCAAGCGCACTCGCGCATGGGTTGACGGGACGATGGCCCGTGTGCCGAGTCTCCCACGTGAGAAGTTCCGCGATCAGGCCTGCGAGACGATCCGTGAGAACCTCTTGACCGTTGGCGGTCGCTCGGCGTTCTGACGCCTGTGATTCTGCCGGCGTGGGCACCATGCGGGCTGAGACTCATTGTCTTGATCTCACGATTGCACGTGCTGGTCGTAGAGGGAAGTTGCCGCGGGCGGGCATTGTTGGTATAATAAAATAGAACGATATAAAGGAAAGGTTGGATCACGTGGGTTGGCTGCGAGAGTTCCTAGCGTCTCATCAGGCGATACTGGCGCTCCTGCATGGTCAGGCCTTCTTCGTACTGGGTGTCTCCACGCTTCTTCTAACGCGCCGAAGTATTCGACTTGAGCTTGCCGACGAGCTGACGCCTCTGGCTACTTTCGGGTTCTGTGAGGCAGCAGTCGCCTGGATTACTGCCTGGCTTGAGACCACCGGGCTATCTCCGTCGTGGTTAGTGTGGTGCCGCCTGGTCGCGCTGGCGATTGGCTCGGCTCTCCTGCTTTCCTTTGCGCTGCAGGTCTATATGCCAACCGATGGACGAAATAGGTGGCGTTGGTTGGTAGCAGGTAGCCTGTCCGGGGCGTGGATGCTCGGAATTGGGATCATAAGTGCCCTGGGAATCTCCGGAGAGCGCCTGAGGCTTATGGGGGAGCTTGGAATCCGCTATAGTTTGGTGTTGCCTGGTGGACTGCTCGGTGCGTGGGCACTCCGCCGCGAGATGTTTCGCACGATTGAGGGGGCGCGTTTGATGTTGGTCAAGCGGCCGATAGGAGTAGGAGTGGTCGCTCTGGGTATCTTCGCCTTGTTCGGGGGACTGATTGGCCCGGCTGCTCCGTTCTTCCCTGCCAGTTTGGTCAACGAGAATCTTTTTCTGAATGTCACCGGGATTCCTGTGGCCCTTTTCCGTGCCCTATGCGGCTTTGCACTCACCTTAAGCGTTGTGCAGACGCTGGGTGTCGTGTTGAATGAAAACGAGATGTGGTTGGAGAACGTGGAGCGCAGGCAGGCCCTGGTTGACGAACGTGAACGGATTGGGCGTGAGCTACACGACGGTATTATTCAGTCTATCTATGCTGCTGGGCTCATCCTCGAGGGGGCTCGACAGAACCTCGCGGAAGATCCAGAGAAGGCCCGGGACCAGTTGACCCAGGCCATCGAGAACCTGAACGTGACCATTCAGGACATTCGACGCTATATCTTCGATCTGCGAGGCGAGTTATCTCAGGACGATCTGCAGACCGGCCTACGTAAGATTTTGAAGGATTTCCGCGTCAATACCTTGCTGGAGACGGAGTTCGACGTTGGTGGGGATGGTATCAGGCGATTCGACGCGGAGCGTCGACAACACATTTTCCAGATTGCACGTGAGGCATTGACAAACGTGGCGCGACACGCTCGAGCTAGAAAGGTGCAAGTTCACCTCAAGTATGGGGCGAACGCATTGCAGCTAAGCATCTCTGACGACGGAGTTGGGCTCTCAGCGCTCCCCAGCAACAATGGGCATGGATTGCGCAATATCCGCGAACGCACCCGATTCCTGAATGGCATGTTGGACATCGACACTGCGCCCCAGGAGGGGTTGAACTTGGTGCTTACAGTGCCTTACCAGCAGCGCATAGCGTCGCAAGTTCGGGGAGAGGAAGCCTAGGGATCGCATGGGGCGTGTGTCTTACTCCTACCGTAGTGCTTCGCGTTTGTTATACCAGTGAAGACTAGAGAGTGTAAATTCGGATCATGACGCTTGAGATACTGATTGCAGACGATCACGAGGTCGTTCGGCTCGGTCTTCGTACACTGATCGAGAGTCATTCGGACTTCTCGGTTGTTGGTGAAGCGGTCACGGTTAAGGACGCCGTGCGTGAGACTTTGCTCCTTCGTCCTGACGTCGTCGTAATGGATATCCGGCTGCTGGGAGGCAGTGGTATTGACGCTTGTGAGCAAATAGTGGAGCAGGCACCCGATACGAAAGTGATTATGCTCACGTCCTATGCAGAAGATGAAATGCTGTTCGACGCCATCGCTGCGGGGGCATGTGGGTATGTGCTGAAGCAGATTGGCAATGAGGATCTGATTCGGGCCTTGGAGACGGTGGCCAGTGGGGAAGCACTCTTGGATCCAGCCTTGACCCAACGGGTGTTCGACCGGGTACGGGAAGCGGCGCGGAGGGAGCACGGAGAGGCATTCACAGGGTTGACGGATCAGGAGATGCGCGTCCTAGCTCAGGTGGCGGAAGGGAAGACAAACCGTGAAATTGCTGAGGAACTCTACCTGGGCGAGGGAACCGTCAGAAACTACGTAAGTAGCATCCTCAATAAGCTTGACCTTTCGAATCGCACCGAGGCGGCTGCATACGCGGTCAAGCATGATCTTGAAGAATTTCTCTAAGCGACGGGGTCTCACTTCAAAAACACAAAGGGCCTGGCACCTCGCCAGGCCCTTTGTCTCATGCTCATTAACGTCCTACTCGACGAATCCAATGTCCTTTGGGGGCCAATAGGAAACCCAGGCGTGTCCCACGATGTCCTCGATCGGCACGGGGCCGAAATTGCGAGAGTCGTTGGACGCACCACGGTTGTCGCCCAACACAAACACGTGGAGCGGCGGCACCGTGCGCGGGCCATAGTGTCCTCCGCCTGGCTTCATCGTCCAGGATTCTTCGAGACGTGCGCCGTTAACGTAGACATGCCCGTCCTTTACTTCGATTGTTTCTCCAGGCAACCCGACCACGCGCTTGATCAGCATCTCGCTTTGACCTGAGGCGTTGATGACGACCACATCGCCTCGGCGCGGACCGTGAAACCGATACGTGACCTTCTCAATTACCACCCGCTGGGCGCTGTGCAAGGTTGGCTCCATGCTCTGTCCCAGAACCTGGGTAGCCTGAGCCAGGAAGAGATTGATGAACAGGGCGATCACGACAGCGGGGATGACCGTCTCCCCAATCTCACGCACTGCCCCCAGCAGCCATCCCAACAGGTGGGATCCAGGTCGGCTTGGGTTCGGTTCCTTATCGGTCTCTGGCTGTGAGTTGATCTCTTCCATAGCTCTCTTGATGCCTCGTAATCTAGCGTCGACTACCGTCGTTTTCGTCCGCCGCCAGGTCTGTCGGCTGCCCGAGCTTCCTCAGGTGTCCATCCTTCGAGGACGGCCTGCCGCGAAAGGCGAATCTTTCCTTCACGGTCGATGTTTGTAACCATCACCATGATCTCATCACCAACCTGTACCACGTCTTCGACGCTGTCGATGTACTCGTTGGAAAGCTGTGATATGTGGACCATCCCGTCCGTGTTAGGCAGAATCTCGACGAAGGCGCCAAAATCGGTCGTGCGTACCACCCGACCGGTGTAGATCTGGCCGACCTCCGCTTCTTCGGTCAGGGCTTCGATCATAGCCTGTGCCTGCTCAGCACAGGGACCATTCGTGGCGGCGATGTAGATGGTGCCGTCGTCTTCGATGTCGACGCTTACGTCGCACTGCTCCTCAATCGAGCGAACTGTCTCTCCACCCGAGCCAATCACAGCGCCCAGCTTGCTGGGGTCTACCTGCATAATGGTCATTCGCGGCGCGTACTGCGACATATCCTCGCGTGGCTCTGCGATCGCCTCGCTCATCACATCCAGGATCTGCAGGCGAGCCTCGCGTGCCTGTGCCAGCGCTTCCTCCAATAGCTCGTAGGAGATTCCTGTGGTCTTGATGTCCATCTGGAGTGCCGTGACGCCCTCCCGGGTGCCCGCCACCTTGAAGTCCATGTCCCCGATGTGATCCTCGAGACCCTGGATGTCGCTCAAGATCTGGTAGCGATCGTCCTGCTTCATCAGGCCCATCGCGATCCCTCCGACGGGGGCCTTGATCGGCACACCGGCGTCCATCAGAGCCAGGGTGCTGCCACAGATACTCGCCATTGACGTCGATCCGTTGGAGCTGAGCACGTCACTCACCACGCGTAGCGTATAGGCAAACTCATCTTCACTCGGCAACATGGGGCGCAGCGCGTTCTCGCCGAGGGCGCCGTGTCCAATTTCTCGGCGTTTCGGACCGCGCAGCGGCCAGGTCTCGCCGGTGGAGTAGGGCGGGAAGTTGTAGTGATGCATGTACCGTTTTCTCTCTCGAGGGGAGAGGTCGTCGATCGTCTGTTCCTCTCGAGGGGTCCCCAGGGTGGCAACGGACAGGACCTGGGTCTCACCGCGGGTGAACAGCCCGGATCCGTGGGCACGCGGGAGCAACCCTACCTCGGCCGCCAGAGATCGGATCTCATCTGGCCTGCGACCATCGGCGCGGACGCCTTCGTTGATGGTCCGCTCCCGGATAATGTCCCGCATCACCTTGTCCAGGGCTTCCTTGATGAGCCCTTCATCCCAGGCCTCCTCCAGGCGTGCCACCATCTCATTCTGGAGATCTCGGACGCGATTGTCACGCTCTTTCTTATTCTCAGCTCCGTAGACGGCCTCTTCGATCCTGGCGCTCGCCTCCTGGCGCACTTCATCAACCAGTTCATCAGGCACAACGCCGTAAAGCTTGTATTCTCGCTTCGGCTTACCTACCGTTTCCCGCATCTCTTTCTGTGTTTGGACGGTGTCTTGGATCGCCTCATGCCCGGAGCGGAGCGCCTCGACGAGGATATGTTCTTCGACTCCACTGGCGTTGGCTTCGACCATCAAAATGGCCTCGGCCGTGCCAGCCAATCTCAAGTCGAGGGCGCTTTCCTCCATCTCTGGCAGGGTGGGATTCACGACGAGTTCGTTGTCGATGTACCCCACGCGTGTTGCCCCAATCGGACCGTCAAATGGGACATCCGAGATGGTCAACGCCGCTGACGCGCCGATAATGGACAGGATGTCTGATTCATGCGTCTCGTCCTGTGAGAGTGGCGTGATGATGACTTGCACGTCGTTGCGCATCTTCTTGGGGAACAAGGGGCGCAGTGGACGATCGGTCAATCGCGCAATCAACGTAGCCGATTCAGGGGGACGCCCTTCGCGGCGAAAGAAAGAACCCGGGATACGGCCCGCTGCGTAGAGCCGTTCCTCGAAATCGACGGTAAGGGGGAAGAAACTTATTCCCTCCCGTACATCCCGGGACATCGTTGCCGTGACCAGCAATTTCGTGTCACCGGACGTTATCGTGACTGTACCACCCGCTTGCTGGGCTAACTTCCCCGTCTCTAACGTCAGGACATGCTCTCCCAACTTGGTGGTGAATGTATGACTATTCACTTATGTACCTCCATATATGGGACCCGACGCAGAGTTTCAGGGACTGGGGGGTGCCTCGTAGTGTTCGCTCCGCTTCACTACGCTTCACCCCCCAATTCCTGGCCCTGCATCTGGTCTCGCTTCCTATAAACGCCAAACGAGTAGATGACTGAAAAGGCTCAGATCTACTCGTCTGATTCACTTCGCTTCTTGTTTCGACTACCTACGTAGCCCGAGCCGCTTAATGATCTCCTTGTAGCGATCCGGACTCCTGCGACTAAGATAGCTCAAATGACGGCGCCGCTGGCCTACCATCTTGATTAAGCCTCGACGGGAATGTTCATCGTGCTTGTGTTCTTTGAGATGTTCCGTCAACTGGCTGATACGGGTCGTTAGCAGCGCGATCTGCACTTCTGGCGAGCCCGTGTCGTCCGGGCTCCGTCCGTACTCCTCAATAATCGCTTCTTTCTCGCCTCTAGTCAGCGACACAATTTCCTCCTTAGCTATCTCTATCAAACGACGCGTTGATTCTACCACGGTTCGACGCTCTCTGCAAGCCAAGCGCTAGGGGAGACTGTCGCGCCCATAGCGGTTTGTAGGCACGGGCGAATCACGGTAGAATCAAGTCCTTATCCGATTTCAGCCGGCCTGCTCCCCTTGTGCAGACTATCGTAGCTGCCGACCACAGGAGATATTGCTTGAGCGAAAAAGACAATACGCTGCTGGAAGATGGTATCGAAGTCGCGCAAGCGGCGACGGTCATCGCCGTGGGCAACGTTGCGAGCCGGGTCTTGGGACTGGTGCGCGAGATTGTGAAGGCCGACCTCTTTGGCGCTGGTGGTAATGTGAGCGCTCTGGACACCGCCATGGCCCTCCCTAAGATTATCTATGCACTTGTTGTAGGCGGCATGATCAACTCGGCGCTGATACCCGTGCTCTCTGACTATGCTGCTCCGGAGCGACGGGCCGAACTCTGGCACTTGCTCAGCCTTCTCCTCAGTGTCGCGATGGTGATCGTGTCAGGTTTCGTGGTGCTGGGTGAGTTATTGACCCCCCAACTGGTCTGGCTCTCTGCCGGGGGACTGCCCCTTGCCGACCAGCAGTTGGCGACGAGGTTGCTTCGTGTGATGCTGCCCGGGGTGCTGTTCTTGAGTCTTGCCAGTGTCCTATCGGGTGCCCTATACGCGCTTAACCGATTCGCGTTTCCAGCTCTTACTGCTGCCGTGTTCAATCTTGCATTGGTCATCGTTGCTTTGGCCCTTGGAGATCGGTGGGGAGTCTACAGTATGGCCGTAGGGCTGTTGGTAGGGTCCGTGCTTCAAGTTCTGTTCCAATTGCCCGGGCTGTCCGATGCGCGACTCCGCTTGGTATTCGGCCTCGGTCACCCGGCTCTTCGACGCATCGGACGGCTTTACCTCCCGATCCTGGCTGGGCTCGCCGTAGATAAGCTGGCCGAGTTGCTTAGCTACCGACTAGCTTCTCACACCGGTGCTGCATCGCCTTCCTGGATGACGTACTCCGCCACGATTATTCAGTTCCCTTTGGGGTTGGTCGGCACGGCCATCTCGATCGCCATTCTGCCTACGCTCTCCCGCCAGGCCAACAGCGGGCAAACGGAGCGGTTTACGGCGACACTTGGTCAGGGGCTACGCCTGGTTATTGCCCTGACCGTGCCGGCAACGATTGGACTTTGGGTGCTGTCGACGCCAATTGTCGAGTTGGTCTTCGAGCACGGCGACTTTACATCTGCCGACACCCTGGCGACGGTGGCGGCACTACGCTTCCACCTTCTCGGACTCACCTTCGCTGCGGTGGATCAGCCTCTCATCTTTGCTTTCTACGCTCGCAAGGACACGTGGACGCCAGCGCTGGTTGGCGTAGTAACCGTCCTCTTGTATGTGCTCATGGCTCTGCTCCCAACGTTGTTCGCCCCTCTGACGTTGAATGGATTGATTCTAGCCAATTCTCTCAAATGGGCTGCTCACGCCTTATTGATGCTCTTCCTGCTCCGCAAGCGTATCGGGGGCTTGATGGGAGAGGGGCTGTGGAGGACCGTGCTCACTGCCGTTCCGTTGTCCGCCGTGATGGGTGTGATGGTACACTTCGTGATGGTATGGCTGTCGCGATTCGTGCCAGGTGGGACCATCGGGGAGTTCATTGTCGTTAGCATCTCGGGGTTGGTGGGGCTTGGCATCTATGGGTCTCTATCCCTCTTGATGGGCGCGGACGAGATTCAGCTGCTGCGTCGGGCTGTAACGATGTGATGCTTCTGTCAGGATTCATCATGCGTCTTGCTGATTCGGTAAAGTGAATTGATCACGGTTTCGCTGTGGCACTGCTCCTGCTTTTGACCAGTGTGTGACAGAGCTCTTGTGCTGCCATATTCATCTTCACTCGTCTGCTGGATGGGACGTGCAGTCATTTGACCCCCTGTTTATGTGATGCTAAAATTGGAGACGTGAGGTGCGGTTCGTGGCTGGCTTAAGGGCCATTGGCCCGGCTCACGGACGAATTGCCTTTGTGTCTGTTCTGACGCGTGGACAGTGGGGCTGCTCTCGCCCATAGATGATCATCGGGCTGATACTGACGGCCGAACTGCTGATGGGAATATACTTTATCCTTACGAAGGCGCTTACCGGGCGCCATTGTGATGGAACGGGCCCATATCGAGGGTTATGACTCGAATGGGCTTTTTTGTTTCTGGTTGATGCAGCGATCTGTTGATGCGGGTTCGTTACGGCGACACGGGATGGTGCCAAGGTGAGACGTTGTGCGGGCCCATCTTGGCGGTGTTTCAAAGGCCATCGGGCAATGCCCGATCGATACATACCAATGGAGGTAAGCAGTGGATTTGAATCTCGATCTGGATCGTGAGATACCTGTGCTGGACTGGGAGCCCTACCTGGCCGAGCGGACGGCAGGGATGCGAAGCTCCGCCATCCGGGAGCTTCTGAAGCTTACCCAGCAACCTGACGTCATCTCGTTTGCCGGCGGGCTCCCTGCTCCGGACTTCTTCCCGCTCCGAGAGGTCGAGGAGGCCTGTCGCTACATCGTTGAGGAGGACGGTGCGCAAGCTCTGCAGTACAGTGCGACCGAAGGCTATGCTCCTCTCAAGGAGTATCTCGCCGACTCTATGCATAAGTACGGCGTCCCTGCTGTACGCGATAACGTGCTTCTAACCAACGGCTCTCAGCAGGCCCTCGACCTGATCGGCAAGATCTTCGTCGATCCTGGCGACTACGTGATCACCAGTCGCCCCACGTACCTGGGCGCCATTCAAGCCTGGAATGCATATCAAGGTCGTTACCACACGGTGAGTCTGGATGACGATGGAATGGTTGTGGACGAAATACAACACGCCTATGAGAAGGCAATAGCAGATTCCGGAAGGCCACCCAAGTTCATCTACGTGCTTCCAAACTTCCATAATCCTGGTGGCACGACCCTCACCCGGGAGCGTCGCGAGCAGCTAGCTGATGTAGCCACGGAACTGGATCTTCCAGTCGTGGAGGATGATCCCTACGGACAGCTCCGGTACGAGGGTGAGGACCTCCCCCCCATTTGTACCTATATCCCTGAGCGGACCATCTATCTTGGAACCTTCTCAAAGACGCTGGCTCCAGGCCTTCGACTTGGCTGGATCGTCTGTCCAGAAGTGTTGATGAGACGCCTGGTGCAGGCCAAGCAGGGGGCCGATTTGCATACAGGAACGTTCGTCCAGTACGTGGCCAACGACATCTGCCAGCGGGGTATCCTCAAACAGCACGTCAAACGGCTCCGCGAGGTCTACAAGGAGCGGCGCGACACGATGCTCGATGCGCTGGCGGAGTTCTGGCCCGAGGAATGCTGCTGGACGCACCCCGACGGGGGCCTGTTCCTTTGGGCGCAGGTGCCTGGTGGATTCGATACCCGCGAGTTCCTGACCCAGGCGTTGGAGGAGAAGGTGGCATACGTCCCGGGCATCCATTTCTATCCGAACGAGGACGGAGGATTCGACGCGATGCGCCTCAACTTCTCGTACTCGTCGCCAGATACCATCGTTGAGGGTATTCGGCGGCTAGGAGTGGCGCTGAAGAAAAGACTTAGCACCTGACCACCAGGGTGCGGCAATTGGGCAGATTGAGGAGCAGGAAGCCACAGAGAGGCGAGCTTTCTGCTCCTAAGTCTGTTTGTCGGGTTCGTGGTCACGTAGGAAAGCCTCCAATATGGGCCTTAGATCCTCGAAGCACTCGTATTGTTCAACTTCGACGTTAGGGTTTCCGGCGATAAGGGCGGAAAGGCGCTGAGTATCCTCAAGTCGATACAGACACAGGATGCCTTTCCCCAGAGTCTCGGCTCGGGCGATTTCGTACCCTACTCCGTGACTGGCGACAGTCACTTCGGCAATCAGAACCTCAGCTTCCTCCAGCCAGGACATGTCGCGCCTGTAGATCTCCGCGTCTGGAATCCCCCGCTCTACCTGATCGAGGTCCTCCTTCCCCACGTGCTCCGTGAGCACTTCTCCGTGCTGTTTCAGCAGCTTGATGATCTTGTGGTAGAGGGGTGCGTCTTGCCGTCCCCCTCGGATGGCTCCAGCGAAGTAGATTTTCATCGAGATACCTCTCTTGCTATCAAACATCTGGCTGTGTCGAGTCAGATCGGGATGGTACGCCGAACGCCTTAGCCAGTCAAGGGCATGGGTTGTCCATTGTCCGAACGAGTTCAAAGGCTGCGGGCTGACGCGCATAGTCTTGCTTGCTGATCTGTTGGTCAGGATGCCGTTTCTCCTCGCAGCGTCCGTAGCGGATGAGTGGAAAGCTGCGCCCGGTCGGTTTGCCTGGATTCGGATGTGCGGTATACTAGTAGTCGATCAGCTCCAGCTCTCTTGGGCGGGATGACCACGGCGATCAAAGGCACTTCAGGACATTGAGCAACATAGAGTCCACCCTCATCCGTTCCAAACTCCTAGTACCCAGCCCTGCCGGTCTTCTTCACCGGTCTCGGCTGTGTCAGACGTTTGAACAGGGTCTGGACCGCAAGCTAACGCTGGTCTCTGCCCCGGCTGGCTATGGTAAGACCTCAGCTCTCGTGGATTTTGCCCAAGTTGCCTCCGTTCCGGTCTGCTGGTACACGATTGACGAGCGCGATCGAGATCTTAACCTTTTCGTGAGGTATCTCGCCGGCGCTGTTGGTGAGCAGTTCTCCGGGTTTGGGGAAAGGACGCGTGAGGCTCTGGAAGCCAGAGCCGGCGACCTCTTCCGTGAGCCGACCACCGTCGTGGGCGATTTGGTCAATGAGATGCTCGACGTCGGCCAGGATTTTGTCCTGGTGCTGGACAACTTTGAGGTGCTGGACGGTGCCTTCGGTATCGAAGAGTTCACGCGCCGATTTGTCGAAGTCCTTCCTCCGAACTGCCATCTGATGATTGGCAGTCGCGTGCTCCCCGACGTGCCGGTCACCCGTCTGGTCGCCAAACGGCAACTTGTCGGTGTGACCGAGCAGCATCTCCGCTTCAAGCCCGATGAGATTCGGGAGCTGCTTGATCGCTCGCAGATTGAGATATCTGAGGCTCAGGCCAGGGCTATCGCCAATAACGCCGAGGGATGGATCACGGGCGTGTTGTTGATTCTGGATCTGCTGCGCGAAGACGCCGCGCCGATGTTCGACGACGTCGCACAGGCCACCTCCCAGACCTACGCCTATCTCGCGTCCGATGTCCTGAGCCGCCAACCGCCCGACGTGCGGCGCTTCTTGCGCACGTCATCGGTGCTGCGCGAGATGTCCACCCGTCTTTGCCGCCAGATTCTTGGTACAGATCGAGCGAAGCACCTCCTATTGGAGGTCGAGAGGCGAAACCTCTTCTTGACCCGATTTGGGGAGAATACGAATTCTGTCTACCGCTATCATAACCTCTTTCGTGACTTCTTACAGGACCGGTTGCGGGAGAATGAACCGACTCAGTACACCGAGCTCCATCGCCGCGCAGGGGTCTGGTTTGAGCAGCAGCACGATGTAGAGGAGGCCGTCTACCATTACCTCGCCGCCGAGGCCTATCCGGAGGCGACGACGCTGATGGAACGGGTGGCTATGGAGTGGTTCACCCGCGGGCGTGCAGAGACTTTACTCCATTGGATGGACCTGCTTCCCGAGGAAGAGAGGGATAGAGCGCCTCGGCTAGCGCTGTATCAGAGCAAGATGCTGACTGATCGCTATGACTATCAACGGGCTCGTCGGGCACTGGTCCATGCAGAGGCCGGTTTTGCCAAGCGAGAGGACACGCTTCGGCTGGCCAAAGTACATATCCAACGGGCGACCCTGGGGCTTTTTGAGAGCCGCTATGAAGATGTTATTGAGGCAGCGAATGTGGCGTTGGGGATGCTCGATCATCGTGAGGATGCTGAAAGAGCACAGATTCAGCGGATGATCGGACGGGCTGACATCGGACTGGGACGCTTCACCCAGGGGGTTCTCGAGCTTCAGAAGGCGCTGAAACTGTATCGGCAGATTGACAGCCCCTATGACATCCTGAATCTGTTGCAGGATCTGACTCTTGCCTTTGCCTCCCACGGGCATCTTGATCAGGCTGCGACATATCTTGGCGAGGCCCTACCCATAGCCCGACGGCTAGGGTCGCCGAGCCAGCTGGCTGGCGTGCTGAACAATCTTGGCTGGATCCACGACGTTCGTGGTGAGTATAGAGAGGCGTTGAAGCTATATGAAGAAGGCCTTGCTGCCGCGCGGCGCAGTAATGATCCACGCAACCAGGCCAATATTGCCGAGGGAATGGCTACCGTCTATCGAAACATCGGCGACTACCGGAGGGCAGAGTTCCTCTACGATCTTGCATGGCGTGTCGCGCACGAGAATAGGCCTGGCTTAGCTTTCCTAGTTCTGGTTGCACGGGTCGACATGTATCGCTGGCAGGGAGATCACGCGCGGGCCCTGACCTTACTAGAGCAAGCCCGCGTCCTAGCTGATGAGAATGGGCTGGACGCAGAGAAACGAGGGGTGCTGCGCCTTGCGGAAGGGATTGCTCTGGCTGAGAGCGGTGAGATCGGAGATGGCGTTCAGATTCTCTCCCGTGGTATATCTTTCTTGAAGAAGCAGGGCTCGAAGCGAGATCTGGCCAGGGGATACTTCTTGAAGGCCAAGGCCCACTTGTTGGCTGGACAGGAAGGACAAGCTGGCAAGGAGTTGCGCCGTGCGCTGGATGTGGCAAGGGAGATGGGCACCAATCAGTTCGCCGTAGTCGAGGGCCAGCACGCGCCAGAGCTTCTCGCGCTAGGAGCCGCTGATGGACTCCCTGCCTGCCGGGCCATCGCAGAAGAAGCAGAGGAGTTGAGCGTTCTGAGGGCACAGCTTCTTCAGGGTGGTCTGGAAGAAACGGGACCTGTGGACGTTCATCTTGAGATCTACGCCTTCGGCGAGGGGCGCGTCGTCCGCGACGGGCGGTCTGTGTCCTCTTCGGAATGGCGGGGGG
>Ga0207797_1002104_pt1 | contig 13994 bp, 10 predicted proteins | sample PRCRCaboRojoPR_6_FD_187275 | JGI IMG/M metagenome (GOLD analysis project Ga0207797, IMG submission 187275) | Marine sediment microbial community from Cabo Rojo, Puerto Rico - PR CR 10% Liquid 1 (SPAdes) | ecosystem: Environmental > Aquatic > Marine > Coastal > Sediment | place: Cabo Rojo, Puerto... | reverse complement strand
CCTGTCCAGGCTCAAGCCGGGCGTCCCACCCCCTGTCCAGGCTCAAGCCGGGCGTGTCGCCCGGCGTCCCCCCTCCTCACGCTCAAGCCGGGCGTGTCGCCCGGCGTCCCGCCCGCGCCCCGCCCCAAACCCACGAAAGCACAGCGCACCCTCCAAGACAAAAACCCGGCCCCTCAACTAACGAACCACCGAGCACGTCTCCCGACGCAGGTACGCCTCACACTCCTCCGCCGTTAGCGAACGAGTGACCCGCTCCCGCGCCAGCCCCATCAACTCCTCGATATCCAGAACGTAGGCCCGCACGATCCCGTCCTCGCTGGCCGTGACCAGATGCCTGCCATCCGGGCTGAAGGCCACGTCCTGCAGCCTGGCCGCATCACCACCCAGCGTCAGCGCCACGTCTCCAGAGACCGCGTCCCATACCATCGCCGTTCCATCGAAGCTGGCGGTGGCCAGCTCTGTGCCATCTGGGCTGAACACAATCCTCGTCACCGAGTCCCGGTGACCAGAGAGACTGACCAGCCGTTCTCCCGAGCGCGCATCCCAAACCATGGCCGAGCCGTCTCCACTCGAGGTAGCCAGATGCATGCCGTCGGGGCTGAAAGCGACACTGAACACCCGTTCGGAATGGCCCGGTAGCGCAGACAACGCCTCCCCGGACGAGGCGTCCCACACCCTCGCCGTCCAATCAGCGCTCGCTGTCGCAATCCGCTCGTCATCTGGGCTGAACCCGGCGTCCCAGAGCCCGGCCGTATGGCCGGTCAGGCTCAGCAACGTCTCCCCCGAGCCAGCGTCCCACACCCTCGCCGTCCCATCCCAGCTCGCCGTGACCAGACGCCTTCCATCGTGGCTGAAGCCAATCCCATACACGCAGCCCCCGTGTCCGGTCAGCGTGCGGATCTCCTCTCCCCCGGACAGATCCCACAGTTTGGCCGTCTCATCGCAGCTACCCGTGGCCAGACGGGTCCCATCCGGGCTGAAAGCGACGCTCCAAACGCCGTCTCCATGCCCCTCCAGCGTGAGCAGCGCCTCGCCAGACGGAATCTCCCACACCCTCGCCGTCCCATCCCATCCGGCCGTGGCCAGCCGCGTTCCATCAGCGCTGAGCGCCATGCCCCACACCCCCGCCTGGTGGGTCGCCAGAGCGTACACTTCCCCGCTCGGAGCGAGTGACCACAGTCGCGCCGTCCCATCCCAGCTGGTGGTGGTCAGATGGCCGTCATCCGGATAGAAGGCCGCGTCACTCACCGAGTCAGCGTGACCGGCCAGGGTGTGCAACGCCTCCCCCGAGGCCACGTCCCACACCCTCGCCGTCCCATCCCCGCTTGCCGTGGCCAGATGTGTCCCATCGGAGTTGAACGCCAGCTTGAACACCGTGTTGGTGTGCCCGTGGAGCGTAACCTGTTCCGTCCCCGACTCGGCGTCCCATATCTTCACCGTTCCGTCTCTGCTGGCGGTAGCGAGCGTCGCCCCATCCGGGCTGAAAGCCACGCCATTTACCTCGCCTCCGTGCCCCGATACGCTGAGCACTTCCTCTCCGGAGGCAGCGTCCCACACCCTCGCCGTCCAGTCCGCGCTCCCCGTGACCAGGCGCTCACCATCGGGGCTGAAGGCGATGTCCCAGATCCCCGCGTCGTGCCCTTCCAGGGTGAGCAACTCGCTCCCCGACGTCGTATCCCACAACGTCGCCCTGCCATCCGCGCTCGCCGTCGCCACCTGCCTCCCCTCCGGACCGAAGGCGACGCCGTACACCGCCCCATTGTGCCCGCTCAAGATCAGCACTGTCTCCCCGGACTCGGCGTCCCAGATCCTGGCGCTGCCATCATCGCTCCCCGTGGCAACGCGCGTGCCATCGGGGCTGAAGACCACGTCCCGTACCCAGTTGGTGTGTCCGCTCAGGACGTGCAAAACCTCTCCGGAATCGTCGCTCCATACCCTCGCCATACTGTCCGTCCCGGCCGTCGCAACGCGCGTTCCATCCGGGCTGACGGCGATGCTGAAGATGTCCGCCTCATCGCTCAAGAGGCTGGCTGATTCCTCTCCCGAGATGGCGTCCCAGACCCTCATCGCTCCGTCCCAGCCGCCCGTCACCAGACGTCGCCCGTCGTCGCGAAAAGCCACGTCCACCGTCGGAGCATGATGGCCCGCCAGGTCCAGCAGCCGATCGCCCGAGTTGGCATCCCACACCCTTACCGTGCCGTCCCAGCTCACCGTCGCGATACGCGTCCCCTCCGGACTGAACGCCACGCCCAGGACCCTGTCCTCCTGCTTGGCAAGCGCCAGCAGTTCCTCTCCCGACGCAGCGTCCCATACCGTCACCACCCCGTCGTCGCCGCCCGTCACCACCCGTTTCCCCTCCGGGCCGAACGCGACGCTCCGCAGCACGTCGGAGCCTTCGTCCAGCGTGATCAGCAACGCCCCCGACGCCGCGTCCCACACCTTCGCCGTCCCATCGAAGCTGGCCGTAGCCAGCCGGGTCCCATCCGGGCTGAATGCGACGCTGCGCACCACGCCGTCGTGACCCGAGAGTGCGCGTCGTTCCAGACCCGACCTGGCATCCCAGACTCGGGCGACCCCATCAAAACCGGCCGTCGCCACCGACGCGCCATCCGGGCTGAACGCCACGTCGCGCACCGCGCCCGAGTGGCCCTCCAGCGTGAGCAATAGGTCCCCGGAGACGGCGTCCCAGATCTTCGCCGTCCCGTCACCGCTGGCAGTAGCCAGGCGCGTTCCGTCCGGGCTGAAAGCCACTTCCAGGACCCAGCCCTGATGCCCCTCCAGGATGACCAGTACCTCACCGGAGACGGCATCCCGGACCGCCGCCGTCCCTTCGAAACTGGCGCTGAACAGGCGCGTCCCGTCTGGACTGAAGGCCACGCCCGAGATTGGATACCGGTGCGGGGAGTACCTTCCCCGTACCCGGGTGGCCTGGACCGCCCGATGAAGTGCATCCTCCGCCTCTTCCGTCACCGAACCGTCCATCGAATACGTGACGGACACCGCTTCGAGGGCCAGCAGGACGCTCCGCTCCGGGTCCGTCTCCAGGCTGTTGATTGCCGCTGCGGCTATCTCGCGAGCCGTGGAGAGCCGCAGTTGTTCCTCGCCCCGATCCCGCTCTGCCTCGGCCGTCGCCCGGGCCGCCACAGCCTCTGCCGCCCGCGTCGCTGCCACCTGGCGCTGCTCCTCTGCTCTCGCCGCCTCGCTTAGCGCGATCTGTCTCTGCCGGAGCCCGTACCAGGCCGCCCCCAGCGTCACCAGGAAGAGCACCGCCAGCCCCCCCGCCAGCACACGCAGCCGCCTGCTCACCCGCGCCAGCTCTCTCGCTCGCTCCCGTTCCCGCTCCGCCCGCCGCTGCTCTGCTTCTGTCCGGGCCTCGGCCCGGGCCAGCTCGCGCTGGCGAGCAGCGTCCTTCTGCGCTTCCACAAACCGCGACCGCCAGTCCAGAATCGCCGGCCCCAGCACGTCGTGGAATATCTCGTAGCGCGCCAGGGTCGGCTGGTCCAGCGGCGGCGCCACCGGACGCACAATGCGAACCTCCGGGCCAGCGAGCTCGCCCAGCACGTCCCGCACCTGTTTCTCTGGCAGCCCGGCGTACTGGGACAGATCGGGCCCTGTATGCGCGATCTTCGTGCCGGATGGCGTCACCAAATGGTGGAAGATCTCTGCTGCAGCCTCCTGCTGCTCCGCAGCCAGCGCATTCATCGTCGTGTCCAGATGCCGCTTCACGATCTGCTCGGCGCCCCCCAGGCGCCGGAGTGTTTCCAACCGCAGCACCCGCGACCCCAGACGCGTCTCTTCATCCCAGATCCGCATCATCACCAGCTGAAGATACGGGGTCTCGACCCGCGTATCCGCCCCCCCATCGGGCGTGCCGACGCCCTGGCCCGCATCGCTCAACACGACTTTCCCGGTCTCCACCTGGTCCAGCACCGCCTCGACCAGCGCCGGTTCGATACCCATTCGCGCCGCCGCACCCAGGTCCTTCAGCCGATTATACGCGTCGAGCGGCCCCTCGATCGCCGCGCGGGCGGCGTCTCGATCCAGATGGTCGAGCCGCAAGTAGTTGTCGAACAGGGCCGGGATGCGCCCCTTGAAACGATCCAGCTTGGCCAGCGAGTCCTCCCGGATCGCGATCAGAAAACTCGCCCGCAGGTCGCCGCGGTTTACCGCTCGGGGGAGCTGAGCGCTCAGGCCTCCGTTATCTTCCTCCTGAGGATGGTAGAGGAAATACTCTTCAAACTGATCGAGGATGATAAACACATCGCCCCCCACCCTCTCCGCCAGCCGGGCCAGGGTCTGATCGAACCTGCTTGAAATCCGATCCGTCGTCGCCGCGTCCTCCCCCAGAGCGTCCGCGACAGCGTCCGTCGCCGCCTGCACCAATCCGGAGAGGGGCGCATCCCGCCACGCGTTGAATACGACGACTGCCATCTCCGGGGCGCCGTAGAGCGACCGATTCTGCCGCGCCAGGCCGCGCAGGTGGTGAGCCACCCCGGCTCGCAGGACGGAGCTCTTCCCCACGCCGCTGGCGCCGTACAGCACCGTCAGACGGGAGGCCATCAAATTGGCGGTGATGATCTCCCGTTCCGCCTCGCGACCGAAGAAGAACGGCGCGTCCTCGTCGGAGTACGGAGTCAAACCTTTGTAGGGACTTTCCATCAGAGCAGTCACGATGGCTCTCCGACTGGCGGCAACGCGTCGACTTCTTCCTTCAGCGCGCTGACGTACGCCTTGAGGTCCACGTCGAGAATATCGACGCCCCGCTTACGCCAGAACGCCTCCTCAATCGGATCCGGATCGACTTGGATCGCCCACGATTTCCAGTTGAGCTTCTGCTCTCCCCAGATCCGGTGAAGGATTACCCGCAGGTTCCAGTCGCGCAGGCTGTAGCCGAGGAACAGAAAATGGCTGCGCCGCAACGTCGCCGCCAGCGTGACCGGTACCAGGTTCGAGATGTCGGTGTGAGTCAGATAGTCGATGTAGTGATCCTCAGTGATCACGAAGCTGTCCTGAGCTGCGGCCGTCCGATCGACCGCGCCGTGGATCTTCAAAACGACGGGCCGCCTCTCAAGCGAGAGCCCCCCGTACTCATTCGGCCTCTCGATCACGCGAGGGGCTTCACCGGCTGGCTGATGCAGAAACTTACCCCGCTGCTCCCCGTCAGCCACGTAGAACACGACGTCGAAGGCCTGACCAACCGCCTGAAAGGCACGTTCCATCAAATCATCGTAGTTCGTCGTCACGATGAGCGGATGATGACGAACCGGGTACCCCTTCTCTCGCAGGACAGGTGTCAGACCCGCCAGGAACCGGTGCAGGGGAGTCGGCGGGTAATCGCAGTCGAAGAGCTCGCGCAGCGCGCCGTACAGGGGGCCCGATCCCTGCATCACAGCCACGTATTGCGAGACCCGCAGCAGATCCTGGACCTCCGCGTCCGGGAAGTAGAACTCCTCCGCCAGATACCGGGCCAACTCGCTCCCGCTGGGGAGATAGTCAGACTGGTAACAGCTCCACACGGCGTCCTCGGGCCGCGCGCAGAGATTGACGCCTGCGCCGAGCAGCGGTACGACCCGGCCGCGGATCAGGGCTTTGACCACCATTTTGACGTGGGCATCCAGGGAATGTGTCATCGATCGACCTCCCTGTGGGGCAATCTACCCCTAGCTTCCCTCGGGCCCTCCGGTCGCAGTCCCCGTCGCGGCCGTTGGTCGAAGAAAAGCGAAGTACGCCCAGATGTAAAAGGCGAGAAGTGACAGCCCAAACGCCACCAGCGGCGTCAGGACCAGCAGGGGGTGTGAAAGGGCTACGTCGAGGTCCAACAGGGCCCCTCCGAGGACGTAGGCCACCGTGTCGATGAGCCCGATCAACATCGCAGAGAAGAAGTGGAGGGTCCACGGCTTCTCTGGAGCCGGGAGCGTCTCGGACCGCCAGCGAAAGGCTCGCTCCAGGACGTCGGGCTCAAACTCCTTCGCATGCTGGATGTAGAAGTCCTTGATCCGGTTCATAGCGCGGGCACTGTCGTGCCAGGCCTGACGCAGACGGATCAACTTCAAGAAGTACAGCCAGCCGATCCCACACAGGAACCACAGCAGAACCGTTCCTACGATGTCCGGGACCCCCCCATCGCGGTTCAGCACGGACAGAACCCCCGTCACCACGATCCCGGTGAACACGAGGTAGAAGTCGATCATCCTGTGACGGTCATCCAACGCCTCGCTGGCCGTCGTTCGGGCGTAGTCAAACTCCTTGCCCAGGATCGTCGACGCGTCCAGCAGGCGCGTATCGGCAGGGGGGCGAATCGATGGTGTGGACCGGACCGGGCTGTCCTCAGACCGCCGGCTGAGGGCCAGGATCACCAAAACGAGCGCCATGTTCACAACCAGGAAAACAAACGAGACAGACAGGACACGCACCATTCCGATGACCTCCATGTGCAAGCGTTGCGGCGCCTATCTTTCCACGGGGTGACGGTTCCACCCTTGCCGCTTGAAGGCGAGTTTGGCTCGTCGTTGTGGCTCCCTGGTCAGCGATTATACCACGACTACATCCCCCCTCAAAACCATGGTATAATTATTCACCAACGGGACCACGTCCTGCCCCTCTCCAGCGCGCGCATCAGAACCTTAAAGTTTCGCCAACGGTGCCTCCTCCGCTGAAAATATGACGCAAAGTGACAGGTACCTGTGGTATACTCTCTATCACCCTAGAACATTTGTGCTAACCCGGTCGCCACCCTCTTCGGCGTCGAATCCGCTGACTGACCGGACCGCCTGACCATTCGACATCTATCAAGCTACCTGAGGCAAGGTCATATGTTCCCAGACCACATTGTCATTCGCGGCGCCAAAGAACACAATCTGAAGGGCATCGACGTCCGGCTCCCCCGCTTCAAGCTCATCGTCATCACCGGCGTCTCCGGCAGCGGGAAGTCATCCCTCGCCCTCGACACCCTCTACGCCGAGGGGCAGCGCCGCTACGTCGAGTCCCTCTCCTCCTACGCCCGCCAGTTCGTCGGTCAGATGGAGAAGCCGAAGGTCGACTACATCGGCGGCCTCAGCCCCGCCATCGCCATCGAGCAGAAAGGGGTCAGCAAGAACCCTCGCTCGACCGTGGGGACCGTGACCGAGATCTACGATTACCTCCGGGTGCTCTTCGCCCGCGTCGGCACGCCCCACTGCCCCGAGTGCGGGCAGGAGGTCCGGGCCCAGTCGGCCCAGGAGATCGTCGAGCAGGTCGCCGCCCTGCCGGCCGGCACCCGCTTCCAGCTCCTCGCCCCGCTGGCCCGCAACCGCAAGGGCACCTTCCAGGACACCTTCGACCAGGCCCGCGCCGATGGCTTCGTCCGCGTCCGCGTCGACCGCCAGGTGCGTGACCTCGATGAGGACATTCTCCTCGACAAGCACGAGAAGCACGACGTCGCGCTCGTGGTCGACAGGCTGGTCGCCTCCGGCGACGGTCGAGATCGCGAGGCCTACCTCACGCGCCTGACCGACTCGGCGGAGACGGCGCTGAAGATGGGCGACGGGCTGCTCATCGTCGACCGCGGGGACGGCGACGATTGGCTCCTCTCGGAGAAGAACGCCTGCCCGGATTGCGGCATCAGCTTCCCCGAGCTGACGCCCCAGATGTTCAGCTTCAACTCGCCGGTCGGCATGTGCCCCGAGTGCAACGGCCTGGGCACCCGGATCGAGTTCGACCCCGATCGCTTCGTCGATCCCGACCGCAGCCTCCACCAGGGCGGCGTCGGCACCTACGGCGAGCTCCGCAAGAAGAAGTCGAGCGGCACCTATAACGTCCTGAAGCAGATCGTGGAGCGGTTCGGGCACGACATGGACACCCCCTGGCGCGAGCTCTCCGAGGAATGCCGGCACACCATCCTCTACGGCGGGATGACCGTCACCTGGCAGTCCGAGAGCGATCGCGGCGAGTGGCAGGGCGAGTGGGAGTTCGAGGGCACCGTCAACGCCACCCGCCGCCGCTACCACCAGACCAAGTCCGACCACATGCGCCGCTGGTACCGCACCTTTATGAGCCAGCAGCCCTGCGCCGCCTGCGACGGCGAACGGCTCCGCCCCGAGAGCGCCGCCGTCACCCTCGGCGGTCGCACCATCAACCAGGTCACCGCCATGAACATCGACGCGGCCCTCTGCTGGCTCCAGCGGCTCTGGCCCGCGGGCCGCGCCCCCTCCCCCGCATACGGCGAGGAGGCTCTCGAGACCCACGAGGGACATAATACTTGTTCCGTAGAAAAAAGTGTTGAGGGTACCCCAGAATCAATATCGGCCGACGCGCACCACCCCCCGGCCAGGGAGACGTCCCCCGCGGACCCTGTCGAGCCGCTCACGCCAGAGCAGCTCAAGATCGGCGAGGAGGTCCTCAAGGAGATCCATGGCCGCCTCCGCTTCCTCCTCAACGTCGGCCTCCACTACCTCACCCTCGACCGTCCGGCCCCCACCCTCTCCGGCGGCGAAGGCCAGCGCATCCGGCTCGCCAGCCAGATCGGCTGCGGCCTCGTCGGCGTCCTCTACGTCCTCGACGAGCCCAGCATCGGCCTCCACCAGCGCGACAACCGCCGCCTCCTCGACACGCTGGAGCACCTCCGCGATATGGGCAACACCGTCGTCGTCATCGAGCACGACGAGGAGACCATGCGCACCGCCGATTGGATCGTCGACCTCGGCCCCGGCGCCGGCGTCGACGGCGGCTGGATCGTCGCCCAGGGCACCCCTCAGACCATCGAGAGCCATCCCCGATCCCTCACCGGCCGCTACCTCCGCCGTGAGCTGGAGGTCACGTCCCCCAACGGCCAGCGCCGCCCCACCAACGGCAACTGGCTGACCGTCGTCGGCGTCCGGCAGAACAACCTGAAGAACATAAGCGTCCGCTTCCCCCTGGGGCTGTTCACCTGCGTCACCGGCGTCTCCGGCAGCGGCAAGTCCTCCCTCGTGGCCCAGACCCTCCACCCGGCCCTCGCCGCAGCCCTCCACAACGCCACCGACAAACCCGGCAAGCACCAGCGCATCGAGGGCCTGGAGCACGTCGGCAAGGTGATCAGCATCACCCAGGACCCCATCGGCCGCACGCCCCGCTCCAACCCCGCCACCTACGCCCGGGTGATGACGCCCATCCGCGAGCTCTTCGCCCGCACCCCCGAGGCGAAGATTCGTGGCTACGACAAGGGCCGCTTCAGCTTCAACGTCAAGGGCGGCCGTTGCGAGGCCTGCCAGGGGTATGGGCGCAAGAAGGTCGAGATGCACTTTCTCCCCGACGTCTGGGTCACGTGCAACGTCTGCAAGGGCGCCCGCTACAACCGGGAGACCCGCCAGATCCGCTACAAGGGGAAGTCCATCGCCGACGTCCTCGACATGGACGTCGAGGAGGCCCTCGCCTTCTTCAAGAACGTGCCCAAGATCAAGCGCATCCTCAAGACCCTCTCCGACGTCGGGCTCGGCTACCTCAAGCTTGGTCAGAGCGCCCCCACCCTCTCCGGCGGCGAGGCCCAGCGGGTGAAGCTCGCCAAGGAGCTCGCCCGCGTCTCCACCGGCGACACCGTCTACATCCTCGACGAGCCCACCACCGGCCTCCACTTCGCCGACATCCAGCGGCTCCTCGACGTCCTCCACCGCCTCACCGACGCCGGCAACACCGTCATCGTCATCGAGCACAACCTCGACGTGATCAAGACCGCCGACTGGATCGTCGACCTCGGCCCCGAGGGCGGCGACGCGGGCGGCTACATCGTCGCCCAGGGAACCCCCGAGGACGTCGCCCGGGTCGCGGGGAGCTACACCGGTCAGTTCCTGAACCACATCCTTCCGAGGCACCGATAATGCGCGCATTCAATGCCCGGGCTATGCACCACTCAGGTCCCAAGAAGCCGTCGCTCCTGTCATTCCAAGTGAAACGAAGCGCAGCGAAGTGGAATCGAGGACTCTCCATCGACGTGGCCCAGGTCAACCGCCTCCTGGACGAAGCGCGCGTTCTCTCGGCGGAGAGCCTCCAGGAGGCCTACCGGGCTCTGCCAAACCCGCCCTCAGCCTGCACCGAATGCGGCGCCTGCACGCCCCGCTGCCCCTTCGGCGTCGACGTCGTGGCGCGGATGAGAGAGACAGTCGCCACCTTCGACGGTGCCAGGGTCTCTGGCACCGTCTGACCCGATTTCAGCACAAAGGAGGAACCATGTCTTACCATTGCGAGCTGAAGGAATGGTCTGCCCGGCCCACGCTGGTCATCCGCACTAGGACGGCCGTTCAGGATCTACCCCAGGTATTGGGGGATGCGTACTGCGCCATCGAACAGTACCTCGGAGAATTGGAGGAGCCGCCAGCCGGGCCACCGTTCACCGCCTACCACAACATGGATATGCAGAACCTCGACGTCGAGATCGGCTTCCCCGTCCCCCGGGAGCTGCCCGGCAGAGGCGACATCCAGGCCGGCCACCTTCCCCAGGGGAAGGTCGCCTCCCACCTCTACACCGGGCCTTACAGCGACATGGAGCCGGCGTATGACGCCCTTTCCCAATGGATCCAGGACAACGGCTACGAACCGACCGGCGTGGCCTACGAGTTCTACTTGAGCGACCCTGATGAGACGCCACCAGAGGAGTGGCAAACGCAGATTGCACTCCCCTTGAAATAAGGTCGTCGGCGAGGAGACAAGGCTCTGGTGAATCATCCGTTGCGGATCTGCCAGAGCCGCATCTCCAGACCATTCATCGGACCAGAGGAGAGAAGCAACGTGACAGATCTGCACGCCATCGATCTCAAACGACTCAGCCTGGAACAACTCCGGCATAGACTGGAACCAGAGAGATCCTGCCAAGCCGCAGGATACTCCTGGAGGAAATGGACGTGCGCTTCGCGAGGTTGGCGTCAAGCACACCAAGCACCTTTTCACGCAGGCGCTGTCCCCGGCAGATCGAGCAGCACTGGCAGCCCGGGCGGGCGTGCCCGACGACGCGCTCCCGGAACTGGTTAAGCTCTCGGATCTGGTGAGTATCGTGGGGGTGGGGCCGGTATTCGTTCGGCTCCTGTACGATGTGGGCCTCGACACGTCGGAGGCGTTCCGCTCCTCCTCACCGGATCAGCTGCTGGAGAAGGTGCGCGCCGTCGAAGAAGGTGCCGCCCTCACCACAAAGGATATCGAGTATTGCCTTGAGACCGCCCGGCATCTACCGCAAGCCATCGACTACGCGTGAGCTCAGGAGACTCTCGAACCGTAGCAAGAAGAGGACGGAAAGGTGACCAAACAGATAGAATGGCTCCTGGAATCGGACGAGCCATGGACTCGCTACCGCACGCTAATCGATCTGCTCGACCGGCCCGACGGTGACGCCGAGGTAGAGGCCGCCCGCCAGGAGATGCTGGCTCATCCCTCGGTGAAAGCGCTCGTCGCCGGGGCCGCCACCTGGCCCGGCGACGCCCTCAAACGACACAACGACGCCAAGCACCCCCTCTACGCCTTGAGCACCCTCGCCGATTTCGGTCTGCGAGCCGGTGATCCCGGCATGCATCCCGTGATCGAGGCGGTGACGGCCCATCAGTCGGAGGAAGGGGCGTTCCAGACGAAGCTCCGTCTCTACAAACGCTTCGGCGGCATCGACGGCGAGCGGTGGACCTGGATGGCGTGCGACGCGCCGACGCTCGCCTACGCCTTGCTGTCCTTCGGGCTGGCCGATGACGAGCGCGTGCGACGAGCGGTGGACCACCTGACCGGTTTCGTGGACGACAACGGCTGGCGCTGCACAGCTGCAACGGAGTTGGGCAGATTCAAGGGCCCGGGCCGTCGGGAGGATCCGTGCCCTATCGCCAACGTCTACGCCCTGAAGGCCCTCTCCCAGGTGCCAGAACGGGTCGACAGTCCCGCCACGCGTGCCGGGGCCGAGGCGTTGCTCTGGCACTGGGGACCTGAGTGCGATCGCAAGCTCTTCTTGTTCGGCCTCGGAACCAGGTTCCGCAAGCTCAAGTATCCGTTTGTCTGGTACGACATCCTGCACGTCGTGGACGTGCTCAGCCGCTTCCCTTTTGTCTACGGCGACCCGCGCTTCCAGGAGATGGTGGCCGCCATCATCGAGCAGGCCGATGATTGCGGCCACTACACCGCTGGCTCAATGTACCGCGCCTGGAAAGGCTGGTCCTTCGCCGACAAGAAGAGCCCTTCTCCGTGGCTTACCTTCCTCGTGCTGCGCATCCAGAGGAGGGTAGATAGAGACTCTTGAGATCGCCACAGGGAGATCTGCCCAGCGGACGACAGCACAGATTGAAGAGGGCGCCAGGTGATTAGAGAGATACGGGCCAAAGTACTCCTCTCGCACGTCAAACAGCCGGATGATTGGTTCGGGCTCAAGTACAACATGAACCTGTATCGCGGCTGTCAGCATCGCTGCATCTACTGCGATTCCAGAAGCGAATGCTACCGCATCGACCACTTCGACACCGAGGTCTTGATCAAAGGCAACGCCATCCCGCTGCTGCGCGAAGAGCTGGCCAGCAAGCGAGTCAAAGGGACTATAGGCACGGGCTCGATGAACGATCCCTACATGCCCTTGGAGGCGGATCTAGATCTGACTGGCCGGGCTCTCGACGTGATTGCCGAGTTCCGCTTTCCCGTCCACGTGATGACCAAGAGCGATCTGGTGTTGAGAGATCTCGACACCCTTTGCCGCATCAATCAGGTCTACGCGGCGGTCAGCTTCACCATTACCACGGCCGACGACGAGCTGGGCAAGAAGCTCGAGCCAGGCGCGCCCCCCGTCTCTAAGCGCTTTCGGGCGATGAAAGTGCTCGCCGACCATGGGATTCGAACCGGCGTCACGATGATGCCTGTCTTGCCCTTCATCGAGGACAATGATCAGAACGTCCGCCAGATTGTGGAGCAGGCCCGGGCCTGCGGCGCGTCCTACATCATCCCCTGGTTTGGCATGAGCCTGCGCGACCGACAGCGCGCCTACTACTACGAGAGACTTGACCAGCTGTTCCCCGGCTTGAGACGAGAGTATCAACGGGTTTATGGAGATCAGTACAGCTGTCAGAGCCGGAATGCCGATCGCCTCACCACACTTTTCGAGGAGCTATGTGAGCGTCATGGTATCTCGACGCGCATCGAGCCGTATCAGCCTGTCACTGCCACACAGATAAGCTTGTTTTGATAGCGCAGCACGAAGCAACCCAACAATGGTGACCAACCGCCCCAAATACACCTGGAGAATCCGACAGACCAGATCGTCGCTTATTGGAGGTCGTACTGCATATGAACATAGGACAATCTCACCCAGACATGATGGCGGTCTGCGGCCTCGACTGCGGAACCTGCGACCTCTTCCTCGTCGCCACCGATCCGGACGCCGCTCAGCGCGTCGTGGCGTGGTTCAAAGAGAGAGGATGGTTAGAGAAGGACGAGGGCGTGGCCGAAATCATTGAGCGCAGGATGTATTGTGAGGGATGCCGGGGCGACCGCTCCATGCACTGGTCGCCCGATTGTCCGCTTCTCCAATGCTGCGTCGACGAGAAGCACCTCGAGCACTGCGCTCAATGCGCTCAGTTCGTCTGTCAGAAGCTTGAGGCCTTCGCCACCGACGGACAGGCCCGCCACAGAGAAGCCGTTGAGCGCCTAAAACGACTGGTGAAGTCGAAACGATAGAGGAGGATCCCATTGGAAAGAATCATCGCCTACTGCGGCCTGGTCTGCAGCGACTGCGACGCCTACGTCGCCACCCAGGCCAACGATCTGGAGGCGCTGGAGCGGTTGGCCCAGCGAGCGCGGACGGAGTTCGGCCTGGCGGATGCCACCGCGGAGACAACGATGTGCGATGGCTGTCTGACAGAAAGCGGTCGTCAGATCGGCTACTGCGCCACGTGCGAGATCCGCGCCTGTGGCGTAGCGCGTGGCGTGGTCAACTGCGCCCACTGCGCCGATTACGCGTGCGATAAGCTCGAGAGCTTCTTCGCCCAGGCAACAGAGGCCCGCCCCCTGCTGGACGAGATCAGAGCTTCGCT
>Ga0207797_1002103_pt1 | contig 14001 bp, 10 predicted proteins | sample PRCRCaboRojoPR_6_FD_187275 | JGI IMG/M metagenome (GOLD analysis project Ga0207797, IMG submission 187275) | Marine sediment microbial community from Cabo Rojo, Puerto Rico - PR CR 10% Liquid 1 (SPAdes) | ecosystem: Environmental > Aquatic > Marine > Coastal > Sediment | place: Cabo Rojo, Puerto... | reverse complement strand
GAGGGTATCAGCTCCTCCCCAGAATCCTTCGCACAGCGCTACATCGGCCTCACTTGTTATTGGCTCTTTGGCAAGGCTGAAGGACCCATCGATTCCTATCTAAGCGCAAACCGACTGCTGGAAACAAAAGCTGCCGAAAACTCAACGGTTGTTCGAGCTGTGGGATCCTTGGCGCAGGAGTTGGACCGGCGACAGCCGGATTACAGCGTTCTTCTCAAACTGGCGTTCGATTTTCCCGAACAGATCAGCCAAGACCTCAACCAATCCATTATGCTCTTTTTAGATGAGTTCACTGAACTTTCTGAGCTGAGCAATTTCCCCGGAGTTGGGGATCCACTCAAACAATTCCGGTCTTCCATGCAGCAGCAATCCAGCACAGCTTATGTCATCGCTGGCTCCGCGATCACAGCCATGGAAAAACTGGTACATGATCACGAATCCCCCCTCTTCCTGCAATTTCAACCCCTGGAACTTCGACCCTTTACCGAAGAAGACACAGGCTTGTTAGTTGAGCGCTTGTTTGGGCGCCTGGCTCCCCCTGCACAATCTGCCCTTTACACCTATACATTTGGTCATCCTTTCTACGTGACATCACTGACAGAGCGCATAAAGCAAATAACGCCTTCCGCTGAAAGTGTGACCAAGGAGAAGGTGAACCAAGCTTTTCTTCTGGAAACACTCTCTCCCCAGGGGAAGATTTATAACTACTGCCGATATCTGTATGATATTTCGCTGCAGAAAGCTCGAGGATATGGCCTTCTGAAAGCCGTTCTGCAGATTCTAGCCGAGGAAGAATCCCTGACAACCTCCGAGATTGCCCGGCGCATACGCCGTCAACCACCCGCTACCCAAGGATACTTGCGCTGGCTGATTGATGTAGACTTGGTGGTCAAGAAAGAGAAAAAGTACTTCTTCCGGGACCCGGTTCTTCGCTTCTGGATCGCTCAATCCACACAGGGAATCGAAGTGGATCCGTTCCCAAAAGAGGAGAAGCTAGCAGACCTGGTGGGCGATCTTTCAGAACGGTTTCAGCGCGTTTCATCGCAGCTGGGCACCGCCAAGGAAAGTGAAGTACGGGAGCTTCTCCATCAACTGGGCGGGAGGACGGTGGGTGGCAGTCTTATGGACCAAACAGACGATGTCAAGATCCCCGCGTTTGCTCAAGTTACCTCATACGTCTCCTCGGATGGACAAATTGAATTTGATGCCCTTGGAGAAATTGCTAAAGAAAAAGATCGAGAAGATTATGACAACTGGATTGTCGAAGTGAAGTGGCGGCAAAAGCGCGTAGGGCGAAAAGACCTGGAGTCGCTGACCGAGCGAGCGAAGCCATTCAGGGCTCGCGTCTGGTGTGTTTCGCGTGCTGGGTTTACCCAAGAAGCATTGGACTTCGCCCGGGGTCATGGTGTTCTTACAAGCACGGGTGAAGATTTGAGAAGGCTACAGAAACTGTAGGGTGAATCGTTTGATCTTGTATTTACCCCTCCGCAGATAGGCTAGATTATACAAACACCTTGAATTTACAAATCATCACCGATTTGACCGAGGTCAACCTGCTTATTTGTTTTAGGTTTATCTAACTGTGTAATGTTGCAATTGAAAATGGAATCCCGAATTTTAATTATTCCAAATCCAGTGAAAATAAAAATTTATTCTTTCTTAGACCTGATTTTCTTGGAGGACAACAATGAAGGAACAACTGAAGAAAGTTGTGAATAATCATATCGATGAAACCCGCGACGAAATCATTGAGCTCTGCTCCAAATTGGTAAGGTTCCCCAGCGAAAACCCACCCGGAGATATGAGCGAGATCGCCTTATTCCTTCAAACATATCTTGAGAATCGGGACTTCGAAGTCCAGGCATATGAACCTAAGAAAGGAAGAATTAGCGTTCTGAGTCGCATTGGTAACAAGAAAAAACCGACCCTTATCCTGAATGGACACATGGATGTGGTCCCCGCCGGCAATAAAGACCGCTGGGATTTCCCCCCATTTTCAGGTGAATTAAAGGACGGCAAGATTTTGGGGCGCGGCTCCACGGACATGAAAGGGGGATTAACCAGCCTTATTGCAGCCTTTATCGCTATCAACCAACACGTCGACGACATACCCGGATCAATCATCCTAACCATGGTCCCTGATGAAGAAACAGGGGGAGAGTTTGGAGCTTCCTGGCTCATAGACAGCGGAAAGGTAACAGGGGACGCATGTATCGTGGGAGAACCAGGTTCCTTAGATAAAACCTATGTGGGCGAGAAAGGCGCTTGTTGGCTTAGATTAACTGCCCAAGGTATCCCTGCACACGGGAGCTTACCCGTATTGGGAGAAAACGCTATCGAAAAACTTGCCCCCGCAATCCCCTTGATTCAAACAATCGGGCTGGAGAAAGTGGATATCCCCGCTGATATTCAAGAGATCATTCAGTTTTCCAAAGAGTTTTTTACAGAGACATCCATGGGGAAAACCCGGGGAAACAAAAGTGTTGGTGACGTTCTGGATCACAATACGGTCAATATCGGTATGGTAAGCGGCGGATCAAAGATCAACATGGTGCCCGAGTCTTGCACCGCAGAAGTCGATATCCGCATCCCGCCCGGAACCTCAGCTAAAGAAGTAGATAATCAAGTTCGGGAATTGCTTACTGGCGAAGATCTTGATGTGACATGCGAGCTGATTATGGCCTCAGATCCCAACTACACCGAGCCAGAGGAGCGCATATATTCTTTATTGACTCAAAACGTTAAGGAGGTCACGGGGGAAGATATCCAGCCCCTTTTTGCAACAGGGTTCACGGATGGAAGGTTTTTCAGGCTCAACGGTATTCCCACGCTCAATTACGGACCTGGCGATGTGTCGTATATTCACGGATTTAATGAATACATCACCGCTGAAGATATCATTACAGCCGCAAAAGTCATCTCAGGCACCATCCTTGATTATTTTTTCCCGCCTCAGAAAACCTCGTAATTCTCAACACTACACAGACAAGAAAGAAAAGGAACTCTGCCAATTCAGGAGGTTTCAAATCGAACGCTGAAGAGTATTTGGAGTGTTCTGTGGCTGGGGGACAGACCCCTTCTAAGCCGTTACCTTCACAAGTATAGGGTTATCAAACACTATGCAGACATCAAAGGAGAGGGTTCCGTGATCCCCTCCCCTACTTGAAATAATCAAGCCAAAGAAGGAATCGCCACCATCACTTTATCCATAAAAAGAAGTGAGATCACTCATTTTCCTTATATCTCACATGTAGCGCCCCTACGGAATACCGGCGTTCAAGAGGTTGAAACCCCTTTTTCAAGGCCAGGCGATAACCAAATACATACAAGGGAGTGATATATACCAGCGGAGAAAGCATCTCATCCAATTCACCCCCAAGAGAAATCACATGTTTCGCCAGTGTTTCATACTCAGGCCTATGACGAAGCGTGAGCAAAATGGAGGGTACTTCCACCATCTGGTTGAATTTCAAAAAATCCAACATTTTTTCTTCGGCAGGGTTCTGAGGCGCGAGGAAAAATATAGGGCTTTCACTCGTAACTTCCCGATCCCTCCCATGGAAAAAATCCTCCATCTCACACCCATCAGAATATATCTTCGCCATTTCGATCAACTTCAGGGCTGCTTCTTCAGCGGTCCCAACATTAATTCCATTACCAAGAACAAAAAAAACATCAGCAGCATGGTACTGATCGACAAGGTCGGTGATTTTTTCCTGGTCCTTGTCAAAAAAATTCTTTGTTATATCCCAGGCAAGGCGGAGCTGCTCAACATAATATCGATGGTCTTTGTCGCGGATCCCTTGTCCCTTGTGCCCCAGATAAAACGCCAAGACATACAAAGCAATCAATGATTGAACATATTCAAATGTTTTCACTATGACCGTGACAGGTCCCCCTGTAAAAATCGAGGCGTCAGCGATCGTTGTGATCCTTGAATCTTGATCAGCTGTAATCGCAAGGGTTGCTGCCCCCTCTTTCTGAGCCAACGATAAAGCATCACAGGTTGATGCCGTATTCCCCGTCGTGGAAATACCTATCACCAATGTGTTTTTATCAAGCAATTCGGGGTTCAAATAATGGACAAAAGAAAACGCTTGCCTGGCTTCCGCTGGTATTTGTGAGACAGATTCAATAAAAAATTTTCCGATTTGTCCCGAATAGAAGGAAGACCCACACCCCACTAAATATATGCGTCGATAAGCTTTCTCGGTGACAGCCCTGCTCCAACTCTTTACCCCTTCCTCAACATGCTTGATACAGCTTTTCCACGTCGCCCAAGAGCTCAAGGACAGAATATTATTTAATAAATCTTCTGAAGTGTACATAAATAGAGGTCCTTCTTCTCAGTTTATTCGATAAATTCAGGACATTGATGTATAAAATTTATAATCGCCCCCAACACATTGGCTTTATACAACAGGTCTGAGGTTTGAATATTTGGTTCCGTCAGCACACATCCATCTATGCGCTTCGATATCTTTGGTATGATCATCTCGATTGATTGACTTACCCCTCCGCTGAGAATGATAATCCCGGGGTCATAAAACGCCATTATATTTCCAATAAGAATCGCTAAGTAATCGAGGGTTTCATCGATACAGCGCTCCGCCCATGCTTCCTCCTTTTTTGCTGCATCAAACACGGATTCACTCGTCAAATCATTAATAGCAACCTCTTCTTTCGTTTCCTTTAAAATTTTTTTGGCGCGATTCAGTATCCCGGGCCCTGAAGCTTCGGTTTCCAGAGCGCCAAAACCACGATACTTTCTTCCTAAAAATGTGGGGCCCGGTATCATCCATCCTAGCTCCCCCTGTCTTGAATGCGCACCTCTAAAAACCTTCCCATCAATTACAGTGCTCGCAGCTATCCCCGTACCAATGGACAACAGAACCACATTAGAATAGTCTCTCCCCAACCCAAACCAGGCCTCCCCTAACGAAGCTTGTTTCAGGTCATTGTCAACCCATACTAGGCCGCCAAATTCTGACACTAACCGATCCCTGAGAGGAAAGTTTTTCATTTTCACTGCAGGCGCATTGACCACGGTGCCGGTGTCCATCTCTACATGCCCGGGGACATCCACGGCAATTCCCAAAGTCGCATATCCTTCTTGTCTTGCTACATCTTTGAGGTCTCTAATAAGATTTACGAGCAGGTCAAAACAATCTTCTCCAGATTTTCCGTTATGCAATATGACCTTCTCGTGAACGATGTTCCCGGTAAGATCACAAAGGGCTCCATACAGCTTGGTCCCACCCAGATCTAACCCAATAATAAAATTCTCCATCTCCTGCAGAGAAACCTGGTAATTCTCAACACTCTCTCCTCTTTCCGCTATGATGATAAAACCGCGCTTCTCAAGAAGATCAAGAGCGGGAATAAGCGCAGATAAATCGACCCCAATGGACTGGGATAATTCCTGCACGAGGACTTCCGGTTCCCGATATAAATGGGCAAGGATAAGACGAAAAAGATCGACCCTGGTTATATTCAATGAAACCGACTGGTCCGCATGAAGTTTATAATGCATTCCATCTCCAAATCAATTTATGTAATTCAGTTTTTTATACCAAAGTTATCGTGAACGAATGCTCGCTACCCAGGACCCCAAGCTTGACCATTAAACTGCTGTCACCATCCAGAGTCTGGAGTTTGAAAAACCAACTTTTTCGGGCTTTGTTTTTATATATTTAAATCGGGCAACTCTGGGCTTTTTCCCTCACGCCAATCTTCCACATAATCAATGCATCTTGTAAACTGTACCCCTGAATGGGAAGTTACATAATCCATGAACTCCTGTAACATCAATAATCGATGCCCTCTACCGATGCACTGCGGATGCATGGTGATAATCAATACTCCGCTGCCTCGCTTCTGATACAAATAATCAAATTCGCCTTTCCAAATCTCGAGCACGTCGGAAGGAGCTTTTAAACCCTGGTCGTGGCCGGGGATAAATTCAAACCATGGCCAATCATCCAGGTGCCACGCAACAGGCATCTCCACGATAGAGGTTGGGCGCCCATAAGCTAAGGGTTCCGTTTCGGACCACTGGTCTCCCATCCGACACCAGTAGGGTTCATAGTCATTCCCCATGAAACTGCTCTCATATTCAAATCCATGCTCCAACAACAGTTTCACGGTATTAGGGCTGTTATCCCACGAAGGGGATCGGTAGCCAAGAGGTTTCTCGTTGGTCGCTTCGCGTAATACCTCAATTCCCCTCTCAAGAATGTTGCGTTCTTCATCAAGCGTAAGGTTCCCCGGATCTTCATGAATCCACCCGTGGTGGCCAATTTCGTGCCCGGATTCATGAATGTCTTTTACAACCTGAGGATAGGTAACGGCCGTTGCTCCTGGGACAAAGAATGTAGCCAACGCGTCATACTCAGCAAGTAAATGAAGTACTCTGCGTGTTCCAATTGGACCAAACTCCCCCCTCGATATCATATTAAGCGAGGTGTCTTCTATAGACCCAACCCAATTGGTATATGAGTCAAAATCAAATGTTAAAGCAACACAGACCTCATTGCTTTTAAAGTCCTCATGATTTGGCATGGGTTTTACCCTTTTCCTGAACTTTTTAGACGGTCTCTACTCGTGGCATCAATGATCACAGATAAGAGTAAAACAGTCCCAGTAACGATGAACTTAATAGAGGAGGGAAATGACAAGAGGTCCATGCCGTTGCTTATGGATCCAATCACCAGGGCTCCAAGCAAAGCGGCCCAGACGCTTCCTCTCCCACCAAATAAACTCGTACCGCCAATGACAGCGGCAGCAATCGCATTTAGTACTACACTTCCACTACCCGACCCATAGTTCACTGCGATCAAACGGGATGCAGCAACGATACCTCCACAGGCTGCTATCCCAGAGCAGAGTGAAAAAGTCCATATGCGGACTTTGTCAACTTCGATGGCGGCGCGTCTTGCGGCTTCTACATTTCCCCCTATAGTAAATATATGTCGCCCAAATACAGTTTTCGTGGTAATGATGTGGAAAATCACCACAAAACTTAAAAAAATCAACACCGCGGTTGGAATCCCCCGGATAGGTTCTCCTTGTGAAAGTTGGCTTCGATCAATATTCATCAGTCCAACGACGGTTAGGATGGCAACCGAAATAAGCAGAACGCGAGCAATGGTCATTGAAAAGGGCTCAGTGGGTAAGTCAGCTTTGACCCGAGAGGCTCTTCTTTTATGTGTATGGGCAATGATCAATATTACTGCCCCCATGCCTATGAACCACCCCAACCAGGGAGAAACCAACTCATTTGCAATTCCTTTAATAAGCGGGTCTCGAAGATTGATGGTCCCAGTAGCCCCCAATACCAGTAACTGAACTCCCTGCCAAATAAGTTGACCGGCCAATGTCACCACAAACGAGGGAATATTGGCCTTAACAATAAAAAAACCTTGCAACGCACCAATCAACATACCAGAAACAATGGCGGCCAAAATAGCGAAAATACTGGGCACACCATACGTCTTGACCAGGACTGCCATGATGGCTGCGGTGGCTCCACTCACCGCCCCAATGGACAAGTCTATCTCGCCGATCAGTAAAACAAGGATCACCCCGACCGATAAAATGCCTATAGCAGATATCTGGGATAATAAGTTTGTTAAATTTAATGGGGTTAAAAAATTTTCATTCGCGATCTGGAATATGAACCCAATGATGATCAAACCCGCCATGACAGCAAAGGGGCCCAAATCGAATGTCTTTTCAGATTGAAAATTACGATCAAACCATTCTTTGACTCGATCTAATGTGTTTGCCATTTTGCATCCAAATGTTCAATCATTAGTAAGTTTTAATCCAACAGAAAGCTAATCCGCCCCCGTTATGGCAGAAACTACCTGCTCGTGCCGGGTGGACTGGGTTTCAAATGTTGCAACCCGTTTACCCAATCGAAGCACGATGATCCGGTCGGTGATATCAAAGATATCTTGCATGTTGTGGCTGATCACAACCACACCCAAATTGCGACTTTTTAGGTTCTGGATCAACTTCATTACTCGCTCGGTTTGTTCCACACCCAAAGCCGCCGTTGGTTCATCTAACATCACCAAGGAACAATTCTCCATGACCGACCTCGTTACAGCAACAGATTGCCTCTGACCTCCAGACATTGTAGCTATGACCTTTCTCACAGAGGGTATAGGGATATTCAAACGTTCCAGTAGATCTAGCGCTTTTCGCTCCATCGCTGTCTCATCCAACCAGTAAAGACCCTTCAAACCCGGAATCGTCACCTTGGCGCTTTCTCTACCAACGAATAAGTTTGCGACAACATCTAGGTTGTCACACAAAGCCAAATCCTGGTACACCGTTTCTATACCTAAATCCGTGCTGTCTCGTGGCGAGTTGATTGAAACCGGGCGCCCCTGAAAGAAAATTTGCCCTGCATCAGGTCTGTGGACGCCGGAAACAACTTTTACAAGCGTGGATTTCCCCGCCCCATTATCTCCCACTAGTCCGACGACTTCTCCGGAATAGACTTCAAAATCAACGCCTTCCAACGCTTGCACAGCGCCGAATTTCTTACTTACCCCCTGCACTTCCAGGATAGGTTGATCTTCATTAGTATTCACTAGACATGCTCCATGTTTGGGTAAGTGAGACAGCCCCATCAAATGATGAGACTGCCTCACTGTGTGCAATCATGCTCTTTACTCTAGTAACCCAGCCTCTTTACAGGCCTCTTCATAGTCTTCTGTGCAGATATCCTCGACGGTCCAGAAACCACCCTCAATAAGTACGTCCCCGATATCTTCCTTCTCGACACTTATCACCGGGTTCGCGATTGATGGCACTTCCTTCGCACCATTGTCAATGGTCTCGTCGGCCACATCTTCTGGCACTTCCCCAGTAGTAGCTAGCTCATATGCCAATTCAGCAGCCAGTGATGCCATGCCTTCGATGGGCATATAAACTGTGCTGTACTGCTCACCTACCAGGATGCGTTGAACCGCTGCCAGGGAGGCGTCCAAGCCGGTAATGGGTGGGACAGGTTCGATACCTGCTGCATTCATGGCCGCGTGTGCACCTCCAGCCATGCCATCATTCATGCAGTATACCCCATCAATTTCACCCCCGCTGGCCGTTAAAATCTGCTCCATGGCGGCCTGTGCCTTGGCTGGATCCCAATCTTGGACATCAACAGATCTGACGATATTGAGCTCACCAGCATCTATTAAGGGCTGAAACACTTCCATCGCTCCATCTCGAATGGGGGGCATATTGCTATCAGTGGGGCTGCCATTGATCATGGCGATGTCCCAGGGCTTCTCAACGCCTTTTTCTTCAAGCCCTTTCAGCAAAGATTCTGCTTGGGCTTCTCCTATGTCAGCAAGCCGCCAACCGATGTATGCCGTGACACCATCCGAGTTTTCCAACAGGCGGGAGTAAGCGAGCACTGGAATCCCGTTCTTTTTGGCATCGTCGGCCATGACAGCCGCAGCTTTCGTGTCCACCGCCATGATCACCAACACATCCGCCCCATTGGTGATCGCCTGTTCAACAGCATTTTTCTGTTCAACGGGATCCGAATCCGCAATATGGGCGATCAGCTCACAATCCGGACAAATTTCCTCCAGCCTTTGTTCGAAAAAGGGCTTATCCTTTGTTTCGTACCGCGCGACCTTTTTGTCTGGTAAGAACAACCCAACCTTAAGGGGCTCCTCTTCAGCTTCTTCAGCTTCTTCAACCTCTGTAGGTTCCGCTTCTTCCGCTTCGGTGGGTTCTTCTTCCGCTTCCTCAACTGCTGTAGGTTCCTCTTCTGACGGCTGTTCAGCTGTGGGTGTGGACGGGGTACCACAGGATGCCAGCAGCATCGCAAACACCGTAACTCCACAAAGCAAAATGTACAATCTTTTTTTGTTCAGCATACTCTTCTCCTAGGGTTCCTTTCAAATTCGAATTTCTTTCGATTTCCGGTTTATTGGTCTCCCATCACCTCCTTAGATTCATGCGTTAGCGGATCAGTGTAAACCAGATTTTCGGAATGGAAACTGCCAATCATTTATCCAGAGAAAGACCTATAATTTATCGCCATGAAATCGAACAAAGAGCTTCCCACGCTGAGATCATTTATTGCTTCCCATCGCGAGATTGTGTGTTTTCGATACACCAACACGCACATTAAGGTAACAATCGATAAGGACGGGACCTCGGCCATACATTCTCCAACGTGAAAGCTTCTGCAAATTCCACTCCACATTGATAGCCGCGGGCCCTGCTTTGCACTTCAACCATATCCAAGAAGTCTACGTCGTCGTGGTCTTTCAGCCATTTGACCTGGCTTTCAAAACATTGGAGCATCTCTACTTTAATCTCGAACGTATCACTGATATCCACGAACTGTGTGGGGATAAAATTTGAACCGTTGATTGTGTCCATGTACGTTATCGGCTGCACCCCTTCATGATAGGGCGTATCTGTTTCAACATTCTTTAATCCAGACATAAAGGTGGCACCAAAAACCAGGTTGCTTACAGCTCTGTGGTCTGGATGATAATCGTCAGGAGAATGTGTGAGAATCATGTCTGGCTGAGCTTTTCGAATCAGCTCGACTACAGCCATCCTTGTATCCAGATCATCTGTAAGCCTTGCGTCCTTGAAACCCAGCCAGTAAAAGTCTGCTCCGATAGTATTCGCAGACCTTTCAGCCTCATCATGTCTGATGTCCGCCAGTTCATCAGGCGGAATCACCATGTGTCCAGCTGCGCCGTCTGTCGCGACAGCCATGGATACATTGACCCCTCTTTCCGCGTATTTTGCGAGAGTACCACCACAGAGAATCTCAATATCATCAGGATGGGCGCCAATTGCTAGAACAGATTCAATATTAGGGGATAAAGCCATGCTATTTCTCCTTTTCTTCTTTGGCTAAATTTCAAGTACTGCGCGCGTGCGGCGTTCGCGTCATTGGGAATATGATTTATTCCACTCATGGATCAATATCTGAATATTGGTCTCGCTTACCTCGTTTAGTATTCGCACGTTATCAACGGGGGACAGAATAAATCCGCTGCTGCCGCCAAACAACTTCAGCACGTCGTGAACTTCCTCCGATACCGCCTCTGGTGTACCTTGCTCAATGGTCAAGTGTCCGTTGACACCACCCCACAGACATACCTCCCCGGACAATATTTCTTTAGCCCTTTTCAGATCCCATACCCGCGGATCCACGCCAATCACGACATCCACACCCGCCTCAGCAATCATCTCTAGCAACGGCATACACCGGGAAGTGATCAGGTAGCCGAATAAGGCTCCCCGCTGGTGTGCTAATTCCACATCAGATTTGAGAATGGGGAAGATAAATTCTCTCCATTTGTCCGGCGTCCAAAAATCACAATTTTCATACCAAGCACGTTTGATGTATAAATCAACACCTGCTTCCAACACTACTTTCATCCGGCTTCGGTTCCATCGATCTATGATCCCTAGAAGATCTTTTATCAAGCCAGCCTGATCATAGGCAGCAAAGATCATGTTTTCGAGACCAAATATCCAGCCAATCAGATCTGCTCCCACCCCCCATCCCCCCGAAAGCAACAAATCATGCTCGCGAGCAAAATCAATGGCTGTTTGAGAATCTTGCTTGAAGTCAACCACCTCTTCTGCCCCCGGTGGGACCAGCAAATATTGGAGAGCCTCCAAATCAGAGTATTCCTCGATCAAAAATTTTCGAGAGCGATTTATGACATAATCATCTAAGAACGGAACATGATCTCCATAGGGCCACTCACTGTCCTTGTTCACCTCGACTCTCAAACACCCCCCAGGCGTGTTATACTCCTTAATCAGAATAGGCCATCGCGAATCTGGCTGCGATTCTTTCCATTCCTCAACCGTGACCGCATCATGGTACTTCACCGGCAAACCATGAAGGTTATAACTATCACTCACAATTCCAGGCTGACGAGGCGGCAGTTCCACGCACACGTCTAAACCCAGTTCCATTTGCTTTTGGATGAATTCAAGATACGTGTTGGACCTGGACCATAAGCCCTTAAACATCATAAAGCTACACGGAATATGATCCACTGGTTGATGCTGCATAGCAGCTAAAAGACGTTCACGCGAAGTCATGGATAGATTCACCATAAAATGAAAACTGGAAAAGGCGAGCCAGAAAGCCAAGCGCATTTAATTTCAATTGTAATTATTGTATATGATTAACTGCAAGATAACAACCATATTATTGACAATAACATGATATTTATATTGAATAGAGCCTATTTTTGTCATAAAATACCAGGTAGATCATGTTATTTATTTCACATGTAAATTACTTTTGGCAATCGTTTTGGTATCCTAGACACAAATATGAAAAGAACAAATAATAACAACCTGCCCTATAAAATTGTAAAACTGGTCCGGGATCATGATTCGCTCTCGCGGGCTGGTATTGCAAACCTTCTGGATAAGAACCCAACCACGATTGGGCGAATTGTTGATACCCTCATCTCAAAAAACATATTGTTGCATACGGGTGAAAAAATTACAGGCGGGATAGGACGCCCTCCGGAATTGATAGACTTCAATGCCCAGTTTGCGTCTGTCCTCAGCGTAGACCTGCGCTTAACCGAAGTATATGCAGTCGTGACAAATCTGGCAGGTGACATCCTGCGAACAACAAAGCAGTCCCTGGCTTGTGATCATCCCAAAAGATCCGTCGATCAGCTGTTTGAAACGATCGGAAACCTGCTCCAAACCACCACCGAACTGCCTCCCGTATCTGCTATTGCCGTTGGAGCACCTTCCACAGTGAATACGGAAGGGATAATCGAGTGGGCGCCAAGTCTTGGGTGGAGAAACGTCCCTTTAAAACAGCGCTTGGAAGGTGAATTTGGCATTACAGCTATCATTGAAAATGATGTAAACCTTGCTGCTCTGGGAGAATTCTGGATAGGAGCAGGTCAGAAATCAAAGCAAAACATGCTTTTTATCAGCGTAGGCACCGGCATAGGCGCAGGCATCATCATCAACGGTGAACTCTACCAAGGAGCAACCAACGCCGCCGGCGAGGTTGCGTATTTCATCACCGACGTTAATATCCTTCGAGAGGATGGTGGGGAGATAGGATATTTGGAAAATCAAATAGGGAGAGATGGGATCATCAGATCCAGCCAGCTGGTCGCCCGGCGATATCCGACATCTAAATTGTCGGAATTATTGAGTCAAAGCGGAACACATATAAGGACACGCAAGATATTCCAACTTGCTGAGGACGGAGATGTCGCCGCGGGCGTAGTCTATAGAAACGTGATAGACATCTTGACAATCATCATCTGCAATTCTTCTGTCATGCTTGATCCTGAAATCATTGTCCTCGGGGGACCAAGCGACTGGAATTGGCCAATGATGATAAAGGCCATCAAAGATCGGATCGGAACAAATCTCCTGCGCCCTGTACCTCTCGTGCCCTCGGAATTAGGAAACAATGCTTTAATTCTTGGGGGCACCTATGCAGCCCTGAAACGGCTGCCTGTTTTTCATGAATGACCATAATGGGGAAAAGAAAAACGATGGTAACTCTCTTGAACCCCGAGGCTTATACATCTTTAAAATCCGAACAAGATGGTCTTAAACGGTCGTGTAGAATTTGTTGTCTAATTTCGATATTGGAACTTGATATAAAATGGAGAAATCAATAACGCTCGAACACATATTTATTCCTATGTAAACGGACCAGATTTTACAATTTGCGGCCGAAAAGGTCGAGATGGGTCTTGGCTGAGTAAAACACAGGTAAACTGCGGCAGTTCATAGGCAATTCATAGGCGTTTCAAAGGCAGTCATCCCCAATATTGATGTAAGATAGAGATATAAACGGATATAAGCAAAAAACACTTCCTATCTTGTTTAAATGGACAAATGACTTGGGGTAGTCAATATTCCATGAAAAAACAAGTCTCCCTACTAGCCTTCGTCATCCTGCTATTTTTACTCCTGGGAACCGCGTCTGTATGGAAACATGCA
>Ga0207797_1002102_pt1 | contig 14002 bp, 8 predicted proteins | sample PRCRCaboRojoPR_6_FD_187275 | JGI IMG/M metagenome (GOLD analysis project Ga0207797, IMG submission 187275) | Marine sediment microbial community from Cabo Rojo, Puerto Rico - PR CR 10% Liquid 1 (SPAdes) | ecosystem: Environmental > Aquatic > Marine > Coastal > Sediment | place: Cabo Rojo, Puerto... | reverse complement strand
CGCTCCTGGGAGACAGGCCCATCCTGGTCCCGGAGGATGCCCCCAACTATGGCAAGACCATGAGAAGGACATCTGGATCACGAACCAGGGGATCTACTTCCCCGAGATCCCGGACCTACAGAGCGCTTTTGGAGCGAACCCAAACCAAAATCCCGCCACGGTACTGGATGGAATCCTGACCGAAATCGCCTCCGGCCGCGCCGGCAACCCCGTATTCACGGACAGCGTCAGGACGGACGGAAGAGGCTGAGAGGAGTGACCTCCCTCTCTTCGCTTTGTGCAGTTGCCCCTCCAACCCGGTGGGGAGGGCTCCCGGTTCTCCTGGGGGCCCTTCTCGGGTGGGGCCCGGCGACCTCGGCCCAGGTGGTGGACAATGACCCGGTCTTCACCGTGTACGGCATGGAGGCCGGTCTGTCCCAGAGCTCGGTGTACGCCCTTCTCCAGGACCGGACCGGCTTCCTGTGGATCGGCACCCAGGACGGCCTGAACCGCTTCGACGGGGTGGATTTCCGGCCTTTCAAGCATGTCCGGGACGATTCCACCTCCCTATCGGATGATCTCATCCGCTCCCTGGCCCTGAATGTGGATGGCCGTATCTGGGTGGGGACGGAACGAGGAGGGCTGAACCTGTTCGATCCCAGGACCGGCGAAGCCGTCCGGCACCCTCTGGAGGAACTGGGCCCCTGGCGAACCTACGCCGGTCCTTCCGAGACCCCCCGGACCGGGAGAACCGTCGGGGACATCGCTCTGCTCCCGGACCGGACGCTTCTCCTCTCCACCGACGCCGGTCTCGCTCGATTCCTGCCGTCCACCCAAGAAGTCATCCCCCTTCCGGTGCCGGAGGCGGAGCCCGGGCCGGCGCCAGCCCCGATCTTGTGCGTCTCCCCCGGGGAAGGAGCGTTCGCCGGGTTTCCCGACGGCTCGGTCTGGCTGATCCGTTCCGATGCCAGGCCTGAGAAGCTCTTGGAGCTCACGGACGGCGTCCGGGCCCTTCGTTGCCCCAGGGGAGGAGAGGGATTCCTGGCCACCGGGGACGGGAGTGTCTACACCCTGAGCGGTACGGGGAGACAGGCGAGCCGTCTTCTCCAGCTGGAGAGCTCATCCGTTGACGAGGCCATCATCAGCGATGTCTTCCGCGGTCCGTCAGGGCTTCTCTGGATCGCCACCAGCCAGGGGCTGTTCTACAGTCGAGACAACCGAACCGCCCGGAGAGCCGGAGCCCGGATCGACGGCCGGGGCCTGAGAAGCAACGAGATCACCGAGTTCATGGTGGATCACACGGGCATGCTCTGGATCGGGACCTGGAACGGGCTGGCCAGCGTCCATCCCCTTTCCCACTCCATCCGTCGCATTCCCGTCCGAACCGGCGCTTCGCCGGGCCTCTCCGGCCACGGGGTGGTGGCCATGGAAGAAGGAGAAGACGGGGCCCTCTGGATCGGCACCATGGGCGGGGGCGTGGACCGCCTGGAGCCGGGCTGGCGAGGGGACAGCGTCACGGTCACACGGCCGGCCGCTCTTCAGGCCTACGACGACGCCAGGATCCTCGACCTGGGCCTGGGCCCCGAGGGGCGCCTCTGGATCGCCGCGCTGAGCCGTTCCTTTCTGCTCCTGGACCCGCAAAGCGGTCGGACCCGGTCGGTACCCGTAGCGGGTCCGGACGGCACCGTCCTCTCCGATGTCCGGGCCTACTCGGTCCTCCTGGACCGGGCCGGCTCCCTCTGGGCAGGCACGGGATTCTCAGGGTTGGCTCGCTACCACCCGGCGTCCCGGAGATTCGAGACCTACCAGGGTCCGGGTGGAGACTGGGACTTCGGCAGCACCTGGATCTGGCCTCTGGCCGAGGATGCCCAGGGGCGGCTCTGGGTCGGCGCATTCGCCGGCGGGCTCACCTCCATCGATCCCCACCGCCGCAGTGTGCGGTTCTACCCGGCCGCTCCGAGTCAACTCAGCGACGACCGGATCCTCACACTTTTCGCCGGATCCCGGGGATTCCTCTGGATCGGTACCCAGGGAGGAGGACTGAACCGTCTGGATCCGGAGACGGATGACATCCGGGTCTACACGGTGGAGGATGGACTTCCCCACGATCACGTGGAGGGCATCGTCGAGGACGATCTCGGGTTCCTGTGGATCACCACCAACGACGGCCTGGCCCGCCTGGACCCGGAGAGCTCCACCTTCTGGATTCTGAAGGAGAGCGCCGGTCTGGCCGGAGACCGTTTCTTCGCCAACGCCGCCTACAAGGACGTGGAAGGGAATCTCCTCTTCGGGGGGCCTGACGGACTCACAATTCTCGATCCCACCCGGGTCTACCCGAACCGGCGCCCGCCGGACGTGGCCCTCACCGGGTTTCGGATCCATGGTCGGTCTCAGCCTCTGGACCGGATCCTGGACGGCGGTCGCCTGGATCTGGGGTCCAGGGAGAACTTCTTCTCCTTCGAATTCGCCGCCCTGGACTTCAAGGACCCTACCCTGAATCGGTACCGGTACATGCTGGAGGGCGTGGACCGGGACTGGGTGGAGAACGGTTCCAGCCGGACCGCCCGATACACCTCCGTGCCTCCGGGTCGTTACGTATTCCGGGTGGCCGCGAGAAACGCGGACGGTGTCTGGAACGAGGGAGGATTGAGCATCCCCGTTCGGCTGCGGCCCCCGTACTACGAGGCCTGGTGGTTCCGTTCTCTTGTGGGGGGATCTCTTCTGCTTCTGGCCACCTGGACCATCTATCGGCGGGTGCGGGAGCACCGTCGCCGTCTCGACGTGGCCGGACGGCTGCACGACGGCATCGGGGCGAACATCGCCTCCATTCTCCGGGCCGCCGACCGTACCGAGGCCGGCCTGGCTCCAGATGACCCGGGACGAGAGGAGTTGGACCGGGTTCGGACCCTGGCCCGGAGGGCCCAGACGGAGATGCGGGCCGCCGTGAGGATCTTGAGACGTGGCAAGGAGACCGAGACCCTGGCCGCCCTGATGAAGGAGCTCATGGATACGGCGGACTGGATGCTCCACCGCAACGTGCGCTACGACGTCAGGGTGCCCGATCCCCTCCCGAACCGGACCATCCACTGGAAGGCCCGTCCCGACGTGGTGCTCCTCTTCAACGAGATGCTGAACAACGTCCTCAAACACGCCCAGGCCACCTACGTGGACGTGAGCCTGGAGTATGACGCACCCCATCTCCGGATCCGGGTCCGGGATGACGGAAAGGGGTTCGAAGCGTCGGGGGAGTCGGACGGCCACGGCCGACGTCTCATGCGAGAGCACGCGAAGCGGCACCACGGGGACATCAGGATCGATTCGGTGCCGGGGGAAGGCACCACCGTGGAAGCCTGGATGCGAATCCGGTAGGGCCCGGCGGCCCCTGGACGCCAGGGGCTTCCGACCCTACGGCCTCCACACCGGTTCGGTCCCCGTGTCCTGGAAGAGGGGCTTTCCGAAGGCGTCCCGCTCTTCGCTGAAGTAGCGAATGGTCCGGGGCAGGTAGCGGCGGTGATCCGGGAAGAGACGGGCGAACTCCTCGCGACAGGGCTCCTGCAGATCCTCCGGACGAAGTTGGGGAAAGCGCTGACACAGGGCCAGGACCACCCGGTGGAAGAAATGGTGGCCCATGAACTTGTCGAAGGCGATGCTGGCGAACTCCCCCGTCTCCATGAGGTTGTAGGTGTTGTCCCCGAAATCCGGGGCCTCCAGCTCCCGGCGCCTCCGCATGTCGATTCCCACGTTCATGTCCCGGTGGACGATCCGTCGGACCTTTCCCTCCCGATCCACTTCCAGGAGCACGTTCTGGCCGTGGGGTTCCAGGATGAAGCCGGTCTCCAGGAAGCAGGTGACCCAGTGCCGGATCATCGGAAGAAAGACGGATTCCAGGACGAAGGATGCCGGATCCGACTCTCCCATGAGCATCCACAACAGGGGGGAGGCCTGGGGATCGAAGTAATCCCTGCCGTAGAGGGCGAAGCCCGGGACCAGGGAAGCCTCGGAAGACGAGGCCGGGAAGGGTGTGGTCTCCCGGATCAGGTATCCCCAGTTCTCCCCCCGGGGCGTGGTGGGATCCAGGTTCCGGTGGGTGATGCCCAGCACTTCCCTCATGAAGGCGAAGTCCGGGAAGAGCCTCGCCCCGGACCGCCGAACCACGCTCTCCAGCTCACGGGACACGGCAATGGCCTGCTCCACCACTTCGTCCCGCATCTTCCTCCCGTAGCGGGAGATCCGGAAGGGGAAGTGGACCTTGAGAGCGTGGGGAGTTCCCGGATCCGGTTCCGGAGCCTCGGAGCCCAGAGAGCCGAGCGAGTCCAGGGAGTCCAGCACATAGAGGGTTCGGGTGGACGAGCTGGGCGTGACCCGGATGCCCGGGACGGCCTGGCCCACCTCCCGGGTCCGAGCCAGGTAGGGCTCTTGGGGGCGGAGCTCCACGAGCTGGGGATGCACGCAGAAGAGGGCGGAGTCCGGGGTGAGGTAGCAGGCCTCCAGCTCCGGACCCGGGCCGGCCCGGTAGACGTTCACCGCCGTCCGGGGGAGCCGGAAAACGGCGACCTGGAAGGCCTCCGCAGCCGAGTCCGGGCGGTAGCCCTCCCGGGCCTCCGTGTAGTCGGCGTGGGGGCTGTAGTCCCGGGTCCCCCCGTTCCGGTAACGCTCCAGGTACTGAAGAGGCGGAATCATGTCGGGTGCATTCTACCACAGGGCTCGGCCGGAGAGAAGTGAACCGGGCAAGGCGTCTTGCCCCTCCGGAGAGGAGTGGACCACCTTCCGGGAGCAGGATTCACCTTTCTCTGTTTCCGTTGACGGATCATCGCCCATGTCCGAGCGTCTCAACTCCAGGAGCCCCGGAGGCCGGCTACCCGGGGCACGCCTTCTCCCGGTGCTCCTCGCTCTGGCGGCACCCCTGGCCTGCGACGGCACCGGGGGTTCCGGGGAGGCCCGGGACGACGCCCAGGTGACGGCCGACGAGCCCAGGGCCGGGTGGAGCCCTTTCCGCCGGGCCACGGAGGCCTTCCGGGCCACCCTGGAGACCCTGGTGGAGGAGGGCGATCTACCCGGAGCCGTGGCGGCTTTCGTCCTCCCGGACGGCCGGGTGGGCGCGGCCTCCTCGGGCCAGGCGGACACGGAGGCCGGCTCCCCCATGAACCCGGAGACCCGGTTTCTGGCCGGGAGCGTGGGCAAGACCTTCGTGGCCGCCACCGTCCTCTCCCTGGCCCTGGATGGCTCTCTGGGCCTGGACGACCCGGTGGCCCGGCACCTGGGAAAGGAGCCCTGGTTCGCCGACCTCCCCAACGGGGCCTCCATGACGGTTCGCCACCTCCTGACCCACACCTCCGGGCTGTCGGACCACGTGGGGGATCCGGATTTCGCCTCCACCCTCCTCTCTCGGGAAGACGCCACCCCCTACCTGTCTCCCCGGGAGCTGGTGGCCCTGGTCCTGGACGAGGAGCCCCTGTTCCGGCCGGGAGATGGCTGGGCCTACACGGATACCGGGTATGTCCTCCTGGGGCTCATGGTGGAAACGGTCACCGGGAGGGACTACAGGGATGTTGTCCGGGAACGGTTCCTGGAGCCCCTGGACCTGGTCCGTACCGAGCCCCAGCGAGCCCGGATGGAGCGGCTGGCCGTGGGCTACCGGGACCCGGACGACTCCCTGGGCTTTCCGGCCAGAATGGTGCAGGAGGGAGCCCTGGTTCTCGATCCCTGGACCGAGTACACGGGAGGCGGACTGGTATCGAACCCCCAGGACCTGGTCCGGTGGGGCCGGGCTCTCTACCAGGGACGAGCCATGGAGGGCGACTACCTCCAGGAGCTCCTGGGCTCCGCCGTTCCCACCGGTCAGGGCCAGGGGACCCGCTACGGGCTGGGCGTCTCCATCCATGAGACGGCCCTGGGCACCACCTACGGACACAGCGGCTGGTTTCCCGGTTACAACACGATCCTGGCCTACTATCCGGACCACGAGATGGCCGTGTCCTTCCAGACGAACACCGACGTAGGCGTGGACCTGGGTGAGGCCCGGGATGCCCTGATGTCGGCGGTGCTGGCGGAGCTGGGGTCCTAGCACCCCATATTTCGTCTTGCCCGTCCCCCTGTCTCTACTCTACCCTCGGGGACCGGTGCTGGCTGCCCCGATCATTCACGTACGGCTGCGATCCCGTTACAGAAAGGGGACCCCCGTGTCCAAGCCCACATCCCTCACGGCCGGGCTCCCGGTCCCACGCCGGCTTGCCGCTCTGTTCCTTCCCGTTCTGGCGGCGGCCCTCTCGCCGGCGGCCCCCTGGGCAGCGGCGGTGTCCCAGGACACCACCCTCCTCCCTCCCCCGGCCAAGAGCATCGCCATCTACGTGGGCCGGGACCTCACCGCCGACGGTTCCGTCCTCCTGGGTGGCTTCGGCCACGAGCCCTCCAGCCACTGGTACGAGATCACACCGGCCCGGACCTTTCCCCGGGGAACCACCATCGAAGTGGGCGTGACGGAGGACGCCCGTATTCCCGGGCGCCGCATCCGGGTCCCCCAGGTGGAGCGGACCGCCCGCTTCCTGACCACGAACTACTCGGAGTTCGCCGGCTTTCCCCCTCCCCTGACCAACGGGGGGCTGAACGAGCACGGCGTGGCGGCCCGGGACGTCTGGTCCCCCTCACGCCCGGAGCTCAGGGCCATGACGCCTCGGCCCCAGACGGGACTGAACTACAGCGATCTCTCCCGCATGGCCATGGAGCGGGCCACCAGCGCCCGGGAGGCGGTGGAGATCGTGGGAAACCTCATCGAGGAGCACGGCTACGCCACCTACGGGGGCAACTCCCACCTCTTCGCCGACGCCCAGGAGGGATGGGTCCTCATCGACTACGCCGGAGGGCAGGGCCTCTGGGCGGCGGAGCGACTGGGACCCGACCAGGTCCGGGTCCTGTACCCGGGCTACGTGGGGGACTTCCCCACGGACTTCCAGGACCGGCCCGGCTACATGGGCTCCGAGCACCTGGTCCGGTTCGCCGTGGAACAGGGGTGGTGGGACCCGGACGGAGACGAGCCCTTCAACCTGCACCGGGTCTATGGCCAGACCTTCCCCAGCGCTCCGGGCCAGTCGGATCCCCACAACGTCTTCCGCTACCCCCCCCGGTTGGAAGAGGAGATCGCCGCCCTGGCCCCGTTGAGCCTGGCCGACATGATGGCCCTGGTCCGGGATCCCCGCTGGTCCAACGACGGCTCGGGCTACGGGCAGGTGGCTCATCTCCGGAGGGGTCTCCCGGGAGAGCTCGGCACCCTCTGGATGTCCATCACCGGAGCCGTGGCCAGCCCCTTCGTGCCGGTGCGCATCGGGGTCCGGGACCTCCCCCCGGAGTACAAGCAGCACCGGTACATGACGAAGGACGCGGACCGGGCCTTCCTGGACCCGGAGTACGCTCCCCTGGAGGGGACCCTCTCGGCCTTCCGGGTCCACAAGCGCCTCCTCTACCACGCCTGCCAGCACCCGGAGGTCTTCCTGAGGCCGGTCACCGCGGACCTGGAGGGCTTCGAGGCCCGACTCCTGGAGGAGCAGGAAGCCCTGGAGGAGGAGGCCCGGGCCTTCTACGAAGCCGGCCAGGCCGACTCGGCCCGGACGGTCCTCACCCGCTACACCCGGGTTCGCCTCCTGGACGCCCTGGAGCTGGGAGAAGCCCTGGTGGAAAGGGTAGAGGCCGAGACCCGGGAACGGTTCGGGATCCGAATGCCGGACACGGAGGTACCCCGGGGAGCGACCTGGCGACCCGAGAGCGAATCCATGACCCGACGGGCGGGCCGGACGTACCATCGATGCTTCCTGGAGGGGCTCGCCGACTACCCCCGGCGACACGGAAGCTACGCCCTGTCGGCCTCGGACAGCCTGATCCGGGCCGTCCTGGCCCCCACGGCCGGACGGGCAGGCGTCATGGGAAGGGGATCCACCACCTCCGGGGAAGCCATGATGCTCTTCATCGGGGGATTGCTGGTGGGGATCGTGGGCGTGGCCGTGGGCTGGGTGGCCGGACGCCGCCGGGTCTTCAGGACCCGTGGCTGAGGTCCGGGACTGGACACCCGGCTCACCCTCATGGGCGTCAGCCTCGTCCTGGCCCTCCGCCGGGGGGCGGAGTGACACCCCTCAAGTCCCGGGCTCCCCGAGCCGATCCTCGAGGATGGAGGATCATCGCCGAATGGGGAGTCACCGGGACCAGGAGCAGGCCATGGGCGAGCCGAAGTACCTGGACGATGAAGCGTACCGTTGCCTCCGGGTGGAGGATGTCGACGGCTACCACCTGGCCGTCATCAACCGCCGGGAGGTGGACTTCAGCGACGCCAATCTCCGTAGCGTGGATCTCAGGGAGGCGGATCTGGAGAGGGTGATCCTCAGGGGGGCCTACCTCCGGGACGCGGATCTCCGGGGCTGCGACCTGAGGCACATGGACCTGGAAGGGGCTTCCCTGCACAACGCCAAGATAGCCGGGGCCTACTTCCCCGAGAACGTCTCCCCCGAGGAGATTCAGATGAGCGTGGTCCACGGAACCAGGATACGGACAAGTCCGGGCCGGGAGGATCCGCACATGGACGCCGCCGATTCCCGAGAGGGCACCTCGGCTCTCTGATTCGCAGTCGGACGCGCGTTCCGGCGAGGGAGTTCCGCCCCGTACTCGTCCCCCGCTACCCGATGGTGTCGTGGGCCAGGGCCCGGGCCCTGGCGGCGTCCGCCGCGTCCATGGCCCGTCCCACGGCCCCGGCTCCGGGAAGGGGCATCTCGCTGACGATGCTGTCCTTCTGACGCCGGGTCAGGGTGTCCCGGTCCACGGTCTGGTTCTCTTGGCCCCCTCCCGTGCATCCGCTGACCAGGGCCGCGAGAGCCAGGGGAACCACCACGAGGGTGCTCCAGGGTCTGCTCTTTCTCATTCTCAGTTCACCAGGGCGTTGAACACGAGCTTGTACGTGCCGTGGGTCTGGTGGCGGTGCTGGGGCCGGAAGCCGATGAGGTACACGATGCCCTCCCCGTGGGGCACGGAGAGAACGGCGGCCTTCTCGGCGATGGTCTCCTCCCCCAACAGCCACCCGCTCTGGAGGATGTCCCGCTCCGGATAGGTGACGATGCGGTGGATTCCTTCACTGTCCGGGCCGGCCATGGTCTCGTAGACCTGGCCCCCGCCCCGGAACAGTCCCAGGGCGTCTTCGGGCATGCCGTAGGCGAAGGGATCGTCGGTCTCCACCTTCATCCTCAGGGTGGATCCCGGGGCCCAGAACTCCTCTCCCCAGACCCCGTCCACGATGTTTCTCACCGGCAGGCCGAACTCCTCCATGGGGAGCTCTCCGGCCTGGGAGAAGGTCATGAGGGTGCCCCCGTTCTCCACGAAGTCCTCCAGGGCCTCCACGCCGTCCTGGCCGAACCCGGAGCGGTAGTCCGGGGGGACACGGCTGGGATCCCAGCGGGAGTAGTAGCCGGACGCGCCCCCCTCTCCCGGGCCCATCATCATCATCTTCGAGTCCTCCGGGAGGATGATGACGTCCCAGCGCTCGTGGAGTTCGCCCCTGAGGATCTCCTCGTCCCGGAGGCTGGTGTAGGGGAAGGCGAAGTCCTCCAGCATGAGACGGGTCCAGCCCTCGTCCATGTTCCCGCCCCAGTAGCGCCGGTACATCCCCACCCGCTGCTGGGTCATGGGATGGCTGATGGCGGTGACGTCTTCGTTCAGGGCCATGAAGTCCACACCGGTCTCCTGGGCGATGCGGTCGGCATCGGACCCGGACACGCCACCGGTGACCACGAAGTCCCCGGTCTTCACGCCGCGGCCGTCCTCGTCCACCCGCCGCATCTCGGCGCCGACCTCGTAGAGGAGGTTCATGGCGTGGAAGGCGTCGTTGAGCCGACCGTCCAGGACATAGCCCTCGGAGCCCGGGGTCACGGTGCCCCGTGGATCGACCCGATCCGTCACCTCCGTCAGACGGATCTCCACCGGCGTTTCCGCCGTCTCCACGGCCACGCCCATGAACTCGGCGAAGTTGTCCGTGGACAGGTCGTAGGGCCGCATGGGACTGCCGTCCCGGTTCCGGGTGAAGGTGTTGTCCGGGTAGAAGGTCCGCCCCAGGGCCCAGCGGATGAGGCCCCGCTTGGGCTGGGCCATGGAGACGACGTAGGTGCCGGCATCGTACACCCGGTCCTCATGGACGAACTCCGACGGGGCCCTGTGGACCGTCACCCCCTGTCCCAGGAGCTTGTTCACCAGCTTCTTCATGGTGAGGGGATCGTGCTGGTCGGCGGGGATGATGTAGGCCTTCACCTCCCCTTCCCTCCCCCGCTCCGTCTGACGGTGGGCCTTCTGGAAGGCGTTCCTCAGGAGGGTCTCCCGGTGCTTGGAGGCCAGCTCCAGGGGGGAAAGGGAGGCGATCTTCTGGAGGTCCACCACGTCCCGGTTGTGCCACCAGCCACCGGGCCAGGGGTTCGGGAAGGTCACCTGGGCCTCGTACTCCGGAAAGCCACGGGAGCCGCGAAGCTGGTCGGGCTGGATGTAGATGGGCGTGGCCAGGCGGGTGCTGGCTCCCTCGGTGAGCATACCGGCGATGTTGTGGAAGGGAGTGATCCAGTGGAAGCCGAAGTGCCCCCATCCGGAGTAGATGGCTCCGCCGATGACCCCGGAGTGCCCGGCCTCGTCCATCTTGTATCCCATGAACCCTCCCCACCAGTCCATCTCCCACCAGACCAGGGGGTCGGCCTCGGGCCGAATGGGCTCGGCGTAGGGAGGGATGGCCATGCGGGCCGTGGTGCTGCCCATCTGGTGGTGGTCGATGTAGCCCTGGGGCACCCACTCCCGGAAGAGGATCTCGGCGCCGTACTCCGACTCCACCGTGTTGGTCATGAAGGCGTCACGGTTGTTGTCGTGGCCGATGTAGGGATGGTAGAGAACGGGAAGGCTGGCCCCCTCGTATTCCGTCCCCACCCACCGGTTGTACCACTCCGTGACCATGATCTCCCCGTCGGGATTCAGGCAGGGAACCATGATGGCCACGGTGTTGTCCAGGATCTGCCGCATCACCTGGTCGTCTCGGGTGGCCATGTCGTAGATGATCTCCACGATGGCCTGACTGGCCGCCACCTCCGAGGAGTGGAGGCCGTAGGTCTGGACGAAAACCACCTTCCCGTTCTCCATGGCGTTGTCGATCTCCGCTTCCGAGTGTCCCCGGGGATCCTGGAGCACGGCGTTCATCCGCTTGAGCTCGTCCAGGCGTGCCAGGTTCTCCGGGCTGGAGACGAAGATGCTGAGGAAGCGATTGCCCTGGGTGCTGGGGCCCATGTCCCGGACCAGGACCCGGTCGCTCCGCTCGTTGATGAGATCGTAGTACTCCAGCATGTCGTCCCAGTGGGCCAGCTTCCGGTCGGCCCCCATGCGGAATCCGAAGAACTCCTCCGGGGACGGGATGTCCTGGGCCCGGAGAGGAGCCGGGCTCCAGGCCGGAAGGGCCAGGGCCAGCGCCAGGACCAGGAGAAGGACTCGAGAGGGGAGGAAGGAGAAGGAAGCGGGGGAGCGAAGGCTGGGACGGGAATGCATGGGACCCTCCGAAGGTTCGCGGGCTACGAATCCGGGAGTCCGGGCGGCGAGGAAGACGGAAGGAAGCCGCCCCCTTCGCCGCCGGGCTCAGAGAGACAGCCTAGATGGAGAGCCCCGGAGGCGGCAAGAGGCCCGTCGATCATGGCAGGTCCGGGTGCCCCTCATTCCCTCCTGAGGGCCTCCACCGGATTCACCCGGGCGGCCCGTCGGGCCGGAAGGTAGGCGGCCAGGGCTCCGATGGTGCCCAGGACCAGGGGCGCCAGGAGGGGGGAGCGAGGTCCCCGGGCAAGGACGTGGTACCGGCCAAAGGAGGAAGCCTGGGCCAGGGGCAGGTAGAGGTAGGGCCGGGGAGCCTCCGTGAGGCTCCAGATCTTGGCGTCGCCCACCACCCCCACCACCACGAGCTCGTCCTCCGGGTCTCCCTGGCGATGCAGGACCCGGCCCAGGGCGCTCTCCCCGGGCCAGAAGGCCTCCGCCGCCGCCCGGCTGAGGATGGCCACCTGCGCCGCTTCCCCGACGTCGGTGGTCCGGAAGGTCCGACCCTCCACCAGGGGGATCTCCATGGTCCGGAAGTAGCCCGGCGACACGTAGGTGAGCTCCAGGAGGTGTCGGTCCCGGTTCGGAGGCGGAGGGACACCGGGAATGGCGAAGGTGTTGTTCACCGTGCCCAGATCCAGGGGCAGACGACTGACCATGCCGGCCCGCTCCACCCCCGGGATCTCCCGGACTCCTTCCATGAGGTCCCGGACGAACACCTCCCGCTCCTCCACGGTGAGGTCGCTGGCCCAGGCCTCCACGGTGACCAGGGCCGCCGGATCCGTGCTGAAGCCCACATCGATGCTGGTGGCGTGATCCAGGCTCCGGGCGAAAAGGCCGGCTGCCACCAGGAGGACGGTGGCCAGGGCCATCTGGGCCGCCACCAGGAGGCCCCGGGCACCCACCTTCCTCTTTCCCCCGCTCCCGCCGGTCTCGTCCCGGAGGGTGGACGCCACCGGCGCCCGGGTGGCCTCCAGGGCCGGAGTGAGACCGAAGATCACGGCAGCGGCCGCCGTCACCAGGGCCGTGAAGAGGAGGAGGGGAGCGTCCAGCCCCACCTCCAGGTTCAGGGGAATCCCCAGGGGAAGGTCCAGGCCCAGGAACGCCCGTATGACCCCCAGACCCAGGACCAGCCCGAGAGCGCCCCCCACGGAAGCCAGGAGAATGGCCTCCACCAGGAGCTGCCGGAGGATGGCGCCACGGCCCGCTCCCATGGCCACCCGGACGGCCATCTCCTTCCGGCGATCCGTGGCCCGGCTCAGGAGGAAGCCGGCCAGGTTCACGCAGGCCACCAGGAGAACCAGACCCACGGCCACGAAGAGGAAGGCCGCCACCGCCGTGAGGAAGCCGTCGTAGTTGGGGTTGAAGAGAACGTCGGCCAGGACCACGGCCCCCAGCTCCAGACGGTTCCGGGACTCGGGACGCTGCTCGTTGTAGCGGGCGGCCACGGCGTCCAGCACCGCACGGGCCTGTCCGGGGGTCACTTCCGGGTGAAGACGGGCGGTGATGAGGAGATTGCCGTTGCCCATCTGGCCGGGACGGAGGTGGGGATACATGCTCACGGGGACCCAGAAGTCCGTGCCCAGGCCCGGAGCCGCCCGGCCCCGGAAGGAGGGCGGAGCGATTCCCACCACCGTGTAGGGTCGTCCGTTCAGACGGATCTCGCCTCCCACCAGCCCGGGGTCCGCGTCGTAGCGGGTCCGCCAATAACGGTCCGAGAGAACCACCACCGGGTGGGTCCCGGGTGTAGCATCCTCCTCGGGAAGGAAGGTCCGGCCCCTGGCGGCATCCACCCCGGCCACGGAGAAGTAGTCGCCGGTGACCAGCTCTCCCAGGACCAGCTCTCCCCGGCCCCCTCTCTCGATGTTGCCCATGTACTGGGTGGACGCCGACACCTGGGTGAAGACGTCCCCGGCCCCCTCCTCCACCAGCTCCAGGACCGAGTAGTAGGTGTAGAAGTACCGACCGTCGTCGGTCATGGAGTAGACGTCCATGACCCGCTCCGGCTCCCGGACGCCGGGCTCGGTGAGGAGGAGGGTGTCCACCAGGGTGAAGACGGCGGTGTTGGGGCCGATCCCAAGGGCCAGGGAGAGAATGGCCACGGCGGTGAATCCCGGCGCCTTCCAGAGCATCCGCAGGGCGAATTTCAGGTCCTGAGCCAATGCGCTCATCCAACCGTCTCCCGTGGCTGACCCGGGACTGGATCCCGGGGGTAGTGGCATCCCCCGTGCCTCCCGGCGAAGCTTCAGAAGGGAGGGGGAAAGAACGTCCCGCCAGTAGCTCCGTCGAGCCCCCCGGGGGTCCTCCCGCACCTGGCGGCGGTATCGCTCCTCCAGGTCCCCGGCGAAGGCTTCCCGGACGGAGGCAGGAAGGAGAAGCCCGAGAAGGAGGCGGGCCAGGAGGGGGGGACGGAGGTCCTTCACGGGCTCCTCCTCCCCAGCCTCAT
>Ga0207797_1002101_pt1 | contig 14008 bp, 13 predicted proteins | sample PRCRCaboRojoPR_6_FD_187275 | JGI IMG/M metagenome (GOLD analysis project Ga0207797, IMG submission 187275) | Marine sediment microbial community from Cabo Rojo, Puerto Rico - PR CR 10% Liquid 1 (SPAdes) | ecosystem: Environmental > Aquatic > Marine > Coastal > Sediment | place: Cabo Rojo, Puerto... | reverse complement strand
CATCACCGATTCCATGACTGGTTCGAAGGCCTGCAGTATCGTGTCCACTTCCGCCCGACTCGTCGCAGCCTGCAAATCTGTCGTGGAATAGCCGGACGTCTCGATCCGGCGAGTCACCGGAACGAAGCCCAGCGCGATTACCCCGACGAAGGTGCAAAAAGAGACAGCGGCGACGGCACCGTGAGTTCTCGCAGGGAGCGCATCCGCATATCGTTCGACAGGGCGAAAGAGTGCATCCAGCCACGGCATACCGGAACCAGACTGTGCTCACGTTTCCCTTGATCGATAGGCAGCGCCCACGATTTCGTTTCTTTCGGGGTAGACGTGAGGCCGGAGTCTCGGTAGCGTGGCGCCGATACGATCTGGTGCTACCGGGTGGCGACGAGAATCCCGACCGACGCGGTGACGATTTCGACATCGGTGAGCGTGACGCCCGCCTCCACGAGGAGAGTGGCGACGGTGCCCATCGGTGGCAGTGTCTCGTACTCGCTCGGGGACGGCACCGGCCCGAAGTGCATTTTGTCGGCGACGACGATACACCGCGGATTCAACGCTGCGAGTCCGTCGATGGCCGCACTTAGTTCGTCCTCGCCTCCCTCGTCGTAGGCCATGTAGAGCGCGTAGCTCGCAACGACGACGTCGACCGGTTCGCCGACGTCGGGTTCACGGAACGAGCCGTGGTCGAACGAGACGTTCTCGATACCGCGCTGCTCGGCCTTCGCTCGGGCGTACCCGAGCCACTCGTCGTAGATGTCCCGTCCGACCACGTGGTCACACTCCGAGGCGAGTTCAAGTGCGACGATACCGGTGCCCGTCCCGATATCGACCACGGTATCGTCGGGCTCGATCGGCGCGTGCGTGAGCAGATGGGACAGACACCGCTGGTACACCTCGTCTGCCTCGCTATCCGCATCATAGTCCATCGGGGTGTAGCCGAGCGAGTCGCGTTCCGTGTTGGTCATCGGGACGGTGAATAGGAGGTACTGAATGATAAGGGTCTCAAGAATCACGGCTGACACGTACGACCGACTCGTGCCCTCTCTGCAGCGGTCCCTTCGACTACTGCTCACTCTCTGTCAGTACCGCGATGACCGATACGGAGGCATGATCACCCAGGTTAGGTCACGCCTCCACGAGGTCGAGAAGTTGTTTCGCGTTAGCGATTTTGGTGTCGATTCGGTGACAATGCACCTTCACCGTATTGGTCGCCATATCCAGCTGTTCACCGATTTCCGTCTGTGTAAGCCCAGCGCTTCGGAGAACTTGTACCTCGGCTTGCCGTGGTGAGAGGCCTGCTCGGGCCAGTTCTCCCACGACACTAGACGGCATCACGAACGGGTCCAGAGAAGCCGGGATCTCCGTAGCCGCCCCGACATCCCTCGCGAACTCGGCGTGGACGGCCTTCACCGCAGTCCGGATATCGTCGCCGAGGTCGGTCTGGAGTTGGTCCCACAGCTGGCTCGGCACAAATATCACTTCAGCAACCCCGTCGGCTACGACGAATGACGGGGGATTGTCCTCCGACTGGTAGTACTGATGGATCGCGTCCGCACCATCGAAGAGCTCTCCGTGTACCCGCTCGAGGGCTTCGGTAAGTGCGGATTGGCTCACGGCGTACTCAGAAGCCACCGCGGCGATATGGCTCTCAGAGATCGGCGTACCGTTAGATGTCGGCGTCGCTGTGCTCACACCAGAGTGGGAGCGGCGTTCGAACTTATAGTTTACGTATATTGTAAACCACCGTCGACCGACGCGTCCCAACTAAGCCCCCTCATCCGGTGGGTTCGAAGCCACTCCATATGTACGCTCTATTTAACAGGTCGCTCATCGACTACTCGCTCTCCGTCAGTATCGGTGTGCGAGATACAAAGGGTGTATGCAGCACCGGCTAGTGATAAACTACTCATTCAGATTCCGCTCGTATCTCAAGCCAATCTATCGATTCTCTTCTTGCTGGGATGCGATACGTTGTTGAGCATCGGCGATTGCTTCCACGGCTGCAAGGGCCCTCCAGATGATATACAAAAAGACGATGATGAACGCGGGGAAGATTCCGAGTAACAACTGCCCCGCTATCACTATCGAATAGGCGAGGAAAGCGATGTAGAACACCACTATTGCAATGAGCCAGTTACGTGAAATCGAGGGCGGGGACCAGTCTGCCATACGTGTTAGCCAACAGTCATCCTATTAGTGGTTACGCCACTCAAACAGCCGGATAACACTCGATGTCGAACGGCGCGGTTGAGCTATTTCCACAACGAGCGTATGACCGACTCGCGCTGTGTATCTCGCAACGTCCCGACGAACTATTCAGCTCCTGCCAAGACGGTCGCAACCGACTGGTGAGAGGTGTATTCAGCACGGTTACGCCCGACGTGGAGACTCCGTCACAACGCAACCGTAACGGAAGTCTGTAGTCAGAGTTCGCCCCTATCACACGGCAAGGTAGCCGCCGAGAGTGACACGCACCACGGTGGTGTCCGGCGACTGGTCACTCGGCCGGCGACGACTCGTCCGTGGTCGCTTGTGGCGACCCACCGAACAGAGTCGAGAACGCCCGGAGGCCAGCGACAAGCGCGACCAACCCACCCATCAGCCCAACCGCAGCGTAGAGTGCCCCGTCGGGCTCCCCGCTGACCTCGTAGCCGATGGCCGAGAGCGCCACAAGCAGGACGCCAAACAGGAACACGAGCACGAGGAGCCAGCGGCGAAGCGATCGAAGGAGTGTCATCGCCATACGTGCAGCGACGTTCGGAGGTCAAAGAATGACGCCGAAAGGACAAATTGGTGTTTGTCTCTCCAGCATCACTTTGTGTTCTCCGTTCGACGGTGAAACTGAAGATGACTGTCCCTCCCTCCATGCCGGCCGGCTCCCGTCCGTCCGCCACCCGGCGTGGCGTCTTGGCCGCTCTGGGTACCGTGGCGGTCGCTGGCTGTTCGGAACTCGTTCCACGTGACGCATCCTACCAGATCGTCGGTGGGGTAGAGTCAACGCTGATTCGCGGCCTCCGGGACGGGACGAACCGGAAGGTGGCCGAAACCACGCCCACCGACTCGTCCGTAGTCGACGCCGCGCCAACCGACCTAGAGTTGCGGACGGTCGCCTACGATACGGCCGTCGTCGACCTCGCCGGTGACGGGGAGATGGGACTCGACTCCGCGACCGTCGAGCGCATCGAAGACGGATACGATGACCCGTACGGTGTGGTCGTCCTGACCCTCTACAACGACGACCCCTCGAACGAGATTCCGAAGGGGAACAGCTACGGCTACCGGGTCACGCTCGGCCAGCTCAAGCAGGTGACGCCGGGGAATCGCGTGTCCGCCACCGTCGCCACCGACCGAGAGGTCGTCGCCATCGACGAACTAGTGGCCGTTGATAGCGCGGGCGGATAGGTCGGAGTCACACGTCTCTCCGGTCGCTTGTGACAAACGTACCCGCATGGACGGGAAACGGTACGCCTTCGACTCGAAATAGCGTGTCAGGGCGCCTCGTGCGCTTGGTGTCTCGAGATACTCAGTCGGCGGCCGCCTCGTCGGGCGCCCGACCCGGCGTCGTTGCGGCTGCAGGTACGTGACCGACTCGCGCCCTCTCTGCAGCAGGCCGTCCACCGACGACTCGATCTCTGTCAGCACCGGTCTGCCCGAGACGGCGGAGGCCTGCAGCACCGGCGTATGGTACGCTACCTTTTCGGGCTTCCAGTCGGTGGCCGAGGGATTATCCCTGTGAACGGCGGGAGACGCCACCGCTGGTGGGTGATGACCTCCAGATTCGACTGTCTGACCACGCCCGTGGGGTCCTCGTACAGTCGACAGCCGACCCGCTCGTACTCCCCCTCGTCGAGTCGCTCCGTGACTCCCCCGAGTACGGGTGCGTCCCACTTGTGGTGTTCGAGGAGCCGAATCTCACCGTCGGGTCTGCAGACCCGGCCCATCTCATTCAGCGCCTCGATGGGGTCTGGAAAGGTGCACGTCGAGAGGGACGAGATGACGTGGTCGAACGAATCGTCGGCGAACGAGAGTCGCTGGGCGTCCATCTGCTCCAGATCGACCTACCGACCGACCTCGGCCGCCTTCTCGCGTGCACGAACGAGCATGGGTGTGCTGACGCCGATCCCGACGAAGGTAGTCGATTCCGGAAGGTACGGGAAGTTGGCTCCGGTGCCACACGCGACGTCGAGGACGCGACCCGTCGCGTCTCCGAACTGCCGACGGCGAGTCCGCGCCTGGAGCCGGCGCTTGAGCCAGTGTCTCTCGGCGTAGCCGGTGGCCTCCTCTTTGTCGTAGGCAGCCCGAATCTCTTCGGTCGACTTGCTCGATCGGAAGGCGTGTCTCCCCGACGACCCCACCACAGTGTGTCTGCATGTGGGACGATCGTCGGATAAATCGACTGATGCGACCCGATAGACCGATGGCGTGACTGGCGGCCCGGCCGTGTGCCAGATACGCTCCCTGCGTAGCAACCACCTTCCCAACTACTCGGCCTCTGTCAGTACCGCGGTGGTCGATAGAGTCGACTGATACAGCAGGTCGCTCGCCCTGCGACACGCCGGTAGTGACGGCGTACGTCGATCGTCTACCCCCTCGACAGACTGAGGAGTCACGTCTTCGTCACTGGCTCCAGTCACTGCATCTCGGCCGACTCCACCACACTCGTCTGGCTGTGGACTCCACGTCGACTGCGGACGAGGATCCCCCCTACGTCGTGCTCGATCAGTTCACGCTCTTCGACAGCTCGGCTCCCGCTTTGAACTTCACCTCGTTCGATGTCCTCCCAGCGCTCACCATGTGCAAGACGGGAGCGTCCAGCGCGAGGTGCGTCACCACGACCTCGGCAGCCGTCTCCGCACCTCGCCCCGGCTTCTTCCGCACGTACCAGCGAGTGCCGTCCTGTCCGACACTCTCGGAGAGTACTCCCGCCTCGAGCAGTCCGTCGACGGTTCCTGCGTCGAGTCGTGCCCCCCGTCCCGAGTAGCGAACGTAGGCACGAGAGCGTCGAACCGCCTGCGCGACCGCATCACCGAATCCATCCCCGTCCGAATCCAGATCGCCGAGGTCGATACCGACGACCGGCGCGGCCTCCCGCATCGTCAACATGGTCGTGGCATCCTCGTATAGCGTCGCGTCGTTGACGACCCACCCGCCCGAGTAGATGAGCTGTCCGTCGCTCCCTGCCCGACCCACGTAAAACAGCGCTGGGAACGGATGCGGGCATCCCGGTGGCCGAACCATCACCTGCGCGACGGTCAGGTCGAGCAGCCGTCCCTGGTGTGTCAGTTCTCTCGGCGGAGACGCCTCCCGTGCCCCCCACGATTGCAAGTCTGCCGGCTCGTACGCCTCACCGTCGACGGGACAGACCAGTACCGACGCGCCCCGCTCGGCAGTGGGTGGTGTGTTCAGGACCACCACCGTTCCGTCGCTCGCTCGAACCGCTTCGAGCCCCCCACCCGTCGCGACTGGCCCGGAGACTGCGGCGCTCAGATGATCGGACTCACCGCACACCGCCCCCGGCCTGATGGCCTCGTCGGCGTCGTCGCAGTCGCCCAGTCCATCACCGTCCGAGTCGACATCACCCCACGAGTAGCCCCGGCTCGACCCACCACTCTGGCCCGTCACGTAGTCGACGAGGCGTTTCGGCGTGACTGCTTCCGCGAGGCTTCCGTTCCCCCCCGGGAGTTCCGCGTCGGGCACTGCTACGGTGAACCGCTCGGCCACGACGGCTGCACCGTCCAGATACCGGAAGAGTGCAGCCCGCTCACCCACGCTGTACGAATCTGACGGGTCGAAGGTCGCTGGCGGGAGGAGGTAATCCCCGACGAGGATGTCGTTGCTCTCTCCGCCACCGAGTCCGAACGCGGCCCACTCCTCGTTCTCGACGTGTGTCCTCGCCCGCTCGACGTCTGCTTCCCTGTGAGCGACGTTCGCCAGCGCCGCGACGCAGGAGTCACTGGAACACCGCTCCAGTTCTGCCCGGAGCGCCACGAGCGCCGCGTCCATCTCGCCCAGCGCGGCCGCCACTTCCTCGTCTGCGTCCGGAGCCCGGCCCGTCCGAGCACTCCGTTTCGATATCGCTGCCCACGCCGTCGTCGTCGCCTCCTGCAATCGGTCGTCTCCCCGCGAAACGACTCGGAACGTCTCGTCGGACTCGTCGAAGCCGCCCCCGACGATGGCGGCTGGGCGCAAGGTACTCCGGTTGCTCCGGGTGTTGTTGTAGTTCGCCCTCGCCGTCCCATCACCCAGCCCGTCTCCATCGCTGTCCGAGTCAGCGACAGTACTCGCCGCGTCGCTTCGAGAGGAGGTGTCGTCCGTCGCCACCACCAGCGACGACGACGTCACCCACCCCTCCAGTTCGACCGCTCCAGAGACACCGCTCACCTCACCGGAGAGTGTCGGCGTCAATCGAACGACTCGGGGTTCGGTCAGCGCGACACGCCCCCCTCCGCCACCGCCCCCCGCGAACACGGCCGCGGGCGATGCCCCCGTACTCGTCACCGTCGAGGCCACTCGACTCAGACAACCGCTGAGTCCGCCGACTGCGACGACACCGCCGACCGCGAGTAACGTTCGTCGACTCATGGTGGCACGTGACACACCGCGTGCGTGACTGTCTCGTCCTCGCGGATACATACTCAAAGAGTCGAGGGTGTTCGTTATAATATGCTTTCTTATGATTTTGACGTTGAGACAAAGCGAGTCGGTGACCGATTCGTGCACGCTATTCAGCACGGGACAGACAACCTACCCGATAGCCGTCAGAAAGAGCGTGCAACATTCAGAGGTTGCATCCATCAACGCGGTAGTGATATCTGCCCGGAATTGACTGTAACCTCGGCAGACCATATGCATGTGTCTCACGGACGAAGAGTATCCGTTTCGTCACAACTGTCGTGAGTCCGCGACGCCGTCCGTATCGGCAGTCACGGTATTGACGACGACCCCGATCATGAGTATGATACTGGCGAGATAGAGGCTCGTCAGGATGATGATAATCCCACTGAGGACGCCAAAGAGCGCATATTGAGCGGCGTTCGCGGCGTAAAATTGGATGGCTGTGAGCAAGACTGTCCAGCCAGCCGCGGCTGTCAGAGCACCTGGGAGTGCCCCTCTCAGTGACGTCACCGCTTGCGATGGAGCATAATAGAGTGGGATGAACGCGACTGTGAGCATACCAAATTGGACGATAGGCTCGCTGTAGGCGAACACTCGTCCGAACGGTAGCAGCCCAAACACCAGGTTGGTGAGGATGACCGAAACGATGACCAGGCCGAAGGAGCCGAGAATGCTGCCGGCATCACGGAGTTGAGTGAGAAGCGATCTCTCGGTAATTTGCTCGACTCGTTCGATGACCGTCTGATACCCCAGAACGATGTTCGCCCCGCTCCAGGCAAAGACACCGACCGCAAGCGCTACCGCCCACGCACCCCCCGACGCACTAGTCAGCGCCTCAGAGACGAGTTGTTGAGCGTCAGGAGTAAGATACGTCGGCAAAATCGTTCTGGTCTGTCTGGCGAGACTGTCGCCGAGAAAAGCCAACACCAATACCAGAACCGGAATCTGTGAGACAAAGGCATAATACGCGAGCGCAGCCGCCGGATACGTGACTTCGTGTTCCTCGGCCAGCTGCGTGACGGTCACCACAACTTCAATAGCCTGGCTCAAGCGCCTCATACGTCCTCTACAAAATACCGGCTAAAAAGCGCTGTCTCGCTCGCACTCTGGGAGAGAGGCTCCTTGACTGACCGTCCTCGACTGCTGAGAGGGCGGAATGGAAGTCTTCAGCCGGGCGGATCAATGACGAATAGGCGCCCTGGGCCTTGTTTAGACGCTCAAATTCACGCGATTCAGGCGGTGAGAGACTGCTCGATGTTTCTGACAGCGGCCTTTAGAACGATCTCTCGAAACTGACCGAACCACGTTCTGGCTTTAATGGTCAAGCCGAATCGCTGGCGTAGCGCGAAAAATATCGATTCGACGATAGACCGTTGATGGTACGTTTCATCATCAATCCGAACATTGTGAGCGGCATCAAGCGAGTAGAACTCGCGGTGCTTGATCACCGGTCTAATGCCTTCTTCGCGCAACTTGTGACGGAGTTTGTCCCAATCGAAGCCTTTGTCGGCGACGACTGTTCCCAATTGGTCGAGATTTCTCGTGAGGACTTGCCACGCGATCTGTGTGTCGTGTGGAAGGTTCATCGAGCAGTGTACGTCGAGGATTGCCCTCGTCGAGCAATCCACGAGTAGCGTCGTTTTCACCGACTCAAACGTGCCTTTGACACGTTTCGCATAGTTGTGGCTAGACGAGCGATGAGCGAGACTAGTGGAGTCGATGGCCTGAATCTCTCCGGTGTCAAACAGATTCACAGACAGTCGAAGCAGTACTCGCCAGACGCGCATCTTCAGGGCTTGCTTCCGGGCACAAACCGTGGTGAAGTCCGGTAACTCCTCGACCGATAACCCGAGTTTTGCCACGATATCAGGCATTTCACGAAGGATATCGAGGAGCCGACGATACGGAAGGTCGAGGTACTCGCGGAGTCCATGAAGCGTGATAATCACCCAATCAGCGTAGCCACCTTCTCCTTTCTTGACAGGCTGTTTGCCGTCGCTCCCGACAGCTTTTTGAGATAATGCGACGCATCGGTCGGTGAAGCGAGCCAGGTTCGAGTGCACACCGACCTGTGCTCGCTTCACTTCCTCGAATTCTCGGCTTTCAGCCAATATTACTAGCGTCTAAACACGGCCCGCGCCCTCTATTCACCTATGGAAACGCTGCTACCTACACAAACCACCGTTTTCGACAAAATAGTTGTGCCGTCTCGGTGTCTGCTACTGTCACAGCTGGCAGGCGGTCCCCATCGTGATGCGGTGCGGTCGCTGTCCGGCGAAAGCAGTCGCTCTTGGAGGGCCTCGGCCGGCCACTGAGGGCCGCCGGCTCGGCGGCCCTCAGTTCCCTCGTCTACGCGCTCACACCTGGTGGGTCGTATACTTCTCCTCGATCAAGCATGTGGTAGATCGAGACCAACATCTTCCGAGCTGTCGCAACAATCGCTTTCTGTGAGTTCTTCCGGCTTGCTAGTCGTTCGTAAAACCGACTCAGATACGCGTCGTTACACACATGCACCGCGTTGTGGGCAGCCTGGACGAGTAGCCATCGAACTCTCCCTGAACCACGTTTCGAGATGCTCCCTTCGATCCGCGAGTCGCCCGACTCGCGGATCACCGGGTTCAGCCCGACGTAACTGACCACCTCTTTGTCGCCATCGAACCGATCGATTACACCCAACTCTGCGTAGATCGTCAACGCCGTACAGTAACTCACACCAGGGATAGTCATCAGCAGCTGGGTCTCCTGCAGAGACCCAGCGCGCTCCTCGATCGTTTCTTCGAGTTTCTGTATTTCCTCGGTAAGCGTCTCGATCAGTTCGAGATACGACTCCAGTAACGTATCCCATGGCGTCGGGAGCGAGAGTTCCCGCAGGAACTCTCGTCCCTCCTTGTTCAACGGCTTCACGTCCTCCGTGATGCCGTGATCGGCGAGGAGTCCATGAATCTTGTTGGCGTACTTGGTACGGTTTTCGACCAGAGTCTGTCGCCCGCGCACGAGTGCGCGGGCTTCCCTGACCTCGTCGGTTGGAACGTAGCTTTCTGGCACTGCGTTCAACCGCACCATCCGCGCGAGTTCTTTGGCGTCAACGCGATCAGTTTTCTTGTCAGTGTCGGCGATCTGATTCAGCTCCTTCGGATGAGCAACAGTCACATCCAAATGTTCCGACAGCGTATCGTGGATGTGGTAGTAATTGCTGGTGGCTTCAATCGCAGCTTGTGCACCAGCGTACCGCTGGGCGAGGTCGTCGAGGTTCGCGTTCTCGACGCGAACCTCTTCGAGGATCTCTCCAGCCTCATCCATTACTGCCACCTGTGGGTACCGTTTGTGGACGTCGATTCCGAGGTACATGGTCTGTTCACCCGGGACGCCAGTGCGTGAAGCAGAGATTCACCTATTCGGGCTTTCCCGGGTGCCGCGGCGCGCGGCACCCGGGCTGTACCGCCCATGACTCGGCTTCTTTCGCACACGGACCAGTCAGCACGACGTGCTCTAAGGCACGGAATACAGGTCGGTCTCTTGCGCCCCATGCTTGGTTCACGCTCTCATGGAGTAGCAGCGTTTCCATCGAGTCAGCAACCCCTCGACGAGCTACCCGGTCGCTGTCAGTAGCGGCGTGCGCGATACGGCGGCTCGGTGCAACAGTCGGGCACTGCTCTATCGGTGGGTGATCCGACGGCTGCTGGGGACAGAACCGGAGTCCGGACCGCCGAAGCCAGTGGCAGACCGATTCGGAACGCGTACGCACGCCCGTTCACGAACTTTCGCAGCGTTCGCCGTGCCGACGGTCGTCTGGTATCTCACCTCGTCGTTCTGACCGCACCAGTCGAGCGACGTGCGGAGGGGGTCGGGGACACACGGACCCCTCCGTCCCGTATAAGTGGGTTATTCGAATAAGCTACAGAGTCATATGGTCACCGGAGTGTTATCGGGTGGTATGTCACGGGAACGCAATGGCGGCGGCCGAGCCAGAGCCACTGAATCACGGGCCTCCCGCCCCGCTGGAGCCATCACGACACTCGACGTCAGTCTGTCCGGGGGTATCCGGACGACATTATTCGGACGTCGCGCTGGACCACCGGAGTAGATCAACGATGACGAGCAATCGACACCACCCGAACCACCCCGATGTCGACCAGTCGGACCGTACTATCCCCAGAAACCTCCGGCAGACGGGGGACGCGGACGTGGACCTCCTGATCTCCACCCGCGTTCGGCAGTCGCCGTTCTGGCACCTCTCCGTCGAGGCGGGGTGTCGGCAGGCGACGGTCTACAACCACATGTACCACCCGCGGTCGTACATCGACCCCGACGAGGGTGGGCTCGACGCCGAGTACGAGATGCTGGTCGACGAGGTGACGCTGATGGACGTCGCGGTCGAGCGCCAGCTCCGTGTCGAGGGCCCCGACGCCGAGGCGTTCGTCAACTACGTCATCACGCGAGACGCGACCGAGATCGAGCCGATGCGCGGGAAGTACGCCATCTGCTGCGACCAAGACGGCGGTATCCTCAACGACTTCGTCCTGTTGCGACTCGCGGACGACGAGTTCTGGTTCTCCATCGCGGACGCCGACCTGAAACAGTGGCTGAAGGGGGTCACGGTCCACTCGGACTTCGAGGTCGACATCGACGAGATCGACGTCTCGCCGATGCAGGTCCAGGGCCCGAACTCCCCCGCCGTGATGGAGGAACTCCTCGGGGACGTGATCGACGACATCCCGTACTACGGACTGATGAGGGCCACGGTGAACGACATCCCGGTGCTGGTGAGTCAGACCGGTTTCTCCGGCGAGGCGGGCTTCGAGATATACGTCCGCGAGGCGACGGCGAACGCCGAAGCGGTGTGGAACCCGGTCCTCGAGACGGTCGAAGCCCACGGCGGTACCGTGACGGGCATCTCCCACCAACGGCGTATCGCCGCCGGGATCATGTCGCTGGGACAGGACATGGACGACCAGACGTCGCCGTTCCAGGTCAACCTCGGCTACCAGGTTCCCGACGACAAGGACGCGGACTACGTCGGCAAGGCCGAACTGGAACGCCAGCGGGAAGCCATCGAGGACGGCGAGTCCCCGTTCACGCACAAGCTGGTCGGCCTGAAGATGGCCGGCGAGCCGATCAAGGACTACGCCCCCGATTTCTGGCTCGTCTCGGATCCGGAGACCGGCGAGGAGTGTGGTTACGTGACGTCGGCGTGGTGGAGCCCGGAACTCGGGACCAACATCGGCCTCGGATTCGTCCCGGCGGCGAAACTGCAGGCAGAGACCGACGTCCCGCTCGACGACTCGATATACGACGCCGAGGTCGACGTGGAGTTCGAGGTCCACCTCCCGGACGAGTACGCCGAGACGGCCGGCGAACCCGTCTACGCGACGGTCGCGACGGTCCCGTTCAAGGAGTCGGTCAACCCCAGCGCTCGCGAGCAGGCCAAGATCCACGCCAGGGACGATATGGACGACCCGGACGCTCGGCCCTCGGGAGACGGGGAGTAGTCACCAGGGAGCAGTCGAGCCCCGAGCCCCACGTCAGCGACTGCCAGCCCCAGGGTGCTGCATCGAAAGGGCGTATGCAGCGACGACGGATCGCTCGGTCTCTGACCAGCGTCCTGTCGAGCTGAGCTGGAGCTGCCGACTACACTGACCCATCAGGAAGTACCAACGCGAACCGTCGAGCACATCGCGTGGTTCGGGTAGAGGACGACGGAGGTCGATCCGTCGAACCAGACGACCTGTGTCGGCCCGAACCCACCACCGCGGGTTTCGACCCCCGCTGGGACAACAGGGGGTCGCACACCACATCGAATTCGATTGGTCCCGGAACCAGTCACGTGAGACGAGACACTCCCGAGAACCCACGGGAAAGATTATCTCGTCTGTTATCCACTTCGTTGTCAATCCTTCCCGGTACCTCCTCCCAGTGGGAAGCGGGAGTGGTCTGCACTCCTGTCCGTGAGGTCGCCCAGACAGGATCCCCGGAGGTATATCAATGGCAACCACGACAGCCGAATCCGTCGAGACACATCAACCACGTCGCGGACGTACCCTATCGACCAGAACCATCGCCCGGATCACGGGGGGACTCTACGTCCTCATCTTCATCACCGCTGGCTTCAGCGAGGGGTTCGTCCGTGCGACGTTGATCGTGCCGGGAGATGCGACCGCGACGGCCGCGAACATCGTCGCTTCCGAGGGGTTGTTCCGATTGGGAGTCGTCAGCGACCTGATCGCGTTCTCTGCCGACGCCGTCGTGGCCGTCCTGTTGTACGTGCTGCTCCGGCCGGTGAACAGGTCGCTCGCGCTGGTGGCTGCGGCGTTACGGCTGGTCGCTCATCCCGCAATCGCGAGTATCAACATGCTGAACCAGTTCATGGCCCTCCAGCTGTTGACCGGTGCGGAGTTCCTGACGGTCTTCACCCCCGACCAGCTGAACGCACTTGCACTGGTGTTGCTCACCGCCCACGGCTACGGCTACCTGATCGGTGGGATCTTCTTCGGGTTCCACCTGCTCGTCCTGGGATACCTGCTCTACCGGTCCGAACTGTTCCCCGCGATCCTCGGCGGGTTGATCGTCCTCGCAGCCCTGGGCTATCTGACCGAGAGCTTCACCTTCTTCCTCGTTCCCGAGTACGAACCGATCGCGTCGACGGTCGTTCTCGTCACGGCCGTCGTCGGTGAGATGCTCTTGGCGCTGTACTTGGTGGTTCGAGGCATCGAGAAGGGACACCCAGTGGGCCCGGAGGGGGTGTGATGGCGAAAACAGGGTCGGCCTCGACGACCGCCGCTCGGGCGGCAGTCACCACCAGTGAACAGACGTCCGAGATGCGCGCCATTGTCCAATCGGAGTACGGCGGCCCAGAGGTACTGCGATTCACCGACGTCGAGAAGTCGACGCCAGCTGCAGACGAGGTACTAGTTCGTGTCGTTACCGCGTCCGTCGGTGCCGGTGACTGGCACCTGATGCGCGGGACTCCGTTCCTCGTCAGGCTCGTCTACGGTGGCTACCGGAGACCGAAGTTCCCGACCATCGGGGTCGACGTCGCGGGCCGGGTCGAAGCGGTAGGCGGGAACGTCACGGGCTTCGAGCGAGGCGACGAGGTAGTCGCTGACCTCTCCGAACACGGGTTCACCGGCTTCGCCGAGTACGTCTATGCGCCAGCGACAGCGCTCGTCTCGAAGCCCGCGACAGTCACTTTCGAGGCGGCAGCGACCGTCCCGACCTCGGCCGTCGCTGCTCTCCAGGCGCTCCGCGATGCCGGTCGGCTGCAGGCGGGCGAACACGTTCTGATCAACGGTGCGTCCGGAGGTGTGGGGACCTTCGCGGTACAGCTTGCCAAGTACCTCGGAGCCGAGGTCACGGGAGTGTGCAGCACCGGCAAGATGGACATGGCCCGCTCGGCTGG
>Ga0207797_1002100_pt1 | contig 14008 bp, 7 predicted proteins | sample PRCRCaboRojoPR_6_FD_187275 | JGI IMG/M metagenome (GOLD analysis project Ga0207797, IMG submission 187275) | Marine sediment microbial community from Cabo Rojo, Puerto Rico - PR CR 10% Liquid 1 (SPAdes) | ecosystem: Environmental > Aquatic > Marine > Coastal > Sediment | place: Cabo Rojo, Puerto... | reverse complement strand
CAGGCCTGGTCCTTTGTCATCTGATATCCACCGCTCGGCCCGCGGTGATTCGTGTAGAGGCCCTCAGCGTGGGGATAGTCCTCCACGGGGAAGTAATAGTCAAACGTGTACCGGGCATAAGGGATCTGGAAGATGACCAATTCGTCGAACCGGTCATTTCCTGGCTCTGCCGAACCGTGGTGGCTCTCGCCGTAGTCCGCGACGTAGGACGCCGCGGCCTGGAAATCGGCCTTGATGGGCTCGGAGGCCTGCAGCCGCAGGTTGACGATGCTGGCAAGCAGCACGCCTCCTAGCAGCGGAATGACAACCCAGCGGGTCCAGTCTCTCGAGGACGCGAAGGAACCCAGCGCCCGGCCAATGAGGAGGTAGAAGGCCGGTGCCGTCCATATCAGATACCGGTCGGTGAAAAGCGGTTGTCGCAGCGAGACCAGCCAAAGACAGAGAAGGGGCAGAGTGAGCCAGATCAAAGCCGCCCAGTGGCCGGACACTCTTGGGGGCTCGTTCGTGACTTCTCCTCTATCCGGCTGCGGGGACAGCCAGAGGATCGAGGTTGCCGCGCCGAGGGCGGCCAGGAGTCCCATCAACGCCGCCGCCCAGGAACCGCCCCAACCTCGAACACCCGTTGACCACCCGTTCAATAGGATGACGATCATCTGCTGCAGCGTATAACTGTGAAAGCCGGTCTCCCGAGCCTTGAGCGCCAGTGGGGCTTGCCAGACGGCCAAGGGTAGATAGGGCAGCGTCAGACAGGTGATGCTAACTAGAGCTCCCTTCCATCGCCTCCGAAGTAGGGGCCACCAGACCAGCGCCATCGCCGCCTGCACGGGCACGAGAAGCGCGGCGAGAATGTGCGAGTAGAACGTCAGGGAAGTGGCCACGATCTGAACCGCCCACCAGACCGCGCCGCCCCCGGCCAGGGCCCGCCGGAGACTGTATACCGCCAGGAGCGCCAGGGCCAGGATCAGCGTGTACATCTTCGCTTCCTGGCTGTACCAGACGAAATACGGCGAGAGTGCTGCCAGCAGAGCCGACACGAAACCCGTGCGGGAGCCGAATAATCGCCGCCCTAAAGCGTACATCAGCGGGATGCACAGCACGCCAAAGAAGAGCGAGAAGAAGCGGATCGCGTACTCGCTCGTTCCCGACGCGGCGATCCAGCCGCGCAGCAGGAGGTAGTAGAGAGGCCCGTTCCACCCTGGGCGCGTGAAGTTGCTCACCATCTCCCTCCAGGGAGCTGTGGCGAAGCGCACCGCGTCCACTTCGTCACGCCACAATGACTGGGCGTCCAGGGACATAGCGCGGACGAAGAACCCCACCAGCACCAACAGAGCCAGGCCGATCAGATATCGGCGGCGTGATCGATGCATTATGCGGACCAAAGGCGATGTTCGGGGGTTGCGCCGGGGACGAAGACGGCGGCTAGCGTTGGGCGGAACGAACGGCGATCGAGGCTTCCAACCGTGACTGACGCTCGTACCATGATGCCAGTATTATAGCTTGATCGGGCCTCACTTGCCACTGATCGGCGCACCTGACAGTCCGTTTGGGGTGGCAGCGCGAAGCCGCCGCGCAGGCGCTCCGGCGCTTACCCGCGAGACTGCGGGCCGCGTGCCTTGACCTGGGTCGAGCCTCGAGTACAATCTGGGGCAGTTGTTCAGATTACCTTTCTGCCGCCTTCCAGGACACCGCGCGGCGGGCTATCGTGCACACGCCGGGTGGGGGTGTTCTTGGCCTCTCTGGTGTTCAACCTTCCCCGCGTCCAGTGATCTCCCTGGGGGGGTCTCTCGGGTGGCGGCGCATCAAAGCTTCGAAGCAGCCTTCGCCGGATCTGGAGGCTGTCGTGCGGCAAAGCTGAGGAGTATGTGGATAACAGGATAAACGACGGCGCCGGTCGGCACCCACCTTCGTCGCTGCGCTTCCTGGTGCGCGCAGGGCTTGTCTCTGCCCTGATGATGGCGCTCATGGTCGGCTCGGCGGCGGATCTGCGCGGCCCCGATGGCGCCCCCGTGCTCCAGGTGGCTCCTGTCAATCCCGACGTCGAGCGCTCCATCCAGGTGTCATCCTCTGTCTCCTATGGCTACGTTCCCCCGTCGATCGATCTCTCGCACGTAGAAGCCGAGTCCCTGTCGGCAGCCCAAGCGCGGCTGCTCCCGGACAAGTTCGACTGGAGGGACCATAACGGCGAGAACGTGGTGACCCCGGTCCGCGACCAGGGTAGCTGCGGCACGTGCTGGATCTTCGGCACCCTGGCTTCCCTCGAATCCAGCGCAATCATCCGTGAAGGAATAGAGTACGATTTCTCCGAGCAGAGTGTGGGCCTCTGTGTGGACCCGTCGCTGACCCACGTCTATGACGATCCTCAAGATCCCTGCTACCCCGGAGGAGGCAACGCCCTCATTGCTACCGACGTCCTCGTACGAAAGGGCGCTGTCGCGGAGGAATGTGCTCGCTACGACACCGGCGCGCTCCGATGCAGCGGCTCCTGCGTTTGCGATGACTGTGTCCCAATCAAGGCGGTGAGTGGCTACCGCCTGGTGACCAACGACGGGGCGGATATCGAGGTGATTAAGAATGCTCTCGTCGAGCACGGTCCACTGATCGTCTCCTTCCAGCACGAGAGTTCCTGCCAGTACACCGACCCGACGTATGGTACCATCTATGACTGTTACCGGACGCCCGGACCGGCGAACCACTGCGTGGTCATCGTCGGATGGGACGACGACGTGCCCCACCCCCATCCCAGCCACGCGGGCACCGGCGCCTGGATCGTCAAGAACAGCTGGGGAACCGGGCACGGGAATCAGGGCTTCGGTTACCTGGCGTATGATTCGAGCGATACCCAGGGCATCGGCTATCTCCACTACAGGGAGGCCGTGCCGTCGGAGGAGCTGCTCCTCTGGGACGAAGCCGGACTGGTGTTCTTCGTAGGCGATTCGAAGGAGATGGCGTGGATGGCGAACGTCTTCACCAGCGATCGGGCACAGCGGCTGACCCACGTTGAGTTCTGGACCACCAGCAGCAACGCCCAGTATGAGGTTTACGTATGGGCTGGTCGATTCGGCTCACAGCTCGTCCATCAAGCGGGTACGGCTCCCAACTTCGGCTACTATTCCGTGCCCCTCTCAGCCCCGATTTCGATGGGCGAGGGTCAAGAGTTCACGGTGGGGGTCAAGATGACCACTCCGGGCTACAACTACCCTCTGGCTGTCGAGGGAGCCGATCCGTCGGGGGGCGTGAACCCACCGATCCAGCCCAACGTCAGCTTCGTTAGGCTCGGCTCAGAGGACCCGTGGGACGATCTAAGTATCAGTGGCTACAATGCCTCCCTTCGCGCTCGACTATCGTCCGATCTCCACGTGCTCTACCTACCACTGGTCGGACGCTACGGGACATCTGCCTGGGGCGGCTTTGAGGCAGGCGCCGCTGGATGGTCGGAGTACTCCGCCCTGGGGCGACAGGTCATCACCGAGGATCTGCCGGGCGGCATCACCGCTCGTAGCGGACGTTGGGTAGCCTGGCTGGGCGGCGAGGATGGTGAAGACTCGTACGTTGAACGGTCGGTGGATATCACACCGTCCCTGCCCTATTTGGCCTATTGGCACTGGATCGATTCCGAGGATCACTGCTGCTACGATTCTGGCGGGGTGACCGTCAACGGTGTGGATGTCGTTGAGGAATTCCATCTCTACGCGGAGAAGAATACCGGAGGATGGGTACGTCGTGTCGTCGATCTATCGTCATACGCCGGGCAATCAGTCGCTGTGCGGATCTGGGCAGAGACGGATGGGTGGCTCGAGAGCAGCCTCTTCGTCGACGACGTGAGTCTCGTCGGAGATCTGCGTGCAGGTTCCAGACAGTAGGCGGTTTCCAAGCCCCGGTCGAGCATAAGCGAGGCGTTGGAAGCGGGCGAGATTGCCAAGATCGGGCTGCTCGAAGTGCACAGCAAATCTAACTTCCGATCTCTAGCGTGCCCCGGAAAACGATGGGCTGGCGCCTCCCTCAAGGAGGGCCTAAGAGCGCCCTCTCTCCTCCTCCCAGTACGTCCGTAGCGCGGTGAAAGGCACCGCCGGCCGCTGGTTGCCCCGTCTTCCCGAGTTCCAGGTCATGACCAGTTCCTTCTTGGCGCGGGTAATGCCCACGTACAGCAGCCGCATGCGCTCAGACGCGTAGTCCCGCCGCGCCTCCTGAGTGGCAGCGCCCTCAGTGTAGCCGGCCTCCGACCGCGCCACCGCCGCCTTCAGCTGCGCGAGCGCCTCCGCCTCCAGATTGAGGCTGTCCCGCACGAACCACTTCTCGCCGATGAAGGCATCGTGGGGGAGGCCCGACGGGAAGTTGTAGTTGTTCAAAGACATCAGATAGACGCGATCCCACTCCAGCCCCTTTGCCTTATGGATCGTCGCCACGATCACCTTGCCCCGGTGTCGTTCGGGATCGAAACGCATATCATCATCGCTCAAGCCTAGAAAGCGGCGCTCGTTGCGGGCGATCACGGCCAACTCGTCCGTCAGTTCCGGTAGCCGCCAGTCGGGATGCCTCTCGCCGACCCGCCCGAGCATCACCGCCAGTTTGTGGGCGATCGCCAGATCCGCGGGCTCCTTGAAGAGATCCTGAGCCAGAGTGAGGATGAGCTGGTCAACAGGGAGCACCGTGGCGCGCTGCCAGCGGCGCACGTGGTCGCGGAAGGGGGTCAGATGCTCGCGTAGTCCCACGACAGGCTCGGCTATTTCGATGGCGTCGAGCCAATCCCCGCCGAGTCGCGGCCAGAGGAACTCCTCAGGGTGCTCGCATCGCTTGAGAGCTTTCGCCACCGTCTCCATTCGATCTTGCAGCTCCGGTTTCTCTCGATCGTCTCTGCGCCATACCCGGTAGACCCGGGCCAACTTGCGCGAGGACACTGGATCGGCCAGGTACTGGATCACGTTGCCCAGGGCACCAGCTGTCTCTCGCGTGGCCCGGGTGCTGCGCAGAAGCTCCACGTGCTCGATCTCCCGTGCCTTGAGCTCGGCGACGATCTGAAAGCCGCGCTGGTTGCGCGGAACCAGCACCGCGACCGTAGCGTCCGGGTGCTGGGGCAGCCAGCGCTCCAGCGAGTTAACCACGGTGCCGATTTCGTCCTGCGGGGTGAGCTTCTTTCCATAGACGTGCACCTTGTCCGGCCTGTCCTGAGGATTCGATTGAGGGTCGCCCTGGGGCGTCGGCTCGATGTGGGGCTCAGTCAAAGCGTCCCGGACCTCACGGACCGGATGGTCTTGCCGGTTCCAGTCGATGAGATAATTGGCCAGATCGATGATGCTCGGGGTGGAACGTCCAGAGTTGGGCAAGTCGTGGCGAACGACGCTCTCCTCTGCCAGGAAGTCCCTCAGGTACTCGGGGCTCGCCGTGGTGAAAGTCTCGTATATCGCCTGGTTGGGGTCTCCGACCCGGACCCAGTTGCCGGGGCTGTCCGCGCGCCTCGCCAGCAGATCGAGAATCTCCTGCTGCAGCCGGCTGCTGTCCTGGGCCTCGTCCTCCAGAATGTAGGGCCAGAGGTGGCGGAGGCGCGCCAAGAGCTCCTCGTCAAGCCTCAAGGCCTCTAAGGCGAGCCGTATCAAATCGTCGAAGTCCACAGCGCCCCGATACGTGAGAGCTCGCTGGTAATCGGCGTAGATCGCCCAGCCCATCTCGGCCAGGGGCAGAGGCTGGCTCTGACGGTCGAGCTGAGCCCGAACGTCGGCCGGCGTTACCTGGTAGTCCTTGGCCTGCTTGATGAAGCTGTAGGCGATGTCGCCCACCAACTCCGGCCATTTGTCCCGCCGGACCCAATCCGTGCGCCGGTCGTCCAAGCCGGCGGCGATGTAGGTGTCGATGGCATCTGGATGACTAGCGAGCCACGCGTCCGCCGCGTGCTGCCGGATCCGATTCGCCTCGCGCTCGTCCACGATTTGGAAGCGATCAGAGAGGCCCACCAGGGCCGGCCTCTCCCGTACGATGTCGTGGGCCAGCCCGTGCAGAGTCCGCACCCGGTACCCAACGTGGGGCAGCAGCCCCCGTTCCTTGACGAATGCCCCCACCTGGCGGGCGAAGTTATCCACCGCCGAGTTCACCAGGGTCACCACCAGGACCTCTTGATCGTCCTTGATCCGATCGCTGGCGATCAGCTTAGCGGCCAGCGCCGACAAGGTGACCGTCTTCCCGCTGCCGGGTACGGCGGAAACGCCCATCCGCCCCCCGGGATAGTCCAAGACTGCCCTTTGACTGGGCCGCGGCTCAAACGTCTTCACGCCTCAATCCCTCCAGGCCTCCCCGCCTGGCCTGCTCGCTGTCCATCAGCCCTGGTGCGTGACCCAAGCCCCTTCGCTCCCGACGCGTTACGCACGACGCAGCAGACCGAGTCGATACTGAGCTGCACAAGCCCAGCTCCCACCCCATAGCCCTACGCTCTCCCCTCCCGCGCCGCTCCCCTCAACACCCTCTGAATCGCCTTCAGCAGGGGCCCTGTCTGCTCATGCCCCTGCTCGCCCAGCTCGCTCAGTCCCAGAAAGACCTTATGCCGGCAGCGGCGAATCAGTCCTTGGGTCAGCCGCTGCAGGGCTTCCTGGCGGACGGCGACTTCGTCGCTATCTGTCCAGGTCTCGTCGTCTCTTCCCGGCGGTGGCCAATGTCGGCTGAGGACGTACGGATGCGTCAAGGGTTGATAGAGCCTCTCCCACCACCCCCGTCCCCCGATGTTGAGCCAGAACTGGTAGTCCACTGGTCGATTTCGGATGATGAACGTGTAGGCGGGCGCCAAGAGGACGGTCTCCTCCGGTTCCGGTCGCCAGCTCCGAACGTACTGTGCCGCGATGACGCCCTCTTCCACCATCGTGACGTATTCCTGCCCCACGGAGACTGGTGGCCCGTCCGGACTCCCCTGAGGATGACCTCCACCCTCCGTAACCCAGCGGAACTTACGTACTGACTCGACGAGATTGGCCGCGACCTCGGCTCCGTCGAAATCTTGATGGAAACCGTACCCCTGCTGCGAGAGGAGCTCACCGAAGAGGCGGCTCAGGAAGTGGTCGAGCGGCAGATACTCGTGGCCGGCATCCACGTAGGTCTCTATCCAGTCCCTCAGTCCCTCATATCGCTCCCCGAGCACGTAGGTTAGCCGCTCCTGCATCTCGGGCTCGATGGCGTCGAAGGAGCTGAGCGATGGATTCCCATCCGAGAACCGGTATACGATGCTGCTGAGCAGCTGGGCGCGCACCAGGTCCATCGCCTCGATGGCCTGGATCAGAGCTGAGGCCACGTCGTACTGGGTGGGCCGGATCCCCCAGTCCGGATGAGCAATGGCTGCCAGGGTAAGCAGGCAGTGGGTCGCTGCCTCCTCCCTGAGGGCGCGCGATGGTCTGTGGGATCGCACTGGCACGTCGCGCGCCTCCAAGCGATTGGATAGGGAGAAACGAAGAGCGTCACTAAGGTACGGGGCGAGGACAACAATCTCTCCCGGTGACACCCCTTCCTGCCCCACGAGGAGTGCGACCTGGTCCGCGACCCAGTCGAGCATCTGAGGATAGTAGCGGTGCGGTTCGAAAACCAGCGCGCGGGCCGCGTCCACCGTCGTCTCTGAGGAGCGTTCAGCGGATTCCATTTGGCTGGAGAGCGCTGTGCCCAGGGCCGCCACGTGCGGCGACATCACATAGGAGTCAGAGAAGGTGAGGTGGTCATCACAGAGGCCGCGCAGATCCCGAGCAGACTGCGGGTCGGCACCCAGGAAGCGGCGGTAACCGGCGGCAGCGTCGTAGATCACCAAGGTGGATCTGGTCAGTGGGATCCACGCCCGCAGCAGGTCGTGGGCCACGGGCACGTCCTCCTCGGCGTTGTCCACCAGGATGTGCTGATACCGCTCCGTCAGGTAGTCCCGACAAATGGGGCGGGGCCAAAGGTATTCTCGGAAGACCTCTACCTGGAGCGAGAAATCGAGGAGGTTGTGATCCAGGCAGTAGCGGCGGAAGCGGTTGGCGCAAGTCTGTGCCTCCTCGTAGATACGCTCGCGGCCGGGCTCACCGCCCCAGGCGGCCTTCAGCCGCTGCCCAATCCGTGTGTAGGGAAACCCGACCACAGCCGACTTGTTCAGGTTGTCGATGATCTGACTGTAGAGGCGGTTTCGGTCGATGGTCACGCTTTCAAAGGCCCCCTCGTCGAGGAGCGGGCGGATGACGCGGGCCATGTAGTACTGCGCCGTCTCCAGGGTCAGGAAGGTGGGGGGGCGCTCCGGATGCCCAAAGCCGGCCTCCTCGACGATCAGGGGCCAGAAGAGATCCACTATGCGTTGGGCAAGACCACCCAGCGTGAGCAGCGTGACCTGTCCCCGTGTGTCCACGACCGGGCGGTGGAGGGCCTCGTAGTATGGGACACTCAGCGTCCGTTGGGGCGTGAAGACCAGCATCGACCGCGCCGAAACGCCTGCCTCCAAGAGGTGCAGCATGCGTGCTACCCCCGCGGTCGTCTTACCCGTGCCAGCGGGACCTTCTACGAAGAGCTTGCTCTCGAGTGGGCGGCTCACGACGCCCTGTTGCGGGAGAGATAGGTTGTCGAACGAGGCGTGATCGGCTCTGTTGAAGGTCATACTGCCGCGCTCAGTCGGCGGCTTCACCTCGTCCCTTCATGAACAGATAGCCGACGAGGGACACGATGACGGTGCCTGCGGCGAGGAGCCAGGTGGACCCGGGCACCCGCTTCAGCGCGCGCCATTTCTTCCCCACCGACAGCTTCATAAGGAAGCTGGCGACCGGGCCGGGCTCCCGACGGGCAGAGGCAATGCGCTGCCGGAGGAGCTGCCTCACTTCACCGGGTGGTAGGGTTGAAACGAGGTCCGCAAGCATTGCCCCTTCCTCCTTTGTGATGGATGCCTTCTCGTCCATCAGATCGTGGTAGGCTTCCGCGGTCTGCTCGACAACATTCGACCAGTCCAGGTGGCTCACCCGGTCTCGGGCGTTCTGGCACAAGGCCTCGTAGTCACCGGCCGGCAGATCGCAGATGCGGCGAACGCTCATTGCGAATCGTCTCGGTCCTGCTTCCTGGGGCAGGCGGGCTCCGACTTCATCGTCCACCAACTCGTCAATCGTCTCGTTCGACAGCCCGACAACGGGCGTTCCGGAGGCGAGCGCCTCAATCACGACGAGGCTCTGGACCTCCATCTTCGACGCCGAGACGAATACGTGGCTCCGTTCCAGATAGGAGGGGATCTCCTGGTGCGGAACCTGGCCGGCGAACACCACATTCTCAAGACCCTGATCGCGGCACATCCGCTCCAGGCGCTCTTGGTACTCAGGCTTCAACGCCTTGCCCAGGAGGATCAGCCTGTAGTGCTCGGGTAGATCCGCGTGCGCATTGATCAGATAGGCCTGATTCTTGCGCTCGCTGAGATAGCCGACGAAGGCCAGCTTCTTCTCATCCGCCTCCACGTCGGCGATGGCACAGCCTGCGTACCGGTCCAGATCTCGTCCATTCGGGATTACGAAGACTTTCCCCTGATAACCGAAGTCGCGGAGCGCGCTCAAGGCCGACTGATTCAGGGCGACGATGGCGTCGCAGTTGCTGTAGAAATCCGTCAGTACCCGCCGTGAGATGGACTCACTCAAGGACCCCTGGAGCAGCTTCATATCCAGCGCGTCGGTCGCCCCGAAGTCCAAGACCTTCCCGGGAAGCACGTGACTCGTGTGCACGAAAGGTACGCGGTTCATCTTGGCCCAGATCTGGCCGATGAGTCCCACCAAGGCGGGTTCATGGGCGTGGACGACGTCAGGGCTGAAAGCGTCCAGGAAGTCGAAGATGCTGCGCACTGTCTTGGCCGAGAGCGCCGGCATTTGGAATTCACCGTCTCCCGCGCTTCGCACGCCGAAGACGCGGAGCTGACTGTCCTCTTCCCGGAACAGGCCTGTGTCGTCGGAAGGGCAGATCATGACCGTGTCGTGATGATCCGCGAAGTGACGCGCCAGTTCGTGAGCCACACGTCCTTCTCCTCCCCCGTGGCCCCTTCTGAACAATGACAAGAAAGCGACTCTCATAATCTCCTCTGACGCTATCGGACCTCCGGTGAACCGGTGACGGCTGCTGTTTCGGAGGCCTTCCCGATGGATCTCTCGGGTGCTCGCGTGTCAAAATTGAAACGCTCGAAGACCTCCTCATACTCGCTCACGATCTGCTCGCGGGTGAGGCCCATCTCGTTGAGCGAGTACTCGTGCTCACTGTTGTGCTGACGGGCTCTTCGAGTCGCCTGGATCAGAATCTCGTCAAACTCGTCCCTCAGCTCCAGACCAAATCGTTCATAGATTTCCGCGACGACCCCGCGGGCGTCGGTGACCAGATCGTTGAAGTTTATCACGATGGCCTGCTCCTGTGGAGCTTTGTCGAGCCGTTCCAGTGGATAGGTGTACCAGTGGTGAGCCATGTCCAGAATGTACTTCCGGCTGCTGTAATCCTCGACAGGGTCTCCCAGGAGCTGCCATTCGTTCTCCTTCAAGCTGATGTACGAGGGGATCATGTCCAGGGGGTTACGGGCAAGGTAGATGATCTTGGCGTCCGGGAACTCACGATAGATCGTGTCGACCATAGGCGAGAAATGCGGATTCTTGGCCAGGTAATGTCTCTTACCCTTCCCGTGGGCGTACGCGTGCCGCTGGAGGCAGCGCGTGTAGAATGCCATAATCCGGGCCTTCTCCTCCTCCGGCATCTGGCTGTCAAAATAGGTGTACCGCTCAGCCTCGTCCAGCATCGCCACGTACAGCCAGATCTTGAGGGTGGAGAAGATGTGGATGAGGAGATACTCGTCCTCCTCGGGTGCGCGGAGGGCGATCCTATGCACGACGTTATCCTCCTGCCACCCCTCCTCGAGCATCCCCAGCAGCCTGGCCAGCGGCCGTCCTATACGGCTGTCCAGCGAGGAGACGGCCCAGAATAGCTTCCGCACCGTGATCGAGGGAGCGAGAAGCATCTCCCAGGTTCGCATCGAAAGGAACGTCACTTGATCCCTTGCCATAAGACGTTGGAGAAATGTCGTCCCGCTCCGTGGATTGCCCACGATGTAGACCGGTTCTTCGATCTCCGCCTTTCGGTAGCCTGGATAGAGGATCTCGTCCAATAGGAATCCGGTCCACGTCATGATCTGGACAAGGCCGTAGAGCGAGCCCGCCAGGGCGACCAGTCCAAGTCGCCGGAGGGTCAGGCGGTAAGCAGTCCCTTTGCTCTGGAAGAGTTGTTTGTAGAGAAATCGGGCGAAGCCCGCGAAATTGAATGCCACGCCAACCCCTTCGTGTTCTCAGACTGGTACCTGGGTCCACCGCCCCCAGGATGCTACGGTCCTACAGTATCCCGTCGCGCTCAAGGATACCCTTCAACGCCCGCAGCTCTGCATCGTCCAGCGCACGCAGTGGTGAACGAACGGGCCCACCATAGTACCCCAGCATATCCAGCGCGGCTTTGAGGCCGGGCACGCCGAAGCGGGCCGTGACCGCCGTGTTGACCGGGACTAGCCTCTGCTGGAGGACAGCGCCCTCGCGCCATTTCCCCCGCCCATGGCGGTCGTACAGATCGAGCAGCGCTTGAGGCGCGATATTCGCAAGCGCCATCACGCCGCCCACTGCTCCCACCGCCAGGGCTGGAAAGAAGAAGCTGGCGGACCCAGCCAGAACTTGGAGATGGCCCTCAGTCGCCCTCACGATCTCCGCCAGCTTGCCGACGTTCCCCCCGCTGTCCTTCAGCCCCACCACGTTCGGGTGACGCCCAATCTCCACAATTGTCTCCGCGCTCAGATCAATGTGGGTGAATCTCGGCATGTTGTAGATCATCACGGGCACGGGCACCTGTTCGGCTACCGCCTCAAAATGACGACGCAGGGCCTCTGGCGACATTTGCCCGCCGTAGTAGTGCGGCGTCAATACGAGCACGGCGTCGGCACCGGCGCCCGCGGCGAGTCGGCTGAGCGCGATGGTCTCTCTGGTCGACTCAGATCCCGTCCCGGCAATGACGAGCTTCTCGTCCGGGACCGCCCGGCGCACTGTCTCCCAGACCTCGATCTTCTCCTTCGTCGTCAGGTAGACGCCCTCGCCGTTGGAGCCCAGCACAACGTATCCCGACAGGTCATACTCGTTCCAATGGGCCAGGTTCGCGGTCAGGGCCTCCAGGGCCAGATCGCCCTGCTCATCGAAAGGTGTAGGAATGGGCGGGAACACGCCGTTCAAGGATAGTCTGGTCGCCATAAGGTTCTCCATGCTCTCTTTCTATCGATGCTCCGCTGATCGGCAGCGCCGGCTGGTCCCTCCCTGCGGTCGCTGAGTACGCAGCCCTAAAAACCCTTGGATCACGCCCCCAGCCAGGCCCGCTGCGCCGCCGTCAACCCCGCTCCCGGCTCGAACGCGTAGCCCGCTTCCGCCAGGCCCTGCTCGATGGCGCCGACGGTGGCCATCACATCCGACCGACTGACAGCCCCCATGTGCCCGATACGGAAATAGCGGGGCTTGATCTCGGGGTGGAGACCTCCGGCGAGGATGACCCCGGCCTCCTTGATACGCGCGAGAACCGAGCGGTCCACCTCTTCGGGGAAGTAGGGGGCGGTGAGGGTATTGGCCGCCACCTCGGCGCTCGCCGGGACCTGCGCCATCCCTAAAGCGGCAACAGCCGCCTTGACAGACCTGCTGACCCACTGGTGACGCTCGAATCGAGCATCCATCCCTTCCTTGAGGATCTCCTCGAGGCTGACGTTTAGGGCCCAGATCAGGTTCACGGGAGGCGTGCCGAAGTAGCTCTTCTCACGAGCCTCGTAGGCCTCCATGATCGGCAGCCACTTGGTCCAGTCGGCGTAGTAGCTGACCACTGGCGACTTTCGCTCTCGAAAGGCCTTCATCGCCCGGGGCCCGGCCATCACCAGGGCCAGCCCAGGGGGGACCCCGATTGCCTTCTGCGAGGCAGTCAAGGCCAGGTCGACGCCCCATGCCTGCTGGCGAAGCTCCTCACCGGCAATCGAGCAGACGCCGTCCACGACCACGAGCGCCCCGTGCTCTCGCCCAATCTCCGCCAGGGCCTTCACGTCGGCAGCGACGGCCGTCGACGTGTCGACCTGCGTGATTGTCATCAGCTTGTAGCCTTGTCCCGAGCTTGTCTGGGGTGCCTCCAGAGCCGCCTGAACCGCATCCAGGGGCGCCACGTCGCCCAGGACCGGGGCACGCACGTGAGTGACCTCGGCGCCGTACCGCTGAAGGATCTCGCCGAAGCGGTCGCCGAAAACCCCCGTGTTCACCACCAGAGCGGCATCGCCGGGTTCGATCAGGTTCGCGGCGGCCATATCCATGGCGAGCGTGCCCGAGCCGGCGACCACGAAAGGCTGCGCCTCCGGTGCGAGGAAAACCTCCCGGAGACGCTCCAGGGCGGTGCCGAAGACCTCGACGAAGTTTGGGGCCACGTGGCTTGTCGTGGGCATGCCCATCGCCCTTATCACGGCTGGCGTGAACTCAATGGGCCCTGGGATCATAAGAAGCTGACGATCCTTCATCCGTTCTGTTCCTCCTCAATCGGTGGAATGCTCAGGTCAAGGGCGGTTGGCTTCAGCCCACCCGCCCCACGATGCCTAGCAGCTCCCGCATCACGTTCTCGAACAGGGTCAGGCCCATCTGCGCGCCGGACCAGGTTGCGAATAAGCAGAGCGGAAGAGCGCTGAGGGCGAGTCCAGCCCAGCCGACCACGACGGCCAGTCGCGCTGTCTTTTCGTCGACGCTGAGTCCTCCACGCGCGTGCCGGAGGGCCCGGTAGGCCAGGAGCAGGCCAATAAGCGCCCCCAGCGGGGGGAACGAGAGCGTGCCTAGCAAGCTCACCAGCATGCTGACGACGGCAGGATTCCCCTTCAGTCGCCCGAAAAACGCCTGCAGGCCGGTCAGCTGGCTTCCACAACGGCTGCAGTAGAGCGCGTCCACGTCGTTATCCGAGTCGCAGCGATAGCAGGCCGTTGTCTTCCGGGGCTCGTCGGCCGGCTCGGACTGGGCCTCGCTCGCCGGTC
>Ga0207797_1002098_pt1 | contig 14020 bp, 19 predicted proteins | sample PRCRCaboRojoPR_6_FD_187275 | JGI IMG/M metagenome (GOLD analysis project Ga0207797, IMG submission 187275) | Marine sediment microbial community from Cabo Rojo, Puerto Rico - PR CR 10% Liquid 1 (SPAdes) | ecosystem: Environmental > Aquatic > Marine > Coastal > Sediment | place: Cabo Rojo, Puerto... | reverse complement strand
GAGGAGATCTGGGCCGAGATGGAGCGACTGGGACTGAGCTTCGAGCCCGAGATCGTCGACCCGGACGAGGCGAGTCTCGCCCCCTACGCCGACCGGCTGTACGAACTCCGCAAGCGCAAGGGGCTCACCCGGCGCGAGGCCGACGACCTCATCCGCGACGGCAACTACCTCGGGAGCGTGATGGTCGAGATGGGCGACGCCGACGCGATGCTGACCGGCCTGATGCACCACTACCCGTCGGCGCTGCGACCGCCGCTGCAGGTCGTCGGTACCGCCGAGGACGCCGACTACGCGGCCGGGGTCTACATGCTGACGTTCAAGAACCGCGTCGTCTTCTGCGTCGACGCGACCGTGAATCAGGACCCCGACGAGGAAGTGCTCTCGGAGATCACGAAACACACCGCCGAACTCGCCCGTGAGTTCAACGTCGAACCGCGCGCTGCGTTGCTGTCGTACTCCGACTTCGGAAGCGTTCAAAACGAGGGGACGCGGAAAGTTCGGGACGCAGCGTCGAAGCTCCGCAACGATCCCGCGGCCGATTTCCCCGTCGACGGCGAGATGCAGGCCGACACCGCCGTCGTCGAGGAGATCCTCAACGACACCTACAGTTTCTCGGAGCTGGACGAACCAGCGAACGTCCTCGTCTTCCCGAATCTGGAGGCCGGCAACATCGGCTACAAACTGCTTCAGCGCCTCGGCGGCGCCGAGGCGATCGGGCCGATGCTCGTCGGCATGGACAAGCCCGTGCACGTCCTCCAGCGCGGTGACGAGGTCAAAGACATCGTGAACCTCGCCGGCGTCGCTGTCGTGGACGCACAGGAAGACTGAGTCGGACTGCTCGCGCCGGTGCGCGAGCAGCCTTTTTGCCCATGTTTTTGCCGTGAGTGGTGCGCTTGCGCACCCGAACGGGAAAAAGTGGTCGCACATTGTGAACCTCGCCGGCGTCGCCGTCGTGGACGCACAGGAAGACCGACCAGAGGAGTCGATTTCGACACGAACAGCAGTTTTCGGGCGCTCGGACGGCGACTGAATACACTCTCCACACTACGGCGGTGCTGTACCGACGAGAGCCGACAGAGCGCTCGCCTCACCGACGGCCCTTTTCGATGGGTGGATTCAGGAACAGCGCGTCGGTCAAGATGACCGAGCCCAGCACTGCCCCGCCGGCGACAGCCTGGTGCAGCGACAGGTCGAGGACGACCTGCGCGAGTAGCGCGAGTGCGAAACCCAGCGGCAGTACCGCCAGCAACACGTCGTACCGGGACAGAGAGCCCAGTCCGTCGAGCGGGAGTGAAAACGGCCGCTCTCGATCACTCTGCCCGGTGTTGCGACTCGTGGACATGGGTTTCGTCACCTCCTACTACACACTTCCCCAGGATTCCACTAAAATGTTACGCTCATGTCGTTTTCTGAACGTTCTGCAAATACTCAAGAAGAGTCTTTATGGCTTCTTCATAACTTATGAAGATATAGCACGGCAACAGGTCGGAGTCGTTACAGCGGTAGCGAGGCGAAAGCCCATCGGCTTTAGCCATGGGATGAAGCCGACAACTGGGAATCTATCCACGCTCGTAGCCACGGCTGGGGTTGGATGTTCGCGTAACACCTTTAGGTGAAGCTTTTCTATATTTTGACGATGCCGCGTGGGTTCGACAGGGAACGTACCACCGTCCACAAACTCCAGTACCACTTCATCTGGTGTCCAAAATACCGCAAGTCGGTGCTTGAAGACGAGGTAGGCGACCATCTCGAAGAACTCATCAAGGAGAAAGCCGACGAACTCAACTTGGAGATACTGGAGTTGGCGATTCACCCCGACCACGTACACTTGTTCATCACGGGCGACCCGACGCTCGCTCCGAACAAGATAATGCAACAAATCAAGGGCTACTCCTCGCGCCACCTCCGCGACGAGTTCGACTTCGGCCTGCCGTCGCTGTGGACGCGCTCGTACTTCGTCTCAAGCGCAGGCGACGTGTCCAGTGAGGTCATTGAGGAATACATCGACGCCCAAGCAGGTGAGTAGTATGCAACGGAGCGTTTCGACTACGGTGCGGGTCAAACTCCACTCGCTGACTAACAGGAAGGCTCACCTGCTCGCCCGTGAGTATGAGGCGTTCCAGACGGCTGTTCACGGCGGAGACAGCGACCTCTACTCTGCGACCGACCAACAGGCGTCGAAAGTCCAGCGACAGAAAGACCCGAACCCCGATACTGAACAGCCCGTCGTTCTCCGCAACGACGTGTTCGACGTAGCCCACGACGAGAACACTGTTCTCTCGTCGTGGTGGGTGAAAGTCCCCGTCTACGACTCCGAGCAGGGGCGGGGCAACTCCATCTGGTGTCCCGCACACGTCCCACGAAAGGACGAACAACTCGTCCAAGAGGGCAATATTCGGGACAGCGAACTGGTACGCCGTGACGGTGACTGGTGTGTGCATCTCGTCGTCAAGCGGTCTGTGACCGTTCAAGACGAGTACGACGACGTGCTGGCTATCGACATGGGCGCACGGTGGGTCGCTACCTGCGCGTTCCTCTCCGACCGCACGACCACCTTCTACGGCGAGGAAGTGCGCCGAATCCGTGAACACTACAAGCAGTTGCGAAAGTCCATCGGGAAGGCCAAACCCCGACAGGGACAGCAGGTGGTCGAGCGTATCGGTGACGCCGAAGCGCGGAAAGTGGACGACCGCCTCCACAAGATTGCTCGCTCCATCGCGGAAGACGCCGAGGAACGGAACGCAGTCATCGTCGTGGGTGACCTCGGCGGGATTCGCAAGGACAACGACAAAGGGCGGTACGTGAACGACAAGACCCACAAGATGCCGTTCGCCCGTCTGCTGGACTACATCGAGTACAAGGCCCACGACGCGGGTATCGACGTGCAGTTGGTCGAAGAATACGACACGTCACAGACGTGCAATCGGTGTGCCTGCGAGGGTGTCCGAGCAACGCAGGGGCGCTTTGAGTGTCCTGCGTGTGGGCTGGACGACAACGCGGACAAGAACGGTGCGCTGAATATCGGCAAACGAGCCTTGGGCAAGTTCTCGAAACCGCTGTCCGAGGCGGGGGCTGTACTGGCACAGCCCGAAACGAAGGTCATCGTCCACCGTGACGACGAACCTGCGAACCTCCAGCTAATCGTGGATTTAACCCCCAGTGGGGGAACCCCACGGTTTTAGCCGTGTGGAGGATGTCAGGAAGCGGTGCCACAGCGAAAGCAGTAGCTGGTGGAGAGAACGACAGAACCGGCAGGCGGCCGTCAGTCGCTCGCGCCGCCTCTGTCAGAGCGGGACGGTGGCGGGATGCGCTCGGCGGAGACAGGTGCCTCCGGGAGCACGCACCGGTCGGGTTCGTCGTTGACGTGGGCGTACTCGTCCGGCGCGTTCGCGAGCGGATGCGCCGGGTTTCGGTCGCCGGAGATCCGGGCCGCGCGGATGTCGCTGAACCCGCGCAGGCGAGCGCGAATGCCCCGCCAGTGAAGCCCCGTCGAACCGGGAACGTTCACCTTGTGAGGGGAATCCAGGTGTGGCCCCTCCGCAGCGAGAACGGTCGCGTTGACGTTCGCAGCGAGCTCGTCGTGGTCGATGAGGACACCGACCCGAGCGTCCGCAGGGGTTCGTGCTGCGAGCACGTCGAGACCGAGATGGAGCGCCCGATACTCGGCGACGTTGTTGTCCGGTGCCTGATTCGGGACAGACAGTCGCGCGACGGTCTGTCCGTCACGTGTTTCGATGACGGCGCCGAGTCCACCACCCATCTCTCGGAACGAGCCATCTGTGGCGAGGTAGAAGTCTCGATGGTGTGTCGAGGGCGGGTGGGCGATGTGTGGCGTCGGCGACTCATCGAACAGGTCTCGTAGTGACGGCCGGCCGTAAGCGGCCATACACGTTAATCAGGCGGGGGATTGTTAAATATATTGTCCAAAATGAGGGGTCACTCGTCGTAATAGTGCCCGACGAGGAGGGCGGCGACGTTGAGCACGAGGAGCGTTCCGAACGCGATGGTGACGGTCTCGGTTTGGAGCCCGGTTAGCAGTAGGGGGACGTGAAGAAATGGGAGCACGATAGCTGCGTAGAACGCCAGCCGCTTCAACGGGCCGGCGACTATCCGGACGACCGAGCGTTCGCTGAGGTCTGCGGGGACATCCAGTTGATCTGTGATGGAGGGACTCGACATCGGGGGCACCTCTGTATATGTACGTCAACGATAGGTAAGGATAAATAACCGAGACAGTCTTCGCTTCGTTTCACACCGTTTCACGAGTAGGTGTTTCCAAACTAACGTTTCACGAGCGGCGTATCGGCACGGAAATGTTTCATCGAGAGCGTAGAAGACGTCGCTGAAAGTAATTATCCGAGAACGTACACGTCGACGGGGACGGAACCGGCAGCAGTGTCGAGCGTCATGCGGTCGCGGATGTGGTCACCGAGTGACGCTCGCCACTCCTCGACCGCTTTCTCGTGGCGCGTGCGGTGCCGCTCGACGGTATACGTCGTCTCCGGGTCGGCACGCAGGCGGTCTTCCGTCTCTGCGGGGCGAGGGTAGACCGGCGCGTCCGCCGTCAGCAACTGCTCCGGGTCGACGTGAACGGCGCCGGTGTCGGTCGACTCGTCGCGCAACCGCACGTGTAGTCGGGCGCGCATGCGACCACTGAACGGGGGCGTGACACGCAGCACCGCTTCCCTGTCGCTCGTTCGCGCCGTCTCGACAGCCGCCACGACGTCCTCCGCGCTGACCGCGATAGACCGGATGTCGGTCGGGTCGGACCCAGCCGGTACCATGTACGACCGTAGCACCTCACCACCCAAGACGGTTCGGAGTCGTCGCGGCGCCCGCTCGTCGACGCCAACTGGTACCCCCGGCGGCCGATAATATTTAGCCACGCGGGGTGCAACGCTCAGTCGGACAGATGGGATTCGTCGGCAGCGAAGACGACCAGCTCCGGGGCACACTGGTCACAGCCGCCGCGGAATTGCTGATCCGGGGGCCAGGACGGCGTGACCAGACCCTACTGGAACGCAGCCAACAGGTTTCGGAATCAAGTTTGATAACCAGCACGGTGAATTTAATTACCAAACTCCGCCAGGTACACGATGGTGCGTCACCGTGGGGGAGACCGATGCGACGGAACCAACTGGAGTTTCCATGACGGGCGAACAAACTACAATACTGGTCGTCGACGACGAGCGCGATATCGCTGATCTGTACACCACCTGGCTGGAGATAGAGTACGAGGTTCGCACGGCGTACGGCGGTGCAGAGGCACTCGAAAAGGCCGACGCGGACGTCGACATCGTCTTCCTCGACCGTCAGATGCCGGGGTACTCCGGGGACGAGGTACTCGACCGTATCCGCGACCAGGGACTGGACTGTCGCGTCGTCATGGTCACCGCCGTCGACCCGGACTTCGACATCGTCTCGATGGCGTTCGACGACTACCTCACAAAGCCCGTCATGCGGGACGACCTCAGCGACGCCGTCGAGACGATGACCGAGCGCGACGACTACGACGAGACCCTGCAGGAGTATTTCGCGCTGACGTCGAAGAAGGCAACCCTCGAAGCGGAGAAGACGCCCTCAGAACTTCAGAACAGCGACCAGTACAAGGACATGGTCGAACGCGTCGAGGAACTGGAGACCGAAGCCGATACCGCCGTGTCCGGCTTCGACGACGACTTCGACTCCCTGTTCCAGGAGTTCCCCGGCGGCGAGTAGCGATCACTCACTCCACCACGACGTTCACTCGGCCCAACAGCCACGCTGGGCCCGTTCGCAGGCACCGACAGCACTCGCTCGGGTCGTGGTTCCGTGGAAAATGCCCGGGGAGGGCTCCGAACCCTCGATCTCCGCATATCCCAGGTACGAGGCGAGTGCCCCGTGGGACGCCGGTTGCCGCGTGTGTGATAACCCTATGAGTGCGGCGCTATGTCCAGCTAAGCCACCCGGGCGCACTCGGTCATAGCAGAGTGGGTTTCTTTAAGCTTCCCATCTCGCTCGACGCGTGACGGCGAACGGATAGGAACAACTAGGCGAGGGCCAGCGGCAGGCCGAACACGATGACCAGTCCGACCAGGAGGATGACGAGCCCGAAGCCGACCTGCCCCATCGTGTACTCACTCTGTGGCGCCGTGCTCCGAAGCGGCGGTTCCCTGTCCGGTGGTGCCGGTGATTTCGGGTCGTAGTCCGGGCGCTCCTCGTCGTGGTGGTCGTCGCTCATACGCGACAGTCCGGGAGGACGCTACTTTGGTGTATCGGAGTCGGCTTCCGACGCACGGTGTTGGTACAAAACCAGTCAGAAAGGATATTTCCAGACAGCCCCAATGAAAAGAGACAATGGGCACCGGAGAGACCACGGGCAGACTCGATCTGTCGGGAGACTCCTTCGTGATTCAATCGTCGCTGCTCGGGCCGGATTACGTCATCAAGACGGCGGACGGGACGGAGTTGCTGTGGACGAGGCGGCAGTTCTTCGACGAGTCCACCGAGTACCTGTATCTCGACGACGCCGACGAGGTGTGCTTTCGCTACGAGCGCCGCGCACCGGGTTCGTTCCGTCTCGTCGACGTCAGAACCGAGACGACGCTCGGGACGCTCGAACGGGAAGACGAGGACGTGTCGTACCGGTGGGAAATCAGGCCGGCGGAAAGCGACGGTGTGACGGCCCGGATCGTCGGCGAGAAGCGTCGAGTCTCGCTGCTGCGCTCCCAGCGCGGACAGAGCATGTCGATACTCGGCCCGGACGGGGCGGATGCCGGACGCGTCAGTCGACGCTTGCTGGCCGTGCACTTCACCTTCGACGTGGAGATCACGGGACTCGACAGAACCACGAAGACCCTTGTCTTGCTCGCGGTCACGCTGCTGTACGACGTGATGCAGGAGTCGTCGACGGAGTTCAGACAGTAGTGCGTCCGAAACCGTCAAGCGCGCCACGCTCGAAGTGAGCGTAACGTGCTTACGAAGCGAATCATCCCCTGTATCGACGTGGACGTCGACGAGGACGGGAACGCCGCCGTCTACACGGGGACGAACTTCGAGGACCTGAGATACACCGGCGACCCGGTCGAGATGGCCAAGGAGTACAACGAGGCCGGTGCCGACGAGTTCGTCTTCCTCGACATCACCGCCAGCGCAGAGGGCCGCGAAACGATGCTCGACACCGTCTCCGCCGTCGCCGACGAGGTGTTTATCCCGCTCACCGTCGGCGGCGGGATCCGCACCCGCGACGACATCAAGGAGACCCTTCGCGCGGGCGCTGACAAGGTGTCCATCAACACCGGCGCGCTGAAGAACCCGAACCTCATCGAGGAGGGCGCACGCGCCTTCGGCAATCAGTGCATCGTCATCTCGGTCGACGCCCGACGACGCTACGACGACGAGGGTGAGTACTACACCGCGGTCGACGGCGAGTCCTGCTGGTTCGAGTGCACCGTCAAGGGCGGCCGCGAAGGCACCGGGACGGACGTCGTCGCCTGGGCCAAGGAGGCCGAAGACCGCGGGGCCGGCGAACTGTTCGTCAACTCAATCGACGCCGACGGAACCAAGGAGGGGTACGACATCCCGCTGATGAAAGCCGTCTGCGACGCGGTTTCGACGCCCGTGATCGCCTCCTCCGGGTGTGGCAGCCCCGAACACGCCTACGAGGTGTTCACCGAAGCCAACGCCGACGCAGCGCTCGCTGCCTCGATCTTCCACTTCGGCGAGTACACGATCCAGGAGACGAAAGAGTACCTCGCCGAACGCGGGATCCCTGTCCGGTTGTAAACGTATCGCACGGGCGACCGCCGGGAGCGCGGGCAGCGAGTGAGTTGTAGGTCGGCGAACGCCACGCTTTTCGTGCGACAGGGCTAACTTCGAGTAATGGAATGGCGGTGTGAGTGGTGTGGCAAGCCCCACGAGGAGAACGACCCGCCCTGTGACAACTGCGGCCACGGCACCTTCGAGAAGGCGGTCGTGCCGGTCGCCGATTCCGACTCCGAACTCGGCTCGAAAGCGACCGTCTGGATCTGTACCGAGTGTGGTCGCGAACACACCAAACATACCCCACCCTGTTCGCGGTGTGGCAACGAGAAACTCGTCCGCCAGCGCCAGCAGGTCGAGGACGCGGAACTGGAGGCGCCGGGCTATCTCGACCTGGTGACGCCGCGGTACCTGCTGGGGCTGGTCGCCGTGCTGGCGCTCGCGGCGTTGTTCGTTCTCGGTCTCACCGGCGTCATCGCACTACCCGGGTTCGGCAACGACGTCCCGGACGTCGGGGACGTACCCGGTAGCGAGACGGAAATCGGGGACGTTTCGCTCTCAGACATCGAGACGGCGTACCTCGGCATCGTCAACGAGGGTCGGACAGGGGCGAACGCCACGGAACTGAGCCGTGACGACCGCCTCGACGACGTCGCGACGTTCGTCAATCAGCGAATCGTCAAATCACAGTACGGTGATGGGTCGCTGCCGAGTCGCGAGCGCGTCGGCGAGCTCGTCGGAGAGAGTTGTCGAGGCAGCGCGACCCTCCAGACGGGATTTGTCGAGTCCACCGGCGACCGTTCCGCGAGCGAACTGGCCGCGGCGCTGGCCGAAAGTAACGGCCTCTCGACGAACGTCGACACCGGCGCCACGAAAATCGGGTTCGACATCCACGCAACCCCCGACGGGAGCCTCGTGTTAACGCAACTCGTCTGTTAGATCGCCGCCTCGTAGGCGGCACGGAAGTTCTCGGACTTGTCGATGACGCGGTCGGCACCGGCCTCCAGCGCGTCGAGTGCGTCGACGGTCGGTTCGGTCTTGATCGTCAGGATCGGTTCGGTCTGCCCACCGGACTGTTCCGGGTTGACGTCGTAGGTCGCGGCCGTGACGCCGTCGGTCTCCAGCAGCGCGCCCTTCAGGACGTTCATGAAGGTGTGGTCTTCGCCGGCGACCTCTATCGACAGCATCGTGTCCTCTTTCTCGATGACCCGCAGTTCCATGTCCCGTCCTACGACGCGTCGGGGTCATTACAGTTACGAATTAGACGACTGCGTAGACCATCAGAAAGCCGAAATAGAGGAGGATGAGCGTTCCCAGCGCCTTCAGTCGGAACAGCCGGATCGCTTCGTCTTCGTCCGCGTACGCCGCCTCGAACGCCGATAGTTCGTCCCCGGAGAGGTCGTCGAAGTGAACGTGGCCGCGATGGAGCGCGAGCAGCGTCTCGCGCTCGAATGGACGACCGCATCGGTCACAGACGACCGCGTCGTTGTCGGCCGGGTCACTCTCCAGCGGTTTCCGCGCAGCAGGGTCGTCGGTCATGGCGGGGCCACCTCCGGCTGGGCGATGATCCAGAGACTCGTCATCGTGTAGAAGACCATCACGGCGATGTAGGGATACTGGCTGCGGATGGCCTGCATACGGCTGGGGAAGATGTCGTAGGCGGTCGTGTGCGCGACCCAGATTGCGAGCACGTGGCCGACGAGGATCGCGGCCATGCCGACCGTCTCGAACCATCCGGGCAGCGAGAGCAGCGGCACCTCGATCGGGGGGTTCAGCGGGGCCGCAGCCACGGTCGCCAGCGCAGGCGACAGCGAGATGAAGTAGCCCAGGTAGTGCGCGAGGTGGTAGCCGGCGGCGATAGCCAGCAGCGACGGTGCGAACTGTCTCGCCAGCGTTCCCCGTGTGACGTAGGTGCCAGAGAGACGTTTGCTCGCACGCGTCGCCGCGTCGTAGGCCGACAGGAAGAACGCGAACCCGCCGGCGAGCGCCAGCGGATAGAGGACAGCGAGTGGGACGGCAGGCGTAAGCGCGTCGACGATAGTCCGCCACGCTGGCGTCGAGACGAAGCCGTCGAAGGTCGTCCCCCACAGCAGCGCGACGACGAACCCGACCTCGCTGCGGGTGTCGACGGCCAGCGTCGTGAGCCCGCTCCCGGGGAGCCGGACAGCCAGCCCGTCGCCGTCGCGCTGCACGGGGGCGACGTGGCCGTAGTAGAAGAACACCCGCGAGACCGGGTCTGCGCGGCCGAACCACTCGTCAGCCCCGAAGACGACGGCGCCGGCGAGCGTGAGGACGGTGTAGGCGAGGATCGTGAGTCCGAGCACGTCGGGGGCGTCTGCGATCGGGCTGACAACCTCGACCCAGATCAGCACCAGCAGTGCGACGGCCGCCGGCCACAGCCCGAGGCGGTTGGGATAGGCGAAGTCGAGCGAGGGAAGTACCCCGGCGAGCGACCGCCAGGGGTTCAGCGAGGGCCAGGTGTTTCCGAGCAGGTAGGTGCTCATCGTGAAGCCGGCCCACCAGCCGACCCAGACGACGAGCAGCCCGAGATTCGCCAGCGGCGCCTGCGGGCCGAGGAAACAGACGGCGACGGTGACCGCGAGAAGCACGACGCCGAGCGCGCGGACGACGATCACGGGCAGCCTCGCTGTGAGTCCGTTGGCAGGGAGGAGTCGCCGCCACTCGTCGACGTCCTCGATGAGGCGGCGGTCGGTGACGAGACTCGCAAGGAGGAACGAGGCACCGACTGCGGCACCGCCGGTCAGCAGGACGAGCCACGTCGGGACGGTCACCGTCTGTCTGCTGCTCGCGCCGAGACTCCCGCCGTGTGCCAGCGCAGTCCCCGCGGTCACGGCCAGCCAGACCACTGCACAGGCAAGCGCGGTCGACAGTCGCGAGACCTGCCGCCTCGGGAACTTCATTGGCGGTGATTAGGCCGGTATTCCCGAGTATGTGTCGAAGGCGGTCGGCTGGAACCGAACAGGTTCGCCGTCGGTCGCCGACGGAGTTGGGAGGGTTTTTGGTAGTCCATTCGTAATAGCGGGATATGAGCCTCGCAAAGGACGACGCTTCGGACGACCACGGGGGGCACCACCTGCCCGCCGTCGAAGACTGGCCACGTGGCTTCGGCGAAGCCAGTTGGTGGCCCTTCATCGCCGCACTCGGTGTCGGCGGCATCTACGTCGGTGCTGCACTGTTCATCATGGGGAACACACACGACGTCGTCAGCCCGCTGGCCGGGCCGGCGGTGCTGATCGGGTCGACTGGCCTGTTCCTCGGCGGCCTGTACGGCTGGCTGTATCACGCCTTCGTCGTCAACTTCTGGGAACACGGCACCGAGGGACACGGCGCAGGAACGCTTCGCTTCGCCATGCTCCTGTTTCTCGGGACTGAAGTCGCCACGTTCGGCGCCGGCTTCGTCTACTACTTCTTCATCCGCTCGGGGACGTGGGTCGCAGAACGTCCCGAACTCCTCTCGCCGCTCATCCTCATCAACACCGCCATCCTGATCGCCAGCAGTTTCACGCTCCACTTCGCCCACGTCGCACTGCGGAAGAACAACCGCAAACGGTTCATCCGCCTGCTGGGCGTCACGCTGTTGCTCGGCATCATCTTCATCGGCGGCCAGGGGCTGGAGTACTACGAGTTCCTCATCCACGAGGAGTTCAGCCTCGAGACCGGCGTCTTCGGGTCGGCGTTCTACGGTCTGACGGGCCTGCACGGCCTGCACGTCTCGCTGGGTGCGATCTTGCTGGCGATTCTCTTCTTCCGCAGCCTCTACGGGCACTACTCTGCAGAGAAGCACACTTCGGTGTCGACGGTCTCGATGTACTGGCACTTCGTCGACATCGTCTGGGTCTTCCTGGTGGTCGTCATCTACGTCGGTGCGGAAGTGACGGTCTGACCTGAGTCCCCCACGCATTTTCGCCGCTGCCTGTATGACACAGATCGATATCACCGATGGCTTCTCCGTGCACGACTACCGCCACGGGCTGAAACTCGTCAAAGACGACGGGCGAACGATGCACCTCGAAAACCGCGAGGACTTCGGGTGTCCCGCCTGTGGCAAGCCTTTCCAGAAACTATTCGTCTCCGAGAAGCGAACGAACTCCTTCGGAAACCCCGGATCGCCGTTCTGTCTCGCCCGTACTGACGAGAAACTGCTCTTGCTGACGCACTGACGGCTGTACCGAATTTCGCTGTAGAGAAGACGAGTCTGCAACTGTTCCAGAGGCGGTGCCTGTTAGCCATTTCGAGAATCGAGTGAGAGCAGGTACTCCAAACGAAAGCGGTATGATCACCGCGACCGGGGTTCCGCGTCGACAGCCGGGTCGTAGCGATGACAGCACAGGGTTCGGTCATCGGTGGTCGTCTCCGCTGGCGATTCGCGTTCACAGACCGTCGGCGCGGCCTCGCCGAGTCGCTCGCTGGCTCCCGCGATGTCGCCTGCTGCGAGCGCCTCCGCAGCGTCGGCCACCCCCCGCTCCACTCGTTCGTTCGGGATCCGCGTCGGGAGGTCGAACGTCTCCCGCACCGTCGTCTGGTCGACCGCCTCGTCCTCGTCGCCGAGCGGATCCGGAAGTTCACCCGTCTGTACCGAAAAGCGAAAACGGGCGACGTTACGCCAGAGGTCGGGTGAAAGGTCGACGTCCTCGGGCGGGATGATCGCGGGACACCGTGTGTGGAACCGACAGCCAGCGGGTGGGTCTGCGGGATCCGGGATCGTCTCCGTCAGCGGCCGCTGCAGGTGACGGTCGGTCGGATCGAGACTCGGTACGGAGTCCAGGAGTAGTTGGGTGTAGGGATGAGCGGGCGACCCGAACACCGCCTCGACGGGGCCGCGCTCGGCGATTTCCCCCATGTACATCACGGCGACGCGGTCGCAGAACCGGCGGACGACGTCGGTGTCGTGGCTGATAAACAGGATGCCGATGTCGAACTCCGTACGGATGTCGTCCAGCAACGCGAGGATGTCAGACTGGACGCGGCTGTCCAGCGCGCTCGTCGGTTCGTCGGCCACGAGCAGGTCGGGATTGACGATGAGCGCGCGGGCGATCGCGATTCGCTGTTTCTCACCCCCGGAGAACTCGTGGGGATACCGGTCGGCATCGTCGGCCGACAGGCCGACCCGTTCGAGCAGATCCTCGACGAGCGAGCGCCGCCGCTGCGCGTCTGTCATCCCGTGGAGTTCGAGCGGTTCGGCCACTGCCTCGCCGACGCGCATCCGCGGGCTGAACGCCTCGTTTGGGTCCTGGACGACCAGCTGTGCCCGGCGCTGGAACGAGCGGCGACGTTCCCCCGAGAGTTCGCGCACCGGGTCACCGTCGAACCGAACCGTCCCGCCGGTGGGCTCCTCGATGTTCAGTACAGACAGCGCAGTCGTCGTCTTGCCGCTGCCGGATTCGCCGACGATGCCGAGTGTCTCCCCGCGTTGCAGTCGAAAGCTCACACCGTCGACCGCGCGAACGCGACCGACCTCGCGACGCAACAGTCCCTCGGTGATCGGGTAGTGCGTTTCGAGGTCTTCGACGGCCAGCAGCGGTTCGCGCCCGTCAGTCATCGTTCTCGACCTCCGCTCGCGGACGGGCACGACGAGCATCCCGCAGGATCGGCGACGGACTCTCGACGGTCTCGTCGCCGTAGTAGACACAGGAGACGGCGTGGCGCTGGTCGTCGCGTACGGGCGCGAACGCGGGCTGTTCGCTCGTCTCACAGCCGTCGGTCGCGTGCTGACACTCCTCGCGGAACCGACAGCCGTCGGACGGAATCGTCCTGGTTCGTTCCTGAAAGCGCCCGGAGAGCCCGTCGTAGCTGTCGAACAGCGCCTGCGTGTAGGGGTGGGCGGGGCAGTCGAAAATCGCCTCGACGGGGCCGCGCTCGACGATAGTGCCCCCGTACATCACGAGGACGCGGTCGGCGAGTGCAGCGACGACGCGGAGGTCGTGGGTAACCAGCAACATCGCCATGCCGCCGTCGGTCAGGTCACCGAGGAGTTCGAGCAGCCGCGCCTGGACAGTCACGTCGACTGCCGTCGTCGGTTCGTCGGCGATCAACAGCGACGGGTCGGCGGCCAGCGCGATGGCGATGGCGGCCCGCTGGCGCATGCCGCCGGAGAACTCGTGTGGATAATCGTCGAGCCGACGGGACGCCTGCGGTATGCCGACCTGTCGTAACAGGTTCGTAGCCCGCGCCTGCGGGTCGACGTCACCGGGGTCGTGGATGGCGAGTACCTCCCGGATCTGTTCGCCGATGGTGTAGACGGGGTCGAGCGTGTGCTGCG
>Ga0207797_1002097_pt1 | contig 14021 bp, 12 predicted proteins | sample PRCRCaboRojoPR_6_FD_187275 | JGI IMG/M metagenome (GOLD analysis project Ga0207797, IMG submission 187275) | Marine sediment microbial community from Cabo Rojo, Puerto Rico - PR CR 10% Liquid 1 (SPAdes) | ecosystem: Environmental > Aquatic > Marine > Coastal > Sediment | place: Cabo Rojo, Puerto... | reverse complement strand
CTGGATCCAGCGCGTAAGAAGCTCCGCCTCTACGTCCCCGGCAAAACCACCTATATCCGGGCCGACAAACGGCAGTCCCGACATACCGAGGTTCAACGTCATGTACACGGAAAGCTTCATATGTTCCCAGGTAGAAGAATTGTCCCCGGTCCACTTTGCCGCGTACTTCTGAATTCCCGGGAATCCAGCCCGGGTCAGAATGAAAGGGCGTTCCTCGGGCTCGACGTTCTCGAACGCCTTCGTGGTAGCCATCGCTTCGTAAAGGGCGTAGGTATTATGGACCTTCTCGTGGCTGACCTCGCGTCCTTCGTCGTTTCTATGAAGGAGGGAGTCCGAGTTATCCTCGCCGACAGTCATCAACCTGTGTTTAAACTGGTAGTCCAGATGTTTTCCATCCGTGACTTTTTCTTTTATTTCCGTCGCGAGATCTTTCAGCTGCCTTTTCCCGAAGAATATCGCCGGCTCGTTCATATCGTTCCATATTCCATCTATTCCCTCTCGCAGGAGCTTTTCGTTCTGCCCGGCCCACCAGGATCTGACGTCTTCCCGCAGGAAATCCGGAAACCTACAGAATCCGGGCCACACCGAGCCGGAAAAATCCTCCCCGCCCCGGTCCCTGACAAAGACGTCATTTTCCCGCCCGGAATCAAATACCGGATATCCTTCTTCCTCTTTTATCCCGGGGTCGACTATCGCCACCGTCCTGTAATTCATCTCCTTAAGCGCCTCCAGCATGGCTTCCGGTTCGGGAAATTTTTCTTCGTCCCAGGTAAAATCCTTTCTCCCTTCCATATGTTGAATATCGAAGTAGAGGGCGTCACAGGGAATATCTTTCTCCCTGAACTCGCGCGCCAGATCTATCGCTTCCTCCTGGTCCCCGGGCTTGCCGTAGTTGGAATGATGATACCCGATAGCCCATTTCGGGGGAAAGTATGGCTTACCGGTGAGTTCGGTGTAACTTCCGATCACTTCTTTTAAATTATCCCCGGTAACCAGATAAATCGTCGCTTTCGGAGCGGCTACCGCCAGGCCAATATTTTCCCTTCCGGCTCTGCTCTTCACGCTAAACTTGCTCCTCTCCGTATTATGAAGATAAACTCCGATGAAGTCTTCCGGCTCGGGCCCTACCACTATGTAAAAAGGTATAGAAGCGTAAAGCGGGTCTTCGTTGTGAGTGTAGAAACCGTTTGCGTCTCTATTCCACATTTCAAAGGTGGCGCCGCTTTTCTCCAGGTATTTCGTCTTTTCCCCGAGTCCGAAGACCAGGGAATCCTCTTCCACTTCGTGCTTTAATCCAGTCCAGCCAGAAGCCTCATTTTCGTCTTTTCCCGCCCAGTCGGGTTTTTCTCCTACCAAACCGAAGAACTTCGCCACCTTCTCTTCTTTTCGGGAAACCAGGAAGTCCCCGGCAGACCCGGACAGGTCCCATCCCTCCTCCAGATTCGCGGAATCGAGGCCGAGGGACGGGAGTGCCTCGTTGTCGTAGTCCGAAGCCGAAATTTTCTCCAGCTTCAATTTACAGATATTCCGGTTCTTCGGCTCAAGCGCGATTTCAAAGTTGCCGTCGCTAATATCTTTCACCTTTTCTCCTCCCAGAAATTATTCCCGAAGACCGAACCATCAATCAGTGCTGGCCGCTACTTCCTCGGGAAAATCGAATAATGATAAGAAAAAGGGGGGCTTTATTGTAGGATAACGCGCTTTCCGGCAGCTAAAGCCAGTGGCCATTACTTGCAGAAAAGAAAAGGGCGGGTTTGACCCCGCCCTTTTTCGAACCTGACTCGACTTTACTTTGCCAGCGACAGGTTATCTTTCGTGATCAGCTTGAGTGGAACAGGGATGAACTTCGTCTTGCCTTCTTCTACCCCTACTTCCCCGTTCAGCAGTTTGACCGCCTGCCTTACACCCATTTCTCCCATCAAGCCGGGCTGCTGCATTATCGTTGCCGACAGCCTGCCCTTTTCAATAGCGTCGATCGCGGGGTCTATGGCGTCAAACCCGACGACGAACATTTCCTCTGACCGGCCGGCGCCTTCAATCGCCTGAAGCGCACCAAGGGCCATCAAATCGTTCTGAGCAAAAACTGCATCGATTTCGGGCTGTGCCGTAAGGATGTTCTGCATGACTTCGTAACCCTTGTTCTGGGCGAAGCCCGCGGGCTCGGAAGAAACTATCTCGATTCCGGGAAAGTTACCCATTACCTCGGTAAACCCCCGACCTCTTTCTCGCGCAGCGGAAGTCCCGGGAATTCCCTCGAGCATAACTACCTTGCCTTCGAGCGCCAGCCTGGCAGCAGTGTAGTGAGCGGCCATCTTTCCCCCGGTCACGTTGTTCGAGGCCACGTAAAGCGCAACTTCTCCTCCGGCTATACCTCTATCAATAGCCAGTACGGGAATACCCGCCTCGTTCGCCTCTTCGACGGCCGGAACTACTGCCTCTCCGTCAGTAGCGTTGATCAACAGGGCATCTACCCCGCGCGAAACCAGGTTTTCGATATCGGACATCTGCTTTGATACGCTATCCTGGCCGTCCGCGACGACAAGGTCAACCCCGAGGTCATTTGCGGCACTCTTTGCACCGTCCCGGAGAGTGACGAAGAACGGGTTGTTCAGGGTAGAGATGGACAGGCCCAGCGTATAATCCTCGGCGTAGGTAAGCGCCGCCGTGCCTCCGACAATTAAGAGAGCTACCATAAGACTTACAGCTAACAGCTTATAACCTCCTGTTTTCAATGGAGGTCACCTCCTGTAAAAATTTGTTGGACCAGCTCCTTTATAGAACTAAGATTGTCTTAATTTCTTGTCGAGCAACAGCGCCAGGATGATTATTCCTCCCTTCACCACGTACTGAAAGAATGTAGGAATTCCTGTCAGGATCATTCCGTTATTGATAACGGAGAATATCAGCGCTCCGACCAGAGTTCCCGCAAGCTGCCCTTCTCCGCCGTAGAGACTGGTTCCACCGAGGACGACCGCAGCTATGGCATCCAGCTCCCACCCGCTTCCCGCCGTGGGTTGGGCGGATGCAAGCCGAGAAGCGAGGATAATACCACTTATCGCGGCGAAAAAACCCGAAACGCCAAACACTACCATCTTCAATCGCTCCACCTTTACTCCCGCAAGCCTTACCGCCCGCTGGTTGCCGCCGATCGCGTAAATATATCTGCCAATCTGGGTAAAATTTAGGATAACCAGCGCCAGAAGATACAGGCAGGCAGCAATTATCACGGGCAAAGGTATTCCGAACAATTTGCCGCCGCCGATAAACTTAAAGACGTCGCCGAAACCCCATACCGGCTTACCCCCGGTGTAAAGAAGCGTCAGCCCCTTAGCTACCGAGAGCATGCCGAGAGTGACTATGAAGGACGGTATTTCTCCGTAGACAGTGATAATACCGTTCACTAAACCCAGTCCCAGTCCTGTACCAAGACCGATCAAAAGAGAAATGGGCAGCCCCAGACCTCCCGTCAGACTTCCACCGGTAACCACTCCCGAAAGCGCCACGATTGACCCGACTGATAGGTCTATCTCCCCCATGAGAATTACCATGGTCATGCCTATCCCGACTATCGAGATCAAGGAGGCCTGCTCGGCCACGTTTAACAGGTTGCGAAAGGTCAGGAACCTGTCGGTAATCAAGCTGAGAGCGACGATCAGGCCAAAGAACCCTATATAAATTCCGTAATTGGCTATCAGGCCGCGCCAGTCTCTATTCAGAACCATTATCGTAACGGCCTCCGATCATTAACTTGACCACCTCGTCCATATCAGTTTCTTCCGGCTTTAGGTCCCCTACTTTGTTTCCCTGGTTGAGAACAACTATTCTATCAGCGGTCGAAAACACTTCCTGCAGGGTATGGCTGATAAAGATAACCGATATTCCCTGTTCCTGTAAATCATTGATCAAATCAAGCACACGCTCCGATTCCTCCACTGCAAGAGCTGCCGTGGGCTCATCCAGGATTACCAGATCGGGATCAGTATAAATCGACCTCGCGACCGCTATGGCCTGCCTCTGACCGCCGGAAAGATTTCTGACTTTGGTTCGCATGGAGTCAAAGCCAATATTCAGTACTTCCAGTACCTCCCTTGCCTTTTGCCTCATCTTCTTCCGGGCGAGAAATTTAAACGGCCCCAGAGTATACGCACCTATCTCTCTCCCCAGGAATAGGTTGCCGGCCACGTCGATATTGTCGGCGAGCGCCAGGTCCTGGTATACGGTTTCAATTCCGAGCTCCTTCGCGTCTTCCGGGGTCCGAATATCTACTTTTTCTCCTTTGTAAAGGAGCTCTCCTCTTGTCTGTCGCAGGGCTCCAGAGAGTATACTGATCAGGGTGGATTTACCCGCACCGTTATCACCGACCAGGCCGACTACCTCAGAGAACCCCACGCTTAAATCGACCTCGTTTAACGCGGTCAGGCCGCCGAACCTTTTCGTTATCCCCCTCATTTCCACCAGCGGCGTACCCGTATCCGGTTCTGCTTGACCCTTTTCTTCCTTAACCGGCGTTCCTGACTCCGACATTATTCTCACCCTCGTTCTATCAGCCTTTTCCGGAACTCCGCTTCAGCAGTTCTTCGACTTTCGCCCGCCCCGGTAAAGACGGCTGGGCTCCTTCCCCTTTCGTCGAAATCGCTCCGGCGGCACCGGCAAACCTGACCGCCGCTTCGAGACTCTTTCCCTCTTCCAGCGCCACTGCCAGGCCGCCGACAAAGGCATCGCCCGCAGCCGTGGTATCAACAGGATTGACTGAAAAAGCGGGAATCTCCCTCCTGCTTTCTCTTTTTACGATAGTTGACCCTACCTCTCCCCGGGTAACAACCAGGCTCCCCACACCGCGGTCAAACAATTTTGAAATGATTTTCTCTTCGTCACCGAGAGCAGAGATTCCCTTCAGTTCTATCTCATTCGGCGTCAGCAGGTCAACCGATGAGAGCTGAAGCCGATCGAGATCGACTGCAGGTGCCGGATCCAGGATTACTTTAGGCTTGTCACCTTTTGTCTCTCCGAGCTTCTGCAAAAGATAAGCTGTCGTCTCTAACGGTATCTCCAGCTGAAGCAGCAGAACCTCCGAACTTAACAGATCATCCAGGCAACGATCGACGTACGCTTCATCGACATCCCCGTTTGCCCCGGGGATAATAACTATTTGATTTTCGCCCCCTTTATCAACCTGGATCAACGCGACACCCGAAGATCCGGGCCTTTTGCCAATAAAAGAAGTGTCCACGTCATAATCCTTCAGGTTATCCAGCAGATCTTCCCCAAACCCGTCTTCGCCGAGTAGGCCAAACATCGAAACGTTTCCTCCCAGCCTGGAGGCGGCTACGGCCTGATTTGCACCTTTACCGCCCGGCACTTCCGCGAGGCTTTTGCCCTTGATGGTCTCCCCCGGACTCGGAAAACGCTCAACCTTCGCCACCAGGTCCATATTGAGGCTACCAAATACAGCTATGTCGCCAGTCATAATTTGACTCCGTACTGAGACGATTCTCTTTCGACCAGTTCCGTTTCAAATACCCTATCCTCCATTTCGACCTCGCCCGCTTCTTCTCCGCCTTCCGCTCTGTCCAGCGTCAGTTCAGCGGCTATCTTTCCCATCTCGTAGGTTGGAGCGGAGACAGTGGTCAGTGGGGGGTTAATCAACCGGGAGAGCAAAATATCGTCGAAACCGACAACCGCAAGGGAAGTCGGGACCTCTATTTCCAGTTCCTCGGCTCCTCTGATGACACCGACCGCCATCAAATCGTTCGCAACGACTATCCCGCCGGGAAGCGAGCCCCTGCCGTTTGTCTCAACCAGTCTTCTCATGGCTTCCCGACCGCTCTCAAAAGTAAAATCGCCGCGCGTCACGAAAGCTCTGTCCACGTTCAAGCCCCGGTTTCGTAAAGCCATCCTGTAACCTTTAAACCTTTCGCTCGCGGTGGAGACTCCGGCGGGCCCGCGTATGAATCCGATCTCGTCACAACCCCTATCAAGCAGGTGCTCCGTGGCACTGCGACCCGCCCCCTCGTTATCGGCCATTACTGTAGGAATACCATCAACTTTTGTTTTTCTATCGACGGCAATTACGGGGATACCTGAGTCCAGCAGGCGAGACAGACCTTTTATCTCTCTCTCCGCGCTGGTAACGATAACTCCGTCAACACGCTCCTTTATTAGCATCTCTACGTTTATTTGTTCCTTGTCGGTCTCTCCCTTTGTGTCACAGATAATTACGGAGCGGTTTTCCTCGTGGAATTTTCCTTCGGCTCCCCGGATCAGGGTAGAGAAAAACGGGTTTGAAATGTCGGGTACAATGATTCCAAAAACATTAGAAGTCTGTTTTCTCAACGCGTGCGCAAATTTATTCGGCGTATAACCAAGAGCCTCGGCGGCAGCGTTTACTTTTTCCCTGGTCTCGTTTGCGACCGGGGCACTTTCGTTTATCACCCGGGAAACCGTCGAAGGTGAGACTCCCGCCTTTTCCGCTACGTCGAGTATCGTGACTTCTTCCATGATTTTGCCCACCGGTTATGAAAACCTTTTCATTTTATGTTAATGCGTGGTTTTCGCTATGTCAAACTGGCTTGGAAAATAGTTTGCCCCGCCAGGAAGGCGGGGCTGAACTCAAAAACGGCTGATTGACGCCGGCGTAACTTAAACCCGAACAAATTAACAGGGAAGGGCGGCGCCGCTCCGGGTGACGCTTCTGCGGGCGGAAAATATTCGTACTAATCCTCCTCGAAAAGTTCCAGGTACTCCCCGTAGCCCGCTTCTTCCATTCTATCCAGCGGAATGAACTCAAGAGCGGCCGAGTTGATACAGTAACGGCGACCCGTCGGTTCCGGTCCATCGTTAAATACGTGTCCCAGATGCGAGTCAGCGTACTTGCTTCGGACTTCAGTTCTGACCATTCCGGCGCTGGTATCCTTCAATTCCCGGACGTACTCAGGGTCTATCGGCTGCGTAAAGCTGGGCCAGCCCGAACCGGACTGGAACTTGTCAGTAGAGCTAAATAGCGGCTCACCGGAAACCACGTCGACGTAAATTCCCTTATCCTTGTTATCCCAGTACTTGTTCTTGAACGGTCTTTCGGTTCCGTTCTTCTGCGTTACCCTGTACTGCAGTTCGGTAAGTTCACGCTTTAGCTCTTCGTCGCTCGGCTTCTCGAAGTTCTCGTACCTGTCTTCCTCGCCGGAGCCGGCTTTTCCTTCTCCCCAGTTTTCTTCGAGGAACTTGGCCCGGCCGGAGAGCTTTTTGTACGATTGATACCTCTCCGGGTTTTTTCGGTGGTAATCCTGATGGTACCGCTCCGCAAGATAGAACTCCTTCGCGGGGAGTATCTCCGTAACTATCTCTTCTTCAAATTTCCCCGAATTTTCCAGTTCCGACTTCGATTCCCGGGCTAATTGTTTTTGTTCCCCGCCGTGATAAAATATCGCGGTTCTGTACTGAGACCCCCTGTCGGCAAATTGACCGCCGGGATCGGTGGGGTCTATGTGCTCCCAGAAAACGTCCAGAAGCTCAGAAAAGCTTATCTCGTCCGGGTCGTAATAGATATCCACGGCCTCGTAATGTCCTGTCTCGCCTGATGACACTTCTTCGTAAGTCGGGTCCTCTTCTTCTCCTCCCGTATACCCGGCCACCACTTCTTCCACTCCGTCCAGCGTCACGAACGGAGGTTCCATACACCAGAAACAACCCCCTGCAAAAGTTGCTTTTTCGAGTTCGTCTTCGTCCGAGTTAAGTTCTATCATATCGCTCCTTTCTTTTTCCTGCTCAGCTTTTATTCTACCGGATTTGCTTCCAAAGAAATTTGTACCAAAAAAAGCAGCAACGGACAAAACTATTACCAGAGCTATCGCTACGATATATTGATAGGAGGACATTCTCCCACCCCCATAATCCTTTCTAATTAGTTAGAATTACTCATTAGTATTCTATACCATTTATACGGTTTACGGGGCCCGTTTTCCAGATAATTGATAAACCCGGGGGGGTCGCCGGCGCGCCTTTTGAAATTCCACCTGAATCTTGAAACAGAAAGCCGTCACGCTATCATTACACTGGTTAACTGAGGAGGTTTCTATGCACGATATCAATTTACAGGATGGAGATATACTGGCCAAACAAAAGGAACTGGCTAAGAAGAACGAGGATAAACTCGCTCTGCATGACGTCAGGGCTATAAACGTAATGGGAGCCATCGGTAGCGGCAAGACGGCACTGATCGAAGCAATCTACGAGAAGATCAAAGAGGAAAAGAAGGTCGGGGCCGTTGCGGGAGACGTCGCGGGGACCGACGACTACGAAAGATTTGAAGCGGCGGGGATTACCGCATTCAATCTCAATACACACTCTGATTGTCACCTCGACGCTCACCTCGTCGACCATTCCCTGGAGAGCATGCCGCTGGATTCGCTGGATCTGCTATTTGTGGAAAACGTCGGTAACCTGGTCTGCCCCGCTGATTTTCCCCTGGGAACGGAATCGGACGTCGTAGTGATTTCCGTCACCGAAGGGGAAGATATGGTGAGAAAACACCCTAAAATTTTCTCGCAATCGGATCTGGTCGTTATCAACAAAGTCGATCTTGCCAATGCGATAGATGTAGATCCGGAGATACCGAAGGAAGACTACGAAGAAATAAACCCCGGGGGCAAGGTTATCTTTACGGCGGCCACCAAAGACAGAGGGGTGGACGAGCTAGTAGAAGCACTGGAACTGCTTGATTAAGGGGTTCTCCAGAGAATGCACGAGTACTCTATCGCCGAGGAGCTAATCGACACGCTGCTGGACCAGGTGGAGGAGGAAGACCTTCGCGCTACCACCAGAGTTCAGCTGCAGGTCGGTGAACTAAGGATAATTTCCCGGGAAGCCCTGGCCCAGGCCTTCAAAATAGTTACGGAGGATACCCTGCTGGAAGGAGCCGAACTGGAATTTGAGGACGTTCAACTTTACGCCAGCTGCAGGGAATGTTCATTCGAGGGGAGCGTTGACTACGACGAGGACCTCTCCACTCATTTTTCGGTGCCGATCCTTTCCTGCCCGGAATGCGGGGGTTCGCTAGATATAATTCGCGGAAATGAGCTCGCGGTCGAGAGCCTGACGGTATCGGACGAGACAGCCGATGAATGACGCTAAGACCTACCGGATCAATATTAACGGAATCGTCCAGGCGGTCGGCTTCCGACCGTTTGTCTACCGGATAGCCGTAAGGCACGGCCTGACCGGCTGGGTTAAAAACCTCGGCGACGCCGGAGTGGAAATACTTGTCCAGGGAGAAGGGCCGGATATCGACAAATTCGTAGCGGATCTAAAAAACGACAACCCGCCTCTGGCCAGAGTTGATGAAATCGAAACCGAGGAACTGCCGGGAGAAGAAGAATTCTCCGAGTTCGAGATCAAAAAGTCCTCTTCCGGCTCTTCCGGCTCCGGCACGATACCCCCCGACATAGCCACCTGTGAAGATTGCCTTGATGACGTACTCGGGGATTCGAGATATCACGGTTACTGGGCCACTTCCTGCGTAAACTGTGGGCCGCGTTTCTCAGTAATCAGGGAGTTACCTTACGACAGGGAAAAAACCTCGATGGACGAATTTCCCATGTGTGAGGAATGCCGCTCCGAATACACCGACCCTCTCGATCGCCGACACCACGCCCAGACTATCGCCTGCGCCGAGTGCGGCCCGGAACTCTGGTTCGAAACGCCCGACGGTACCGTAAAAACAAGTGATGACCCAATAGGCAGTACCGTCGATAAGCTGGAACAGGGCAGTGTCGTGGCTATCAAGGGTCTGGGGGGCAGTCACGTCGCCTGCAACGCGACGGAAGACAAAATAATTGAAAGCTTGAGGGGAAAGCTCGGCCGGCCGAATCAGCCCTTCGCCCTGATGGCGACGAAATCGATGGTCAGGAACCATTTCAGTTTTACTTCGGATGAGTGGGAGTCGCTCACGGGACCGAGACGCCCTATCGTACTGCTAAAGCCCAAAAACGATTCCTGGCTCTCGGAAGGAATAGCTCCGGGGCTGCATACAGCCGGAGTTATGTTGCCCTATACGGCCCTCCACCACCTGCTTTTCTCCCGTCTCGACTTTCCCCTGGTTATGACCAGCGCAAATAGACCCGGTCAGCCAATGGCCATAAGAAACGACGTGATCCGAGAGAAATTAAGCGGGATAGTTGACGGCTACCTGCTTCACGACAGGAAGATCGTCTCTCGGGTGGACGACTCGGTCGTCCGCTACTCCGGCGGAAAGCGCAAATTTATCCGCAGGTCCCGGGGCTGGGTCCCGGAACCGCTGGAGGTGGACCTGGGGGACCGCCCGCTGCTCGCCCTGGGAGCCGAGCAGGACAACGTCATTGGCCTCTACAAAGAGGAAAAAGTATATCTTTCGCAACATTTAGGGGATATAGAAAGCCCTGAAGACGAATCCTTCCTGGATGATGCTCTGGATAGGCTACTTAAGCTTACCGGTTCCGACCTGCCCGAAATCGTCGCCCACGATCTTCACCCGAGGTTCATCACTACTGCCAGGGCAAAAGACCTCTCGGACAGGAGGGTACCGGTGCAGCACCATAAAGCTCATGTCGGTTCGCTACTCGCCGAACACGGAGTTTCTGAAATCGTCGGAATAGTAATGGATGGGCTCGGCCTGGGTGACAACGATATCATCTGGGGAGGCGAGATAATTACTGGCACGGAAAACGATATGGAACGGGTCGGTGCGCTTTCGCGGGCCTATATGCCGGGAGGCGATCTCGCAACCCGACATCCGGCGCGCCTGGTAGCGGGGATTCTTTATCCGCTGGTGGAAAATAATCCCGACGAAGATTTTCCTCGCACGGTGGAAGAGCTGGATTTGAACTTTCCCGAGGGCAAGGAAGAAGAAGCAATGACCGTAAAACAACTGGAAAAGGGAATTAACTCTCCGATTACAACGAGTTCGGGACGATTTCTCGACGCCGTTAGTGCCCTGCTGGGCGCGTGCTCGGAGAGGACGTACGAAGGGGAACCCGCCATGAAACTGGAAGCTCTGGCTGCTGAAGGTAACGCAATCGAAGTCGATCTCCCCATTCTGGATTCGGGAGGGATAACCCGACTGGATCAGTCGAGACTTCTCCGTCTGCTGGTGGATACCCTCAAGAGTTACCCGCCTGGGGACGTGGCGGCAACGGCACAGTGGGGGCTGGCAAAAGGACTTAGCCGGATAGCGCTGGAGGTAGCGCGGGAAAGAAATATAGACACTATCGGTTTCTCGGGCGGGGTGGCCTATAACGACGCTATTTCAAGGATTATCCGGGAGACCGTTTCCGAAAGCGGATTTGATTTCGTGACCAACGAATCGGTACCTGTCGGTGACGGCGGCGTCGCTCTCGGACAGCTCTGGGTTGCGGGAAAAACGAGGCAGGGAAAATAAAATGGGCTTTTACTCCGAAGAAGCGACTTCCGCAATTATTCTGCTTATCGGCGTCGGAGCCCTTGCCATTTCCGGATTTGCCCCTTTTCCGACGACATTTATTCTGGTTACTTCTTTGCTCGCGTTCTTTTACCTAATTCAGTACAGAAAAGCACACATGGAGGAACCGGCGGACACCATGATAGGGTTTATCCCCGGGCATTACCTTCTGCTGCTTGCCTTCGTACTGAGAAACGGGGCCCGCTTTTTTATCTTTCCGATCTGGTCTCTACTCATAATAGCAACCCTCGGCTACGACTTTACCAGCAATTACGATTCCCGGTCCAGCCCTATCAAGTTGACAACGATGGTTCTATATTGCATTATTTGGTGTATAATTATATTCCTATTCCAGAGGCTAATAATCACCGGTTTGGAGTTAGAAAATGTTGCTGCACTTGGAACGAGAACGGGGCTGGCAATTGCAGGTTTGATCTGGATAGGAATCGGTATTTTTAGAATCAACAGTAGCTACATTGAAAGGAGGTCTTAAATCGCGATGGAAGGTGGCGCTCTCTCATTAATAATACTTTTAGCAGTTTTCGGAGGGATTTTTTACTTTCTTCTCATCCGGCCGCAGAGGAAAAAACAAAAACAACACGAGGACCTGGTGAACAATTTAAAGCGTGGTGATGAAATAATCACTGCGGGGGGGATCCACGGTTCCGTAACCGAGGTTTTGGAAGAGGATCTCTTGATTGAGATAGAGGATGGGACGGTTATGAAGGTTCAACAGGACAGTATAGTTGAGACAAAATCGGAAGAAGAAAATAACGAGGTTGAAGAAGTAGAAAAAGAAGAGGCAGATAACTCATGAATTTAGGCGATCTCGGCGAGAATACGTTATTAAAAGCTGGTATCATAATTCTGGTATTCGGCCTGGTTATTTACTTTCTTTACCCCTTCTACCCTGTCGATAATGTTATCAACCTTGGACTGGACCTGAAGGGTGGGACTAGAATTGTCCTCGAGGCCGAAGGTGTAGAGGACATGAGTACCGAGGAGAAAAACAGGACGATAGAGAGAATCGTCACTATATTGAACAACAGGGTGAATCAGTACGGCCTGACTGAACCGACGATCAGGCCACTGGGCGAGAAAAGGGTAGAGGTCGAACTCCCGGGAACGACGGACCCCGAAGTCGCGAGAAGGCTGATAGGAAGAACCGCGCTTCTCGAATTTCAAAAGGTTGTAAATTCCGGTTCACCGGGATCCAGCTTATCTCCCCAGAATCTCTCTCAGGAAGTTATCTACGGCAGGAAACAGGAAGACGGGGAAAGAGTCCCCTATCTGGTCCAGAAGACCCCCCTGATGACCGGCAAGGTGCTGAAGGATGCGGAAGTCAAGACATCTCAAAGGTCGGAAAACCCCATCTTTGTTTCGCTTCAGTTCAACGACCAGGGAGCGCAGAAGTTTGCGGACGTCATTACTAACCTGGAGCCGAACAAGGATAGAATTGCTATCGTACTGGACAACGTCGTCCAGTCCGCACCGGTTATCAGCCAGGGAATCTGGGATAACGCACAGAACAGCAACTCGATAAACAGGGCCACCATCGAGGGTAACTTTACGGCCGACGAAGCCAAGCGGCTGGCAGTAGTTCTGAGAGCAGGTGCTTTGCCCGTGGAAGTCAACGAAATCCAGAAAAAGACCGTCGGACCGACTCTCGGAGACGACGCAATTAGAGCGGGCGTGACGACGATCGTTGTCGGCTTCCTGCTTGTTCTACTGTTTATGCCCCTGCGCTACCGCTGGCTGGGCGTTATCGCGGATATCGTTCTGATATACAACATGCTGATAATGTTCGGCGCCCTCGCGATCTTCGATGCGACGCTAACTCTGCCCGGAATCGCCGGTGTAATTCTGACGATCGGTATTTCGGTAGACGCAAATATAATTATCTTCGAAAGGATTAAAGAGGAAATAGCCAACGGCAAATCCGGAGTGGCTTCCGTAAGAGACGGCTTCAAAAAATCCCTTTCCACCGTTATTGACGCGAACCTGACCACTCTTGCAACGGCGCTGATTTTAATGTACTTCGGTACGGGTCCGGTGAGGGGTTTCGCAATAACCCTGACAATAGGAATAATCGGGAGCCTGTTCTGTGCCCTGTTCGTCTCCCGTTTCTTCCTCGAAGAGACCTGGTTCAAAAACAAGCTGCCGAGCGTCAGTTCTTAAAAACTTACGGGTAAGCGACAGAATGTCATCTTTAAAGCCCCGCTTTCCGGCGGGGCTTTTTGCTTAATAATAAAGAGTTTAGAACCCCCACGTCTTTACCTGGTCCCGTTGACGGGATAGAATTTTTACGGCCCAGGGTGATCCCGGTGTTAGAAATACACGTAAATATATTTTTCTCTTTTCGGGAAGAGCTGGATGGGGATGAAACTCTGGTATTCGACGCAGGGAAAGGAGTGACTCTATTACAGGCACTGAGACAGCTCATAAGCAAGTATCCGGGGCTTGAGGGCAAAATACTGAGGGAATCGGGGCGGCTTCGGCGGTTTATTCAGGTAAAGATAAACAAGAAAAATATCGAGCAATTACGGGGGCTGAAGACGGAGTTAAAGAACGGAGA
>Ga0207797_1002096_pt1 | contig 14022 bp, 11 predicted proteins | sample PRCRCaboRojoPR_6_FD_187275 | JGI IMG/M metagenome (GOLD analysis project Ga0207797, IMG submission 187275) | Marine sediment microbial community from Cabo Rojo, Puerto Rico - PR CR 10% Liquid 1 (SPAdes) | ecosystem: Environmental > Aquatic > Marine > Coastal > Sediment | place: Cabo Rojo, Puerto... | reverse complement strand
GATTCGTCCCGGGTCCAGGCGTTCTTCGTCGATCACCTGCTCGACGGTCGCGTCGAGCCGGAGGTGCGCGAGCGGGCGGCCAGTCCCCTTCGGACAGAGGCGAAGGTGATATCGAACGGCAAGACCCGTGGCGAGGGGCCTTTGAGCTTCGTATTCACCTTCGTCGTTCCCTATGCCCTCTCCTTCTTCCTCATCATGACCATCTTCGTCTCGTCGGGTTATCTCTTGCGCAGCGTCGCGGAAGAGAAGGAGACGCGGGTGGTCGAGCTGATCATCTCCTCGGTTCGTCCTATGGAGCTTATGGCGGGTAAGGTTGCTGGGCTGGGGGCTTTGGGGCTCACCCAGGTGCTGATCTGGTTGATCAGCACCGTGGCGTTCAGTGGGGGATTGGTGGCCCTGCTGGCGGCTGCCGGGGCGGTCCTGATACCGGCCCGGGTGATGATCCTTGGCGTCGTCTACTATCTGCTCGGCTATACGCTCTACGCCATCCTGATGGCCGGCATCGGCGCCCTGGGTACCACGATGCAGGAGAGCCAGCAGCTGGCCGGGGTCTTCTCCTTCTTTGCTGCGATCCCGTATATGTTGAGCGGGTTCCTGTTTGTCAATCCCAACGCTCTCGTGGCGCGGGTGTTGAGTTTCTTCCCCTTGACCGCTCCTACGATGATGATGCTCAGGCTGCCGTTGGCGGAGGTACCGTGGGTCGACGTGGTCGGCAGCGTGGCGGTGCTGCTGGTCTCCCTTCCGGCAGCTCTATGGGTCGGCGCGAAGTTGTTCCGGGTTGGACTGCTGATCTACGGGAAGCGGCCCACGCTAAGGGAGATCTGGAGGATCGTGACGAGCAGGGGGTAGGCTGAGGGCAGGCTGCTGAGGCAGGGGCGGGCGCTTGCCGCTCTTCCACCCGGATGTTGAGAAGGTGGAAGAGCGGCGGATGCGTTCTAGATCCGTTCGCTCAACCAGGTGACCAGCAGATTGAGATCGACGTCCGTCTGGTCGCCCGTCTTCATGTTGCGTACGGTGGCCTTCCCGCTCTCCAGCTCGTTCCCGCCCAGGATCACCGTGTACCGCACACCTCGTTTGTCCGCCTCGCGGAGCTGGCTGCGCAGGCCGCGGTCTCTCCCCAGGGCGAAATAGACCCCCACGTCCGTCCGCCGGAGCTCGTCCATCAGCTTGAGGGACGCCCTGCGGGGCTCCTCGCCCAGATAGGCGAGGAACAGGTCGGGCGTCGCCGGGGCGGGCGGTTGCACGCCCAACTCCTTCATCAGAATCACGATCCGCTCCAGCCCGATGGCCACGCCAACGCCCGGCGTCTCTGGCCCCCCGAGAAGCTCGGCGAGACCGTCGTACCGTCCCCCACCACATAGGGCGCTCTGCGCGCCGATCCCCGAGGCCCAGACCTCGAAGACGGTTTTCGTATAGTAGTCGAGTCCCCGCACCAGCCGGTGGTTGACCACGTACCGCCGGTCGAGCAGATCGAGGTACTCCCGCAGGCTGGCGAAGTGCTCCCTGCACTCATCGCACAGGTAGTCCGCGATGCGCGGCGCTTCCTCGATGATCGGTTGACACTCTTCTTCCTTGCAGTCGAGGACGCGCAGGGGGCTGCGCTCCAGTCGGCGTTGGCAGTCCTCGCAGATCGCGTCAGCGTGCTCCTGATAGTAGCTTCTCAATGCCTCCACGTACTCCGGGCGGCAGCGAGGGCAGCCGGTGGAGTTCAGCTGGAACTCCAGATCTGGAATCCCCAGGCCTGCATAGAGGTCCCAAACCAGCGTCATGATCTCCAGGTCGGCGGCGGGGTCCTGTTCGCCGAGGATCTCCGCGTTGAACTGGGTGAACTGCCGATAGCGGCCAGCCTGTGGGCGATCGTACCGGAAGGTCGGCCCAATCGAGTAGAGCTTCTGAGGCTGGACTTCCACGTGAAGCCCATTCTCGATGTAAGCCCGCACGACGCCGGCGGTGAACTCCGGACGGAGCGTGAGATCGCGCCCACCTTTGTCGGTGAAGGTATACATCTCCTTGTCCACCACGTCGGTGCCCTCGCCAATCCCGCGGGCGAATACCTCGGTGGCTTCGAAGATCGGTACGTCGAGGCGCTCGAAGCCGGCCAACTCTGCCAGGTGTTGTGTATGGCTGCGCACCCGAGACCAGTAGGGTTGATCCGATGGCAGGGTGTCGAGGGTTCCGGGCGGTCGCTGATAGCTGGGCATGGCGTCTCCTTCCAGATCTATGACAAAATCAAGCGCTGTTCTATCGCGCTATGAAGGCATATGTCGCTCAGGTCGTACGTCGCTCAAGACGTACCTTCTCTTGAGATACGCTGACCTCTATTATAGTCGGACTCAGGGCTTTTGCCAGCCAGACGGGTGCCCGGGGTGCGCCAACGAATTGTCGCCTACGTGCCGGTGCGATGCACCTTCCCGGTGCGTTCCACCTGATCAGCGTTTGCCTATGACAACTCGTTAGCCCACCCGGGTGTCCGACAACGTCAGGGGAGACGCGAGGCCATCACGCACGCGTCCAGTCGCTGGCCCAGCGAGGGCGATCTGGAATATAGACCGTGATGGCGACGATCTCATCCCGATCCGCGTACTCGCAGACGACGTGGATGTGGATGTCGAAGCCTATGCTGGGTCCGGCGATGAGCACACGGTGACGTCTTGGATAGTGCTCAAGGACTCTGCCATTGAAGATGGCGTGGAAGATGTCCTTGGCGCGTAGGCTCTCCTTGTAGGCCTCGTAGAGAGCGTGTTCCGTGAGGCGCATGGCGTCGTGAGAGACTAGCAGGTCCTCCACCTCTGTGATAACCATCGAAGCGTTCCTTTCGACTGCCACGGCGGTGAGGGATGGACCCTTCAGTTGGCACGGCAGAAGCTCCACCCCCGTCCACGCTGGATCACGACGGTAGTATAGGACGTTTCCCTGACAGAGGCAAATCGTCTCGTCGCGTGTGATTGACGATAGGGGCAGGAAGGGTATAATCATGCAGTCGCTGCCCGCGGTACGTGTTACTCGTTTACTAGGCTGACAGACCGTGAGGGCCACAACGCCCAAACGGGCTCCACGTCACTATACTGCTTCGGCAACAATCGGGGCTGCTTCTAGGGGAGGGAACGATGATCGACGTCAATGAGTTGCGCAGGGGTGTCACTTTTACCATGGACGGTGAGCTCTACCGCGTTCTGGAGTACGAGCACCACAAACCAGGACGAGGAAAGGCCTACATCCGTACCAAGCTGCGTAACATCAACACCGGTTCCACCATCAAGCATACGTTCATCTCCGGTGACAAGGTGGAGGATGTCTACGTTGAGCGAAGAGGGGTTCAGTACCTCTACACTGACGGCGATCTGTACCACTTCATGGACACCGAGACCTACGAGCAGCTGGCGGCCCCCAAGTCTGTGCTGGGAGAGGATGCCAAGTACCTCTTGGAGAACATGGAGATCGTCGTGGCAGTCTACAGAGGTCGAATCATCGACGTCGATCTACCGACGAAGGTCGACCAGGAGGTGGTCCATTCCGAGGTGGCTATTGCGGGTGACCGTGCCACTGGGACGCTGAAGACGGTGACGACGGAGACCGGTTTGGAGGTCGAGGTTCCTCTCTTCGTCGAGGTGGGCGACGTGATCCGCGTCGACACTCGGACGGGTGACTACGTCACCCGTGTGTAGGCCTCCCTCAGCTGGAGCGATAGGTACTCAATGAGCCAAAGAGCCAAACGCCTCTCCATCGGTATGGCCGTCGCTTTCGCGGCCCTCGTCCTTCTCCCCCTCCTGTCCGGCAACGCCGTCACGTTCTACACGGACTGGCTGTGGTTCGATAGCGTCGGACAGTTGGACGTGCTGAGGACGCGCATCCTCACCCGAGTTGTGCTGTGGATGGCCGGTGCCCTCGTCGTCGTTGGCTTCCTTGCCCTCAACTGGTTCCTCCTACCCCGGCGATTGCTTGGGAAGTTCCAATTGAGGATCCAGGGACGAGGGAGCGCATCCCTCACCATCGGTGCCCGACTCCTCACCATCCTTCTCAGCGTGGTTGGGGCCCTGGTCGCCCTGACGATGGCCTCAACGGCGGCTGGACGATGGATGACGGCCCTCCGGTTCAGGCACGGTGCTCCTTTCGGGTTGAGCGATCCCATCTTTGGCTTCGACGTCGGGTTCTACGTCTTCCGGCTGCCGTTCTACCGCTTCCTGGTGAGCTGGACGATGGGGTTGACCGTAGTGACGCTGATCGGTAACGCGTTGATCTACCTGTTCGCCGGACGTATTCGGGAGGCCGAGGCGACCGGTCATCTCTCTGTGCTCAGCGCCCTCTTTCTGGCGGGTCAGGCGGTCAGCTACCAGCTGCAGCGTTGGGCCCTCCTCGAGTCCTCGACAGGCGTCGTCCATGGGGCCGGCTACACAGACCTGAACGCTCGTGTGCCGCTCCTCTATCTGCTGACTGGCGTCGTCGCGGTGGGGGCCTTGCTCCTTCTGATCAACATTCGCTTTCGCCGCTGGAAGCTGCTCCTCCTCGTGGGTGGGGCCTGGTTGGCCTTGAGCCTCATCGGTCAGTTCTATCCCGCAGCGGTGCAGCGGTTCACCGTTGAGCCGAACGAGCTGAGATTGGAGCGGGAGTTCATCGAGCACAACATCCGCTTCACCCGCTACGCCTACGGCCTCGACCGTGTCGAGGAGTTCGATTATCAGCTCAGTGGGGATCTGACGTTCGAGGAGCTGGAGGAGAACGACGATACGCTGGACAACGTCCGATTGTGGGATTGGAAGCCGCTGCGGGCGACGTATGAGCAGATTCAGGAGATTCGCACCTACTACACGTTCGCTGACGTCGATATCGATCGCTATATGCTGGACGGTCAGCTGCGCCAGGTCAACTTGGCCGTCCGCGAGCTCGATATCGAACAGATGCGCGAGGATGCGCGTACCTGGATCAACCAGCATCTGATCTACACCCATGGGTACGGCCTCTGCCTGAGCCCGGTGGGCGCGGTGAGCGAGGAAGGGTTGCCTCAGCTCTTGGTGCGGAATATCCCACCCGAGAGTGACAGCCCCAGGTTGGAGCTCACGCGGCCGGAGATCTACTTCGGCGAGAGGACGTCCAACTACGTCATCGTCAACGCGACCACGGAGGACGAGTTCGACTATCCCAGCGGCGACCAGAACGTCTATGCCCGCTACGAAGGGGACGCCGGCGTGCCGATGGGAGGCCTGTTCCGTCGTATTGCGTTTGCCTTGCGTTTCAACAGCACGCCGATTCTGCTCTCCAGCGAGGTCAACCCGGAGAGCCAGATTCTCTTCCATCGTCTCCTTTCGGACCGCGTGGAGATGGTGGCGCCGATGTTGTGGTTTGATGCCGATCCCTATCCCGTCATCGTCGACGGGCGGGTGGTGTGGCTCTACGATGCCTATACCTGGAGCAGTCGCTTCCCCTATTCCAGGCCCACCCGCGGGCTCAACTACATCCGCAATAGTGTCAAGGTGGCCATTGACGCCTACACCGGCGAGATGACCTTCTACGTCGTCGATCCTGACGACCCGGTGATTCAGACGTATCAGTCCATCTTCCCGCAGCTGTTCACCTCCGTGGAGGAGATGGACCCGCAGCTGCGCGAGCACTGGCGCTACCCAGAGCAGCTCTTCCGCATCCAGGCCGATCTCTACGGCGCCTACCATATGCGCGACCCGAGGGTCTTCTACAATCAGGAGGACCTGTGGCAGACCCCGACGGAGGTGCGCGAGTCAGAGAAGACGGAGATGTCACCCTACTACGTCACGGTTCGTCTCCCTGACTCCGAGCAGGTTGAGTTCATGATGATCCGTCCCTACGTGCCGGCCGGCAAGCAGAACATGATCGCCTGGCTGTATGCTGATTCTGACGGCGCCGATTACGGCCAGCTGGGGGTCTACAAGTTCTCCAAGGAGGCCTTGGTCTATGGCCCGATGCAGGTGGAGTCGCGCATCGATCAGGACCCGACCATCTCGCAGCAGCTGACGCTCTGGAATCAGCGTGGGTCATCGGTCAACCGTGGCAACTTGATCGTGATCCCCATCGACGGCGCCCTGCTCTACATCGAGCCGATCTACCTGCAGGCGGAGGCCAGTCGTCTTCCCGAGTTGAAGCGCGTCGTCGTCTCCTATCGGAATCGCGTGGCGATGGCGAACAGCCTTTCAGCAGGTTTGGCGCAGGTTCTGGGGGAGGGGGCCGTCACGGAGGAGCCCGGACAGTTGCCCGAGCCCGGCCAGGAGCCGGGCCAGCCGTTGTCGAGCGACGCAGCGGAGCTGGCTCGTGCGGCGCAGTCCCACTACGAGGCTGCCCAGACGTGTCTGGAGGAAGGCGATTGGGCGTGCTACGGAGAGGAGCTGGAGGCCCTGGAGAGGGCCCTGCAGGCGTTGGTCGAGGCGACCGAGGAGTAGCATAGTGTGGGACAGTCGATGGTGCGGCTTTAGGAGGTGATGGCAGTGGATACCAGACCATTTGGTGGGACGGGGGAGTCTTTTCCCATTCTGAGCTTTGGGGGACAACGGATCGTGGACGACCACGATTGCACGGAGGATGAGGCGATCGAGATCGTCAATACCGCCCTCGATCGCGGCATCCGCTACTTCGACACGGCCTGGATCTACTCACAGGGGCAGGCGGAGACCCGGTTGGGTAAGGTCGCCAAGCACCGTCGTTCCGAGATGTGGATCGCTACCAAGACCTGGGACACCACGCGAGAGGGAGCGCTTCGCCAGCTCGAGGATAGCCTGGCGCGCCTGCAGACCGACCACGTCGACGAGTGGCGGCTGCACAACGTCCGGGATTACGCGCGACTCGATGCCTTCACGGGCCAGGGTGGCGCCTTAGAGGCGGCCCTGGAGGCCCGCGAGGAAGGCGTTGTGGGGCACATCAGCATCAGCTGTCACACGGATCCGCAGATCCTCGTGGAGGCCCTTAATCGGTTTCCCTTCGACAGCGCCCTCATCGCTGTCTCGGTGCTAGATCACTTCATGCTCAGCTTTGCGGAGGAGTTCCTGCCGCTGGCTAACGAGAGGGGCATTGCCACGATAGGGATGAAGGTGCTCGGGTTGGGCAGTCTGACCCACGAGGTGGAGCGTTCTTTGCGCTATGCTTTTGGCTTACCCGTCAGTACGGTGGTTGTCGGAATGGAGACGATGGCGCAGTTGGAACAGAACCTGGCCATCGCTGAGTCCTTCGAACCTTTGAGCGATGAGGAGCGTCTCGCCTTCTTCCGGGACATCATCCCCTTGGTTCGGCCTGAGAAGATGCCCTGGAAGGCGAAAGATTGGAGCAATCCCACGGAGTGGGTTCCCCGAGGGTGGGGTCTGTCATGATCACACCGGCTGGCAAGGAATGTCCCTACTACTATGAGGATTTCTATCGCGGGCGCTCCAAGCAGGAATGCCGATTGATCAAGCGCAATCGACGGTCCGAGCCCTGGGAGCCGAAGCTCTGTGAGCGCTGCCCCGTCCCGGATATCCTGCGGGCCAACGCCTGTCCCCATATGGTCCTGGAGGCGAAGGTGGTGCGGCGTTGGTTTGGCCTGGTGCATCGCGTCGAGGTCTACGCCGTCTGCACGGAGTACGAGGTCGAGGTGGAGGATCCCTACGTGGGCTGCGGCCACTGTCATCCCGAGGCGACGAAGCTGTTCGAGGGGATGGAGGTGAAGGAGAGCGACGCCTAGGCTCGCGCACGCTTGGACGTCAGTCGCGGCTCAAGGCTCTACGTCGGGATGACCGATCGACGACTGGTATGATATGAAAGGCTGGACGATTGGATGAGGAGATGTCTATGGTAACGGTGCCCTCTGGAGGCCAGACGACGGTGGAACGACTGCGGCGCGAGCTCCGCTCTCACATGGAGATCGAGGAGTACGAGATTGTCAAGCCGCCCAACGGTATGATCGCCTTTCGGGGGCGCCTACAGCGGGACACCGGAGCCGCATTCGACCGCATCTCGGAGCGTTTCGAGGGGCTGGGGTACACGGCGATGCTGCGCGATTCGGAGGACAGCCGGCACGAGGTTCTCGCCGTTCAGGGCGTACATCAAAACGAGTCCTCCAATCCTCTGGTCAACGTGGCCCTTTTCCTGGCGACGCTCGTTATGGTGCTCTTCATCGGAGCCAGCAATGCCCTCCTATACGCTCGAGACATTCGCGGGTTGGACGTCTCCCTCGAATTCTCGAGCATTCTCACCCATCTACATTGGGGGATCCCCTTCGCAGCTGCGTTGATGGGCATTCTCCTGGCGCACGAGCTGAGCCACTACTTCGTCGCGCAGCGGTACGGATCGCCGGTCAGTCTGCCCTATTTCATCCCCATGCCTAACTTGTTGGGGACGATGGGCGCCGTCATCACTCAGAAGGCACCCATGCGAGATCGCAAGGCTCTCTTCGACATCGGTATCGCCGGTCCGCTGGGGGGGCTGGCGGTTGCCCTCCCCCTGCTGATCCTGGGCTTGTCCCTCTCGTCGGTCCAGGCGCCGCCCGCTGGTCTTGATCAGGCCCTCCAGGAGGGGAACTCGCTGCTCTATCTTGGGGCCAAGTACCTCGTCTTCGGCAGGGTGCTTCCCAGCAATGGGCAGGACGTGTGGATTCACCCGGTGGCCTTCGCGGCCTGGGCCGGGCTGTTGGTGACGATGATCAACCTCATCCCGGTGGGCCAGCTGGATGGGGGGCATATCACCTATGCCCTGCTGGGGCGCAAGGCGTGGACGCTGGGCTACGTGCTCATCGCGGCTATGCTCGGTTGGGGGGGATTCCTCCTGTTGAGGGGCAATCAGGCTGGTGGATTCTGGGTGCTGTGGGCATTCCTCAACCTGATTCTGAACCGCAAGCATCCGCCCCCGCTCGACGACGTGACGCCCGTAACCGGTTGGCGCGTCGGGGTTGGCGTGCTCATGCTCGTGATCTTCATCCTCACGTTTATGCCGTCGCCCCTCCGTTCGGTCAGCTTCTAACGAGGGCGTTCGATGACCGGAGATCACCGAGCTACCTGAGAGGTACGTCCAGCGGCGATGCGCTGAGCTCTCTGGTTGGCAAGGCTCGATAGGTGTGACAGAGGTGAGTATGGATGGAGAGCGCTCGGTGACGCTCTTGTCTGAGGAGCAGGTGCGCGATCTGGTTGCTCTGGCCGAGCAGGCTAGAGTGGATCTCAGCCGCTTTGCAGGACAGGAGATCGCTTTCGATGTCGAAGCGGTACAGCTCCTCGACGAGTGGGTCGAGCATCATCTCCAGGAGATGCCTGACCCACCCGTGCGCACACGCCTGTTGTGGACCAGCCTGCTGGGGGAGATGTTCCGGCACCGACACGAGGGCTGGTGGGCCCTGCGAGATGGAAAGTTGATCATGGTCTGCCCCGTCGAGGGAGGAAATTGGCGACTGGTGGCGGTGCGGGAGCAGATCGACCGGCGCATTGCCGCTGGCATGTCTGAGTCGCTGACCTATTTCTACAACGTGTCGCGCATTGAGCTGAAGCTCGGATGAGCGTCGCGACCGCGACTGGGAAAGGCAAAGGGCCGGCTCGGGATAGAGCCGGCCCTCCACGATTCTAGCTTGCGACGATTGGGCCCCTGTTTCAGTCAGCGAGCTCCGCGTCTGTGGCTGTCTCGCCCTTGATCTCGAAGTCCTCTGGATCGCGATGGAACAGAGGGGCGTCAATGTAGCTCTCGATCAGCCCTTGGGTCTCGGTGGCGTTCAGCTGTTCGAAGAGGAAAGCGAACTTCTCCTGTAACGCGGCGCGGATCTCCTCGCGGTTCTCCGATGGGATGTCCCAGACTTGCTGCTTGAAGGTGCCGAAGGCCCGCTTCCGATTGTCGTAGATGAACTGCTCCTCGGTCTGGTCCTCCTTCCAGCGGTGGGCGTGCTCCTCTCGGAGGTACTCGTAGATCTCCTCCCGCAGATCGTCCGGGAACTGAGGGTGCTCGTAGATGATGTTCTGGAAACCGGTAGCCAGGTGGATCTCCAGACAGCCCTCTTCGGGGAACTTATGGAACGCCTCCTCCGGCAGAGTGCTGGCTCCGTGCTGCACCGCGCCACCCATGCCGTATTCATCCCGGGCGATGTTCGAGAGGCGTCGCATGACGTCGAAGTCGATCTTGACCTGGGCCAGTGACCCGTCGGGCAGCACCACGCCGCCGTGGGACGTGCCGGTCTGGATGCTTATCTTGCTCAGTCCCACCATACCGTCTGGCAGCTCGTCGTAGTACCCGTCCATGTATCCGCGCAGTTCCTCCGGGGTGCTGTTCTTCCCGCCCACCTCGCCGATCTCACCTCCCACCGAGACAGTGACGTCCTCAGGCTCTAGGTCGCGGATTACTTTGGTGAACCGTGAGCACAGCTCGAAGTTCGTTCGCTGCTGCTCCGTGATCGTCGGCTTACTCAGATCGACCAGGGTTGAGGTGTCGATGTCGATGTTATAGAAGCCGGCCTGGATGCTCTCCTCGATGAGGTCCTCCAGCGCCTCTAGCTCGGTGTCGATACTCTCTGTATACTTGCCGGGATTGACCTGGAAGTGGTCACCCTGGATGAAGAGCGGGCCGCGATAGCGCTCACGGATTGCCGCGGCGAGGACGACACTGGCGTACTCGGCCGGCGGCTGGCCGGTGTATCCCATCTCCGAACGGGCTATCTCGAAGATCATCGCGCCCACGTCGCGGGGCATAGCGGCCTGGAAGACGGCTCGAGCCATGTCGTAGGCCATGCCGCGCAGGTTCATCGCCGGGACCGTCCACTGGCCCTCCGTCTCCCCTTCACCACGGGCAAGATAGAGGCCGTTGATGCTTGCTGGCTGGATGCCTAGCTCCTGGCCGATCTCCCAGATCAGCCAGCGCGCTACAGCCTTCACCTCGTCCATGGCGAAGACGGCATTGTAAATCAACTCATCGATCGCCGGTCCCTCCAGTTTGGCCTCATCCTGAATGACGACGGCGCCGTCTGTTACCTCGACGATCTCCTCCATGCCGCTCAAAAGGTCCTGCTTGTTCTGATAAATGGTCATTCTTACCCTCCCTAGAGATAACCTGGTTGAACCATAGCCTATGAACTGGAATGCTGGTAGTTATTGTACAAGGCAACGTGCCGAATGGCAAGATTCCTTGCCAGCCGAGCACGGCCTGGTCATCGTCGACCGTGAGGTGACCGGGACGTGTGCGGAGACGTAGAGAAGCGACCACGGATGCTCTACGAGGCTAGTGGCGTTTCACATATCTAGCCCAAACGTCTCCATGAGCTCTGAGCCCCCGTCTCGAGGGCGGAGGTTCCAGTGTAGGCTTAGTAACACGCGTTAGTCGCCCCCGAGACGGGGCTGGGAGCAGGTAAATGGGTCAAGGTCTATTCTGTGAAAGGGCGCTAGTCTGTGCATTCGGGCGAACCGTCCAGGTGCCGGTCGCCTGGGGACTGATCAGGCCCTGCCAGCTACGTCGGCTGCGTCATCGATGTCGAGGAGACGGCAACGAGAAGGGGGATCGGGTTGCCCCGATGACGGTGGTCGGCTGTCGGGTGAGCCGCGATAACCAAGGCCCAGGGGGGACAGACGAGGGCCAGCGAGTCCATCAAAACCGTGTCGGGAACGGAGAGCGCGCCCCCCAACGCCCAGCGCCCAGTGACAAGGGGTGCCCGGTTGTCGTCACATGTGTGAGGGCGTCACGAAAGTCTGTGTGACTCTGATCCCCCTGGTCGCCGGGTCCCAACCATAGCCAGACCGCCCTCCGTTCTGGCGCGCTGAGTGTCTACAGGTCTCCGTCTCTGTAAGCCTGAGCCTGCGCTCCCGACGATCTTGAGATCAGGCGGTCCTCCGCAGGCGTCGGACGAGGATCAGGAGAAACGCCAGCCCTCCTGTCAGTGCTACCCCTCCCAGGATGCCAATTCCCGTATCTGGCATACTCCCGGCACCGCCCTCCTGGTTGCCCTCCGGAGTCTCCATGCCGATCGTGGGTGTCGCCTCCAGCGTCTCCTCCGGTTCTGGCGTGTCGGTTGCCGTTGGCGGCGGTGGCGTTGGCGTGTCGGTCGGAATGGGCGTGTCGGTCGGGACAGGGGTGTCGGTGGGCGTTGGCGGGACCGCAGCGGTCTGGGTGGCTGCCGCCGCGATCGCGATGGCCGTGTTGGTTGCGAAGGTAGCTTCATTTTGGGCTTCGATATCCGCTCGCATGCCTGGCGCGATGAAGAGCGCCCAGGCAACAAACGCCCCGATGCCCAGCACAAGCAGTCCTCCCAGCACCGCGACGAGGATGATGAAAGGTCGGTTAGTTCCTTCTTCCTCCTGGACGACCTCTTGTTCCTGATCCTGATTTTCCATGTCTTTCCTCCTTTGGTAGCCTTCCACCTGTAGTGCAGCAGCGCCCTAACGTGCTAGCTCAGGATTTCCACGTTGACCAATGGCACGAAGACAGGCTCGTCTTGACCGATGTCAATCTCTGCACAGTAAGCTCTAGCACCTGTCGCTATGCGACGCGCGTGTTGGGGGATGTCGATGACGGTTCCCACTGAGCCCAGGTGGGGCGCCCGCGCGATTCGGACCCGTGCTCCCTTCTCCAGCTCTCCGTAGGATGCTGTCTCGTCTTCTGGCGGCTTGCTGTTCGGCCTGGGTATGATGATCTCCGGCCGCTTCGACGTCAGTCGAATCTCGGTCTGCCCACTGATCGAGGCCTCCCGCCCTTCGTGCTCCTTGAGCAGGGCGAAAGCATCCTCCATCATTGGCAGGTTCCCCAGCCCATCGACGACGATCACGGGGAAGGGTAACTCCTTCACGGTGGGGATCAAATCAGGCGAAAGGCTGCCAGCCACGATGCCTCGCACCTCAACATCTCGTGCTCGCGCAAGGGGTTCGGGATCCGGGATGGTACCGGCGACGAGTATGCTGCCATGGCAGGATGGATCCACGGCGCGGACTTGGAGGGGGTCTTTGGGCCCCCGCGTCATACCCTTCAACACGCCGACGCCTTCCCCCCCGGAGCCCCAGGTTGCTTCGATGAGAGCCCCCGCTGTCTCGATGGAGATCCTCTGATGACGTCTCACGTTCACCACGGTTCCAGGGATGTACGCGTGCAGCTCGAAGGGTGCGGGCTGAGCCTCAAGGAGGGCGCGGCCGCCACCCAGCGCGGTCATCACCCCGTCGATGGGCGATTCGACCGAGCGTCCCAGGAACCCACCTTGCTTGGCGATGATGTCCCCGCGGTGGACCGTGTCGCCCAGGTCGATTCGTAGGCAATCCTCGGCCTCCGATGCCGAAACGCCCAGCAACCGTGCAACGGCCACGATCCGGAAGTCACTGGACACACTCGCCCGGGCGACGACCTGCGAGGACTCCACGCGATCACCCGGGTCGACCAGGACCTCTCCCGGCCTGGGTAAAACCCGCTCGCGACGGATCCTCGTCAGGTGCGATAGGCCTCTCTTGGACGTGTAGTACATGGACGTTACAACCACCTCATGCTTGGCGCATCGTCAAATCCGCTGCTCTACCCACCGACGTCATACAGCCACTGCCGCATCCGCTCACGCCGCTCTTCTGGATCGTCTGGGAAAGACAGGGGACGTCCTCGGGCATCGATGATCAGACCGGCCAGGCCGCCGCTCACCCGCCGCTTGCCGGCCTTTCCCCGGCCCCCCAGCCCGACATCGAAACCACTCCTCGGGCTCAGTTCCAGGACGGCCTCTTGTCCCAGGGGAAGGGGCAGGACCTCCAGGTCTCCGTGACCGACATCAATGCTCAACTCGCTTCCGTCATCGTATGAGACGTGCACCCTCAAGACTGTATCCCCGAGCCTAGCGCCTCGTCCCACCGGTGTGACGACAGTAGCGAGATTGGTGAATACCCCGGCGTCCAGCGCCTCCACCATGTAGTGGACGGTCACCGCCGTCTCCGTCTCGCCGTGGAGCATGGCCCAGAAGCTGGGCATCATGCCCTGGTAGCGCGGCAGGGGCGCCGAGTGGACGTTGATGGAGCCCAGGCGGGGGATGGAGAGGACCTGGGGGCGGAAGAGTTGACTGGCGGCCACGGAGACGAGCAGGTCGGGCTCGATCTCCTCGCGCAG
>Ga0207797_1002095_pt1 | contig 14023 bp, 11 predicted proteins | sample PRCRCaboRojoPR_6_FD_187275 | JGI IMG/M metagenome (GOLD analysis project Ga0207797, IMG submission 187275) | Marine sediment microbial community from Cabo Rojo, Puerto Rico - PR CR 10% Liquid 1 (SPAdes) | ecosystem: Environmental > Aquatic > Marine > Coastal > Sediment | place: Cabo Rojo, Puerto... | reverse complement strand
CCCCCTGCCGCTCCTGCCGGTCGATGTAGCCCTGGTACTTCACCTGGACCTCCACCTCCTCGGCCACGCGGGGGTCGACTCCCTCCAGTGCGGGGTCGAAGCGGCCCAGGTCCTGGAAGGCGATCTCGTTTCTCCTCAGGAGCCGGGCCAGGGAGACGGCGTTCTTGACGGGGGCCGAGCCCAGCGCGCGCAACCGGTCCTGAACCCCCGGATCCGGTCTCAGGGTCACCTGCTCCAGCCGCTCGAGCAAACCCTCCACGGCCCTCCGCTTCGTGCAAAAGGCCCGGTGGACGTCGTCCGAAACGAGCCCCAACCCGTGGCCGATCTCCCGCAACCGCATGTCCGCGTTGTCCTCCCGCAGGAGGAGGCGGTGCTCGGCGCGGGAGGTGAACATGCGGTAGGGCTCCGACGTCCCCCGCGTGACGAGGTCGTCGATCAGCACGCCGGCGTAGGCCCTGGACCGGGACAGGATCAGGGGCTCTCCGCCTCGTACGGCGAGCACCGCGTTGATTCCCGCCAGGAGCCCCTGGGCCGCAGCCTCCTCGTAGCCGCTGGTGCCGTTGATCTGACCGGCGTGATAGAGCCCCCGGACGAGCTTGGTCTCCTGCGTCGGCTTCAGCTGCAGCGGGTTGACGTAGTCGTACTCGATGGCGTAGCCGGGCCGGAGGATCTCCGCGCGCTCCAGGCCGGGCACGGCCCGCACCATGCGGGCCTGGACGTCCACGGGGAGGCTCGTGGCCAGACCGTTGGGGTACACCTCCTCGGTCTCCAGCCCCTCGGGCTCCAGGAAGATCTGGTGCCTGGGCTTCTCGGCGAACCGGACGACCTTGTCCTCGATGCTGGGGCAGTAGCGGGCCCCGGTTCCCTCGATGACACCGCTGAACAGAGGCGACCGATCGAGCCCGGACCGGATGGCCTCGTGACAGGGCCCCGTGGTGTAAGTGATGTGGCAGGGCACCTGGGGGAGGGGGATGCGGGTGGTCTCGAAGGAGAACGGCCTGGGTTCCGGGTCCCCGTGCTGGACCTCCAGGCCCTGGTAATCGATGGTCCGGCCGTTGAGGCGCGGGGTGGTTCCCGTCTTGAGCCGCCCCGTCTCGAAACCCAGCTCACGGAGCTGCCCGGAGAGCCCGTTGCTGGGAGGATCGCCCATGCGGCCGGCCGAAAGCCGGTCGAGCCCCACGTGAATCAACCCCCGCAGAAACGTGCCGGTGGTCAGGACGACCGTTCTCGACAGAAAGCGCTCGCGGAGGCTGCTCTCCACGCCCCGGACCCGCCCGTCCTCCACCAGGAGCCGCTCGACCATGGCCTGGCGGACGTCCAGCCCGGGTTGGCGCTCCACCACCGCCTTCATGCGCCTTCGATAGAGGTCCCGGTCGTTCTGGCTCCGGGAACCTCGCACGGCCGCGCCCTTCCGCGTGTTCAACCGCCGGAACTGGATCCCCGTCTGATCGGCGGCCTTGGCCATCTCCCCGCCGAGCGCATCGATCTCCTTGACCAGGTGCCCCTTGGCGAGCCCGCCGACCGCGGGGTTGCAGCTCATGGCCGCCACGTGATCCAGGTTGATCGTGAGGAGCAGGGTCGGGTGGCCCATGCGGGCGGCGGCCAGGGCCGCTTCGCAGCCGGCGTGGCCGGCGCCCACGACGATCACGTCGTATGTCTTCTCAAAGGTCGGCATGGGTCCCTGGCGAGCGGGGTCCGCGGACCGGGAGAACCCGCGGCGCTCCTACGCAAAGACGTCCTTCACCACGATGGTCTCCTCGCGACGGGGCCCGACCGACACGACGGCGATGGGAACCCCGGTGACCTCCTCGATGCGGTCCAGGTAACCCCGGGTCGTTCTCGGAAGATCCTGCAGGGCGCGTGCGGTGGAGATCTCCTCCTTCCAGCCGGGCAGCTCCTCGTAGACCGGCTTGCACCGGGCGAGCCGGTCCAGGCTGCAGGGCCTGCTCTCCACGGCCGCCCCGTCCAGCTCGTACCCCACGCAGATCTTCAGGCTGTCCAGTCCGGTCAGGACGTCCAGCTTGGTGATGCTCAAGCTGTTCAGGCCGTTCAGCCTGGTGCTGTCCCGAACCATCACCAGGTCGAGCCATCCGCAGCGGCGACGGCGGCCCGTGGTGGCCCCGAACTCCGCGCCCCGCTCCTGGATGTAGTCTCCGACCGAATCGGTGAGCTCCGTGGTGAAAGGACCCGCCCCCACGCGCGTGGTGTAGGCCTTGACGATCCCGTTGACGTGATGCAGGTGGTTCGGCCCCACGCCGGCCCCGGCGCTGGCCCCCCCGGCGATGGGGTTCGAGGAGGTGACAAAGGGGTAGGTCCCGTGATCGATGTCCAGGTGGGTTCCCTGGGCCCCCTCGAACAGCACGTTCCTTCCGGCCTCTTCCGCCCGCTCGATCGCGAGGGAGACGTCGGTGATGTAAGGCTTCAGGATCTCGCCGACCGCCGTGCACCGATCGAAGATGGGCTGGAACTCGAGGGGGGCGGACCCCAGAAACTCCTTCAGCAGGAAGTTCTTCTCCTTCAGGTTCAACCGGATCTTCTCCTCCAGGGTTCCCGGCTCCACGAGGTCCACGGCCCGAACCCCGGTTCGACCCGCCTTGTCCTCGTAGGCGGGTCCGATGCCGCGCCCGGTGGTCCCGATCTTGTCGGCGCCCCTGGAGGCCTCCCTGGCGGCGTCCATCGCGCAGTGGTAGGGGAGAATGATGTGGGCCTTCTCGCTCAGGCCCAGGTTTCCGGGCCCCACGAGGACGCCCCCGTTGCGGAGGGTGTCCATCTCCTCCAGGAGCACCTCCGGATCCACCACCACGCCGTTCCCGATCAGGCACTTCTTCTCCGGGTGGAGGATGCCGGAAGGGATCAGGTGGCAGATGGTCTGGCGGCCTTCCACCACCAGGGTGTGTCCCGCGTTGTTCCCACCCTGGTAACGGACCACCATGTCCGACCTCGCGGTGAGAAGGTCCACCACCTTCCCCTTGCCTTCATCCCCCCACTGGGTCCCGACGACGACGACGTTCGGCATGCCTTTCCTCCGCTTTCTTTCTCCAGGCGCTCATTGGGTCTTCACGCTCGACCGGCCGCTGGAGAAGCCGGCCGGAGGCCTCCGGCGATTCGGAAACCGCCGGGGTGTATCAGGGGTTACTTGAAGTGCTTCAACGGCGCCTTTCCGATGGCGAACACGTTGAACCCGATCTCGTGAAGCCTTTCGTGATCGAGGATGTTGCGCCCGTCGAAGATGAACGCCGGCTGGACCATGCTTCTGAAGATTCGCTCGTAGTCCAGGTTCCTGTACAGATCCCACTCCGTGAGCAGGGCGATGGCGTGCGCGCCCTCCGCCGCCTTGTAGGGATCCTCCTCGAAGGCGACGTTTCCGTTCACATCCTCGAGGTCCGCACGGGCGTTCTCCAGGGCCTTGGGATCGGTGATGACGAGCACGGCCCGCTCCTCCAGGAGTCCGCGGGCGACATGAATGGCCGGAGACTCCCGGGTGTCCCCCGTGTTCGCCTTGAAGGCGAAACCGAACAGGGCGATCCGCTTTCCGGCCGCGGTGTTGAACAGGTTGGAGAGCATGTTCCGTACGAACCGCACCTCCTGCCACTCGTTGATGCGGACCACCGATTCCCAGTAGCGGGCCACCTCATCCAGGCCGTAGCTCTCGCAGATGTAGACGAGGTTGAGGATGTCCTTCTTGAAGCAGGACCCCCCGAAACCGACGCTGGCCTTCAGGAACTGGGCCCCGATCCGGGAGTCCTTTCCGATGGCGTAGGCCACCTCGTCCACGACGGCGTTGGTTTTCTCGCACAGCGCCGATATGGAGTTGATGGAGGAGATCCGCTGGGCCAGGAAGGCGTTGGCGGTGAGCTTGGACAGCTCCGAGCTCCAGATGTTGCTCTCCAGAATCCGCTCCCTGGGGACCCAGTTGGCGTAGATCTCCACGATCGCCTTCCGGGCCTGGACGCCCTCCGGGGTCTCCCGGGACCCGACGAGGACGCGGTCCGGGCTCTCCAGGTCGCGGACGGCCGTGCCCTCGGCCAGGAACTCGGGGTTCGAGACCACGTCGAACCTCGGACCCTCCGGGGCGGCGTTGAGGATCCGCTCCATGGCCGCCGCGGTGCGTACGGGAAGGGTGGACTTCTCCACGATGATCTTGTTCGAGGAGGCGTTCCGCAGGATCTGCCGGGCGGTCTTCTCCCAGTACTGGAGGTCGGCTGCCCGCCCCGCCCCCTGGCCGAAGGTCTTGGTGGGCGTGTTCACCGAGACGAAGATGATGTCGCCCTTGCGGATGCCGGCCTCGATGTCCGTGGAGAAGAACAGGTTGCGTCCCCGCGCCCGGGCCACCACCTCGTCCAGGCCCGGCTCGTAGATGGGGAGCCGATCGCTGTTCCACGCGGTGATTCGATCCTCGTCGATGTCCACCACGGTGACCCGGTAGTGCGGGCAGCGGTCGGCGATGACCGCCATGGTGGGGCCGCCCACGTAGCCGGCCCCGATGCAGAGGATTTCTTTCTCGAATTCCATGCTCAGCGTCCCTCACAGTGACGGCGAACCGCAGAGGCTGCCGCGGTCCGGTCGGAACGAACGAGGACGTTCAGTCGGAGTCTCCCCCCAGAAGCCCTCCCAGCAAGCCTCCCCCGATCCCCGCCACGCCCTTCCGCTCCCCTTTCTGCTGGAACCGTGCGGCCGCGTAGATCCGGTCGGCGAGGCGGGAGAACGGCAGGCTCTGCAGGAACACCTCGCCGGGGCCGCGCAGCACGGCCAGGAAGATCCCCTCACCGCCGAACAGCGCGTTGGTGAACCCGCCCACGAACTGGATGTCGTACTCCACGCTCGGGGCGAAGGCCACCAGGCAGCCCGTGTCCACCCGCAGGGTCTCCCCCCCGGCGAGGGGCCTCCGGATGATGGTCCCGCCGGCGTGCACGAAGGCCATGCCGTCCCCTTCCAGGCGCTGGAGGATGAACCCCTCTCCTCCGAACAGCCCGGCGCCGAGCCGCTTGGTGAACGCCACCTCGATCTCGACCCCTTGGGCGGCGCACAGAAACGCATCCTTCTGGCAGAGAAATCGGCCGCCCAGGCGACCCAGGTCCAGGGGGATGATCTTGCCGGGGTAAGGGGCGCCGAATGCCACGTGCCCCTTGCCCTCGCCGTTGTAGAGAAAGGTGGTGATGAAGAAGCTCTCCCCGGTGACCATCCGCTTGAAGCCCTTGAAGAGCCCCCCGCCCGTGGAGGTCTGCATCTCGATGCCCTCCTCCATGAACATCATGGCCCCGGCCTCCGCCCGGATCCCTTCCCCGGGGTCGAGCTCGACCTCCACCATCTGCATGTCGTCGCCGTGAATCGTGTAGTCGACCACATCCGCCATGGAAACGCCCTCCCGGCTGTCGGGTTAACGGTTTTCCGGAAGACCGGCTGTTCGAGCCCGTCGGTCCCCGGAAACGTGCTGCACCACCGCCTCGGTCAGGGAATCGATGGTGTACTCCGGTGGAATCACATCCACGGTCAGCCCCAGCTTTTCCGCCGTCTTCGCCGTGATCGGCCCGATGCAGGCCACGGCCGCACGCGCCATCCACCCCCGCAGCGTCTCCTCCTCCCCGCCGAACATCTCCAGGAAGTTCCTCACGGTGGAGGAGCTCGTGAAGGTGATCAGGTCGATCTCGCCCCGCTCCAGCATGTTTCGCACCCGCGTGGTGTCCCGGTCGGGCTTGACCGTGCGATAGGCGGGAATCACGTCCACCCGGGCCCCTCTCCGCTCGAGCTCCTCGGGCAGGACCTCCCGGGCCTTCTCCGCCCGCGGGAGCAGCACACGAACGCCGTCCAGGGATTCGTTCCCGAGGCCTTCCACCACCGCCTCGGCGCGGTACTCGTCCGGCACCAGGTCGGGCCGAATGCCCTGGTGCCGCAGGGCATCGGCCGTGGCCGGCCCGATGGCCCCCACCCGTGCGGTGTGAAGCGCCCGGGCGTCCTTTCCCAGGGCCTCCAGCCGCTCGAAGAAGAAGCGGACGCCGTTGACGCTGGTGAACAGGACCCAGCCGTAGGTGCCGAGGTCCCGAATCGCCCGGTCCAGCGGACCCCAGCTCTCCGGGGGGACCACCCGGATGGTGGGAAACTGGATGCAGTCCGCCCCGAGCTCGTCCAGTCGGGCCAGGAACCCGCTGGCCTGGGCCCGGGCCCGGGTCACCACGATCCGTTTCCCGAACAGCGGCCGCCGCTCGAACCAGTTCAGCGTCTCGCGAAGGGAGACCACCTCTCCCACCACGATGACGGCCGGCGGTTTCACCCCCTTCTCCTTCACGATCTCAGAGATCTCCCGGAGGGGTCCGGTCACGGTCTGCTGCTCGGACATGGTCCCCCTCCGGATCACCGCCACCGGGGTCCCTCCCGGTCTCCCGTGGGCCATGAGGCGCTCGGCGATGTTCGGCAGGTTCCCCACCCCCATGAGAAAGACGAGGGTCCCCACGCCCGTGGCCAGCTGCTCCCACCGGATCGAGGACTTCTCCTTGGCCGGGTCCTCGTGTCCCGTGACGAAGGCCACGGTGGCCGTCATGTCCCGGTGGGTGAGCGGGATCCCCGCGTAGGCCGGAACGGCCACGGCCGAGGTCACGCCCGGGACCACCTCGAAGGGGATGCCGGCGGCGGCCAGCTCCTCGGCCTCTTCCCCCCCCCGGCCGAACACGAAGGGGTCCCCGCCCTTGAGCCGGACCACGCGCTTCCCGGACCGGGCCAGATCCACGATCAGCCGGTTGATCTCCTCCTGGGTCCGGGTGTGGCAGCCGCCCTTCTTGCCCACGTAGAGTTGCTCGGCCCCCTCCCGGGCGAACTCCAGGAAGGCCGGGTTGGCCAGGTAGTCGTACACCAGGACGTCGGCCCGCTCGATGCACTCCCGGGCCTTCAGGGTCAGGAGGCCCGGGTCGCCCGGACCGGCCCCGACCAGGTGGACCACACCGGGTTCAACGGTTGTCATGCGACGCCCCCTCGTGCGTTCCTGTCTTCATGGTTCGGCCTTCACGGGTGCGAGACGGTCCCGCCGTACACCCGCTCCAGAATGCCCCCGGCGCCCGCGGCAAGAAGGGCCTCGGCCAGGCGGGTTCCGATCTCCTCCGGGCGGGCGGCCTCGCCCCTCGCCTCGTCGGCCACGAGCGCGCTTCCGTCCAGCTCCGCCACCAGGCCCTTCAGGAGGAGGGCGTCTCCCTCCAGAAAGGCGTGGCCGGCGATGGGCACCTGGCAGCCGCCCTCCAGCCTCGCCAGCAGCGCCCGCTCGGCCCGCACCCGGAGCTCGGTGGCCTCGTGATTGAGAAATCGAAAGCACTCCCACGTGGCCCGGTCCTCCATGCGCATCTCCACCCCCAGGGCCCCCTGGCCCATGGCCGGGAGGAGCTCCGCCGGGTCGAAAAGCTGAGTCGCCTTGTCCTGGAGACCCAGTCGCCGCAGACCGGCCGCCGCCAGGACAACGGCATCGACCTCCCCGGAGGCGAGCTTCTTGAGCCGGGTCTCCACGTTGCCCCGGATGGATCGGACCGTCAGATCCGGCCGCCGGTGCAGCAGCTGCGCGCCGCGCCTCAAGCTGCTGGTGCCCAGGCGGGCCCCGCGGGGCAGGTCCTCGAACCGCTCCCCGTGAGCCGACACCAGGACGTCCCTGGGATCCTCCCGCTCCGGAAAGACGCGGAGACCCAGACCTTCCGGGAGCTCGGTCGGGACGTCCTTCATGCTGTGGACCGCCGCGTCCACATCGCCCCGCAAAAGCGACTCCTCGATCTCCTTGACGAACAGCCCCTTGCCGCCCACCAGGCTCAAGGGCGTGTCCAGGATCTTGTCGCCCCGCGTCTTGATGCGCACGAGCTCCACCCGTATATCCGGGTGGCGGGCCTCCACGCACTCCCGGACCCACTCGCTCTGGGCCAGGGCCAGGCGGCTTCCTCTCGTGCCGATTCTCAGGATCATGTGCGCCTCTCCAGGAGGAACCGGGCCAGCGCCAGATCGTTCGGGGTGGTCACCTTGATGTTGTCCTCCGCGCCTTCCACCACCCGGACCGGAACCCCGATCCGCTCCACCAGGGAGGCGTCGTCCGGCAGCTCCTCCCAGTCCTCTTCGAGCGCCTTTCGGTGGGCCGCGAGAAGGTCGGACCGGAAAAACGCCTGGGGGGTCTGGACCATCCACAGGCCTCGGCGGTCGAGGGTGCGCTCGACCCAGGCGCCTTCGCGAACCTGCTTGACGGTTTCCCGGGCCGGAAGGGCCGCCACGGCGGCACCGTGCGCCCGGGCCGCGACCAGGATCCGCTCGATCAGATCCTCCCGGACCAGCGGGCGCACCCCGTCGTGAACCACCACGAGATCACACCCCGAAGGGCAGGCCTCCACGCCCAGACGGACGGAATCCTGCCTTCGCGCCCCTCCCGGCACGACCCGGCTGACCTTGGTCAGGCCGCCCCCCATCACGATCTCCCGCTCGCACGCGGACACGGCCTCCTTGGGAGCGACCAGAACGACGGTTTCGATCACCGGGCACCGCTCGAAGGCCTCGAGGGTGACGGACAGGATCGACCTGCCGCTCAGCAGGAGGAACTGCTTGGGCCGCTCCGCACCCATGCGGACCCCGGCACCGGCCGCGGGGATCACCGCAACCGCGCTCCCGGGCCTCGGACCTTCTTCCCGATTCTCCATGAGCGATCGATCCCGTCCGGGAAAACGTTCCAGGGTCGGGCGGCAAAAAAAGAGGCCCGGGGCGGGGACACCCCCTGAGGGCCTGTGGTGAAATCGAACAGCCCTCGATCAGGCCCGGGCCGCTTTTCTGGTCTGTTTCTTGAGCCGATTGATGCGGCGCCTCAGGACCTCGACCTTCTCCCGGTCGTTGCTTTCCTTGGCGGCCTGCTTCTCCTGCTTGAACCGGGCGATCTTCTCCTTCAGCTCCTTCACCGTGGCCCCGGTCCTGGTGGCCTTCTTCCCGGCGGCCGGTTCCTCCTCGGCGATGCCCCAGGCCTCCTTGATGAGGGCCACGAGATCGTCCTTCTTCATGGCGCTGGCGCCGGTGACGCCCTCGATCAGCACGGCCACCTCGCGGAGCTCGGGCGCCGTCATCTTCTCGAGGGGCTTTCCGATCTCCTCCGCCTTCTGCCTGGCCTTGTCCCGGGCGGGCCCTCCCGCCTCGGGGGCCGCTTCAGCCCGGGTTTCTTCCGCTGTTTTGGTTTCTTCCTCCATGGTTCGACTCCGGTTTCTGCTGGGTGAAAGGTTGATCGTTCAATCGAACGGGCCTCGGCCCGCTCCTACGACGACTCCGATGTCTTTCGAATGAAGGGCGATATCAGGTCGATCGGGATGGGGAAGAGCGTGGTGGAGGCACTCTCCGAGGAGATCTCCCGAAGGGTCTGAAGGTACCGCAGCTGAAGGGCCTCGGGGTGCCTTCGAATGATCTCCGCCGCGTCCGCCAGGCGGTTGGCCGCCTGGTACTCGCCCTCCGCGTTGATCACCTTGGCCCGCCTGTCCCGTTCCGCCTCCGCCTGCCGGGCCATGGACCGCTGCATCTCGTCGGGCAGGTCGATGTGCTTCACCTCCACTGTGGAGACCTTGATCCCCCACGGATCGGTCTGCATGTCCAGGATCTCCTGGAGCCGGGCGTTGATCTTGTCCCGCTCCGCCAGGAGCTCGTCCAGCTCCACCTGGCCGCAGACGCTCCGGAGGGTGGTCTGCGACAGCTGGGAGGTGGCGAACAGGTAGTTCTCCACCTCCACGGTGGCGTTGGTCGGGTTCATGACGCGGAAGTAGATGACCGCGTTCACCTTGACCGACACGTTGTCCCGCGTGATCACGTCCTGCGAGGGCACGTCCATGGCCACGAGCCGCAGGCTCACCTTCACCATCTTGTCGATCACCGGGATCAGGATGATCAGTCCCGGCCCCTTCGTCTTGATCACCCGGCCCAGGCGGAAGACGACACCCCGCTCGTACTCCTTCAGGATGCGAATGGCCGCCGCCAGGAACATGACGACCAGAACGAGCGCTACAATGTAGAACATCGACATCGCTTTTCCTCCTCTCCGGCGAAGCGCCGGACATTCATATCAGGAGTGGGCCCTCCTTGCAAGGCCGGCCGTGCGCCGCCCTGCCGGTCAGCGATCGGCCGGGGCGCGCCGGACCCGCAGACGCAGGCCCTGGACCTCCACCACCTCCACCCGCTCGTCCGGCTCGATCTCCTCGTCGGCCCGAGCCCGCCAGGTCTCGCCGTGCACGAAGACGAGACCTTCGGGGTCGAGCCGGGTCCGCACCACACCGGTCTCGCCCAGGAGCCCCTCGGTCCCCCCCCGGGGACGGGCCCGGTAGGCGCGTAAGGCGAGCGCCGCAACCACGATGAAAAACCCGCCGACCAGGGCCACCGTCGGCAGAATCACCCGCATGGGCACCCCCACGTCCTCGAACAGCATGATAGACCCCAGGGTCAGGGAAATCAATCCGCCCACCGACAGCAGGCCGTAGCTGGTGACCTTGATCTCCGCAATGAACAGCACCACCGCGAGGAGGATGAGCAGCAGCCCGGCGTAGTTCACGGGGAGGGTCTGGAACGAGAAGAAGGCCAGGATCAGGGAGATCGCCCCGATCACCCCCGGCAGGATCGCCCCGGGGTTGCTGAGCTCGAAGTAGAGGCCCGCCAGGCCGATCATCATGAGGATGTAGGCGATGCTCGGGTCGCTGATGGTCCTGAGGACCTTGTCTCGAAAACCGGGCTGAAAGGGCACCCGCTCGAGCCCGGCCGTGGCGAGCACCCGGGTCTCCCCCGACACCTGCACTTCTCGCCCGTCCAGCCGCTGGAGAAGGGCGTCCAGGTTCTCGGCCACGAGGTCGACCACCTTCAGCTCCAGGGCCTCCTCGGCGGTTATGGAAACGCTCTCCCGGATCGCCTTCTCGACCCACTCCCCGTTCCGCCCGCGCTCCTCGGCGATGCCGCGTCCGTAGGAGGCCATGTCGTTGACGACCTTCCTGGACATCTCCTCCTGGATGTCCTTTCCGCCTGCGGCCACCGGGTGCGCCGCCCCGATGTTCGTCCCGGGCGCCATGGCCGCCACGTGGCCCGCCACGGTCACCATGACGCCGGCCGAAGCCGCTCCCGCCCCCCGGGGGCTGACGTAGACGGCCACGGGAACGGGCGAGTTCATGATCGCCTTGACGATGGAGCGCATGGAGGAGGCGAGGCCTCCGGGCGTGTCCAGCCTCAGCACGACGAGCTCCGCATCGAGCCCGGGCGCCTCTTCAATGCCCCGGATCACGAACAGCGCGCTCCCCGGGTTGATGGCGCCCTTGAGCTCCAGGACCAGCACCTTTCCGGTCTCGTTCCGGCCCGTCCCGCCGGCCGGGCCGGCGAAAGCCACACAGAGTGCGAGGACGAGCCACAGGACCGGACGCACGGATCGACTCTCACCCACGGCGGCCTCCCTCCAGCCCCAGGACCTTCATGATCTTCTGCACGTCATCCCACACCGGGCGCTTGGCCGCCTGGTTGCGGAGCAGGTAAGCCGGATGGAAGGTCGGCATCACCGGGACCCCCCGGTACTCGAACCACTTCCCCCGGTCCCGCGTCACGGCGAACCCCCGGCCCAGGAGCTCCTCGCCGGCCACCCTCCCGAGGGTGCAGATCACCTTGGGCCCGATCAGGTCGACCTGGCGCTGGAGAAACGGCCGGCAGGCGGCGATCTCGGCCTCTCCGGGATCCCGGTTCCGGGGCGGTCGGCACTTCACCACGTTGCAGATGTAGACCCGTTCCCTCGAGAGCCCCATGGCGGAGATGATCCGTGTGAGCAGCCGGCCCGCCTCGCCCACGAAGGGCCGGCCGGCCCGATCCTCTTCTCCGCCGGGCCCTTCCCCGACGAACACCAGCTCCGCCCGGGCGTCGCCCTCGCCGAAGACCAGTCGGTTCCTGCCCTCGTGGAGCGGACAGCGCCGGCAGTCTTCCAGGAGCCCCCGGAGCTCCTCGAGGGTCCGGGCGGCGCCGGCCTCGCCGCGGCCTGCTCCTTCGCCCCGGGGGGGCGTCGTCAGCCGCTCGAGGCCCGCGTGGGACAGGACGGGCGGGTCCATCCCCAGCTCCAGGTCGCCACGGAGCAGGCCCCGCAGGAGGCGGACCGCGTCCCTCAGCTCTTCGGCGGGTGGCTGTCTTCCTTCCATCGGTCCAGAATCCGGTCCAGGATCCGGTCGGCGACCTCGTCCTTGGACAGCAGCGGGAGCTCCTCCACCCGCCCGTTCCGGTGGAGGATCCTGACGAGGTTGGTGTCCGCATCGAAGCCCGCGCCCGGACGGGAGACGTCGTTGGCCACGATCATGTCCACGTTTTTCTTCTGGAGCTTTTCCTGCGCGTTCTCGAGCAGGGCCTCGGTCTCGGCGGCGAACCCCACCAGGACGCAGGTGCCCTGCTCCCGTTCGCACCCCAGCTCGGCCAGGATGTCCGGGTTTCGAACCAGGTCGAGGACCCGGTCCGCGTCCCGCTTCTTCATCTTCTGCAGACAGGCCTCTTTGGGTCGATAGTCGGACACCGCAGCGGCCTTGATCACCGCGTCGCACCCCTCTCGGTCCGCCAGGACGGCCGTACGCATCTCCTCGGCCGAGCGGACGCCCACGAACCGGACGCCCACGGGCGGCTTCAACCCTGTGGGTCCGCTCACCAGGACGACCGACCCGCCCCGCCTGGCCGCGGCCCGGGCCAGGGCGTACCCCATCTTGCCGCTGGAGCGGTTCGTGATGTAGCGGACCGGATCGATCGCCTCGACGGTTGCGCCCGCCGTGACCAGCAGCTTGCGGCCCTGGAAGTCCTTGGGCGCCAAAAGGATCCGGGCCTGCTCCAGGATCTCCTCGGGCTCGGGAAGCCTGCCCGGCCCCCGGGTGCCGCAGGCCAGGTCCCCGGTCCCGGGGGACATGACGTGGACCCCCCTCGCCCGGAGGGTGTCGAGGTTGCCCCGGACTGCGGGGTGCTCGAACATCCGGTCGTTCATGGAGGGGCAGACCAGCACGGGGGCCGTGGCGGCGAGCAGCAGGGTGGAGAGGAAGTCATCGGCCATCCCCGCCGCCATGCGGGCGATGAAATCCGCCGTGGCCGGTGCGATCACGACGAGGTCCGTCTCCTGCCCCCAGGTGATGTGGTCCATGGCCTCGGTGGCCGGGTCGAACTGTTCCCACACCACGCGGTGACCCGACAGGGCCTCGAAGGTGAGCGGGGTGACGAACTCGGTCGCGTGCCCGGTCATGGCGACCCGGACGTCGGCCCCGTCCCGCACGAGCCCCCGGACCAGCTCGGCCGCCTTGTAGGCGGCAATGCCGCCCGTCACCCCCACCATGACCCGTTTCCCCTTCATGCCCTTACGCCCGTTTCCTTTTCCTTCAATGTGTCTTTCCCGGATCTTGTCTTTCCTTTCCCTTCACTGACACCGTCACCCTTCACTTTCATGGAGGGGGATCAGCAGGTCGGCGAACTCCGCCGTCTCCTCCGGCCCGATCCTCACGGGCCAGGAGTCCTCCTGACCCAGGACCTCCTGGAGCTCCTTGCCCGCCTTCACGGCGGCGTGCCGATCATCGTAAAAGCCCACCCTGAGGCGCATCCACTTCTGCCCCTTCACCATGGCCCGGCTGATGTAGACGGGGTAGCCCTTTCTCAGGAGCCTGGCGGCCGGTCCGTCGATCCGGTCCGCCGTGGGCGACGAGATCACGTTCACCACCCAGGTCTGCTCTGCCTGCGACTCGGCCCGTTCCCGCTCCTCCGGTTCCAGCCGGTACCGGATTCGGATCCCTTCGGGCAGGGGCCGCTCCGGAAGCCTTGCGTCCAGGGTCATCCCGGACAGCTTCTCACGGTTGAGCTGGTAGAGCACCGGCCACTTGAGGGGATCCCCGAAGACGTCCTCCCGGCCGGCGACGACCGCCAGGGAGTCCCCGGGCTGAACCACGTAGCCCTCTTCCGCGGTCTCCGCCTTCGGAGCGGTCCGGGGCTCGGCGGGCCGCCCGGTCGAAGCGTCCAGCGTCTCCGCGGCGGTCACGCCGCTTTCCTCCCGCGCCTCCTTCGGCTCGCC
>Ga0207797_1002094_pt1 | contig 14024 bp, 13 predicted proteins | sample PRCRCaboRojoPR_6_FD_187275 | JGI IMG/M metagenome (GOLD analysis project Ga0207797, IMG submission 187275) | Marine sediment microbial community from Cabo Rojo, Puerto Rico - PR CR 10% Liquid 1 (SPAdes) | ecosystem: Environmental > Aquatic > Marine > Coastal > Sediment | place: Cabo Rojo, Puerto... | reverse complement strand
CGGGGACGGAACCGGACGCGGGACCGAGGGCGGGGACGGAACCGGACGCGGGACCGAGGGCGGGGACGGAACCGGACGCGGGACCGAGGGCGGGGACCGGACCGCGACCGACGGGGGCGTTGAACTGGCGGGCGTCTCGGTCGCGTTCGGCGACGTGACCGCCCTCCGCGAGGTCTCGCTGTCCGTCGAGGAGGGGGAGTTCTTCACGCTCGTTGGGCCCTCGGGCTGCGGGAAGACCACCACCCTCCGGGCCGTCGCCGGCTTCGAGTCCCCCGACTCGGGGACCGTCCGCATCGGCGGCCGGGACGTGACGGGCGTTCCCCCGGAGGAGCGGGACATCGGGATCGTCTTCCAGAGCTACGCGCTGTTCCCGCACATGACCGTCCGGGAGAACGTCGGCTACGGCCTGCGGTTCCGCGACCCGCCCGGCGGGGGCTCGAAGCGCGACCGGGTGGACGAGCTGCTCGACCTCGTGGACATGGCGGGGATGGGCGACCGCGACCCGACCGAGCTCTCGGGCGGTCAGCAGCAGCGCGTCTCGCTGGCGCGCGCGCTCGCGCCCGGACCGGAGGTGCTCCTGCTCGACGAGCCGCTGTCGGCGCTCGACGCCCGCCTCCGCGAGCGACTGCGCGTCACCGTCCGGGGGATCCAGCGCGAACTCGGCATCACGACCGTGTACGTCACCCACGACCAGGCCGAGGCGCTCGCGGTCAGCGACCGCGTGGCGGTGATGAACGACGGCCGGATCGAACAGGTCGGGTCGCCCGAGACGGTCTACCGCGAGCCGGCCTCGCGGTTCGTCGCGTCGTTCGTCGGCGACAACAACCTCCTCGACGGGGACGTCGTCGGCGTCGACCCGCCGCGGGCGACCGTCGAGGGGGTCGAGGTCGGCCTGCCGCCGGGAGCGTCGGGACGGGTCACGGTCGGCGAGCGGGTGACGCTGTCGATCCGTCCGGAGGCACTCGACGTCGTCCCGGACGCCCGGACGGCGGGCGGCGGGCGGCGGACGACGCTGGAGGCGACCGTCGAGAGCGTCGAGTTCCTCGGCGAGGCCTACCGCCTCCACTGCACCTGGCAGGGGCGAGAGCTACTGGTCCGGAGCGACGAGCGCGAGACGCCCGGGACCGCCGTCACGCTCGGGTTCGACCCCGCGGACGTGCGCCTGATCTGAGCCGCGGACCGCGGCGGCGCGGCGGGGAAACACAAGCTTCAGGCGGAGGCCGGGGCGTCTACGGGGTAATGGTCCTCGACCTCCGACGCCGGCTCGCCGGGCGGGTCTACTACGGCTGGGTCGTCGTCGGGGCCTGCCTGCTGGCGGCGATGGCGACCTACGGGACGAGCTACACGTTCGGCGTCTTCTACGACGCGTTCATCGCGGAGTTCGGCGTCGGTCGCGGCGCGCTGGCGTTCGTCTTCGGCCTCCAGACGGCGCTCATCTACGTCGGCGGTGTCGGGGCCGGTCGGGCCGTCGACCGCTACGGCGGCCGGCGCATCGCCGCCGTCGCGGGCGTCCTCCTCGCGGCCGGGCTGGGGTGGACGGCGCTCGCCCGCACGTACCTCGAACTCCTCGCCGCGTTCGGCGTCCTCGCCGGCCTCGGGATGGCCGGCCTCTACGTCGTCGGCTACGCGACCGTCCCGCAGTGGTTCGAGCGGCGCCGCGGGACGGCCTCGGGCATCGCCGCCGCGGGCACCGGCGTCGGTCTCGTCACGCTCCCGGGGGCCGCCGACTCGCTGATCGCCTCGGTGGGCTGGCGCGAGGCGATGCTCGCCGTCGCCGGGGCCGCCGGCCTCCTCGCGGCCCTGGTCGTCCTGCTGTTCGCCGACCGGCACGCCGACGTGGATGCCGATCCCGGGGTCGAGTTCGAGGCCGGCGCGGGCGGGACCGCCACCCCCTCGACCGGGCTCTCCGCGGGGACCCGCGCGACCGTCCGCTCGGGGCCGTTCCTCCTCGTCTTCCTCGGCTGGACGCTCGTCTACGCGCCGATCTACGTACTGCTGAGCCACGTCGTCCTCTACGCGGCCGACGCCGGCTTCGGCCGGTCGACCGGCGTGCTCGCCATCACCGTCCTCGGGGTCACCATCGTCCTCGCGCGGCTGGGGGTCGGCGCGCTCTCCGACCGGATCGGTCGCGTCACCACGTTCGTCGCCAGCGGGGCCCTCCTGGGTGTCGCCGTCCTCGCGCTCCCCCTCGCGCCGACCGCTACCGCCTTCCTCGGTGGCGTCGTCGTCTTCGCCGTCGGCTACAGCGGCACCGGTAGCCTCCTCTCCTCGACGCTGGCCGACCTGTTCGGCAACGAGGACCTGAACACGATGTTCGGCGTCGCCTCGCTCGCGTTCGCCGTCGCCGGCCTCGCCGCGCCCCCGCTCGCCGGGCTCTGGTTCGAGGCCGCCGGGAGCTACGGGCCGGCGTTCGGCGCGTTCGGGGGCCTGGGCGTCGTCGGGGCCGGCTGTGTCCTCCTCGCGTCGCGGCTGACCCGCGGCGGGGAACACGGGTGACACGGGGAGTTATCCGTGCCGGGGGCAACGCCCGGACACGTCCGACCGATCGGACGGCGACGGCGGCCCCGGCGGGACCGACCGGGACCGCCCGCTCCCCGACCGCTTCGACGGCCTGCGCGTCGCCGACGTCTCCGACGCGCTGACCTACCTCGGGCGCGACGTCCACGCGGGATACCTCCTCGACAGCGAGATCGAGCCGGTCTTCCGGGACCCCGGTCGCGCCCACCGGACGGGCGGCCTCGCGTTCACGATCCGGTACCGGGCGACGGGCGAGCCGCCGGGACCCCGCGACCCCGCGGCGGCCCGCGAGGAGTTCGACCCGGGCGAGCTCTGGTTCGACGACTTCTCCCCCATGAGCTACCTCGACGACCTCCGACCGGGCGACCTCGCGGTCGTCGGGATCGACCACCGGCCGCCGGTCGGGGACGTCGGCTCGCGGCTGGTCTCGGCGCTCGAGGCCGCGGGCGCCACGGGGGTCGTCACGAACGCGGGCTGTCGCGACGTCGACGAGGTCGCCGACCCGGGGTTCCCGGTCTACGCCCCCTACGTCGGCCCGCACCCGCGCCGGCTCGACGGCGGGGAGACCGGCGTCCCCGTCGCGGTCGGCGGCTGTACGGTCGAACCGGGCGACGTCGTCGCGGACGCCGACGGCGTCGTCGCCGTCCCGGCCGAACTCGCCGACGAGGTCGCCGACGTCGCCCGCCGGGTGCTGGCCGACGGTGGGTCGAGCATCGAGGGGAACGAGGGCCGAGTGGGAAGGGCGGGGAGCGGACCCGCCGGGGAACGGGAAGCTACTCCTCGCCCTCGAACCCGAAGACCCGGGACAGCTCCAGCTCGATCCGATCCACGAACTCGGACAGGACCGCCTCGAACGTCGCCCCGTCGACGGGGAGCGCCCCCACCCGCTCGCGGGGGTTCTCGGGGAGGTCGACCCGGAACTCGCCGTCGCCCTCGTAGAACGGCTCGCTCCCGTCGAGCACCTGCCGGTCGATGGCCCGGAGCACCCGCGAGTCGTACCGGCCGTGGAGGGCCTCGAACGCCCGCCGGTAGGCCGTCCCCAGTTCGTCCATGTAGTGGACGTACTTCTCATCGAACCGCTCGGGATCGAACTCGGCCATGTCCGTCCGTTCCCCGCCGCGTCCGTAACGGCTTCGGCGGCGTCGGAGCGGACCGCTCCGCTCCCCGGACCCCGCCACACGCTACCACACCACTACTGAAACGGATTTCAGTAAGCCCCCCTACAGAAATGTATTTCAGATTATATTTATGGTCGCGGGGGTACTCCCCGTAGATACGGGGTCACCCCCGGTGAGATCAGATGAACCCACTCGCCTACGCCGAAGCCGCCGTCGCCGCCCTCGCGGTGGTCTGGCTGGCCGCCGGCCTGCTCGCCAACCCGCCGGTCCTCGGTGCCGTCGCGCTGTTCGCGCTGCTCCCGCTGGCGCTCGTCGCCCTCCCCGCGCTGGCCGTCCGCGCCCTCGGCGACCGCACGGTGTCGGTCCGTCGGCTCGCGCCCGTCCGGCGCGTCGACGAGGCCCCGCCCTCCGAGAGCCGCGCCGCCTTCCCGAGCGATGACTGAACCGGGACCCGGCCCCGACTGAACCGGGACCCGGCCGCGACGGGGTCGCCCCCGGACTGGTGCTTGCCGACGACGACGCCGGCTTGCCGACGACGACGCCGCGACCGGCTGGCCCCTCTACGGCGCGGTCGGTTCCGTCGGGGGGCTCGTGCTCTGGAGCCCGTCGGGGGGCTCGTGCTCTGGAGCGTCGCCGCGCTCGTCGTCCTCGGACTGCTCGTCGACGGCGCCGGACGCCCCCTGCCGGTCGGGGAACGGTCGATCGGTCCGTCGTCCGGGACCCGCGAGTAGCCCGATCCGGCGTTCGCGACGCCCGGCCGACCCCTCGGTCCCGACGGCCCCAGAGGGACACGACTTTGTAGTCCTCCGTCGGTTCTCCGACCGGATACCCCGTGGCCCCGCTCGAAGCGCTGTTCGGTGACGACGCGTCGGTGATGCGCGACCGCGACTTCCAGACGCTGCTGCTGGCGAACGTCCTCCCGCCGCTCGGCGCGGCGCTGCTCTCGCCGATCCTCGACTCGCTCATCGAGCCGTTCGGGACGAGCACGGCCGACATCGGGCTGCTCATCTCCTTCTTCACCGCGCCGGCCATCGTCGTCATCCCGGTCGCGGGGGTGCTCTCGGACCGCTACGGCCGCAAGCCCGTGCTGGTCGCCGCGCTCGTGCTGTTCGGGGTCGCGGGCTCGGCCATCGCGTTCACCACGGACTACCGGGTCGCGCTCGTCCTGCGGCTGTTCCAGGGCGCGGCGTTCGGGGGGATCACCCCGGTCATCATCACGAGCCTGGGGGACATCTACGACGGCACGGCGGAGGCGACGGCCCAGGGGATCCGCTTCACCGGGTCCGGGCTCACCCAGACGGTGTTCCCCCTCCTCTCGGGGGCGCTGGTCGCGGTCGCCTGGCAGTACCCCTTCCTGATCTACGCGATGGCACTGCCGGTCGCCGCGATCGTCGCGCTCAGGTTCGAGGAGCCCACCGACGCCGGCAGCGGTGACGACGGGTCGGGGGACGACGGAGGTGGCGGGGACGGCGACCGATCGTCGGCCGCGACCGACGGCGGGGGCCCGGCGGGGATCGAGGGGTCGCGCCTCCGCGCGCTGTTCGGCCTCGTCCGGCAGCGGCGGGTGGCCGCGCTGGTGCTCGCCCGCGGCCTCCCGCTGACCGTCTGGATCGGCTTCGTCACCTACAACTCCATCGTCGTCGTCCGGTTCCTGGGCGGGACGCCGACCCAGGCGGGGGCGCTCGTCTCGGTCGGCAGCCTCGCGTACGCGACGGTCGCGAGCCAGGCCGGGCGCGTCACCGCCCGGTTCGACAGCCGGCTCTACCCGCTCGTCGCCGCGAACCTCTGTCTCGGCGCCGGGTTCGCCCTCTTCCTCCTCGCGCCGTCGCTCCCGGTCGCCGGGGTCGGCATCGCGGTGTCCGGCGCGGGCTTCGGTCTCGTGCTCGCGCTCTACCGGAGCATCATCACGGGGCTCGCCGGCCCGTCGCTGCGGGGGAGCCTGGTGAGCCTCGCCGAGGCGTTCGGGCGGGTGGTCGCGACGGCGACGCCGATACTCATGGGCGGGGCCATCGCCGTCGCGACGCCCCGTGTCGGGCTCGCGGCGGCGGTCCAGTTCGCGGGGCTCGGCGCCGCCGCCGTCGGCGGTCTGGGCGGCGTGCTCTGTCTCCTCGTCGCGAGCCGTGCCCCGACCGTCCGCCGGAGCGAGTGACCGACGCCCGCCCTCGCGCCTCGTCCGGCGTCCGCAGTATCTCGTCGGCCGGGAAGTACCGGAACTCCAGTTCCCGGTCGCGGGAGACCCGCCCTCGACGGCCGACCTGAGTTCGGCGAAGTGGTCGCAAACGTGGACCGGATCGTCCGTGCTGTAGAACACCGCCCGGCTGCCGATCCGGTCGGGGACGACGGTCACCCCGTCCTCGCGCTCGAGGACGACGGCGAACAGTCCGTCGAGCGCCCCGGCGAGCGCCGGAAGCTCCCCCGCGGGCCGGCGAACGGGTCGAGCAGGCCCGCTCGTCGAGGCGTTCGTCGCCGTGGAACGCCGTCCCGGCCGCGTGGACGCCGTCCCGGGCCACCCAGTCGTCGGCCGTCGGCGCCGCCCTCACCGTCGACATCGGTCGGTGGAGGGCGAAACCGTTCCGGGTACCCCGTCCCGGGGAACGCCCCGGAGGGCCGGCGTCCCGCCCGGTCGCTCCACGGCGCCGCCCGGTTCGAGACGGGTGATACTTCACGACCGGCCACCCACCGCCGGCCATGAGCGAACTCGGGAAGGTCGACCGGTCGTTCTTCGAGTCGGTCCTCCGGCCGCACCTCGGCGCCGACCGCGAGGACGTCGCGCTCGGGCCGACCCACGGCGTGGACTTCGGCGTGCTCGACGTCGGCGGGCGGGCGCTCGTGACCGCCGCCGATCCCGTCTCGATCCTCCCGGAGCTGGGGTTCGAGCGGGCCGGACGGCTCGCCGTCGACATCGTGCTGGCCGACGTCGCCGTCTCGGGGATCCCCCCGACCCACCTCGCGGTGAGCCTCTCGCTGCCCCCCGCGATGACCGACGAGGAGCTCGCGGCGACCTGGCGGGGGATGGCCGGTCACTGCGAGGCCCTCGGGGTGAGCGTCGTCACCGGGCACACCGCCCGCTACGCCGGCATCGACTACTCCTGGGTCGGGGGGGCGACCGGCTTCGGCGTCGGCTCGTTCGACGAACTCGTCCGGCCGGACGGCGCCCGGCCGGGCGACGCGCTCGTCGTGTCGACGGGCCCCGGGGCGGAGGTGACGGGGCTGTTCTCGACGCTGTTCGGCGACCGCCTCGACCTCCCGCCGGGGACCCTCGAGACCGCCCGCGAGCGGCTCGACGACATCGAGGCCGTCCGGGACGCACGAACCGCCTTCGAGGCCGGGGCGGTCACCGCGATGCACGACGCCACCGAGGGCGGCGTGGTCGGGGGGCTGAACGAGATGGCCGCCGGCGCCGGGGTCAGGCTCGACGTCGACCGTGCCGCGATGCCGGTCGCGCCCGGCGTCGAGGCGGTCTGTGACGCCGTCGGCGTCGACCCCTGGCGGGTGACCAGCTGCGGGACGCTCCTCGTGACCGTCGAGCCCGGGGACGCCGGGGCGATCGTCGCCGCGCTGGAGGAAGCGGGGACCCCGGCCGCCGTCGTCGGTCGCGTCTCCGAGGGCGAGGGGGTCTACGTCGACGGCGAGCGCGCGGAGGCCCCCGAGGCCGACCCGTCGTGGGCGGCGTTCGCCGCCCTCGCCGGGCGGGAGTGAGCGGCTCCCGCGGGGCTCCCGACGCTGCCGGCGTCGGCGAGCCCGTTCGCGGCGGGGCCGCCCGCCGGTCATCGTCGACTGACTCACGCCTCGATTCGCGACCGAGATTTTATACGTGAGGGTTCGTCGTGCCGGGTATGACGTGTGGGGCTCGCGTGGGGACCGGGGCGGCGTCGGCGGGGGGGAACCGATGAGCGTTCGTTCGACAGTGATCCGCTCGCTGCTCGTCGTGGTGGCGAGCAGCTTCGGCGCGGCGGCCAAGGTGGGCGGGGCCGCCGCCGGCCGGACCGACGGATCGGAGGCGGAGACGAGCGGGAACGTGACCCCGCCGGCCCCGCTCGGGCCGCGCGCCTCGGCCGGCCGGCAGGCCGTCGTGACCGGGGTCGGCCCGGGACCGGAGCGCGACGGGGACGACTGACACGGCTCGTCGTAGCGATTCACCGGCGAGCGCCCGACCGGTGCCGGTGATCGTCGGCCGACCACGCCGACGGTCCGGACGGCCCGGGGGCACGAACCGGAGGTACCCTTATACCGCTGTGGGCGTTACCCGATCACGGGATGACACGACGACCGACCAGCCACGGGTCCGATCCGGACGGCGGCTCGCGGTTCGCCACCGTCGTCCAGGAGGGGCGCGTCCGCGTCCAGACCCCGGACGGGCTGCTGTCGGTCGCCGACTTCGACGCCGTGACCGAGGCCGTCGGCGGCCCCGCCTGGACGATCGAGTACTCCGACTGGCACCGGGAGCGCTACCCCGACCTCGACACCTCCGACGAGGGGCTCACCGTCGACGTCCGGGACATGGTAGAGGCGATGGAACACGACGAGCGGTTCGTGACGACGCTCCGGGCGCTGCCGGCGACGCCCGCCCCGGAGGGGGAGCTCTCGCCGCGGGCGGGCCTGTTCGTCGGGAAGCTCCTCGAGAACCTCCAGTCCGGCGTCGACTGAGACGGCTCAGTCGTCCGCTTCGGGGCCCCGCTCGTACGCGCCGGCCTTCTCGAGTCGCCCGCGCTCGCGGAGCACCTCGGGCGTGCGGCACACCCCGACCTCGCCGGCGGCCTGCGGGACGACGCAGTTGTTGCAGTTCTCGCAGACGACCTCGGCACCGGGCTCCGAGAGGAGCCGGGCGCCGAGCCGCGGCTCGGCGTAGAACGGTCGGCCCACCCCGACCATGTCACAGGCGTCCCCGAGCAGCCGGTCCATCCGCTCGCGCTCGCGGAGCCCGCCGACACAGAGGACGGGGACGTCGACGCGGTCCCGGACCCGGCGGCAGAAGTCGGCGTTCCACGCCGGCTCGAAGTCGTTGCCGCGGGCGTCGACCCGGGAGGCCAGCCTGACCGCCCTCGCGCGGAGCGGGCCGCCGAACGCCGCCTCGTACCCCTCCGCGAACCGCTCGTCGTCCCACGCCCGCTCGGGGAACGACCCCCGGACGATCGAGTGGTCCCAGAACGGCGATTCGGTCACCGGGACGAGCGCGTCGTAGCCCGCGTCGGCGAGCCGCTCGGCCGCCCGGACCCCCTCGGCCAGGGTGAGATGCTCGCGGATCCACCACGGCGTCCGCGTCTCCGCGGGCACCTTCGTCACCACCGGGACGTCCCCCGCGCGCTCGCGGATCGACTCGAGGACGACCTCGAAGAAGCGCGTCCGGTTCCGCAGCGAGCCGCCGAACTCGTCGTCGCGATCGTTATAAAACGGCGAGAGGAACTGCTGGAAGATCCCCATCGTCGCGCCGGCGAGGTGGATCCCGTCGTAGCCGGCGGCGACGGCGCGCTCGGCCGCGACCCCGAAGTCCGCGGCGAGGTCGTAGGTCTCGTCGGTCGAGAGCGGCCGGGCGTCGAGGGCGACGAACCCGAGCGCCTCGGCGGCACGGAGCGGCCACGGGGGGGCGGAGACGGTCCGCTGTGGCGGGCTGTGCTCCTCGCGGTAGGCGCGGTGCCACACCTCCATCGACCGCAGGCCGCCGTGGGCGAGCTGGCAGAAGACCCGGCCGCCGTGGTCGTGGACCGCGTCGGTGAGCGCCCGCATCGAGGCGATCCGGTCGGGGTCGTCGAAGCCGGTCATCCCGGGGGCGGCCCGGCCCTCCCGGCCCCGGACGGGGGTCGCCCCCTGCATCACGAGGCCGACGCCGCTCTCGGCGGCGGGTTCGAGTTCGGCGACCAGCCGGTCGACGGCGCCGGGACCCTCGCCGGCGTGTTCGAGCAGTGGCGCGCGGTAGAGTCGATTGGGGAGGGTGAGCCCGCCGACGTCGACCGGGGTGTCGAGGGTGACTGGCACGTTCCTACCGGGCGTTGGCCTCGGGACACTTGAACGCGCCGGGCCCGGGGGCGGTGGGCAGGACCGGTTCGCCGGACGGGACCGACGGCGAGGGCCGGTGAGAACCGAGAGCCCGGAACCCGGGACACCCGCGAGGGGAGCCGTCGGGAGCCCGACGGTGGCCACGAGACCGTCCGGCGAGGAAAGGCTAAACCGCCGCCGCCGTGTAGCGGGAACGTGAACCGTATCGTCGCGGTCCTGCTGGCCCTCCTCGCGGTGCTGGCGCTCGGGGCGGCCGCCGCCACGCTCGACGACACCGCGACCGCGGGCGGCGCCGGCGGGAGCGGCGGCGACAGCGGCGCCGGGGTCGGCGGGGGCGACCGGTTCGACCTCGGCGGGATCAACGTCACGGAGTCGGCGTCCGTCCCGGCGCTCCCGGACGTCGTCGGACGGGCCCTGGCCGTCGTCCTCCTGCTGGTCGCCGCCTTCGGGCTCTACGCCTTCTACAGGGAGCACGGTCTCAGGGGGCTCCTCACCGTCACGGCCGTCGTGGGCGGGTTCATGCTGCTGCTCTACCTGCTGGTCCGGGGACTCGGCGGCGGGATCGACCTCGACGGGCGGAGCGGCCTCCTCGGCGGCCGGGACCCCACGCTCCCGGGCGGTGCGCCGGCGGGGCCCGAATCGAGCACCGTCCCGGTGGCCGACCCGCCGACGACCCTCCTCGTGCTGTTCGGGCTGGTGCTCCTGGGGGCCGCGGCGGTGGTGTTCCGGCTGACCGGCGACGACGTCGCCGGGTTCGACGCCGGGGAGGGGGACGCCGAACCGGCGCCGGACGTGGCCGCGGTCGGGCGGGCGGCCGGCCGGGCCGCCGACCGCATCGAGGCGGACGCCGACCTCGAGAACGCCGTCTTCCGGGCCTGGCGGGAGATGACGGGGGGGCTGGACGTCGACAACCCGGCGTCGAGCACGCCGTCGGAGTTCGCCGCCGCGGCCGTCGACGCCGGGATGGACCGCACGGACGTGACGGAGCTCACGGAGCTGTTCGAGGCGGTCCGTTACGGCGGGCTCGACCCGGACGAGGACCGGGAGCGGCGGGCGGTCGACGCCCTCCGGAACATCGAGCGGACGTACGCCGACGCCGAGTTCGACCTCCCCGAGGAGGTCGGAACGCGACCCGGCGACCCGGCCACCGACGGGACCGAGGCGAACGCGGACGGGTCGGGAGGTGACGCCGCGTGAGGCGGGGTGGGACCGCGTGAGCGGCCGGGTCCTGTTCGTCGCGGTCGGGGCCGCGGCGGCCGTGGCCGGGCTCGCGGTGGCGCTGGAGCCGTCGGTGGCGGCCGGCTTCTCGCCGACGTACGTCGCCGTGACGCTCGTCGGCGGGTTCGCCCTCCTGCAGGCGGCCGGGGCGGCGCTGGCCCGGTTCCGCGGGGAGCGCCGGCAGGCCGACCCCCCGGAGGTCGAGCGTCGCCGGGCGTTCCCGACGCCGGGCGCCGAGTTCGACGAGCGACTGGCGTCGCTCCCGCGGCGGATCGGGCGGTCCGCGGACCGGCAGCGGACCGCGCTGCGGACCGAGCTCCGCGAGGTGACCGAGGAGACGCTGGTCCGCTACGGCGGGCTGACCCCCGAGGAGGCGGTAGAGCGGATCGAGACGGGGACCTGGACGGAGGACGTCCGCGCGGTGTCGTTCTTCGCGCCGGGGGCCGACGGGGGGATCCCCCTGACCGAGCGGGTACGCGGCGTCCTCGGGACCGAACGGGCGTTCGCCCGTCGCGCGAGGGCGGTCGTCGGCGCGCTCGCGGCGTACTCGCGGGCGAGCCGCCCGACCGGGGAACGGGAGCCACCGGGGGGCGACGAGGCGACGGACGGGAACCGACGGGCGGCGACGGGCGGCGATGAGTGAGGCCCGCGGGCCGGACGGGGAGCCACCCCCGGACCGGCGGGCGACGCCGGGCGAGACGCTCGACCGGGAGACGAACCGCTGGCGCGGGGTGAACGCGCTCTCGCTGGCCGCCGGGGCGCTCGGGGTGCTCCTCGGACAGCCGGGGCTGCTGCTGGTCGCCGTCGTCGGCGTGGCGTTCGGGGCGTTCGCGCTGGCCACCCGCCCGCCGGACGTCCACGTGGAGCTCTCGCGGGAGCTCGACCGGACCGTCGCGGACCCGGACGAGCGGGTCCGGGTGACGCTCACGGTCCGGAACGCGGGGGAGTCGCTGCTGGCCGACCTCCGGCTGATCGACGGAGTGCCCGACGCCCTCGACGTCGTCGGGGGGTCCCCCCGGACGGCGACGGCGCTCCGTCCGGGGAAGGCCGCCTCGTTCTCCTACACGGTGCGTGCGGCCCGCGGCGACCACGAGTTCGACCCGGTGACGGTGCTCGCCCGCGGGTTCAGCGGCGCCGTCGAGCGCGAGACCGCCGTCCACGCCCGCGGCGACGGGCGGCTCGCCTGTACCCCCCGGCTCGACGTGGGCGACCCGCTACCGCTCCGGGCGCTGACCACGGGCTACACCGGCCGCGTCGTCACCGACACGGGGGGACCCGGAACCGAGTTCCACGCCGTCCGCGAGTACCGCCCGGGCGATCCGCTCTCGCGCATCGACTGGCGGCGGGCGGCACGGACCGGCGAGTACGCGACCCTGGAGTTCAGGCGCGAACGGGCCGCGACGGTCGTCCTCCTCGTCGACACCCGCGAGACCGCCTACCTGGCGCCCGACGCGGACGCCCCCTCGGCGGTCGAGCGGTCGGTCGCCGCCGCGGGGGAGCTGTTCACGTCGCTGCTCTCGACGGGCGACCGGGTCGGCCTCGCGGCGTTCGGGCCGGGGGCGTTCTGGCTCGCACCCGGCGCCGGCGTCGGACACCGGGCCCGGGCCCGGGCGGCGCTCGCCACCGACGCGTCGTTCGCGCCGACCCCCCGCGAGGAGCCGTTCTTCCCCGGGCTCGAACTCCGGCGGCTCCGCCGACGGCTCCCCGCGGACGCGCAGGTGGTGCTGTTCTCGCCGCTCTGTGACGACTACGTGGTACGGGCGGCCCGCCGGCTCGACGCCTACGGCCACCCCGTCACCGTCGTCAGCCCGGACCCGACGGCCGACGCGACCGCCGGGGAGACCCTCGCGCGCCTCGAACGACAGCTCCGATGCTCGCAGCTCCGCGAGGTCGGCCTGCGGGTCGTCGACTGGACGCCGGGCGAGCATCTCGGGGCCGCCGTCGAGACCGCGGGCGCGAGGTGGTCGGGATGAGCCGGGGCGAGGAGCGGGACCGGGGCGAGGACCGACCGGGAACGACGGCGTCGGGGGGGACAGCGGAGACACCGGGGACAGCGGGGGAGGACGGGGAGGGAGCGACAGGGACCGGACGGGGAGCCGACAGGCCCGGCGACGACGGGCGGGACGACCCCCCCGGGGAGGCCGAGACGGTCCGGCTCGACGCCCGGCCGTCGGGGACGGGGACGGCCATCGCGGGGCTCGTCGGGTTCGTCGCCGTTGCGGCACAGGCCCCCGGCGGCCCGGCGGTCGCCGTCGGCGGCGTCGGCCTGGTCGCGCTGGTCGGCGGGCTCCGGCAGGGGGCGCGCCGGATCGTCTCGCTCGGCGTCCTCGGGCTGTTGGTCGGCGTCCTGGTGGCAGGGGCGGTCGGCCTGCCGACGGAGCTCCTGCTCGTCTCGGCGGCCGCCAGCGCGGTCGCGTGGGACGTCGCCGACCAGGCGGTGAGCCTCGGCGAGCAGGTCGGGCGGCGCGCCGACACCGCCCGGGCGGAGTTCGTCCACGCCGCCGGGAGCGCCCTGGTCGCGACGGTGGCCGTCGCCGCCGCCTACCTCGTCTTCCGGACCGTCGCAGGGGGGCCGGTGCTCGCGCTCGCGCTCCTCCTCCTCGGCGCGATCCTGCTCGCGTCCGTCCTCCGGGGCTGAGCCGGCGACGCGGGGCGTCCCGCGGACGCCGGCCGGCTCAGACGAACGCCCACCGGACGACCGTGAGCAGCAGCACGATCGCCAGGACGCTCGCGAGCAGCCAGCCGACGATCATCGGCGCCACGTCGCGGCTCCACTCGTCCTCCGGGAGGCCGGGTGTGAGAGCCATCGGGACGTAGCGATCGATCGTACGAGAACAAGTAGCTTCGGTGGATCGCTCGAACGGCTGGTCCTCGGCGAGCGAGGCGATGGACCGTGCAGCGAGGGCGTTAAGCCGGGGTCCGACGGTGTCGGGTCGGGGGCGTCGGTGTCGCGTCGCTCCCGCGTCGGGAGTGTCTACGTCGCGTCGGGTGTCAGTCCCACGTCACCCAGGCGAGGAAGACCAGTCCGACGGTCTGCAGGACGTGGAGCAGCATCGTCGCTTGCCAGACGACGGGCGGGACCTGCGTGCTGTACCACAGCGAGAGGTCGGGGTCGAGCAGGTAGTAGTAGAGCGTGAGGCCGTTCTCGGCGAGGAGGAACAGCGAGAACAGCAGGAG
>Ga0207797_1002093_pt1 | contig 14025 bp, 14 predicted proteins | sample PRCRCaboRojoPR_6_FD_187275 | JGI IMG/M metagenome (GOLD analysis project Ga0207797, IMG submission 187275) | Marine sediment microbial community from Cabo Rojo, Puerto Rico - PR CR 10% Liquid 1 (SPAdes) | ecosystem: Environmental > Aquatic > Marine > Coastal > Sediment | place: Cabo Rojo, Puerto... | reverse complement strand
GGCGGACACGAGTGCGAGGGCCGACGGCAGCGGCCTCGCCACGGCAGCACAGCGCCACGAGCAGACGGACTACCTCGACGCGGAGGTGAACATCCTGCGGCCGAGCACGCCGTTCATGCGCGACCACCTCAGGACGGTGTGGGCCGGCTTCGTCGGCTGGATCCTGGTCGTGTTCGGACCCGTGACCATGACCGCCGTCGCGCCGGACGTGATGACGACCCAGCTGCCGGTGCTCGGCTTCCCGCTGCACTACTTCCTGGTCGCCATCGGTGGCCCCGGGGGCGCACTCCTCCTCTCGGTCTGGTACGCGCGCCGGCGGGGCGCCCTCGACGAGAAGTACGGCATCGACCACTCGGAGCCGATCGGAGAGCCCGACACCGCGGAGTCGGAGGGCACCCCCGCGACCGACGGTGGTGAGCAACCGTGACCATCGGGGTTCTCCTCCAGTCCGGGCTGCTCCCGGAGGGGCTGGACATCTCGTTCAAGCTCCTGCCGGGGATCCTGGTCACCGCCATGCTGGCGCTGTTCCTCGCGATCGGCTACCTGTACCGGGTGGCCGACACCGAGGGGATGTGGGTCGCCGGACGCTCGATCGGCAACCTGGAGAACGGGATGGCGATCGGCGCCAACTGGATGTCCGCGGCGTCGTACCTCGGGATGGCGGCGCTGATCGCGCTGTCGGGGTTCTACGGCCTGGCGTTCGTCGTCGGCTGGTCGACCGGCTACTTCATCCTGCTGATCTTCATGGCCGCGCAGATGCGCCGATTCGGGAAGTACACCGCCCCCGACTTCGTCGGCGACCGGTTCAACTCCGACGCAGCCCGCGGTATCGCCGCCGTCACGACGTTCCTCATCGGCTTCGTCTACGCCATCGGTCAGGCCCGCGGGATGGGTCTGGTCGGGCTGTACATCTTCGGCGACATCGCCATCCCGGGGCTGAGCGGCTACCAGTCGATGGTGGTGTTGATGATGGCCATCACGGTCGGCTACCTCACCCTGTCGGGGATGCTCGGCGCGACGAAGAACATGGCCGTCCAGTACGTCATCATCATCGTCGCGTTCCTCGCGGGCCTGTACGCCGTCGGGTTCACGCAGGGGTACTCGACGCTGCTCCCCCAGCTCGAGTACGGGCGGCTGATCGCGGAGCTCGGCGCGGAGTTCTCCGAGCCGTTCACCACCGGCGGCTACTATCTGTGGATCGCCACGGCGTTCTCGCTGGTCGTCGGGACCTGCGGGCTGCCCCACGTGCTGGTGCGGTTCTACACCGTCGAGAACGAGCGGATCGCCCGCTGGTCGACGGTGTGGGGCCTCTTTTTCATCTGTCTGCTCTACCTGAGTGCCCCCGCGTTCGCCGCGTTCGGGACGGACCTGTACGGACGGAACATCGGGCCCGTGTACGGCGATCCCGGGATGACCGGCGCCGCCGCTGACGTCATCGTCGTGCTGGCGACCCAGTTGGCGGAGCTGCCACAGTGGTTCGTCGGCCTGGTCGCGGCCGGCGGCATCGCCGCGGCCATCGCGACGACCGCCGGGCTGTTCATCGCCGGCTCCTCGGCCATCTCCCACGACATCTACACGAACCTGATTAACCCCGAGGCCACCCAGCGCCAGCAGGTGCTGGTCGGTCGGCTCGCCATCATCGCGCTGGGCGTGCTGACGACGCTCGCGGCGCTGAATCCGGCCGCCCCCATCGCGGCGCTGGTCTCCTACGCGTTCTCGCTGGCCGGCGCCGTGCTGTTCCCGATGTTCTTCCTCGGCCTCTGGTGGGAGAACACCAACCGCCAGGGCGCACTCGCCGGCATGCTGACCGGCCTCGGCATCTGGCTCGTCCCCATGATCAACGAGGTCCTGCCGTCGTACGGGCTGGTCGCCGGCGCGGCCGGCCCCGACGGCGTGATCTCGCCGGCGCTCGCACAGTGGCTCCCAGCCATCGGGTCGGCGTTGGTCGCCGTGCCCGTCGTGTTCGCCGTCACTATCGGGGTGTCGCTGGCGACCGACGAGCCGCCGCTGCGGACCAAGCGGATGGTCCGGCAGTGTCACAGCCCCGAGCCGATGGGGCAGCAACAGACCGCAGAGGACGTCGTCGCCGCCGACGGCGGCGAGACGCCCGCGGACGACTGAACCCATGTACGAGCAGATACTCGTTCCGACGGACGGGAGCGAGGCGGCGCGGGCCGCCGTCGACCAGGCGGCCGACATCGCCTCGAAGTACGGCGCCATGATACACGCGCTGTACGTCATCGACATCGACACCACGAGCGTCACCCTGGGGAGCGGACAGGTCGAGCGGCTCCAGCGGGGTGAACTGGACGAGATGCCGGAGGTGAAAGCCCGCGCGGAGGACGCGACGGGGTACGTCGCCGACGTCGGCGCCGGGTACGGGGTCGAGGTCGAAGAGCACGTCGTCGTCGGCTACCCTGCCCGCTCGATCCGGTCGTTCGTCGAGGACCACGACATCGACCTCGTCGTGATCGGCTCGCACGGCCGGTCCGGCCTGTCGAGGGTCATCCTCGGGAGCGTCGCCGAGAAGGTGCTCCGGCAGACGCGGCTCCCCGTGCTGGTGGTCGACGCCCACGAGGAGGAAGAGTGAGCGCACTCGACACCATTCGCGGACACCTCCGGGAACACGGACGGGGGATGCTCGTGGACCTGGTGTTCGCTGTCGTCTGGGTGACCGTGGTCTCGCTGCTGTTCGACCTGGTGGACGGCCCGCGGTGGGCGTACTACCTGCTGATGGCGACCGGCGTGGTCGCGTACTTCGGGTTCTTCTGGTCGCTGTCGGCGGCCCGGGACCGGGCCGACGGGTGAACCGCCCCGGTCGGCGCGCTCCCGGACGGACGCTCCACCCGTCGCTCGATACAGCGCTGGCGAACCGGCGCTGGATCGCTCACCCGATGCTAAGGTCCCCGCTGTCGGCTGCGTCCTCGTCCCACTCGAGTTCGAACTCGAGTTCGATCTCCGCCCCGGACGAGGACGTCTCGCGTTCCACCTCGACCTCGAACTCGACGCGGCCCGGCGGCGCGAGCGTCACCGACTCGGAGCCGGAGTCGAGGGTGAACTCCTCGCCGGACTCCAGGCGGTCCGCGACCGTCCGCAGGTACTCGGCGACGTCGGCCGTCGTCATGTCACGCTCGAACTCGAACAGTGTCTCTTCTGACATCCTCCCACGTACGGTGGACGGGCTCTTGAGTGTACGTATCCGCGCAACGAGCCACGTAGCGCGGCCTGAACCCCCCGACTGCTCACTCCGGTTCCGCGACCGTGAGCACGGGAACCGGCGCCGAGCGGACCGTCTTCTCGGCGACGCTGCCGAGCAGGATGCGGTCGGTGCCGCGGCGCCCGGTCGTCCCCATCCCGACGGCGTGGACGTCGTTCGACTCGATGCAGTCGAGGATCGCCTCGACGGGCGACCCGTGTTCGACGTGGCCGACGGCGTCGCCGACCCCGCGGTCCTCGGTCGCAGCGAGGACCGTCTCGACGGCGTCGCTCGCGGCCTGCTCGCTCTCCTCGCCGGAGACCGTGGAGCGGACGTCGGGCCCCAGCGCGGAGTCGTCGACGACCGAGAGGACGTGGACGGTCGCGTCGAGCGAGGCCGCAAGCGAGAGCGTGTGCTCGGCGGCGTGTGTCGCGGCAGCACTCCCGTCGGTCGGGACGAGGATCCGCTCGTAGGGGAACTGGAGCGTCTCGTCGGGCTGCATGCGGACGGTGAGCACGGGGACCGAGGAGAGCCGGACGACCTTCTCGGCGACGCTCCCGATGAGATACCGCGACACCCCCTCGCGGCCGTGGGTCGGCATCACGACCAGGTCCTGGTCGTACCGCTCGGCGTACTCGGCGATCGTCGGCGCGGGGTTCCCCTGGACGACGTCTGTGTCGTGCGACACGCCGAGCGTGTCCAGCGTCTTCGCGGCCTCCTCGACGACGTCCTCGCCCTCGCTGACGAGCGCGTCGACGGTGTACCCCTCGACGACGGTGACGCTGTCACGGGTCGTGTCGGCGACGTACAGCACCTGAACCGTGGCGTCGGCCCAGTGAGCGATCTCGCCGGCGTGGTGCAGCACCTCGGCCGCGCCCTCGCTCCCGTCGAACGGGAGGAGGATGTTGTCGTACATGACTCGCGGGGCTACGTCCCCCAGGTGCTAATCGTTTCACCCGCCGCCGCGCCCGCCGGGCTGGCGGGTCGGCCCGCGGCGTGGCCTACTCCCGGACCGCGCCGTCGACGTCGGCCAGCGCCTCGGTGGCCACGTCGCCCAGCTCCCCGGCCTCGATGTGGGAGTAGCGCTCCCGGACCATCTCCTCGGAGTTGTCGAGATAGCGCGCCGCGACCGTGTAGCCGAACGCCCGCACCAGCACCTCACCCATCCCCCGGCGACCGCCGTGGGGCGCGAGGTAGTCGTGTTTCGGGTGCTCGACGTCCAGCCCGGCCGCGTCGGTCAGTCGCCGGAGCACCGACCGCGCGCCGTCGGTCGTCAGCGACGGCGGGCGGACGTCCTCCGCGACCGCCAGCAGGAGGTCGCGGGCGAACGCCTCGCGGCGCTCGGCGACGGCGTCCGGCTTCAGCCCGCGGTCGGCCAGCTCCTCCCGGACGAGCTCCGCGAGCGTCCGCTGGTCGAAGGTGGGGAACACCGGCCACCGTCCCGAGGGCGGGTCGAGCAGCTCCCGGTAGCGCTCCAGCGGCCCGAGGACGGGGTCCGGCAGGGCGGCGGCATCCCACTGCTGTTTCTTCCGGTACACGTCCATGCTCCCCTCATCGAGGTCCAGTTCCTCCCACCGGACCCCCCGGCGCCGCGGGTCGTCGGGGTCGCGGAGCAGTTCGCCCACGCGGACGGCGCTGTACGCGAGCACGAACACCAGCGCCCGGTCCCGCGCGGCCCGGACCGCGGCGTAGCGGGCGCGCCCCCGGTCGAGCGGGTCGGCGTCCCCGGAGAGAGTCGTGAACTGCTCGATCGTCTCCCGCGCGGCCGCGTCGGCGTGGCGGGTGATGGCGTGCCGTTGCTCCGGCGTCCAGGCCTGCTGGTCGCCGGGCTTGCGGCCGTCGTCCTCGGGCAGCGGCGCCGTCGCGCCCGCCCGCTGGGCGTAGTGGGCCTCCAGGTACCCCTCGTCGACACACCAGCCACACCACGCCGAGACGTACGCGTAGTAGGTCCTGACGGTGTTCTGCTTCAGCCCGCGGTCGCCCGCGAGGTGGCGGGCGTACTCGCGGAACACCCGCTCGTCGAGATCAGCGAACGTCGGCTCGCGGTCGCCGGGGACGACGCCGGTCCAAGTGTCCCCGCCGCGCTCGCCGCGCGCCCACTCGTGGAACCGCTCCAGTTCGCGGGCGACGTTTCGCCGGTAGTTGCCGCCCTCGCCGCCCCGGCCCTTCCCCTTGTCCTGGAGGTAGCGCTCGAAGGAACTCGCCAGGGTACGGTCGCTGTCTGGCGTCATCTCCCTCGACGGCGTGGTGTGTCGGGGCCGCACCCCCTCGTCGGTCCCGGTTCCCTGGTGGCCATGTGTCCGGCGTCGTGTCCTGCTATGAAATAGGTAGAGGGAGCCCCGGCCGGACCGAGAGTGCCGTGGAATCGACCGAACGGTGGCTCAGCCGTCGAGCGCGTCCCCGACTCGTCGGACGACCGCCGGCGCGGCAGCCCCGAGGCGGTTCGCGAGTGCGTAGTCCCCGTAGACGTAGCGTCCGGGTGCGGGGACGGAGCCCTCGCGGATCTGCTCGTCGGCGTTGCGGATTCGAGCGCGGATCCGGTTCGCGAGACGGCGGGCGAGGAGCGCGGGCGAGCTGTCGAGGAGTGTCCGGAGGTTCGCCACGGCGGCAGTCCGTTCGGCAGCGATTGGCTCGACCGACTCGGGAACGGCGTACGCCCCATCCGAGATGGCCTCCCTCGTGGAGCCGAGCGCACGGTCCGCGGTGAGTGCGCGCATCGCGGAGAGGACAGCGAGCGTCTCACGGCCATCGTCGTGGTCCTCGACGGCGTTGCGCGAGCCGTTCCAGCGACCGTCCGCGAGTTCCACGAGCAGGTCCTCGGCGACGGTGTTCTCGATGTCGCGGTCGAACCCGCTCCGCAGCGCCTCCCAGTCGGGCTCGTCCGCGTACCGCTCGACGTCCCCGACGAGGTCGTCCGCGACGCGCGAGAACCGCTCCCCGTACTCCCGCGGGTCGTCGAGCATCGACACGTACTGCTCGCGGAGGCGCCTTGCGTCCGCGGCGTACGCGCGCCCCCACTCGCCGTCCTGTGCGAGTTCGGCGGCGTGCAGCACGGTGTTCTCGTACTCGTGGCGGCGGTTCTCCGCGGTGAGGCGGACGCCGGTGCCCGTCCAGTCGACGATGCGGGCGTGTTCGGCAAACGCGCCCACGGGCTCGCCGGGCGGCCCGACGTACCGGTACTCCTCAAGGAACGCTTCGGTCTCGCGGTGGTGGCGTTCCCGGCGGTCGGCGACGTCCGCCGCGGTGAGGCTGCCGTCGAAGGCGGCGAGACCGGCGTGGACGAACATCGCCTCCCCGCGCGGGTACGTCAGCCCGGCGAGCGCGTCGACCCGCGCCGTTCCGGTGTCGTCGTCCGAGAGCGCCTCGCGTGCGGACTCGCGCGAACGGGCGAGTTTCTCGCGGACGACCTCGTTGGGGACCCGCGAGACGTCCGCGCCGTCCAGGAGCGATCGGACCCGCTCGCGGGCGTCCGCGACGGTCGCCGCCGTCGGCTGGACGGGTACCGCGGCCGGCACCCGCGGGAGGTCGTCCGGCAGGTCGGCCAGCGCCGACTCGTCGTACTCGACGCTCGCCTCCCCGGACAGGGGGTTCAGGCCGCTACAGCCCGCCAGCGCACCCGCGAGCGCGGTGCCGGCGGCGGCGAGCAGCGAGCGACGGCTGTGTCGGCTCACGACGACTCACTCCCGTTGCGGAGGCGCTCGGGGATCGGGTCACAGCTACTGCTGCCTCCGGCGGAGTAGCCGTTGTACTCGTCGGCAGGGAACGGCAGGCGGACGAACGCGGCGGCGTGGTCGCGTGTCCGGCGCTCACAGGCGGTGTCGGCGTCGCGGATCACCCGGCAGAACTGGAAGTCCGGGTCGCCGTCGCCGTCCCTGGCGACGTAGTTCAACTTCAGCCGATAGCACTCGCCGATGGGGGTCTGGTAGACGAACACGGATTCACGTTCGTACGCCGTCTCCGCGACGAGCCGGCGGACAGGCGCGACGTTCGTCGCGTCGGGGGCGAACTCGAGTTCCGCGGCGCCGCTCTCGCTCTCGATCGTGTGCAAGGAGATCGGGTCGGGCGTCGCCGACGACTCCTCGTCCACCCCGCCGCCGTCCTCCCGGGGTGCGACGACGGGCGGCTGCTCGCCCGTCGACCGCGTCAGTGCAGCGGTGTACTCGGTGAGGAGCGTCCCGTCGTCGGACGGTACACTGTCCATCTCGGAGGCGCTACAGCCGGCGAGCACGGCGGTGACGCCCGCGGCCGCGCCGGCGAGGAGGCTGCGCCTGGACGGTGAGGGGACCATGATGGTTCGGTGGTACCTGCGGAGCGACAAGAAGGCTGGTGGTCCGTCTCCAGCACCGAGCACGGGTGACAACCGGCGAGCAGACCCACCGTACACTCCTCACTGGTACATCCCGAGGTGGGCCGGTTCCGGCTGCTGTTGCTGTCCCTGCTGGACCATCTGCTGGTACTGTTCGGCGATCTGTTGCATCTGTCGTTTGATACGGTTGGCCTGCTGCTCCAGTTCGGACGTGTCGACGTCGAACTCCACCAGCGGCTCCAGGGCCTCCTCGATGACCGACTGGGCAGCGCCCGGATCCGGGAGGTACGGGTTGGCGTCGACGACCAGCACCGCGGCCGGGATATCGTCATGGTAGCAGCCGTTGGCGAGTGCACCGGTGATCCCGCCGACAACGCCGGTGCCGTCGGCCAGTTCAATCCCAGCGTCCAGGAGCTCCGATTCGAGGTCGTCGGTCGTCGCGATCGCCCGCACCGTACCGACTGCCTCCTCGCTCCGGGCCGGCCTGCCGACTAGGAATACCGCCCGGTCGAACTCGGCCGCCAGCTCCTCGTGGACACACCGACTCAGCGGCTCGAACGCCGACGGCGGCAGGGGGATGTCGCTCTGGAGGGTCATCACGCTGGGGTCGGAGCCCGCGTACACACGGACCGTGTCCCGCGCGCGGCCGTCCTGGTAGGACAGCACCGGCGGGAACTCCCCCGAGACGAGGTTCCCGTAGTGCTCGAGACTGAGCTGTCGGGTGATCTGGTCGACGGCGATTGCGGCCACCAGCCCGTGGCCCGGGAACCCCTCGACGAGGGTGGGCGATTCCGTCTCGATACCGTTGAGCCGCTCGAACGTCACTGAGACGTCGTCCATGGGGAATCGTCCGGTCAGTCCGTGCCCGGTACTCGTATCAGTACTGCCGAGGCCCACGGTCTGGTTCCAGGGTGGACACGTCGTGATTTAGGCGGTCGACCGGTGTGTCCGCCCGTCGACGACCACGTTGAGGACGGCCCCGGCCAGCAGTATCATCGCCGCGAGGTAGAGGAAGGCGACGAACAGAAGCACCGCTCCCAGGACCCCGTAGGCGACGTACCGGCCGACCGAGCGGGCGTAGTAGAACAGCACCACTTGGAGGACCACCCAGCCGACGGCGGTCAGGACGGCGCCGGGGAGGACGTGGCCGAGCGTCACCGACACCGGCGGGAGCAGGTAGTACAGGGGGACGAGCGCGGCGACGAGAACGAGGAACGCGACGGCGTTGCCGACCACTGTCGGGGCGACCACCGGGAACTGGAGCAGTCCCAGGGCAAGCCCCGTCGCGGTCAGCAGGCCGAGCGTGAACGACAGGACGGCGAGGACGGCGACGCTCCTGAGGACCCGCTTGGGCAGGGAGAGCTCTGACGCCTCGTCATAGATCTCGGCGAACGCGACGGTGAGCCCGCGGAAGAGCTTGCTCCCGCTCCACAGCAGGAGCACGAGCCCGACCACCCCGACGGTGCCGCGGCCGCGGGTGGCCGTCAGCACCGCGTCGAGGACCCGTTCGCCACCACCGTCCAGGTAGCCACGAGCGATGCGACTGGCCGGCTCGGCGGCTCCGAACAGCCCCAGCATGGCCAGCAGGAGAACGAGAACCGGAACGACCGACGCGATCGCGTAGTAGGCGATGCCCGCGGCCATGAACGGCAGGTTCTCTTCCCGGACGACCGCGACGAACCCGCGAGCGCCGCTGAGCAGGCTCACGGCCGGTCACCGCCGGGGGAGAGTCGACCGTCGGCGGTGGCTCTCCGCGCGTTCCAGTGGTTCGCGGTGGGCGACACGTCGCATCGAACCGTGGCTCCCGGTAGGGCGAGTCGGCCGTTGTGGCTTCGGCTTGACTCTGCCTGGGGTATATGCGGTCGGCCTCCCGGCCGGCACGACCCGGCACAGCCGTCGGCGCCGTCGTTCAAACGCAGCTACAGTGCATCGGGGTCGTCCGTCGCGTCCGAGCCGGGGACGCTCCCGCCGCGGTCGGTGTACCCCTCCGGCCCGACGGCGTCGTCCCCGACCATTGTCAGCACCGCCCGGTGGACGCTCTCGACGTCCTCGTACTCCCGCTCGAGCGGTGCGAGGATCGCCCCGAGCGTCGTCGTGCCGTCGGCCAGTTCCAGTTCGTGGTCGCCGTGGCGGGCCAGCAGCTCCCGGTTGGCCATCGGGAACGGTTCGTCCCCGAGTTTCGCACCCAGTGACCGGAAGCCGACACCGGAGGCTCTGGAGTCGCTCCCGTTGTCCGACATAGCCTGCCTGGTGGGCCGGGACAGTAGTCTCTCTCCCCTGACCACGCAAGGGTCGCCGGCGGTCCGCGGAGACGGCCACCGCTAGTCGATGTCGACCCGGTCCGCGGCCGGCACGCTCCTGACGACGTGGCTGTACTTCAGCAGCCCCACGAAGACGGCTCCCCCGATGGCGTTCCCGACGGTGGCCGCAGTCAGGAAGCGGGCGAAGCCCCTGATCGACAGCGCCGAGGTGACGAACACTCGCGCAAGCACCTCGACCGTCCCGGCGATGCTGTGAGGGAGGTGCGCGAAGCCGATGGCCGCAGCGATCAACCAGACGAACACCAGCCGGGAGATGGTGTCCTGCGCGGCCGCGACGAGCCAGGAGAGCAGCCCCATCAGCCACCCAGCGAGGACGCTCGCGGCCAGCAGCACCCACCACCCGTGGTCGGCGACGCTCGCCGCTATCTCGACGAACGCTCTCGGCTCGGCGACACCCAGCGCCGGGGCGACCAGCACGGCGAACCCCGCGAACAGAGCCCCGCCCAACACGTTCCCGAGGTACACGGTCCCCCACGGCCGTCCCAGCTGACCGAGCGTCGCCTGCCGGTTGAGGACGGGCAACACCGCGAGGGTCGTGTGCTCGGTGAACAGCTCGGACCGGCCGAGCACGACGAGCACGAAGCCGAAGGCGTAGGCGTTCGCCAGCAGCAGTTCCTCAACGAGCGGCGTCGGGAACGAGAATTCCGCGACCGAGAGCACGACCGCCATCAGCAGCGGGCCGAACCCGATGTCGAGACCGGCCGACACCGCCGACAGGAACAGCCCGTCCACGGGCCGCTGGAGCTCGCTCACCCCCTCACGTATCTGGGCGCGGAGTATGTCCCGTTGTCCGGTCTGGTCGTCGCCGCTCGCGACAGCGTCGGCTGTCGAGCCTGCCGACTCGCCGGTGGCAGTCTCCGGCTCCGAGGTCACGCTGCCCCCGACAGGTGGCGGCCCCGGCCCACGGTATCGGGGCCACCGAGCGCCGAGGTGCTCCGGACGGGGCGTCGAACGGGGCCGGTGGTCCGCTCGACGGTCACGGGACGGCTCACCCCCTCACCGCTGGCGAACGGTGGTGGGCGAGCGAGACGAGAGCGACCTGCGAGACGAGCGTGTCGAACAGGGTGGTTCTCGACGGCTGTCCCCGACCGGGAGACGACACGGTTCGGCTTGCCCTCGCAGGGCTCGTTCCGTGGGGCGTCGGGGCGGAGCGCCCCCGTGACACCCGCCCGTCCGAGAGTCAACCGACTCGCATCTTCATGTGGCCCTCGGACGAACCCCCTGTCATCGACCCATGTTCGACACCATCCTCGTCCCGACTGACGGAAGCGAGTGTGCGCAGGCGGCTGTCGGGTACGCCGAGGACCTGGCGACGCGGTACGGTGCGACCGTCCACACGCTGTGTGTCGTCGACTCGCGGACGCTCGAGAACGCCCCCCAGTACGAGCAGGTCAAGGAGGGACGCAGGGAACTCGCAGAGCGGACCTGCAACCAACTCTCCGAGAGCGGCGTCTCCGTCGAGCAGGCCGTCCGGACCGACGTCCCCCACACGGCGATCCTCGGCTACGCGGACGAACACGACATCGACCTGGTCGTCATGGGGACCCACGGGAGAACCGGGGTCGAACGGTTCGTCCTCGGCAGCGTCACCGAGAAAGTGCTTCGGCTCTCTGACGTTCCCGTCCTGACGGTGAAAGCACGGGACTGCGGGGACGTCACGTACCCCTACACCGACATCCTGGTGCCGACCGACGGGAGCCCCGGCGCCGAGGCCGCTGTCGGCCCCGCCGTCGACATCGCGAACAGGTACGACGCCCGCATCCACGCGCTCTCGGTCATCGACACGATGGCGATGGGTGTCGACATCCGCTCTCACACGGTCCTCGAGGCGCTCGAGGAGTCGGCACGGTCGGCGGTCGACGCCATCGAGGAGCGGGCGACCGAGGGGTCCGTTTCGACGGTTGAAACCGCGATACGACACGGGAGCCCCTACCGGGGCATCCGTTCGTACGTCGAGGAGCACGACGTCGACCTGGTCGTGATGGGCACCCACGGGCGCAGCGGCATCGAACGGTACCTCCTCGGGAGCGTCACGGAGAAGACGGTGCGCACGTCACCGGTGCCGGTGCTGACGGTCCGACAGCAGGAGTAGTTCCGGAGAACGTCCCGCCGTGACACCGTTCGACAGCGTTACTTTCGGGGTAGCCTCGGACGGCCCGGCGCCCCACGAAGGAATCCTCGCGCCTTAGCGCGGGGAGGATGTCAAAGGTTACCCCCACGCTTCCGTCGTTCGTCACGCGGCTGGGGATCTTAGCCGGCTGAGAAGCCCCTCGGAATGACAATGTAGAGACGGTACCGATTTGGGACGGCTAGAAACCACCCGGGATGTGACTATCCCCTGGTCGAGTCGGCCCGCTGTACGTCAAAGACGTACGCGGAACCGACCCTGTTGTCGTCCCACGACGCCCCGACGAGAGCAGTCGCCCCGTCACCCGACAGCGACACCGACCCCCCGAACCGGTCGTCGCTACTCCCATCGTCAGGGGCCAGTTTGGCCCGCTGGGCCCACTCACCGCCGCTTCGTGTGAACACGTACGCAGACCCCGAGTCGTCGCCATTGGGGTTCTCGTCTAGAGGGGCGCCGACGAGGGCGGTCAATCCGTCGCCAGACAGCACAACCGACAGGCCGAGGCTGTCGTCACTGTCACCGTCGGCCGCCGCGAACTTCGCCTGCTGGGACCAGCCGTCGCCAGTTCGCGTGAACACGTATGCGGCTCCAGAGCCGGCTCCGTTGGGGTCCTCGTCGTTAGACGCCCCCACGATGGCCGTCGCCCCGTCGCCCGACAACCCAACCGCGTAACCGAAGCGATCAAGCGGGCCCCCATCGGCTGCCGAGAACTTCGCCTGTTGGGACCAGCCGTCGACAGCTCGGGTGAAGATGTACGCCGACCCGGAGCCACTGCCGTTGGGGTCCTCGTCGAGAGGGGCGCCCACGAAGGCGGTCGACCCGTCCCCCGACAGCGCAACCGACCAGCCGAAGTAGTCGTCCGGGCCACCGTCACCCGCCGAGATCTTTACCGCCTGACGCCACGCGGCTCCGTCGCGGACGAACACGTACGCAGACCCCGAGTTGTCGCCGTTGGGGTTCTCGTCCTCGGAGGCTCCGACGAGGGCGGTTGACCCGTCGCCAGACAGCGCAACCGACACCCCGAAGTAATCACCCGGACCACCGTCAGCCGCCGCCAACTTCGCTTGCTGGAGCCACCTGTCGCTCGTTCGGATGAACACGTACGCCGAGCCGCTACCGGCGCCGTGCGGGTTCTCATCGGAGAACGCTCCAACGAGGGCAGTCGACCCGTCGCCCGACAGCGACACCGCGTTACCGAAGCGATCGGCCGGGCCACCGTCGCCGGCGGAGAGCTTCGCCTGCTGGCGCCAGGTCCCGCCGTCGCGGACGAACACGTACGCTGAACCCCCCAACTCTCCTTCTGGGTCCTCGTCCCCGGAGGCTCCGACGAGGGCGGTCCGCCCGTCGCTCGACAACGCCGCCGCCCGGCCGAAGTAGTCGTACTCGTCCCCATCGTCGCCGAGGAGCTTCGTAGACTGTCTCGGCGTCGGCGTCGGCGTCGGTGTTGGCGTCGGCGTCGGTGTGGATGTCGGGGGTCGAGTTGGAGTGAGCGTTGTGGTCGGCGTGAGCGTGGGTGTCTGTGTCGCCGTCGGATCAGCCGGCGTCCCAGAGCCCGGGGTCGCGGTGGGGGTTCCCCCAGGAGGGTTCCCGGGGCTGTTGCAGCCCGCGAGGGTCCCGAGCGTGGCGACACCGACGACACGAACGAACTGCCGTCGTGCTGGACTCATACACTCGATACTCCGAGTAGCGATATTAAGTATAGTCTAGCTGGTGGGTACACGTCGGCAGTTCGGTGGTGACGTTCTCCTGCGCAAGCCACCAGTCGGGGGCTGGTCGGTGATCGGGAACACCGATTGCTTTCTCCCTCGCCGGCTAGCGATCGAGTTCTTCGGGACGGGTTCGCCCGTCGTCTCTGGACCAGTCGGTCGATGTCGTCTACCCACTCGACAGTTCGGGGCCGCTCTATGGACGGGTGTCTTGCCCCCCGACCCTTCGTTTAAATGTTCGGCCACCCGGATGGGCGGTGTTCAGATAGGGATGAAGGATGAGGCGGTGCGATTTTTGAGTGGCTATGCTCGAAATCGCACGCCTCAGCGACGGTAGCGACCGCTTCGAGTTAGGATTTGTGGAGCGA
>Ga0207797_1002092_pt1 | contig 14026 bp, 12 predicted proteins | sample PRCRCaboRojoPR_6_FD_187275 | JGI IMG/M metagenome (GOLD analysis project Ga0207797, IMG submission 187275) | Marine sediment microbial community from Cabo Rojo, Puerto Rico - PR CR 10% Liquid 1 (SPAdes) | ecosystem: Environmental > Aquatic > Marine > Coastal > Sediment | place: Cabo Rojo, Puerto... | reverse complement strand
GAGGGCGGCGGCCAGATTCTGCGCACGGCACTGACCCTGGCTGTGATCACAGGCCGCGCGGTGCATGTCGAGCGGATCCGGGCCGGCCGCAAGCAGCCGGGCTTGCGACCGCAGCACGTGACGGCGGTCCGTGCTGCTGCTGCGGTGTGCAGCGGCAAGCTCGACGGGGACGAGCTTGGATCGCAGGCAGTGACGCTGAGGCCGGGCGGGCCGCCGCAAGGGGGCGAGCACGCCTTCGACGTGGCTTCGGCGTCTAAGGGCGGCAGCGCAGGCTCTGTAGGCTTAGTCGTGCAGACGGTTTTGTTGCCGCTGACGCTGATCGCCGGTCGGTCGGAGCTGATCGTGCACGGCGGCACACACGTCGCCTGGGCCCCGTCGGCTTCATACATCGAGCACGTCTTCCTGCCGACTCTCGGTCGGATGGGCGTCGAGACCGATCTAGAGGTGCTTCAGTGGGGGTTCTATCCCGTCGGCGGCGGGAGCGTGCGGGTTGAGGTCCGTGGCCAGGAACGGCCGCTGGACCCGATCGTTTTGACGGAGCGTGGAGCGCTGGAGCGGCTGTGGGGCATCGCGGCCGTGACCAACTTGCCGTCGCACATTCCCCAACGGATGGCGAATCGAGCACGCAACGTCTTGGCAGAGCGGGGACTCAATGCGCAGGTGGAACCGCGCCGCCTGCGAGGCGAAGGACCAGGCGCGGGAATCTTTCTCTTTGCGGAGTACGAGCATGCTGTGTCCGGGTTCACATCGTACGGTCGGAAGGGTTTGCCCGCGGAACGGGTGGCCGAAGCAGCGTGCGAGGACTTGCTGATGCACCACCAGGCCGGCTACCCGGTGGATCGGCACCTGGCCGATCAACTCGCGGTACCGATGGCTTTGGCCGACGGCGAGTCGCGGATCCGCATTTCTGAGATCACGCAGCATCTGTTGACGAACATGTGGGTCGTTGACCAGTTCCTGGACATCCAGTTGCGCCTGGAGGGTGAGGAAGGCGAGCCGGGAATGCTGGTGGTGGAAGGGCAGCCTCCCTCCACGGGGACTTTGCGGCGATCCGGGTGAGACAGGGATGATGGACGAGCGGTTGATTCCCTTCCGACCGGTGATGCTGGTGGGACCAATGATGGGCGCACGGAGGAGGTGCGAGGCATGATCGAAGTCGTCTTCCTAGGGACCTCGGCATCGGCGCCCTCCATCCACCGCGGCCTCTCGGCCCAGGTGGTACTGCACCGCGAGTACCGTTTCCTAGTAGATTGCGGAGAGGGGACACAGCGGCAGATTCTGCGCAGCGGACTGGGGTTCAAGCGTCTAAACCGTATCTTCCTGACCCACGGGCACCTGGATCATATCCTGGGCCTGGGAGGGCTCGTCTCGACGTTCGCGCGTTGGGAGGCCATGGAGCGGCTGGAGATCTACGGCGGGCGTTGGGCCCTGCAGCGGGTCTACGATTTGATCTACGGCGTGGTCCTGCGGGGTGCCCGGCCAGCAGTGGAGATCGACTTCATCGAGGTCGAACCCGGGGTGATCCTGGAGGACGATGAGTTCGAAGTGTTCGCCTTTCCCGTGTCCCACCGGGGTCCGAGCCTCGGCTACCTCTTCCGGGAGAAGTCCCGCCGGCCATTCTTGAACGAGCGTGCGGAAGCCCTGGGCGTTCCGGCGGGGCCCGAGCGCAGCCGGCTGGTGGCAGGCGAGAGCGTTACGCTGGAGGACGGCCGGGTGATCGAGCCTGACGAGGTGCTGGGTTCGCCAGAGGCGCGGGCCGCGTTGGCGCACGTTGGGGACACGGGGGAGACGGCCAATCTGGTCGATGCGGTGCGGGGCGCGGACGTATTGGTCATTGAGGCCACTTACCTGGAACGGGATGCCGACCTGGCGGAGGAGTTCGACCACCTGACGGCGGCGAAGGCGGCAAAGTTGGCGCGGGATGCGGACGTCCACCATCTGATTCTGACGCACATATCACGGCGTTACCGTGAGTCGGATATCCTCGAGGAGGCCCGCGCGATTATGCCGAACACAACAGTCGCGAGGGACCTGGACCGCTATCGGGTCCTGCGTGAGGAGGTGGCGCGTGCGGAAGGCTGACGGAAATAACTCCGCTCGGTTCGGGCCCACCGTCCCGACATTAAACGTGGATGAAGTCGAGCATCACGAGCTTAGGAAGGAGCCACTATGCCGGCGCATCGTAAGGCTAGCATTCGTGAGCTAGCGGCAGACGCGCGTGAGTTGGACGCAGGCGTCCTTCAGGGATGTCTCCGTCGCGATCCCGACACCGGGGCGTGGATGGTCGGGGAGAGGCGGTTGGACGATCTTCTAGCTCGCTACGACGGAGAGACGATCGTTCTGATCACTACATCAATGGATGACGAGCGCCCTATGCCGCCCAGGACGTGCCGCACGTGCGGCACGGAGTACCGGGGCACGCACTGTCCCCGCTGTCGCGAGGCCCGCATCCGTCTCCGCGGTCGCTGATGGCGCCCGAGCCGCGGCTGGCTCGCTGCGCCCATCCGAAACCACGAAACGTCGGCCGCTCCGAGGCTCCTATTCCGCGAGACAGCCGCTTGGCCAGCTCCGACGGGGTTGTACTCCATCCGTCCGGCCAGCACCCGCTCCGATCTGTTTGTCATCTGACACCACTTGCTGTACACTGATTTGGTCATCGCCCTCCAATGCCCTGTCAAGGATGACCAGACTGGTCATTGCGTGATGTGGTGCACGGGCCAGCGTACGGCGGTGGGCACTTAGGCTCTGTGACGGGCGACAATTCGAAGGAGTAGTTCTCTATGAAGAAGCCAACTTCGGCCGGGTCCCAGAGGCGGCTGCTGTCGGGTAACGAGGCGATCGCGCTGGGTGCGTGGGAGGCCGGCGTTCGGTACGCTGCGGCCTATCCGGGTACACCAAGCACAGAAATCCTCCCCGCGCTGGCGCAATATGCGGGCGTCAAGGCGGAGTGGTCGTCAAACGAGAAGGTGGCCCTCGATACGGCCATCGGTGCCTCGTTCGCCGGCGGACGGGCGATGGCGGTGATGAAGCACGTCGGCGTTAACGTAGCCGCCGACAGCTTGATGTCCTTGTCCTACACCGGGGTGGGAGCCGGGCTGGTTCTGGTCAGCGCCGATGATCCTGGCGCGTTTAGCTCTCAGAACGAGCAGGACAATCGACACTACGCACGGTTCGGCAAGTTCCCTTGCTTGGAGCCATCGGACAGTCAGGAGGCTAAGGACTTCACAGCGTTTGCCTTCGAGCTGAGCGAGAGGTTCGATACGCCGGTCCTGCTCCGTTCCACGACCCGCATCTCGCACTCCAAGTCTCCGGTTGAGGTGAGGATGCCGGAGGAAGCACGGGGGTGGGAACACTTGCCGCCCTTCGAGCGCAAGCCGCAGAAGTATGTCATGATCCCCGCCCACGCCCGGCTTCGGCATCCGGAGATCGAGGAGCGCATGCGAGCCATCGCCGAATATGCCGAAACGTGTCCCCTGAACCGGGTGATGTGGGGGGACAAGCGGATCGGGGTGATTGCTGACGGCATGGGCTATCAGTACGCTCGCGAGGTCTTCGCGGGGTTCTCGTTCCTGAAGCTCGGCCTGGTCTATCCGCTGCCGGAGCAGATGGTGCGCGACTTCGCCCGAGAGGTCGACACCCTGATCGTGGTGGAGGAGCTGGATCCCTTTGTTGAGCAGCAACTCCGGGCCTTGGGGCTGGATCCGATCGGCAAGGACGTTTTCCCGATGACGGGGGAGCTGACCCTGGCTCGGGTCCGCGAGGGTGCCTTGAAGGCCGGGTTACCGGTTGACGAGGGACCGGAGTCGATGGAGGAGCCGGATGATGCCCTGTCGATCCCGCCCAGACCACCCGCGCTCTGCCCTGGCTGCCCGCATCGGTCCGTCTACTTCAACTTGCGCAAGCTTAAGCTTCTGGTCTCCGGGGACATCGGCTGCTACGCTATCGGCGTTCTACCACCCTTTGAGAAGATGGATATGCTGATCTCCATGGGGGCGAGCATCGGGATGGCCCACGGGGCGAAGCAGGCAGGTTGTCCGGACGACATCGTGGCCACGATCGGGGATTCCACCTTCTTCCACACGGGCCTGCCGGAGCTGGCGAATACCGTCTACAACCGGGGAAACGCATGCACGATGATCCTCGACAACCGGACGACAGCGATGACGGGCGGGCAGGAGCATCCGGGGACGGGGGTGACGCTCCAAGGGGATCCAAGCCATCAGATCGACATTGAGGCGGTTGTGCGGGCCATGGGCGTCGAGGATCTCTGGGTGGTCGACGCTATGGACGTCGAGGGCGTGGAGCAGGCCATTCGGGAGGCGATGAAGGTTGAGGATCGTCCCTCGGTCATCTACGTGAAGGGGGAGTGCGTCTTCCTCCCCGGTTATCAGCGCCGCACGACGGCGGTGGTTGATCCCGAGGTCTGCAACGGATGCGGTTTTTGTTTCCGCGTGGGGTGTCCGGCCATCTTGAAGGCGGAAGAGACCGACGAGCGTACGGGGCGCCCGAAAGCGGAGATCGATCCGCTCTTGTGCACCGGTTGTACCGTCTGCCTCCAGGTGTGTCCGCGCTCGGCGATCTACCAGACCGACCAACAGGAGGCATAGATGGAGACGATCACCAACTTCCTATTTGTGGGGGTGGGCGGTCAGGGCATTCTGACCGCGTCCGACATTGCCGCCAGCGTGGGGGTAGCGGCGGGTTTCGAGGCGAAGAAGTCGGAGGTCCACGGCTTCTCACAGCGAGGCGGCGTGGTCGAGAGCCACGTGCGATGGGGCGAACACGTCGGAGCTCCCACGGCGGAGAAGGGAACGGTCGACTTTCTCATCGCATTAGAGCTTCTGGAGAGTGCCCGCTGGATCGACTGGCTGCGTCCCGGTGGTGCTCTGCTGATCAATCGACAGCGGATTGCGCCGATGACGGTGACGGTGGGTGACCAGGCTTATCCAGAAGACGCGAAGGTTCTGGAGATGGTGCGCGCGAGGACGGAGGACGTCACCCTTGTCGATGGGCTGGCTATTGCGAACGATCTCGGCAACACGCGGATGGTGAATACGGTCGTGCTGGGGGCCCTCGCCTCACGGCTGGACGTGGACGAGGAGACTTGGCTCTCGGTCATCGAGGAGCGCGTGCCGCCAAAGTACGCGGAGCTCAATCGGAAGGCCTTCCGGCGCGGTCGGCAGGCGGTGAGTTGAAGGAGCCGCTGCCCTTGTTGGCGTGCCGAATTCATCGGATTTCGTGCACAGAAGTGCGTAGGGCAACCGGTCGAACTAAGCTGGGCTTGAACCAGGAGGGCGATCTGGTGACGGATCCTGCTGTGGATGACGCCGGGGCGACGCCGACCCGGGTTTATCTGGGGTACTCGCATTGCTTCCTCTCGGAGAGGCCGTCCGTGACAGTGAAAGCCGCTCACACGAACTCCCGGGCGGATGATCGTCCTACTCAGGGTGGATCGTTGGTTGACCAGTCACTCCAGAAGGAGATACGATGGATAAGCTTCGCATCTTCATCGCCATTCCGCTGCCAGAGCGTCTGTTGACGCGACTGAACGACGTGGAGTATCGTCTCCAGGGCAAGGTCTCCCACCGGAGCGTGCGCTGGGTCAAACCGGAGGGGGTGCATCTGACTCTGAAGTTCCTGGGGGACACACCGCGCAACGAGATTCCCACGATCGAGGAGGCCCTGACAGTGGTGGCCCGGAACGCCCCTTCTTTCACGCTTACGGCAGAGGGGTTGGGCTGTTTCCCGAGTCCTGGTCGGCCGCGGGTGCTCTGGGTGGGCGTGACCGAGCCTACGGGTCGCTTGAGGGTGCTCTACGAGGCGGTCGAGGAAGCAATGACGGCCCTGGGTTACAAGCCTGAGCGTCACAGCTTCACCCCGCATCTGACCCTGGGGAGGGTGCGCCGAGGGGCGTCGCGGGAGGATAGGGAGTTGATCAGTGAAACCGTGACCGGCACGCGGGTCGGCGAGCTGACAACCTTCGAGGCGGACCGCTTTGAGCTGATTCAGAGCGAACTGAAGCCCAGCGGCGCGGAGTACACCACGCTCAAGTCGTTCTTGCTCGAGGGAGGGAACGGGTGAGGGGGCCACTGATCGGTGTCATCGGCGGGTCCTCGGCCACGCTCGAAGAGGCTGCCTTGGCCGAAGGGGTGGGCCGGGCGCTGGCCGAAGCAGAGGCCACATTGATCTGCGGGGGCCGCGGCGGTGTGATGGAAGCGGCCTGTCGCGGGGCTAGGAAGGCAGGAGGCCTGACCATCGGCGTTCTGCCGGGCGGAGACCGGAGAGGGGCGAATCCCTATGTGGAGATCGCAATCGCTACAGGCATTGGTTACGCCAGGAACGCTATTATCGCGCGCACGGCGGACGGCTTGATCGCGGTTGGCGGGAGCTACGGCACGTTGAGCGAGATAGGGCTCGCGCTGGGATTCGACAAGCCGGTGGTCGGCCTCCGAACCTGGGAGATGAGCCGGGAGGGTCACCCCGACGTACCGATCGTCCGGGCAGATACACCGGAGGAGGCTGTCCAAATGATCCTGGAACGTGTGCGGTCAGATGGGTAGCGGGCCGAGCCGAGGGTTGAGGGGCCGGGATGTGCGCATTCTCGCCGCGCCGACGAAAGGTGATCGGTCCGTGCTAACCGGTAGAGCTGGCTTCGTTGTGCACCACGGAAGCTGCTGCTGCAAGGGGGACGCTGGTGCGTGAGCCGATCCTGCGCGTGCGGGCCGAGGTGGCTGCCCCGGTAGATGAGGTCCAGGCCTGGTTCCTCTCCTTGGAGGACCACTCGGAGCGGTACGCCTTCGAGACGCACGGGGGATTCACCTTCGAGGAAGGCGCATTTGGCGAGCCAGGAGCGGTGTTCACGACCCGCGAGCGGTTCTTGTTCGTGCCAATAGAATTGCGATTCGAGTTGACGGAGGTGGGGGAGCGATACTTTTCCTTCCGCTTGCTCCGGCTGGCGGCGCTAAAGATTTGGGGAAGATTCGAGATCGAGAAAGCCGGGGCAGGCCGGAGCATTCTGGCGCTGCGCATCGGATCCGAGACTCGCGCTGGTCAGATCTTTCTTCGCTGTTACCCCGTTGCGGCCGCCGTCCACCGGCAGATCTGTGGAGAGGTGCGACACATCAAAGAGTCGATCGAAGCGTCGGAAGACGCCTAGGCCGCGTCGAGGCGCGCCCCCATCGTCGGGGGTCAGCATGCCGCATTTGTCGGACGGTCTCGGGTGCTACTCGATGTATCCCAAGGCACGCAGCCGCTCCGATATCTCCTCGTCGTCCAGATCCACCTTTCTCGCCGACTCCCAATCATCAGGGCGCCCGCTCTCAGCTTCCTTCACGAAGCTGACCAATGCCTGGTGGAGTTCACCCGCCCTACCGGGAAGCTGATCCAGCAGATTCTCCGTCTCGCCAGGGTCCGCCACCACGTCGAACAGCTCGTCAGGCTCACCTCCAACAGTGATGAGCTTGTGACGTCCGTTGTACGCTGCCCGCCTCATGGAGCGGCAGCGAAAGGTCTCTATGGCAGAGGGGTTCTCGTTCTCCATCAGAGCCAGGAGCGTCGCGGGCGTGTAGGCCTCCGCGAAGACGGTTGACTCGCTGGGAGCCGATCCATTGAGGTCTGTCGTCAAAGTCAGCTGCTCGACTCCTTCGACCGAGCCGTTCTCCTCACCGCCATTGGGCTGTACCCCGGCTGCCTCCAGGACAGCGTGGAAGACACGGCGCGTGGACACCACCGAGGAGACCCGTTTCCCGGCCGGATAGCGCTTGGGATAGCGTACCACCAGCGGCGTCCGAACCAGGTCATCGTAGGCGACGAGCGAGTGACCCACAAAGTCGTGGTTGTTCAGCCCCTCTCCGTGGTCTGAGGTAACGATGACCATGGTGTTATCCCGCACCGCCGGCCTATTCAGATCCTTCAGAAGGCGGCGGAGTAGCCGGTCCTGGTAGGCCACCTCCGCGTCGTAGAGATCGTTAAGGACGCGGTCCTCAAGCTCGCCCAGGGGCTCCGTGAGGGGGATCATCCAGCGGTAGTGCTCCCGGTTGTAGCCCTCCATGAAAGCCCTGGCCTCGGCGTCGTCCTCGTAGTAGGGGGCGAGCTTCCGAGTGAAGCGGGATGGCGGACGATATGGCAGATGGGTCTCCATGAGATTGATGAAGGCGAAGATCGGACGCTCATCGTTGCCGCCGCGGTGAGCGCGGAGGTAGCCCACCACGTCGTGGAGGGAGCGCTTTGTGTTACCCTTGAAGTTGACACTACCTTGCCACAGCGGCACGATCCAGGGATGCATGGCGACGCGAAGCAGGAGGTTGTTGTGGGCGAATTGGTTCTGGAAGGGAGCCGTCAGCCGGCGCATCACGTGCTTGAACCGCGCACCGAACTGTTGAAGGGCCCTCGGCCTGGAGCGGGCAAGATCTGGGTAGTTCGGGACCGCGCCCCCGTAGTTGTAGAACTCCTCAAAGCCGCGGTCGAGATCATTGTCGACGACGCCAAGGAGAGGATTGTTGCAGAAACCGACGGTCTTGTACCCATCGGCGTGGAGCAGCTCGGCCAGGGTGCTCGATTCCTCACCCAGCGAGTCGTAGATCTGAGTGGTCATGTGCGTGGTCGGATACTCCCCGGTGAAAAGCGATGCGTGCGAGGGAATCGTCCATTGTCCCGGCACCACGGCTCGCTCGAACAGGGTTGCGTCCTCGGCAAAGGCGTCGACGAACGGGGTGGTCCGCCGTCCGTAGCCATAACAGGACATCCGGTCTGCCCGCAGGGTATCCAGCACGATCAATACGACATCAGGCTTAGTCAACGGTTCCTCCGTCAAGCTGTGTGATACAATCTAAATCGGTCTGGCGCAGCTGCGATGAAAGGGCTCCCAATTCCGACCGTCGGTTTCACGTCTCATGGGTGTCGGTCACGGTCTCCGGAGAGGACGGCGATGGGTTTCGCAGTGTGCTCAACCAGCGGAGCGCCCGTCCTCGATCACGCGTAGCACCGCGCTGGCGGTCCGTGAGACTGATACCCAAGAAGATCAATGTGCTGATCAGTAGCGTCGGCAGGACGACGGCACCGAGACCGGCCAGCTGGGCGATCATCTGCCCCCGCCCGTCGCCAACAAAGCCTTCGGCGGGCAGGAAGCCCGTGACACCTTGTCCCAAGACCGCATGGTACTCCGCAGCGCCCACACCGTTCCATCCCTGTCCGGACCGCCCATCGGCGAAGAGAGCAACGGCAAGAAGGCCCCATGTGCCGGACGTGAGGCCAAGGGCGACGGTGGCCGTGGCGTCAGGGAGACGCAGGAGGCGGTCCTCAACGTAGACCGCCAGCGGCAGAAGGATGCCTGCCACGCAGCCGACGATCAAGGCTGCCCAGGGAGGCAAGAACGCTGCCCCAGCTGCGACGGCCATGAAGCCGGCGGCGGTGCCTCGTGCGGACATCAGCGGGTCCGCCCGTCCCGTCGTGAACCAGCAGTAGAGTTGGGAGGCCAGAATGGCCCCGGCAGCGCCCAGCAGCCCGTTGACGGCGGTGCGCGGGAGAAGGACGTCCGCCCCGGCGACGTGGAACGGCGAGCTCAACGACCAGCCGAGCCATCCAAGACCGAAGAGCAGGGCTCCGAGGTTAGCCAGCAAGGGAAAGTGTGACGGCGGCATCTCCTCGGGACCTTCTGACGGATAGTCTGGTAAGCGCCGCTTGATTCCCAGAAGGGACCCCAGGGCGACGCAGCCTCCAGCCAGGTAGATGACCCCGGAACCGCCGTAGTCGACAAAACCGTGGCCTCGTTCCAGCGTCGAGCCCAGCTTGGAGAGCCACCCTCCGCCCCAAGCCCAACAGGCAACCACGGGGAAGAGGAGTGCCGACGTTAGTAGGCCGGCGAGGGTCGCCTGCCACCCTCGCACCCGCCCCGCCAAACTAAGCGCCGCCAGAAGCGTCGCCGATATAACGGCAGGCAGGTAGGTGAAGAATAGCGAGAAGGCCTCGGGTGTGGCAGTGTCGCCGCTGAGGAAGAAGCCGCTCAGTCCCAGGAGTCCCCACTCCAGCCCGCTCTCTCCCGCGAAGAGGCGCGTCAGCTCCGCCAGGCCTGGATCATCGCTCATCAACCCAGCTCCGCCCAGGTGGAAAGCGAATCCGACGGCGAAGTAGCCCAGCACACCGAGGCCCAGAACGAGTGCCCCCAAGGTCGCCGAACGGCGGGCCCTTTTTGGTGGCATACCGCCCCAAGCGAGGAGGAATAGTCCCATCGGCATCAAGTAGCCCATAAGCGCCGGGAGCCAGCTTTCGATTGTCATAGGGATTTCCTTGGGGTAAAATGACGCAGTGATGGCGTGCCGGCCGGCAGCGGGCTGATTGCCTGAGCGTGGGTCATCTGTGCTTAGTCTTCGGGTTCTGGCGGTTCACCAAGTTTCTATCTTACCAGAAGCAATTGAAATCGCCAAGCAAGATGAGTGACGCGTCCCTTAAGCTGCTCGCGGACTGTATGCTGGGGCGACTTGCGAAGTGGCTCCGGCTGCTTGGCTACGACACGGCCTACGAGAACGATGCCACCGACCACGAGCTGGCCCGTCGTGCCCGGGCAGAGGGGCGCATCCTACTCACCCGAGACCGGGAGCTGGCGCAACGCCGGGGCCTCCGGACACTGCTGGTCTGTTCCGAGGATCTTGAGGAGCAAGTGGATGAGGTCCGAGAGGCCCTCGGCCCGGCGCCTGATCCCTCTCTTACGCGGTGCTCCGTGTGCAACGGTCTCCTGGAGGGCGTGTCGGGTACGGACGTCGCTGACCGGGTGCCACCTTACGTGCGCCAGACACATGCCGACTTCTTCCGCTGCACCCAGTGTGGTCGAATCTATTGGCGGGGCAGCCACGTCGAGGCGATGGATGAGGAGCTGGAGCGCTTCAGCCCGCGTTAGCTCCTTGAGGTGCGCCCTCCTACGACCGCGTTGCGTGCCGCCGGGCCGTGTGGCCCGCGGGAGTGGTCGGTGAGGCCGCTTGAGTGTCGTCGGTTGTGAGAGGTGCTCTTGGGTTTTGACAAAGTTGGCGTGTTGTTCAATGAACGCATCCCGGAGGCCCGTCCGCTTGCTTCGGAGATCGAGGGTTGGCTGGGCCAGCGCGTCGATGAGGTGACCGTATGCGCCATTGACGAAGTTGCCGAAGGGTCGTATCTTTCCGAGTTGAAGCTTCTGGTCACGCTGGGCGGGGACGGCTCGATCCTGCACGCGGCGCGGCTGGCTGCACCGCACGAGGTGCTTATTCTGGGCGTCAATCTGGGACGGGTTGGCTTTCTCACCGAGGCCGAGACGGACGAGTGGCAAGATGTCTTGGTTCAGGCGCTGTCCGGGGACTACTGGGTCGAGGAAAGGATGATGCTGCGCGTCACAGCTTGGCGGGGGCAGGAGAAGCTAGGCGAGGCTGAGGCCTTGAACGATGCCGTGGTGGGGCGTGGTGCTCGGGGGCGCGCCGTGCACCTACGGGCAACGGTGGACGGCGGCGAGCTGGCCACATACGTGGCCGACGGCGTCATCATTGCCACACCCACAGGGAGCACCGCCTATGCCCTGGCAGCGGGAGGGCCGATTCTCCCGCCAGAGCTGCGGAACATCCTTCTGGTGCCTGTGGCCCCTCACCTCAGCATGGAGCGCCCAATCGTGCTGGCGGAGGGGGTCACGGTGCGGATCACCGTTCTCGGGCGCCGCCCCGCCGTGCTGATGGTGGATGGGCAGGCGCAGACGGAGCTGGAGAACCGTGACGTAGTCAGCGTGGAGGCCAGCCCTCACGCGGCACGTTTTGCCCGTGTCCGTGAGCAGACGTATTTCTATAAGACGTTGGTCAAGCGGCTGGTGCCGCGGAACGAGAAGTAAGAAACTAGAGTAGGATTAGCTGGCCCTATGGCAGAACGAGTTACGTGTGCGAATCATCCCAAGGTGGAGACGCGACTGCGCTGCAACAAGTGCGGAAAGCCGATCTGCACGCGCTGCGCGGTGAGGACGCCTGTGGGCTACCGTTGTCCTTCGTGTGTGAACCGACAGCAGCGAGCGTTCTACGCGGACTTCAAACCGGCCTACTACGCGGTCGCTGGATTGGTCGCCCTTCCGCTCTCTCTGGTGGCCGGATGGCTCCTGCCGCGTCTCGGCTGGTACGTCGTGCTGCTCGGACCCATCGTCGGGGGCGGCATTGCAGAGGCGGCCCGCTGGGCTGTTCGGCGGAGGCGCGGAGAGTATACGTGGTTGGTCGTGTGCGGGAGCATCGTCCTTGGTGCGCTGCCGGCCATCGCCCTCTCTCTCCTTTCGCTCTTTGGGAACGTTGGTCAGGCCCCGCCCATGCTAGCCTCCCTCGCGGGCGGGCTACTGCGGCTTCTTTGGGTTGGAGTCTACCTACTGACTGCGGTCGGTGCGGCCTACGCTCGACTGCGGACTGGGAACCGGGTCTAGGAGGTCACGTGTTACTGGAGCTGCGGATTCGAGACTTTGCCATCATTGACACCCTCGATCTGCGGTTTGGAGCGGGTCTCACGGTGCTCACCGGCGAGACGGGGGCTGGCAAGTCGATCATAGTCGACGCGGTGGAGCTGGTGATGGGCGAGTGGGCCGACAGCGGCGTCGTCCGCACGGGAACTGAGCGCGCGCTGGTGGAGGCCGTCTTCCGGCTGGACGAGGATGAGCGGGCGCGGGTCGATCCCCTGTTGGAGCGAGAGGGTCTGGAAGGGGACAGTGCCGGTCTCCTCCTACTCGGGCGGGAGGTGCGTCTCAACAAGCGCAACATCTGCCGCGTCAATGGACGGACAGTGACGCTGGCTCTTCTGCGAGAGGTCACCGAGGGTCTCGTCGACATACACGGACAGAGTGAACACCTGTCTCTGCTCCGGGTGCCCCAGCATCTCCGGCTCTTGGACCGCTACGCCGGCCTGGGCTCGCTGGGAGAGCATGTCTCGGACATTGTCAGGCAGATCCAAGCGGTCCGGGAAGAGCTGGGTGAGCTGCGGCGGGACGAGCGCGAGGTGGCCCATCGGATTGACCTGCTTTCCTTCCAGATCGACGAGATCGAGTCGGCCGGCCTCGAGGTTGATGAGGAAGACCGCCTTCTGGAGGAGAGACCGCGGTTGGCGAACGCCGAGCGTCTCGCGGAGCTGACGGAGGAGGCGCTGTCGGCCGTTGAAGAGGGGGAACCTCAAAACCCTTCGGCGTTGGATCTCCTGAGTGTAGGACTGCGACCGCTGGCTGAGGCGGCTCGCCTGGACGGCTCCGTGAAGCCGCTTCTGGAGGAGGCGGAGAGCGTCAGCTTCCGGCTTGAGGAGCTGGCCAGACAGCTTAGGGACTACCAATCTGACATCGAGTACAACCCGAGACGGCTGAGGGAGGTGGAGGAGCGGCTTTCGCTGATCCGGCGGCTCCAGAGGAAGTACGGCGAGACCGTCGAGGATGTGTTGGCGTACGCCGAGGAGGCGAGACGGGAGCTGGAGGCGATCAAGCACAGCGACGAGAGGATTGAAGCACTTGAGGCCGAAGAAGTCTCGCTGCTGGATGAGCTGGGCGGCGAGGCTTGGGAGCTGTCGCGGCGGCGGCGCGAAGCGGCGGCCCAATTGTCGCGCCGGGTTGAACAGGAGCTTGAGGATCTAAAGATGGAGGGCGCTCGGTTCGGCGTGCAGTTCGACTGGCGCCGAGATCCGGCGGGTGTGAAGCTCGCTGAAGGGGCGTCCCACCTCGCCTTCGAGGTTTCCGCGGCTGGCGTCGAGACGGGAGACCCGGTACCGCACGGCGAGACACCGCGGCTGGCGTTTAAGACGAGCGGCATCGATCGGGTCGAGTTCATGGTTTCGGCTAACCCCGGTGAGCCCTTGAAGCCGATGGCGAGGATCGCCTCCGGCGGGGAGACCTCGCGGCTGATGCTGGCACTCAAGGCCGTCCTCTCCCAGGTGGACGAGATCGGCACGCTGATATTCGACGAGATTGACCAAGGGATCGGTGGCCGAGTGGGAGCCACAGTCGGCGAGAAGCTCTGGGGCTTGGCCAGCCCCCGGGACGAGGCGGCGTCACGGCGGCAGGTGCTTT
>Ga0207797_1002091_pt1 | contig 14032 bp, 12 predicted proteins | sample PRCRCaboRojoPR_6_FD_187275 | JGI IMG/M metagenome (GOLD analysis project Ga0207797, IMG submission 187275) | Marine sediment microbial community from Cabo Rojo, Puerto Rico - PR CR 10% Liquid 1 (SPAdes) | ecosystem: Environmental > Aquatic > Marine > Coastal > Sediment | place: Cabo Rojo, Puerto... | reverse complement strand
GTGAACACGGGAGATCCCGACTCGACGGCCACGCCGACCGGCCGGTTCAACTTCAACTGGAAGGTGAAAGAGCGCGTCTCGTCGATGAGCCCGCCCGGGGAGGAATGGGTCATGCGCTGGGTGTTCAACTTTCACGCTCGTCGCGGCATCCACATCCACCAGTACTCCATGCCCACGGGCGGCCCCACGAGCCACGGCTGCGTGCGCCTCGTCGACGCCGACGCCAAGTGGATCTACGACTGGGCCGAGCCCTGGAAGACGACCCGCGGGTACATGGGGCCCGCCTCCGCACAGGGCAAGCTCAAAGACCCGGGCACGATGGTGCTCGTGATTGGGGACGACCCGGCCGGCACGCCCCAGCCGTTTGAGTACAAGACCCGCTATCCGGTTCTGAAGCGCGTCGATCTGCCACGCAATCCGTACGACGTTCCGCCCGGCACCAATCAGCAGGAGATGTGGGATCGGCTCCGGAAGCAACGGGCCCTGCGGTAAGGGGCAATCTACGGGGCCTCGGGCTCTGCGCCGTGGGTAAGGGCATTTTCTAGCATCTCGCGGACGTGCGCGTCGGCGAGCCGGTAGTACACGTGTCGTCCCTCGCGCCGATGGGTCACGAGCCGGGCGTCGCGAAGCACGCGCAGCTGGTGACTGATGGCCGACTGGGTCATGTCGAGGGCCTCCACGATGTCGTGCACGCACACCTCCCGGTCGCGGAGGAGGCACAGGATGCGGAGGCGCGTCCCGTCGGCAAAGCCCTTGAGGAGACGAACAGTGTTCGCTGTGATCTGCTCGTCGGGAAGGGCCTCCTTGAGTGAGGCCTCGGAGCCGCAGTGCGGTTCGGTCGACTCTTCGGACGCAACGTCGCTGGCCATGAGAGCGGAGGAAGCGGGAAAGGGTGCGAGCGGCTGTTTCCCGTCTATCGGACGGCGATGCATCGGTTCCTCGGCTTCCGATTCCCGAGGAGACAGAACGCGCTTCTGTCGCCGCTGCCCCCGATCCCTCCGGGTTTACGGAAGAGCAATTCCGCCTACCGCGAGGATTCCAGACACGGCACTGACGACGGCCTCCCAGACCGAGTATCCGGTCACCACGGACAGAAGAAGATCGAGGCCGAAGAACGCAAAGAGCCCGCTCGCCACGTAGTGCGCGGTCCGGAGATTGACCTTGTGGGCGAAGCGGCGGAAAAATAGGGCATTTACGAGGCTCACCGGAAGGATGGCGAGCATCTCGCCCACCCAGATCGCGGAGGTGGCGCCGTACTGGACGGCGAGGCTGATGGTCACAAGCTGTGTCTTGTCGCCCACTTCTCCGACGGCCATCATCGCGAAGATGCCCAGGAAGGTAACGACCGATTTCGGCAATGCAACGCCCAATGCCTCAGTAACCCGTTCGCCGAAACGTACCGGTCGGTTGTCCCGCCCGGTGGCAGCGATTTCCTCCGTCGGGGCCGACCGGTAAAGCATTCCCGCAAAAAATAGGAAGAGCCCGGCCGTGATGAGATTGAGGTATAACTCGGGCAGGGCGCCCCGGAGAACATTCCCGAGGAGGATTTCCAGGACGGTCCAGCCCGCGAAGGCACTTCCGGCCGCGGCGACGATGAGGTACGGGTTGTACCGGGTCGACAACCCGGCGATGATGAACTGCACCTTTTCGCCGGGAAGCACGGCCAGTTGTGCTCCGAAGGCAATGGTCATCACCTCAAGCCACTCCGTCATGGGTGAGTCCCCCCCAGCGGGCCCAGGCCGGTACAGGTCACATTCTGACGTTCGTTCTGTTTGAGAGCTGTTTGCTGGTCCTACCTATCGGTCCGATGCCGCTCCGTTTCGGGCGCCTACGTCTCTTGCCCCGGCGGACGGCGATTCATGGGGAATAGATGAGCAGACGCAATGCATTCCCCACGACGGCCAGCGTGGACCCTTCGTGGAGCACCACGGCGGGACCGATGTTGAGGCCGGCGATCGTGGCCGGGACCAGGATCGCTACCATGCCGAGCGCCACCCACAGGTTCTGCGTGATGATGCGGCGTGTCTGCCGGCTGAGACCCACGGCGAACGGCAGCTGGGAGAGGTCGTCGGCCATGAGGGCCACGTCGGCTGTCTCCAGCGCCGCGTCCGAGCCCGCCGCGCCCATGGCGATGCCTACGGTCGCGTTCGCCATCGCGGGGGCGTCGTTGACCCCGTCGCCCACCATGGCCACGTCCTCCTCATTGCGGAGCGCCCGCACGGCGTCCACCTTGTCGTCGGGCAGGAGGTCGCCGCGCGCCTCATCGATCCCGAGCTGCCGGGCCACCGCGTCGACCACGCGCTGGTTGTCGCCCGAGATCATGACCATCCGTCGGATGCCCGTTTCCCGGAGCCGGTTGACCACGTCGGCGGCCCCCGGACGCGGGGTGTCTGCGAGGCCGATGACGCCGAGGTACGTGTCGCCGTGGCGAACGATCATCGTGGTGCGGCCCTCCGCCTCCAGCGTCTCGGCCGTGTCGCGGAGGGCGTTGGGGAGCGGCGGGCCGTCGCTCTCGTCGAAGAGCACCGCCTTCCCCACGTGCACCGAATCGTCGTCCACGGTGGCCCTGAGCCCGCGGCCCGTGATGCTCTCCAGGTCGTGCGCGTCCGCGAGCGACTCGCCGGCGAGATGCGCCGAGGCATACGTCACGACGGCTTCGGCGAGCGGATGGTCGCTGAGCTGCTCCACCGACGCGGCAATCCGCAGCAGTTCGGTCTCTGTGGTGTCGCCGTGGGGGTGCACGTCGGTCACCTCGGGTTCGCCCTCCGTGAGGGTGCCCGTCTTGTCGAACGCCACGGCGCCGAGCCGTCCGAGCTGTTCGAGCGGGTCGCCCCCCTTCACCAGCACGCCGCCGCGTCCGGCGCGGGCCAGGGCGCTCAGCACGGCGCTCGGCGTGGCGATGGCGAGCGCGCACGGGCTGGCTGCCACGAGGACGGCCATCGCGCGGTAGAAGCTGTCGGCGAAGGGTTCGTTGAGCGGCACCCAGGCGAAGAGGAGCAGCCCCACGAGCGCGAGGACGGCGGGCACGAAGTAGCGCTCGAAGCGGTCGGTGAAACGTTCGGTGGGGGACTTTTCCGCTTCCGCCTCCGTCACCATCTGCACCACCCGCGAGATCGTCGTCTCGTCGGCCCGCCGCGTCACGCGCATCTCCAGCGCGCCGCTGCCGTTGATCGTGCCCGCAAACAGCCGATGGGCGGCGCCGAGGTCGTCGGGCGCCTGTAGGGCCGCCTCCGGATCGTGGACCGGCGCCTTGTCAACGGGCACGCTCTCCCCCGTGACCGGCGCTTGGTTGACCGCACTCTCCCCCGTCACGACGACTCCGTCGGCGGGGATGCGTTCGTTCGGTTTTACGATGACCGTGTCGCCCACCGCAAGCTCGTCGACGGGGACTTCTCGCTCCTCTCCATCACGTCGGACGAGGGCCGTGTCCGGCGCCAGGTCCGCGAGCGACTCGATGGCGCGCCGCGCCCGGCGCATCGCGTAGTGCTCCAGGGAGTGCCCCAGCGAGAAGAGAAACAGCAGAAACGCCCCCTCTGGCCACTTCCCGAGCACCGCCGCCCCAATCGCCGCCACGAGCATCAGAAAGTCGACCTCGAACCCGCCCGCCCGGAGCGTGTCAATGGCCTCCCGCGCCGTGTAGTACCCGCCAAACACGTAGCCCCCCACGTACAGTCCGAGGGAGACACTCCCCGGCACCGTCTCCATAAACGAGAGCCCGAACCCGGCCGCCACGCACACGCCGGCGAGAATCGAAAAGATTAGCTCGGTCTGCTCCCCGAAAAGGTCTCCGTGATCGTGGTCGTGCTCTACCTCTCGGTCCGATTCTTTCGCCGCTTCTTCCAGCCTCCGGGCGTCGAGCACATCCTCCCGCAGTCGTACATTCATCGACCGGAGCACGTCGCGGATCGCGTCCTCGCTCGTCGCCGACCGGTCGTATTCCACGCGGATCTGCTCCGCGGCGCTCGCCTCCGCCTCCACGACCCCACGGGTCTGCCGCAGTCGCCGGGCAATCGTGCGGGCGCGACGCGGGTGCGAGATGCCGCGGACGGTCCATGAGAGATGCCCGTACCGGTCCGTCAGTTCGGTCCCGAGGCTCCGCGCCCGCTGCCGGATGCGAGGCAGCGAGATGGTGTCCGGGTCGTAGTGGATGCAGAGCCGGTCCGGATCGCCGTCCGTCGCCGCGACCACGTGCGCCTTGTGCACGCCCGCTTGCTCGCGGAGGCTGGCCGTGAGGCGGTCGACGCACGCATCCCTCGCGTTGGGGACGGTGGGGAGAACGATGGGAAGGTCGAGTTGAACGTGTTCGGCCATGATCTTTCAATGGCGGTTGTTCGGGCATCTTCGGGGTAGAACCGTCCCCCGACCGAGACGGCCTTTGCGGGGGCCAGCGCGGCGAGCACAAATCAGAGGCCGTCCGTGATCAACTCCTCGCCGAGGCCGAGCGCTGCACGTCGCCCAGTAGACAACCGCAGCGGGGTCCATTCCTAAGAGTAAACCTCAATCCATGATCACATGATCAGATGTTCATAAATGCGTATAAAACGAAGGTTCCGGATGGTCGCATGGGAGCGTGCTCTCTTCGGAATAGAGGGGCCAGCGTCGTCCGCAATCGGTTCATCGCGAGGAGCCAATCACGCGCTCCACGGTCTGTCGCACGTCCTCCGGCGCCCAGTCGTTGCCGCGCCAGAGGCGCCGCACGTGCCCCTCCGGCCCAATCAGCGCCGTCGTGAGGTTGTGCGTGATTTCGTCCTCCCTCGTCTTCTGCGCAAACACGCCGAACAGCTCCGTGGCGCGCTGGACCTGCGTCGAGTCACCGGTCGCAAACGTCCAGGTGTCGAGGCGGTCGGTGTACTTCGCGGCGTACTCGCGAAGGACCTTGGGCGTATCGTATGCGGGATCAAAACTGATGGATAGCAGCTGCCCCTCCGAGCCGTACTGCTCGCGGAGTTGCGGCTGCAAGGCCGCAAACCGTTTCGACATCAGTGGGCAGTAGTTCGGCAACGGGCACCGGGTGTAGATGAACGTCAGGACGAGCGCCTGCCCGCGGTAGTCGCCGATCCGGATCGTTTCTCCGGTCTGATCGGTGAGTGTGAGATCGGCGGGTACGCGGTCACCCCGCTTCAGCATCTGCGTGCCGCTGTTCTCTGTATTAATTGGCGTGACCGTCCGGGCGGGATTGCGGGCCACCGCGGTGTCCGACAACTCGCGGAGGGCGATGATGCTGGCGCTATCGTCCGTAACGGCGAGCCGGAACTGGATCGCGTCGCCCGGTGACAGAGAGGCCGTCATGCTGGAGTCCGCCACCGAAAACGGCATGATCATCGGCGGCATGTACCCGGGAATCTCCTCGTGCTCCACCACGAGGGTGCGCCCATCGTCTTCAATGCCGGCCACCCGGCCGTCGGCGGTGTACGTCTGCGTGCCGAAGAGGTACAGAAGGAGGGCACCCGCGGCCACGAAGAACGCGAGGAGCCCGCCCCCGAGAACGGCCAAGCGATTATTGGGCATGGTTCGTTACGCGCGTCCGGCCATTTCTTCGAGGCGAGCGATGCGCTCCTCCGTGGGCGGGTGGGTGGAAAAGAGCCGCGTGATGCCGCTCATCCCGCCGCTAAACGGGTTCACAATGAACATGTGCGAGGTGGCCTGATTGGCCGGCATGGACCGGTGCTGGGCCGCCTGCTCCATGCTGCGCAACGCATTGGCGAGACCCATGGGATTGCCCGCGATCTCGGCCCCGTCGCGGTCCGCGGCGTACTCGCGACTCCGCGAGATGGCCATCTGGATGAGCATGGCCGCCAGCGGAGCAAGGATCATCATGAGGAGTGACGTCACGAAACCCTGGTCGCGGTCAAAGAAAATCCCGAACCGGGCCAGCAGCGTAATCGCCGCCGCCAGCGTAGCCGCCACAGTGGACGTCAACATGTCGCGATTCTTGATGTGCGCCAGCTCGTGGGCAATCACGCCTGCTAGTTCGTCCTCGTCGAGGGTGTTCATAATTCCCTTTGTCACCGCGACCACGGCGTTCTCCGGGTTGCGGCCCGTGGCGAAGGCGTTGGGCTGGTCTTGCGGGATGATGGAGACCTTGGGCATCGGCAAGTCGGCCCGCTGGCGCAGGCGGTCGACCATGTCGTACAGCTCCGGCGCTTCGGCACGGCTCACTTCTTCGGCTCCGTACATGCGAAGCACGATGGAACTGCTGTACCAGTAGCTGATGCCGTTCATGCCCACGGCAATGACGAAGGCGAGCATCATGCCGCCCGTGCCCCCGAGTGCCTGCCCGATGAGGGCAAAGAGCACGAGCATGACCGCCATGAGCGCGGTGGTGCGGAAGGTGTTCATACTGAATCGCTATGGGACGGTGTGTGACGAACCAAAACTCACTGGGTCATACGTGCAAGGGATGTGCCGCGGTCCCTGTCCCTGTCGGGATGTCAGACTTTTTCCAAAGTGATGCGTGAGGACTGATGCGTGATTCGTGAAACGTGAGGATCCCGCGCAAGAGAGGCGCCTCACGCATTACGATTCACGTTCCACGAGCGGATTGGCTACACGTTGGGGGCTCTCCCTCTTTCTGGAACGTCCCGCTACCCAAACATTCCCGCCACCACCATCACGTCGTAGAGCGCGTGCGTCCACGCGGCGACACCGAAGCCACGCCACAGGAAGAGCGCGTTGAGGGCGAGGCCGAAGAGGAAGCGGAAGGTAAACGAGGGGAGCGCAAACGGATCGCCAAGCGGCCCCACGTAATGCGCCCCGCTAAACAGCACCGCCCCGGCCAGCGCAGCGAGGAGATACGCCTGCGTGGGGGACGTCATCAGCCCCCGGAACAGGAGCGCCAGCCCGCCCACGAGCAGCACGCGGAAGACCAGCTCCTCGTAGAGCCCGGCCCCGATGGAGAGGGCGAGCTGCGTCCACAGGGCCCCCTCGGGCGGCGGCACCGCGGCAAAGAGCAGCCCCACGGCCGACGAAACAAGGATGGCCACGATCACGGCGTACACGGCACTCTCCCCCACGAGTCCTACGAAGTAGCGACTTCGCAGCGGAATGCTACGGTGCCGATCCAGTAGGTATGCGGCGAGTCCCCCGCCCACCACGAGGAGCGCGAGGACGATCCCGCCGGACGCCCCCGTCATCGTCAGCAGGTCCTTGATCCACACGCCCGCCCCCACCCGCACCGGCCGCGTGGCATCGAGGTTCACGAGCACGATCATCGTCTCGTACAGCACGAAAAGCGGCAGGGCGCTCCAGAAGCCGTAGGTCGCCGAGCGCGTGGCCCGGTGGTAGGCGTGCCAGCCGGTTTCGGGACGAGACATGGACGACAGGGGGAGAGCCGAGGTCAGGAGTTGAACGCGTGAAGCGTGAAGAGTAATGCGTGATTTTTTGACCTCACGTGTCACGAATCACTTCTCACTCACCCACACGGTTCGCAGCGCTACCGTCGGCGTCGTGTCTGGGTCGATGCCAAGTTGCTCGGCCACCGCCGCCGACACGTCCAGCAGCACACCTTCGTCGAGCGGGCCCCGGTCGATGACGCGGGCGAAGGTGTGGCGGTCCGTGCCGGGGCGAGACAGAAGCAGGACGGTGCCGTAGGGGAGCGACGGGTGGCTCACGACGAGGTCGTCGGGATCGTACGGCATCCCGCTCGTCGTGAGTCGGCCCGCAAAGGCGTCGGGATAGACGGCCACGGCGCCGGTCGAGTCCGGTGCGGCCCAGTCGCCCGGAGGGGGCACCTTGGGGGCCTTTCGGCCCGGGAGGCGGAGGCGCTGGCCCGGCTGCACCGTGGTCGTGTCGAGGGCATTGGCAGCGCGCAGCGCCCGCACGCTCACGCCGTACTGCCCCGCAATGCTGTAGAGGGTCTCCTCGGCTCCTACCGTGTGGCCCGGCGGAGCAAACCGTTTCGGCAATCGGAGCGTCTGCCCCGACGAAAGCGGGGTCGCCGTGCTGTCGTTCAGGGCATAGAGGGTGTCGGCCGTGGTGCCGAGGCGGAGGGCGAGATTCACGAACGAGTCGCCGGTCTCCGCCCTGTGGCGCCCGTATAGCGGCGGGGGACCGGTGGGCGCCGGTGGCGTTGCGGTGGAATCTGTCGCGGCAGAGGTGTCCGTCGCGGCGGAATCGACCGTGGTGGTGTCCGCCGTCGTGGGATCTGCCGAGACAGTGTCTGCCGCGGTGGCCGTATCCGCAGCAACTTCCTCGTCCGTGCCCGTTTCAGGCACCGTCGGCCGCGGGCGCACGCGGAGCGTCTGTCCCACCTGCAGCGCCGTGCCCTCCAGGTCGTTCCACCGCTGCAACTCTTCTACCGATACCCCAAACCGCTGGGCAAGGCTGTAGAGCGTGTCGCCAGACTGGACCGTGTAGGTGGAATCGGAGGAGGTCTGCGCGAGGCTGTCGCAAGGAAGCCCCGCCACTGCCAGCAGGATGCCAAAAGCGAGAACAGCAGTGCGCATCGCGCCGATGGCCGTCAGTCGAATCCAATGCCCTTTGCCTTCATCTTTGCGTCTTGAAGCTCCGACAGGTCTTTCTGCGCCCCCTGCTCGCGCGCCACTTCGATGCCCTGCTCGTAGGTGTCGAGGGCGTCGTCGGTGCGGTCGAGTTGCTCGTAGAGCTTGCCGAGGTGGTAGTACGTTCCCACGTAGTCGGGATCGGTCTCCACGAGTTCCTCGAACAGCACGAGGGCCCGGTCTGTGTGGTCGTGCTTCAGGTGCTCCTGCGCGAGGGCGTACCGCGTGAACGGGTCCTCCGGATCCTCTTCGTAGAAGGTCTTGAGCTGCTCCAGGCGGTCGGTGCTCATGGTCGGGACTGCGAGGTGGATTGTGTCGAATGTAGCGCTCCCCAACTGGACTGCTAGATGGAGGACGACGTGATTCGTGAGACGTGATCCGTGACCTTTTGCTTTTACGCCTCACGCATCACTCCTCACGCATCACCATGATCCCCCGGCGCCGCCCCCGCCGAAGCTGCCCCCGCCAAATCCGCCAAAGCCTCCTCCCCCGAATCCACCGCCTCCCCCACCGCCGAACCCACCCGAACCGCCGCCGCCCCAAATGAAGATCGGCAGGTCACCGTGGCGGCGCCTCGATGTCTTCGCGCCTTTCTTCTTGCCCCCGCCCCGTCGCCAGAACGAGCTCCCGATGAAGTAGGCGAAGATGAGGAAGATGTAGATGAGCGTCGTCGAAATCCCGTCGTCGGAAGACGAGACGGCGGTCTCCTCCGCGGCCGTGTACTCGCCCATCGTGGCCTGAATGATGGCGTCGGTGCCCCGGTCGATTCCTGCATAGAAGTCTCCGTTTCGGAAGGCGGGCGTCATGATTCGCTCCACGATGCGGTTGGCGATGGCATCGGGGAGCGCGCCCTCCACGCCGTAGCCCGTGGCGATGAACATTTTGCGGTCGTTCTTCGAGACGAGCACCACTACGCCATTATCCTTGCCCTCCTGCCCCACGCCCCAGTCGCGGCCCAGCGAGATGGCGTAGTCGTCGACGGGCGCGCCCTCGAGGGACGATAGGAGGACGACCACGATGGCGGTCGAAGAGGTGTCCTCGTAGGCCATCAGCTTGCGGGCCAGTGCGCGCTCCTGCCCCCCCGAGAGCATGTTGGCCTGATCGAGCACTGGCCCGTCGGGCCGCGGCGGGAAGTCGTAGCGCTGCGCCAGGGCGGGCGACGCCCACACCGCGGCGAGGAGGCCGACGATAGCGAGGAGGAGCAGAATGTTGCGGGGACGAAACGACACAGGCCAAATCTAGCCGGATGAGAAGTTAAGGACGAGAACGTCGGGGTCCGAGAAGCGTGAAGGCGTGATGCGTGACTCGGGGATCTCCCATGACCCCACGCTTCACGCATCACGAGTCACTCATCACCAAAGTCCACGCCCGGCGCCTGCTCGGCTCCCTGCTCGGCCTCAAACGATGCCTTTTGCTCGAAGCCCATGAGGCCGGCGAAGACCACCGTCGGGAAGGAACGTACCTGGGTGTTGTATTGTCGCACGGCATTGTTGTAGTCCCGCCGCGCTACCGTAATGCGGTTCTCGGTGCCCTCCAGTTGCGCCTGCAGGTCGCTAAACGCCTGCGTAGCCTGGAGCTTCGGGTAGTTCTCGGACACGGCCAACAGACGCCCCAGCGACTGTCCGAGGGCCGACTGCGCCTGCTGGAATTGCTGTAGCTGCTGGGGATTTTCGAGGTCCTCGGGGTTGATCTGAATCGAGGTCGCCTTCGCCCGCGCCTCGGTGACGGCGGTCAGGGTCTCCTGTTCGAAGTCCGCGGCGCCCTTCACCGTCTCTACGAGGTTCGGGATGAGGTCGGCCCGGCGCTGGTAGGCTGCCTCGACGTTGGCCCAGGACTGCTGCACCTGCTCGTCGCTCTGGACGAGGCTGTTGTACGTGCTCGTGGCTCCGCAACCGACGACGCCAAGAACGAGGACAAGGACGACGAGGGTGATGGCACCTTTGCTTCGCATAACCGCAGGGTCAATTTGTGGGGAGGTTGGACCAGAAAACGCCTCGGGAGTGGTGTTGTCGTTCCGCCCTACGGCTGAGGCCCTCGGGAGTTGCGGGGAGGGGTCTCGCTCGGGAAGCGTGGAGACACGGAGGCGTAGAGGCTCTCAAGTTGCCCTCCTCGGTGGCGGCGCAGGACTTGAGGTCTCACTCGAATTCGACGACGAGGTGCACGTGCTCGTCGGCCCAGTCCACGTGGCTCTGTTTCTGAAGGGCGAGCACTACCACGCCGTCGTACGCTACCACGCGGTCGAAGAAGTATTCGACCGTGGTGGGGAGAGCGCGCTCGTCCTCGTCGGGCGTGTCGACGTGGGAGTGGGTGAAGAGGGCGTCCGCGGCGTCGAAATAGAGGAGCGCCGATTCTTCCGCCGCGTGATCGAACGCTTTGCGCAGGGCATTCTGCGTCTGCATCCGCCGCTCGTTTAGCAACGACGGCGCCCGAAACTGGTGGACGTTGGCGGTGGTGTGGCGGGTGAGCGTGGCCAGGGCCTGCTGCCGATCCTCGCGCGTGCCGCCGTGGAAGAGGATGCGCGTCTGGGACAGCTCCTCGTCCCCGAGAAGCTGCCGGAGGGCACGATCGAACGCATCCGTGTCGTACTGAACGGGAGAGGCAATGCCCGCGTCGGGAGAAGGCATGGCGCGCCGGGCGGTCGAGGAAATGAGCCGGACCGCTTTTAGCTACGGAGAAATGTGCTTGTTCCTCGTTTGAAGCGGAGAGCAAGTCGTGCGCCCCGAAGTAGTCCCGTTCAGCTCGCGACAGTAAACGCCTCCTCCTTTCCCATCCGGGGTCCGCACCACGCTCAGGTCTTCGTTGACCGGAGAACGAGCGAATGTCCCCTTGCGGGGACAGGACATTGCCCCGAAGGCGGAGTTATGCGCACCTCTGCTTCCTCCCACAATTTTGGAATCGCTTCCACCATCGCTCCCATTGAGGTTTTGGTAAAGGAATGTTTATACAGGAGACATAGAAACGCTTCCAACCCGTCGTTTCCTCCCAGTGCGAAGCGGGACGTATTTATCCTGGGCTGTGATCTTTGGGGACCGACCTAACATGCACTCTCACAAACAGCGGCATCTGTCATGAAGCACACGGATACAAGTACCACACGATTTGCAATCTCCATCTGCACGCTGGCGATCTTCTCGTTCTTCCTCGTCGACCCGGCCGCCGGGCAATTTGCCGAGGAGTGGGAGAAGTCAGAAAAAGACGGAAATCGCCCCACTTACATCTCTGACGGCAATTACAATGCCCGTGGGCTCGCCTACGGCATGGTTGATGACGGCAACGGCACCATGGTCGAGCGCGTCTTCGTCGCGAGCAACGCAAACGGGCCGTACCGCATCTACGTCGTGGACCCCAGCGATGGGGCGCTCCTAGATTCCCTGGATGTCAGCGGGATCGAGCAAGATGGCTTCCGCTTTCTTAATGACGTAGGCGTCTCGGAAGACGGAAAGATCTTCGCCTGCAACGCGGCCCGGCTCACGCAGACGTTCTACTGCTTCCGTTGGGACACGCTTGCCGACTCCCCTACCACTGTGGTCAGCGGTCTCAATACGGATGCCCGGGTCGGCTCCAATATCTCCGTCACGGGATCCACGGCGGACAACTCGCTCCTGATCCACACGGCTGATGTCACCGCCGATACCCTCTTCCAGATCGAAAGCGACTTCTCGGTGACTCGGAGAAGGACCCCAGCCGAGGGATCAACGCCGAACGTCGAGGACGCCTATCCGGCACCGGGAGGGGGCTTCTACCACACCTGGATTAACGAGCCGGCCCAGCAGTACGATGCCTCCGACACTGAAACCGGTCAGATTCCAACTGGCGTGGCCGATAGTCTGGTCAGCTTGACCATTTTCGAGGCGGGGGGAGAGACCTTTTTGGCCGGGGCGAAGAATGATTATGCGGGTGATGCTGGAGCAAATGACAGAGCCCGCCTTGCTAACATCACAGACGGAGCGGACAATGCCACGATGTATGGCGAGACCCCGAGCCTAGGCAGCACTACACAGTTCCAGGGCAACGGAGACGTGGACGTACGCGTGAACAACGATGGGACCGTAACGCTCTTCTACCTCGCCACCAACAATGGGATTGCGGCTTTCACCACTACTGCAGCGCCCCTTCCAGTGGAGCTTTCCGGCTTCAGCGCGGAGCAGATTCGTAGCGGTGCAGTCCAACTAACCTGGACGACGGTCTCGGAGACGAACAACGCTGGCTTCCGCATTCAACACCAGCAGGGAGACGCCGACTGGGCAGATCTGGGCTACGTTGAGAGCAAAGCCGAAGGGGGCACTACCACCGAGGCACAGGTCTATCGATTCGCGGCCGAGGATCTGTCGCCAGGAACACATCGGTTCCGCCTCAAGCAGCAGGATCTGGACGGAGGAGAGACCGTCAGCGAGACCGTGGAGGTCAGCGTGATTCCGGAAGGTGCTATCGCCATTCAAGGCGTGGCCCCGAATCCGGTGCGCGGACTCGGAACCTTGCGATTTACTGCGCGAGAGAGCGGAACAGTGTCCGTGGCGCTTTACGACGCGCTCGGACGGAAGGTGAAGATGCTCCACGAGGGCCGCGTGTCGGGTGGCCAGCCGAAGCAGGTGACGGTGGATGCCACAACGCTGTCGAGCGGCGTCTACTTCCTCCGCGTTAAGGGGGATGACTTCTCTAAGACCCGCCGCGTAACTGTCATGCGGTGAGTGCGCCCCTCCCCGCTCGCCTCAGAATACCTTTTTCTGAGGCATAGAGCGAACAGAGACGGCCGGGACCAGAGCCCGTCGGTCCCGGTCGTTGACGTTCGCCCGTCACGGTGACTCGTGGAGCAGGCACGGAGGACAGGAATTCTGGAGCCTCTTCGACACACCCCTAAATCAGACCCGGATACCTGCTGTGAAAAAGTTACTTTCTTCCCTCGGACTCGTCCTCACTCTCCTTCTTGCAGGAACCCTTCCAGGCCACGCACAGAACTTTAGCACGGACTGGGAGCTCTCGACCGCCAACGGGAATAAGCCGAGCTACATCGGTACGGATAACGACACGCGCGGCATCGCCCATGGCGTAGTCGACGACGGCAGTGGCAATATGGTTGAGCGGGTGTTCGTCGTGACGGGTGGCGGTGAGGACGGAGACCCGTACGCCATCAAGGTGCTGAATGCATCCGACGGCACCGACACTGGCAATGACCTGTCGGGCGTCGGAAACTTTCCGTCTCCCGGATCGGGACGCAAACTGACGGACGTAGGCGTCACGGATGACGGCATCATCATCGCGTGCAACGAGGTGAACAATACGTTCCTCGTCAGCTCGGGCACCGAAAACTTCCGATGCTGGCGATGGGACAGCCTCACGGATTCCCCCACGCAGATCATCAATTATACGCCCCCGGACAAGAACGACGACGACATTGGGGAGTGGATTGCCCGTAACTTTGACGTCGTGGGCTCGGCGGAAGACAACACACTCACCCTGCTCGCGGACGCGTCGAAAACCCAGTGGGCCTACCGCTTCACGACCCAGGACAACGGGCAGAGCTTTTCAGTGGCCGA
>Ga0207797_1002090_pt1 | contig 14046 bp, 13 predicted proteins | sample PRCRCaboRojoPR_6_FD_187275 | JGI IMG/M metagenome (GOLD analysis project Ga0207797, IMG submission 187275) | Marine sediment microbial community from Cabo Rojo, Puerto Rico - PR CR 10% Liquid 1 (SPAdes) | ecosystem: Environmental > Aquatic > Marine > Coastal > Sediment | place: Cabo Rojo, Puerto... | reverse complement strand
GAGCACGGGCTCACGAACCGACGGAGCCGCCTCCCACGCAACCGCCAGCGACAGAGCCACCGCCGCCTACTCAACCACCGGCGACCGAGCCACCGCCGCCGACGGAGCCACCACCGACCGAGCCACCATCGCGCCCGACGCCGACACCCGGGGGCTGACGAAGAAGGTCGCCCAACGAGCTGGAATCAGACCAGATGCTCCGACGACCATAATACGTCCAGTATGGTGAGAAGCCCCCTGGGGGTCAGAGAGGCACCCAAGAGGTCGCATCGCGGGCTGGCGCCCAACTACGATCAGTGGGATAATACCTTGGGCGGTCTGCGAACGAGCCGGGGGACACCTTCCTCCCAATGATCGGGAAGAAACCCTGTCCACCGCGATAGACCAGAAGGCACATCTCCAGACACCAAGAAGGGAGCGAACAGCGATTCTCAATCAAGAAGACCGTGTGAACTTCGTGACGTGCGAGAATTGCGGAGCCCCAATGACGGTTATGTCAGGCTCCGAATACTTCTTCTGCGAATACTGCGGCGCTTACGCATTTCCCTCGCCGTCCCAGGACGGCGTCGTGACGCTGGGCGAGACGGGAGACGTGGGCTGCCCGGTCTGCTCGACGGAGTTGATGACGGCCTCCGTGACCGAGGTGCGGGTCCTCCACTGTCCGGAATGCCGCGGCGTCCTGGCGGGACAGGACGCTTTCTCGACGATGGTGAAGCTCCTCCGCGCCCGGGCATCGGGCGAGCCCGAACCGGTGCGCCCTGTGAACCAGGAGGCATCGCAGCGAGAGATCACGTGTCCCTACTGCGGCCGGGCTATGGATACCCATCCCTACTACGGGCCCGGGAACGCCGTCGTCGACAATTGCCCGCGCTGCGCGGTGATCTGGCTTGATCACGGCGAACTGGCTGATATTCGCGACGCGCCGGGTCGAGATCGGGGACGTGCGCAATCAGAGGACTATAGCCTCATCGACCTCATTCTGGAGCAGTGACTCACGGCTTGCCCATTACGAGCACGTCGGCCGACGGGCGTCGAACGAACAGCCAATAGCCGGCTGACAGGAAGTCGCCGACTTCAGCATCAGTCGTTGACGGCTTACACCTCATCGACGATGGTCGTAAACTCGTCGAAGGGAATGGCGGTCATCGTCTCGGTAGTCCCCGCCCCGAACGCCTGAGCCAGCAGAGCTACTTTTGTGGCCGTGTTGGCGTCGGGCGCCTCGAAGATGTGGAGAAAGTCGTAGGAGCCCAGGAGCGCATAGCTGGTTAGGCTCTTGACCTCAGGATAACGCTGTGCCAGCTTCCGCTCGAACTCCCGCATCCGCTCACCCAGCGATCTGACCTCGCCGGAGCCCCCCGATGGCACTCTGGAAAGCAGCACAAATGTGGTCATAGGTCATCCCCCCTATTGAATGCAGTCTAGCCGACCTGATCCTTCCCCTGCGAGCATTCTATGGCACCAGGTAGCCCACCACCGCGGCGAACCCGCGGGCTACCGGCACCAACAGTAGCTGAGCGAGCAAGACCCCCGTAAGACGCCCTCCAATCTGCCAGACGGTCACCGCCGTCACGTCAGAGGACGGCCGCTCTTCCCGTAACGCCTGGTCAACCACGTGGGCCGTCAGTGGATCGACGAGCAGGACCATCAATATGGTCCCGAGACCGTTGAAGTACGAGGAGAGCGAAAGAGCCGTCCGCGTGCCTCGAGGCACAGTGGCGCTGGCAATCTGAGCCGCTGGCCCCGCGACGGCGTAGAGCGCAGCCACGAAGACAGTCAGAAGGATCCAGCGCCGGGGCACGCGATGGCGGCTGGCCCACAGCAGAGTCGATGATCGGGGCGTACGCAACTCCCGTCGTGCCCGAGGCAAGACCTCAATCCTCAATCCGTGGAGCAGGACGCGAGGAAGCGAGTGTCGACGCTCGTAGGAATGGACAGCACGGGCCAGGAGACGTGCCAGAGACGGCACGATCACCGCTCCCAAGACCAACCCGGCCCCCGCTGACAACAGAACGAGACGCAAGGCTCCGGTCAGTTCAGCCGTAATACCTCTAGCGACCGCGCTGTCGACTAGCCGGGCCAGAAGCGTCAGCTGCAGGGCACTGGCCGCGCGGGAAGAAAGAGCGAGCAGGTTGTAGATCGACCGGGCTTGAGTCGGGCGGCCCGTGCGCACGCCGGCTAGCCGCGCCGCGTACGCCGACGTGTCGACGGCGTAGATGACAACGGTGAGGGCCAGAAGGGTTCCGACATGCAGATTCGTCATCTGTTCAACAACCCACCCACCGGGAATCTCCTAGGCGAGGGCCCGACCCCGATACAAGCACTCACCCTAGGTCAATACCCATACCGACACCGCTTCACTGACGATGGCCCGCCCCATCATCCGTGACTCCGCCCCAGTTCCAGCGCAAAGCGCGCCGTCAAAGGCCGTCTTCAGACACGACTCAAAAACTGACGCGCTACGTTCGGCCGAACTCGCGGGCGAGATGCTCCACGCTGAGGCGTATCATCGTGGGCCGCCCGTGGGGACACGTGCGCGGGCTCTCGCACTGCTCCAAGGCGCGGATCAGCCCCTCCATTTCCGCGTGATCGAGCACCTGACCCGCCTTGACGGCCGCCTGCTTGCAGACCTGACGCGCCACCGTCTCCTCAACTGGGACGTCCAGCGGCTCATCGCCGGCCAACAACGCCGCGGCCACGTCCTCCAGAACCCGGTCCGGCTCCTCCTCGGCTATCACGGCCGGCAGCGCCCGCACCATCATCGTCGAACCGCCGAAAGGCTCGATCTCGAAACCGAGCCGGGCGAGGACCTCGATCTGCTCCTCCAACAGATCTGCCGCCTCCCGTCCTAGCTCCACCAGGGTCGGCTCCAGGAGCGCCTGTGAAGCCACATCGGCCTCCTCGCGCTGCGCCAGGAGTCGCTCGAAGAGCACCCGCTCGTGGGCGGCGTGCTGGTCGAGCAGAACCATGCCCTGGGGGCCTTCCGCCACGATGTATGTCGCGCCAAGCTGCCCGATGACCCTGAGCGGCGGGATTGACCGGCCGTCAGTGGATGGCGAGATCCCTGTATCGAATCGCAACTGACGATCGTCGGTCCGCTCGCGCCGGCCCAGGCTGGTCAGCCGCTCTCGACGCCCCTCTCTCCAGCCATCCACAGGCTCGCTATGGGGCCACGCTCGTTCCACTTCATCACCCGCGCCCGGCCTCCGCCTCGCTTCGGGTATGGGGGACCGCTCGAGCAGGGTGCGTCGAACTGCCTTCTGTAACGCGCGGAACACGGCATTACTATCGCGGAAGCGAACCTCCGCCTTGGTCGGATGGACGTTGACGTCGACGTCGGACGGCGGAAGGTCGACCATCACGACGGCCAATGGGTGACGTCCCTTCGGCAGAAGCCGATGGTACGCCTGGGTGATGGCGTAGGTCAGGCTGGCATCCTTCACCCAGCGGCCGTTGACGAAGATAGTTATGTAGGTACGATTCGCCCAATGGGTGGAAGGAGGGCCAACCAGGCCCGAGACGCCAATATCGGATTCGCTACTCTCAGACCCGGAGACGACCCGCAGGGCTTTCTCACCAATCTCGGGTCCGTAAACGGCGGCCAGGACGTCTCGCAGCTCCCCGCTGCCAGGGGTCTGGAGGGTGCTCCGTCCGCTATGACTCAGCGAGAAGCGGAGGCGCGGATAAGCCATCGCGTAGCGGGTGACCCAGCGGTCGACGTGGCGCCGTTCGGTCCGGTCGGTGCGCAGGAACTTGCGCCGCGCCGGAACGTTGAAGAACAGATTCTCAACGGTCACCGCCGTTCCCGGCGGCCGTCCCACCTGACGTCGGGTCTGGATCTTCCCCCCTTCGAGGCGCAGCAGCGTGCCGACGGACTCATCGGCTGCCCGGGTGGCAAAGGTCATTCGGCTGACGGCGGCGATGGAGGCGAGCGCCTCTCCGCGGAAGCCGAGGGTCGTTATGCGGTCCAGATCCTCAGCCGTGGTCAACTTGCTGGTGGCGTGGCGGTGGAAGGCCAGCTCCACGTCGCGCTTAGGCACGCCGCAACCGTCGTCGACGACGCGGATGAAACGCTTCCCCCCAGCACGCACCTCCACCTCGATGGCGGCGGCGCCAGCGTCGATGGCGTTCTCGATCAACTCCTTGACGACGGATGCAGGCCGCTCGACCACCTCGCCCGCAGCAATCTGCGAGGCAACATCCTCCGGTAACACACGAATTGGCATTGTAATCTCCAGGGTTGATTGTATCACACAAGCTTGCCGCGGCAAGACTTCGTGAAAGCCCTGGAGTGACCCAGGGTGGTTGTCAAATCACCCTTTCTATTATATGATTGACTCAGCTTGACATTGGAATGTACACAAAGTTGTGAGGATAGTATGCTAGATAATTTCTTTCAGCCCAATTCGGTCGCTGTCATTGGTGCCTCGAGAGACCCCGAGAAACTAGGCTATGCCGTCCTGAACAACCTCAAGGAGGGCGGTTTCGAGGGCCCCCTCTATCCCATCAATCCCAAGGCTGAAGAGATCTTGGGGCTCGAGGCATATGAGTCAGTGTTGGACGTCCCCGATCCTATAGGACTCGCCGTCATCGTCGTCCCCGCAAAGATCGTTCCTCACGTCCTCCGGGAGTGTGGGGAGAAGGGCATATCCGCCGTGGTCATCATCACCGCGGGTTTCCGAGAGGCGGGGCGCGAAGGCCTGGAGCAGGAGCGGGAGTTGCTCGACATCGCCAAGGAGTACAACCTGCGCCTCATCGGGCCCAACTGCCTCGGGGTTATCGACACGGACACCCCGCTGAACGCCACCTTCGCCGCGGGGATGCCCCCCGACGGGCCCATCGCGTTCATGTCCCAGTCCGGTGCCCTGGGCACGGCGGTGCTCGACCTGGCGATGGCCGGGCGTGTCGGGTTCTCCAAGTTCGTCAGCCTGGGCAACAAGGCGGACGTGAGCGAGACCGACTTACTGCGAGCGTGGGGCGATGATACCCATTCGCGGGTCATCCTGATCTACGTCGAGGGGCTGCCGGACGGACAAGAGTTTATGGACGTGGCCCGGGAGGTGACGCGCAACAAGCCGGTGGTGGCGATCAAGTCCGGCGTGACAAAATCTGGTTCGCGTGCGGTCTCGTCTCACACCGGCAGCCTGGCCGGCTCCGAGGAGGCCTACAAGGCGGCCTTCAAACAGGCCGGCGTCATCCGGGCCGCCTCGATGGAGCAGGTCTTCGACTATGCCCTGGGCTTTGCCTACCAGCCGCTTGTGAAGGGGGACCGGGTCGGCATCGTCACCAACGCTGGCGGTCCAGGCATCCTGGCCACGGATGCGGTGGAGCATGCCGGCCTGGAGATTCCTCGCCTGAGCAACGAGACGGTCCAGGCGCTGAAGGACTATCTGCCGGGAGCGGCCAGCGCGGCGAACCCGGTCGACGTCCTCGGGGATGCCCTGGCCGATCGGTACGAGCACGCCATAGAATTGGTGTTGGAGGATCCCAAAGTCGATAGTTTGGTCGTGATCGTCACGCCGCAGGCGATGACCGAGATTGAGAAGACGGCTCATGCGATAGGACGTCTCTCGGAGGACGCCGACAAACCGATACTGGCCTGCTTCATGGGCGAGGCCCGCGTCGACGCCGGCATTCGGGTGCTGCGCGAATACGGCGTACCGAACTACCCCTATCCGGAGCGGGTCGCGGCGACGCTGGCAGCAATGGACGGCTACCGACAGGAGCGAGACCGACCTGTGTTCGAGCCAGAAGGCTGCGAAGTCTGCATGCCGCCGGTTAGAGAGCTGTTCGATAAGGTGCGCGAGGAAGGCCGCGTCTCCATCGGAGACACCGAGGCTCGGGAGGTGTTGGAGGCCTACGGATTCCCCGTCCCCAAGTCCCAGCTGGCTGAGAGCGCAGATGAGGCAGTCGACGTCGCCCAAGAGATAGGGTTCCCGGTGGTACTCAAGGTCGCCTCCCCGGATATCCTTCACAAGACGGACGTCGGCGGCGTCAAACTGAATTTGAACTCAGCCACGGACGTGAGAGACGCTTTCGACCTTATCGTCTACCGGGCTGGTCGGTACGTCCCCGACGCCCGGGTGTGGGGCTGCCTGGTGCAGGAGATGGTGACCGAAGGACGGGAGATCCTGGTCGGCATGAACCGGGATCCCCAGTTCGGCCCGCTGGTGGCCTTCGGGCTGGGCGGCATTTACGTGGAGGCGCTGAAGGACGTCGCCTTCCGCATTGCCCCCTTCAGCCGGAAGGAAGCTCGAGAGATGATTCACGAGATTCGCTCGTATCCGCTTCTGGCGGGCGTACGCGGCGAGCCCCCCGCCGATCACGAGGCGATGGTGGATGCGCTGATGCGAATCAGCCAGCTCGTGACCGATTTCCCCGAGATTGTAGAGCTCGACATCAACCCCCTGACGGTCTTCGAGGAAGGCCAGGGAGCCATGGCGATCGACATGCGCCTGGTACTGGCCTCAGAATAGAGTTAGAATGTCTACCGGTATGATCAGGAAAAGGAGCAAGTAATGAAGGCCCTGTATATCACATCGATTGAGCCTTTCTCTGGCAAGACGGCCGTTTGCCTGGCCCTTGGGCGGAAGTTTAAGAGAGAGGGCTATAACGTCGGCTATTTCAAGCCTCTGTCCACGCAGCCGTGGGAACCGGTCCCCGGCAGGACCGTCGACGAGGATGCCGACTTCGTTCGGCGGACGCTGGAGTTGGAGGAGCCCACCGAGGACTTGATAGGCGTGCTCCTCACCCCCTCCCTCGCTCGGGAGATGCGGTGCGGATGTGCGGGTCGAGACCTGATGCCCGAGGTGAAAGAGGCGTACGAGAAGCTTAAGCCCGGCAAGGACATCATGCTGGTCGAAGGCGGAGGATCTCTGCGAGAAGGCCTGAGCCTGGACCTGGATCCCAGGACCGTTACGGAGACCCTCGGCCTGCAGGCCCTCGCCATTATCCGCTATCACAACCGGGTGAACCAGGGGGATGACTGCATAGCAGCCTATAACCATCTGTATGATACGCTCCTGGGGACGATGGTCAACGCTGTGCCCAAGAGCGAGCAGAAACTCTCGCAGAAGATCTGCACGCCCTGTCTGGAGAAGCAGAACATCCGCGTTCTCGGCACGATCCCGTTCCAGGAGGAGCTGCAAGCTATCAGCGTGGGCGAGCTGGCCGAGGTGTTGAAGGCCGACTTCCTCGCCATGCCGGACCGGCGCGACGTCCTCATCGAGCGCTTCGTGGTAGGCGCCATGGGCGTGGATCAAGCGCTACCACGGATCCGTCGTGTGCCCGGAGCGAAAGCGGTCATCACCGGCGGCGACCGTTCGGACATGCAGCTGGTCGCGCTGGAGACGGCGACCAAGTGCCTCATCCTCACCGGCAACCTGCGGCCGATGCCGGAGGTCATCCGCCGGGCGGAGGAGATTGGCGTGCCGGTGCTACTCGTTCGTGAGAATACCCTGGAGGCGGTGGAGGACATCGAGCGGGTGTTCGGCAAGACCCGCCTGGGACAGGAGAGCAAGCTGAAGCGGTTTGAGTCCCTGTTTGCTGAGAACTTCGACTTCGAAAGACTGTACGAGCTGATGGGGCTCTCGTAGTCCATCGGCTGACTTGAAGCAACAGACGCAGAAAGGAAGGAGGAACCATGATAACGACTGAGATTGAAGCGATCATCGCCCGGGAGATTCTGGACTCGCGCGGGAATCCCACGGTAGAGGTAGAGGTTATTCTGGCTGACGGAACGTGGGGACGGGCTGCTGTTCCCTCCGGCGCATCGACCGGCGTCCACGAGGCGCTGGAGCTACGGGACGGCGACGAGGAGCGGTATAACGGGAAGGGCGTCGAGGAGGCCGTGTCCAACGTCAACAACATCATCGCCCCAGAGCTGATCGGCTGGCCCGTGCTGGACCAGAAGGGGATCGATACCGCGATGCTGGAGCTGGACGGCACGCCGAACAAGGAGCGATTGGGAGCGAATGCGATCCTGGGCGTCTCGCTGGCAGCCGCCAAGACGGCCGCCAACGTCCTCCAGCTTCCCCTCTTCCGCTACGTCGGCGGGGTGCACGCCCACGTGCTGCCCGTACCGATGATGAACATCCTGAACGGCGGGAAGCATGCGATGGACGGGCCCGACCTGCAAGAGTTCATGATCATGCCCGTCGGCGCATCGACCTTCGCCGAGGCGCTGCGCTGGGGGAGCGAGGTCTATCACGCCCTCAAGGACGTCCTCAAAGCCCGCGGCAAATCCACCAGCGTGGGCGACGAGGGGGGCTTCGCACCCAGCCTGGCCGCCAACGAGGAGGCGATCGAGGTGATTCTCGAGGCCACGGAGAAGGCGGGGTACAGGCCTGGAGATGACATCCGCATCGCCCTCGACCCGGCCGCCAGCGAGTTCTTCGTGGACGGCAAGTACGTCCTGGAGAAGGAGGGGCGGGAGCTCACCGGGGCCGAGATGGTCGACTTCTACGCCGACTGGGTGGAGAAGTATCCCATTATCAGCATCGAGGATGGGCTGGACGAGGACGACTGGGACAGCTGGGTCCTGATGATGGAGCGCGTGGGCGACAAGGTTCAGATCGTGGGCGACGACCTGCTGGTGACCAACACGGAGCGGGTCCAGAAGGCGATCGACCTGGGGGCCTGCAACTCGCTCCTCTGCAAGGTGAATCAGATCGGCTCTTTGACGGAGGCGATCGCCGCCGTCCAGCTGGCGCAGCGCTCGGCGTGGACCGCCGTCGTCTCGCATCGCTCCGGAGAGACGGAGGACGCGACCATCGCCGATCTGGCCGTGGCGCTGAACACGGGCCAGATCAAGACGGGGGCGCCATCCCGTTCTGAGCGCGTGGCCAAATACAACCAGCTGCTGCGGATCGAGCAGGAGCTGGCCGGGGAGGGCGAATACGCGGGGATGGACGCCTTCAGCAACCTGCGTTAAGAACTGCAAGCCGCCGGACCGGCGGACAACACCGGTCCAGCGTTGGTGACGAGCCCAAATAGTCGTGCGTACCCCTGCCCCGCAGCCCTCACAAGCTGCGGGGTAACTTGTAGCTGGTGAAGAGGAGCGTCCTGGCAAAAGGAGTGTGCCCTATGCATCGCACGAAGATCGTGTGCACGATTGGCCCGGCGACGAACAGCCGCGAGAGGATGCGCGCCTTGATGCACGCCGGGATGAACGCGGCGCGCATCAACTTTTCCCACGGGGATCACGACGCGCACAGGGAGTCCATTGCCACACTGCGCGACGTGGCCGAACAAGAACGGTGCCTGGTCGCCATCATTGCCGATCTCCAGGGACCGAAGCTGCGCGTCGGTGACATCGAAGACGAGCCGATGGAGCTGCAGAAAGGGAGTCTGATCACCCTTTCGCCCGCGCCTCGTTCGAGCAGCGAGGACGAGATCCCGATTCCCCACCCCGAGCTTCTCCGGGATCTCAGCGCAGGCCAGACGGTGCTGCTGGACGACGGGGAACTGACCCTGACCGTCGAGCGGCGGGGGGATGGAGGGAGCTTGAAGGCCCGGGTGCTGACCGGCGGGCCTCTCACCTCGCACAAGGGGATCAACGTGCCCGGGGCCCAGCTTTCCTTCTCGTCCCTCACCGAAAAGGACAAGGAGGACGCGCGGTTTGCGCTGGAGCAGGGGGTCGACTGTTTCGCCCTCTCTTTCGTCCGACGGGCCGCCGACGTGCGCGAGCTGCGCCATTTCCTCAAGAGCAACGGCGCCGACAACCCGTTCATCATCGCCAAGATCGAGAAACCGGAGGCCCTCTCGGACTTCGACCAGATCCTGGCCCAGTCCGACGGCATTATGGTGGCCCGGGGAGACCTGGGGGTGGAGACCCCGGCCGAGGAGGTCCCGTTCCACCAGAAGGAGCTGATCGAGAGCTGCAATCGGAGTGGGAAGCCGGTCATCACCGCGACCCAGATGCTGCAGCGGATGATAGAACACCCCCGCCCCACGCGGGCCGAGGCGTCGGACGTCGCCAACGCGATCCTGGACGGGACGGATGCCGTGATGCTATCGGGGGAGACGGCCATCGGCGACTACCCGATCCGGGCGACGGAGATGATGGCGACGATCTGCGCCAACGCGGAGGCCCACCTGCCCCACAGCCGCCTGGTCGAGTGCGGCACGGACTGCTACGACGTCACGACGGAGGCGATCAGCTTGAGCGCCGTCGACATCGCCCGCGAGGTCGACGCCCGGGCCATCGTCACCGCAACTATGACTGGCACGACGGCCCGCATGGTCGCCCGTCACCGGCCGTCGGTCCCGATCGTCGCCGTCACGCCGAACGAGAGGATCCTCTACCGAATGGCCCTGGTGTGGGGCGTGATCCCCGTGGAGGTCCCCGAGTTCACGACGACGGACGAGATGGTGGAGATGATGGTCAAGGCGGCTCGCGACGAGGGTCTGGTCGGCTGGGGCGACCGCGTCGTCCTCACAGCGGGCATCCCCTTTGGTCAGGGGAACAAGACGAATATGCTCAAGGTCCACGTGATGGGGGAGGGCGCGTAGCCGGGCAGGGCGATATTGTTTCTTATGCCCCTACGCTTTTTTCTTGAGGAACAAGTATTCGGACCCTCCGAGCGGCTCAGGACAGACGATGGATCCCGCGCGAGCGGGGGGCGTGGTCACGTTCCCGAAAGCTAGAGAAGCGGTTTTTCTGAGACAAAGCGCTGTCCTCTTCGACGCTATTCTGGTCAGCGCGATCCCGGTGGAGCTTTCGGGAAGGTGACGTGCATTCCCGCACGATGGCGTTGGTCTTCGGCATCTGATGGTGGCGTCCCGGGTTGTTAAGGTTCCTGGCGAGCCGTGAAGCGGCTGACGGCTGGTTGATGATAGGATACCACAGGACGGCGCTTCTGTCAATAGGGGAATTTTGGGATACCATTTGGGAAATAGCGGTGAAATTTGGGATATCGGATACACGTTCGTGAACGGTGAGTTCCGGCGTCGTGGCCGACCGCAGACTCAGAAGAACGGCCAGCGGTCGGGTGCAGACCTCGCTGATCGCCGACCAGGCCGGGTCCCCGCGGAGACGCCAACCACGCCGACAGAGGCTCTTCGGGTTAGTTGCACGACCGCGACCGGCGATGATGGCGAGATCACGGTGCGTGTCGTCATCGAGAACGTCTCCGACGCCACACTGCACATCTTCGATCGTGCGCGGATGCCCTATCTATTGGAAGAGGACGGCACCCTGGTGATCCTCTACGGCGTGAACCCGCCCGATCCCAACAGGGAGTACTTTGTGATCGAGATTCCCTCTACCCAAGCCCTGCCGCCGGGCGCGCGGGTGGAAGACGAGGTCAGCCTCACGCCTTTGCGCCTGGGCGATCATTACAGCCTGCCCCGTGAACGCAACTCGGCAGTGACCCGGCATGGCGCAGTCACGGTGCGGTGTGAGGTGGGCTGGGGTCAAACGCCCATTCTGCCTGCGCCCGAAGAAGAACACGTACGGAACATCGACCGCCTGCTGGCGTGGCAACAGCTCAGCCGGGCCGAGGCCATTCAAGTCGAGTTTCCGTGAGGCAAGAAGGGCTCGCCTGAAAGAGCCTGTGGATGGTTGGAAGGCGCGGGCGGCGTTGTATGGACGGAGGCCAGCTTCGCGCCGAGCGACGATGGGCAACTTGATCTATCGCCTCACGCCGAGCGACGCCTACTACCTGCGGTTGGCGAAGCAGATCGAGGTGGCGTCGGTGGTGGAGGATCACGACGCGAACCGGGTGACCGGGAAGTGCACCTCAGTGGACGCGAAGAAGACGGTGGTCAGCGCCCGGGTGCGGGTCACCGTGCACGCGCGGACGGGGCGGGCGCCGCGGACGCGCCCCGTGTTTGCCAGGCCGACGCCACACTGGAGGTCATCGTCGCTCCTCTGAGTGATAACGGTCCCAGATGGCTCGCACGATCTCCAGAACCTTCTGCTTCACCCCATCCTCAAGGCCGATTTCGTATTCGGTCCCGTCCGCGAGGATGATGAGCATATCATCGCTGGTGCTCAACCATCCGCGCGGCTTCTGGATCTCCGCCCTTTTCAATTCCTCCATGGGTATGGTGAAGGAGTAGGCATCGTCCTGGAAATCCTCGAAGATCAGGTGATCCCCCGTAATCCGTATTCTACAATCCAGGTGCGCCCAGAAAGGGAATCGCTTGACGGCGCTCGACTCGAAGAGGATCCCTCGTTGCTCCAGTATCTCCTCGTAGACGTCTCCCTCTTCGTCGCGACGTGCAGCGCCCTGACCAGCGATGAGGTCGCGTTCGACTCTCTGCGCGCTCCGATGTCCGATTATACCCACGAGCGGCGTCGCTAGCAATAGGGATCTTTCCCAACCGGGAGCTCCTTCCGATGCTCGTTTCTTCGAGGGGCGGTCACCGGGCTGCCCTCGAATCCTCACGTCAGGCGGCCCGGGATCCGGGGATTCCCGCTCTCGGTCCTGCGGCCTCTACGTCGATGCCGAGCGGCGTGTGGCGTTTCGACAAGCTAAAGTATCTACCTTTCGCTACAAAACGTGCCAAACATGCGCCACAGGAAAATGGCGTTTGTCGCTTGACCTCACGGTTGGCCATACTATAATAGAGTATTGCGGAGCGTCGGAGCCGGGAATCGTCCCGGCATTGGTTCCGGCCCTGGCGTCTTCTTCCACGTTGGACGATACGGGAATCTTTACATCCTAGCGGACAGCCCCGAGCCCCACCGCGTGCAGAGCGATGGTCTCCATGCCGGACTGCGCTACCAGCTCGGTGATCTGGATGGAGAGACGCTGCTCGGAACGGGACAACCTGGATCGAGGAGAGTGTCCATGCCCGACGAGAAGCCTGATCCCCTGCCCAAGACGACGCCGGATATCCCCCACGAGCAGATCGAAACGCTGAAGCGTATGTTCCCCGAGTGCATCACCGAGGACGGCGACGGCACGGCGGTCGCCTGCGAGCGGCTGCGGAATCACCCTGACCGACAACGCCATTCTGTCTAACACGGTACACGGCATCCACGTCCAGGGAGGGGCAGACAACCGGATCGTCAGCAACACGATCCGGCACGGCGGAAGGGCCAGCAGCCCCATCCGAATGCACAGCGCATCTGGCAATCACGTGGTCAGCAACACGATTCGCTCCTGGATTCACCGGGGCATCATCGAGACGTTTGAGTCGGAGGGGAACGTCTTCGAGGAGAACGACATCGCCGGCATGGGAATCGGGGTGTTGATGATGTTCGTCTCCAACGATAACGTCGTCCGGGGGAACACCATCGCCGTTGACGAAGCGGGTGTGATGGCATGGGGCTGGGGGAACGAGATCTTGAGCAATACCATCTCCAGCAAGGAGGGGCTGGCTCGCATCGGCACCGGCATCTACATGGTCTACGCCTACAACTCGCAGGTGCGGGGCAACACGCTCATCGACATCTCCGACGAGCACGGGATCTGGCTGCGCAACGCGTCGGGCAACGTCATCGCGGGGAACACGGCCTCGGCCCTGTTGCATGGGATTCCGCGTCCTTCGATCGGCCTATTGCTCAACAATCACAGCCACGACAACGTCGCCTACGGGAACACCTTCACGGGCTTCGATCGCGGCCTGGGGGTGTTCTACGACAGTGACGACAACGTCATCGCCGGCAACACCTTCTCGTCCACCGTGCGGGAAGGGGCCATTGTGGATGAGGCGTCGGGCAACGTCATCTATCGGAACAACTTCGTGGACACGGGACTGGGACCCTTTGACGATGGGGAGAACGACTGGGACGATGGGAGCGAGGGCAATTACTGGAGCGCCCATAGCGGCTCCGGTGCGTACCCCATCCCGCCGAACGGAAGCGATCGTTTCCCACTGGCGAGCCCCGTCGAGATGGGATCGCTGAGTCTGCCGGCTCCGACGCCGATAACGGCCCCCTCGTTGACGCCGCTCTTCTCGCGGGCGATCAGCGAGGACACAGAGATCACGGGCGAAGCGCTCAATCTGGGCTGGCTGACCGTCGAAAGCGGGGCTAGCCTAACGCTGACGAACGTCGCGCTCACCACGGGCGGGGGGAGCACGGCCAGCAGCATCGAG
>Ga0207797_1002089_pt1 | contig 14049 bp, 9 predicted proteins | sample PRCRCaboRojoPR_6_FD_187275 | JGI IMG/M metagenome (GOLD analysis project Ga0207797, IMG submission 187275) | Marine sediment microbial community from Cabo Rojo, Puerto Rico - PR CR 10% Liquid 1 (SPAdes) | ecosystem: Environmental > Aquatic > Marine > Coastal > Sediment | place: Cabo Rojo, Puerto... | reverse complement strand
CCGAACCACAACCGAGCCATGAGCAAGAGTAGAATTATGATTCGGAGGAGAAACCACACGCCACCGACCGCCCTGACGGGGACATTCCGGTTGCTGGAAACGACCCTGGCAGCGTCCGGCACCCTGCCAGGGTCTCCCGGAACCGAAGGGAGAGAAACTGATGACTGCCACCTGTCGATCAACAACCCCTGCCTGTTCACCTTGTATCGCCTTCCGATTTCACGTAAAATATGCATCGCCTCAACCGAAAGAAATAACGGACAACCGAACTTCTCTGATATTTACAACCATTGACACTCCGGAGATTTGACCATGAAACTGAAATCTCTCCTTTACGTTATCGTCGGAATCTTGTTTTTCTTATCTCCTCTCAATGATGTATCAGCACAAACTCCACGAGCGAATGATACACCTACCTGGACCGCCGATAACGGCAACGGAACCTATACCAATCCGCTGTTCTACGACGAATTCTCCGATCCCGATATGATCCGGGTGGGCGACCACTACTATCTCACCGGTACAACCATGCACACCATGCCCGGTCTGCCCGTACTCCATTCCAAAGATCTGGTGAACTGGGAGTTCGTCAGCTATGCCGTCGACCGGCTGAATCCGGGACCCGAGTACCGGCTGGAAAACGGACGGGATGCCTACGGTCAGGGAATCTGGGCTCCTTCCTTCCGCTATCACGACGGCACATTCTATATCTTCAGCAATGTGAATAATCACAACACACAGGTATTTACCGCAGACAACCCGGCAGGTCCCTGGTCACACCACACCATGGATGTTGCCCTGCATGACCTCTCCGTCCTGTTCGATGATAATGGGAAAATTTATGTGGTATGGGGGTACGACGAAATACGTTTCGCCGAATTAAATAAAGAGCTGACGAATCTGGTCCCGGGAACCGAACAGGTCATTATTCCTGCCGGAAGCGGGGCCGGGGAAGGATCCCACTTTTATAAGATCAACGGACAGTACTATATCACCAATACCAACTGGGATCCGGTCTGCTATCAGGTTTGCCTCCGTGCGGATCAACCCACCGGTCCCTATGACATCCGGGTGATCAGTGCCGAAGAGAATCTGGGCATCGGCACCGGCTGGCGCCTGTCTGACACTCAAAACGGTCCCCCGTTTAACCTGATTCCGCCCAGAGAAAATTTTGTCGGCCGGATCCCCATGCACCAGGGCGGTATTGTGCAGGTCCAGTCAGGAGAATGGTGGGGTTATTCCATGATGGACCACAACTCCATCGGCCGGCTGGTCTGTCTCTCGCCGGTTACCTGGGTAGACGGCTGGCCGTATTTCGGTCTGGAAGGAAACCTCAAGCGCTCGCCGCGCACCTGGGTGAAACCAAACACCGGCCACACCTCGGACCCTCAGGCACCCTACAAACGCGACGATGATTTTTCCGGCAACTCCCTCCAACCCATTTGGCAATGGAATCATGTTCCGGTGGATGACAACTGGTCCCTGACAGAACGTCCCGGATACCTGCGTCTGCATTCCCTGCCATCCGAAAGCTTCTGGAAGGCGCGCAATTCGCTGACCCAGCGTGCCATCGGTCCGGAATCCATTGCCACGGCCGAGATCGACGTTAGTGGTATGCAGCCCGGAGACGTCACCGGTCTTGCCCTGCTCAATCTGCCGTATGCCTGGATAGGTGTAGCCAGAGACCAGGAAGGCATGGAAATCCGGCAATACGATCAGCAAACCCAGAGTACTGCGCGCCATACGATTGACACAGAACATCTCTGGGTCCGGGCGCACTGTAACTTCGACACCGAAAAAGCCCTATTCAGCTACAGCACGGACGGCGAGCGCTTTCAGGAACTGGGAGTGGAGTTCACCATGGTCTTCCAGCTCCGGACGTTCCAGGGAGTGCGATTTGCTTTGTTCAATTACAATACCGATGGTGAGGAAGGTGGATATGCCGACTTTAACGAGTTTACGGTAGATGAACCCCGGCCATACGGGCTGACCCGGCCAATTCCATACGGGAAGACCATACGTCTCACCAGTCTGGCCGACAGCACCGTCCTGGTCAACTGGAAGGGATTTCTCCGACCGGTTTCAGCGGAAAGTCAGTTTGCCCGGGGCAAAGCCACCCACCTGAACGTGCTGGAACGGGATAGCGGCCGTATTGCGCTGCAGTCCGCAGTTGACGGCAGATACCTGACTGTCCTGAATTTCGGTGAGATGGCAGAAGTCCGGTTTACGGAAGAGGAACAGGGAGACGCTTCTCTGTTCCAGTGGCAGGATATGTTACGGGATGATCTTATGCTGATGTCATTGAAAACACACAAGTATCTGTTCGTGGATCCCTACGCCGAGAGCTTGTGTTCGGCTGATGCGGAAGGTGCCCGGCCGGACAGGCAGGGCGGTGCCTGTTTCGCATGGGAAATTCTCGGGGAATAACAGTCTGTCTCCCCATTTCCCGGCGCCTCCCGAAGTAGCATGCGCCCATGTGCAGACCTGAGGTGCTTCTGTCGGCTGATTCTGCAGGGATAGCACCTTTCCCAATCCCGATAATCCGCGGGCAATCGTCCGCCGGATTTCACCTCACACTGTGCTGTCCGTTCAGTCCGGATCACTTGAGAAACTCTCCCATATACCCTACACTAAAATTGAGAGTAAAAGACAATTCAAAGGACCATGAACTTTATCCGGTGGATACACTATCAGGAAGAGGATTCCGGATAAATATCGGACGATGAGAAATCAATAGAATCGAATGTACCTAATAAGAGGGGGTTGATCACTATGGGAACATCTGACAATTCACAGGGATTGTTCGGTACATTGACTGCGATCCTCAAAGTGGTCACTACACTGTTAATAATCCTGATTACGGCACTGGCCGGTGCAGTGCTGCTCTTCTACAATCTCTGGCAGCATGAGCGTACCACCAGAGCACAAGCCGGATCCGGAGATAATGCTCCTGCAGAAGAGTCTTCGGAAACCGATTAAGACGATTAACCGCCGGTGATTTCCCCGGAGTGCAGCGCTTGTTCCGGTATACTCCCTTTATCCGGACTGATTCGGCTGTACTTCATGATGCTCTTTGCCAAAGAAAAATCCGATACCCCAGCGGCGGCCCCGGTCGGTGATGTTGTATAAAACGGGAACCAGAATCAGTGTCAGGAAAGTCGCGAACAACAGACCTGAGATGACGGCAATGGCCATGCCCCCCCACCACGCGGCCTGTTCACCTCCGAAATAGAGGAACTGACCGAGATTGGAGAAAAACCGGACCGGCTCCTGTGTCAGGACCAGAAAGTCTATGTTAAAACCGATGGCCAGCGGTATGAGACCAAGCGTGGTAGTGATTGCTGTCAGGATTACCGGACGGAAACGGACTCTCCCTCCTTTCACGAGCGCTTCGAATAACCCCAGATCATCACGTTCCCGCAGAATATCAATGTAATCGATCATCACAATGGCGTTATTGACCACCACCCCCGCCAGCGAAATGACACCGACTCCCGTCATGATGATCCCGAACGGCATGCGGAACACAAGCAATCCATACAGGACTCCCGCAATGGACATAATCACCGAAGTCAGCACGATAAACGGTTTGGTAACGGAATTAAATTCGGAAATCAGGATAAACGCTATCAGAAACAGTGCGATAATAAAGGCACCGGAGAGAAACTCCCGGGCCTCGGCCTGTTCTTCCTGCTGACCGGTAAATGCAGCGGTATATCCGGCGGGTAATCCTTCCAGGAACGGTCCGAGCACTTGTTGGGCTTCATTCAGGACCGCATTGGCCTGATAGCCGGATCGCACATCGGAGCTGACAGTGATGACACGTTCGGAATCTATATGCCTTATCCCGCCGAAACCCTGAGCGGTTTCCCAGCTGGCCACTGAAGAAAGCGGAATCTGCCGGCCGCCGTCTCCGGTAACATGCAGATTAGATAAAATGTTAATGTTTTCCCGGTACGTTTTTGCCAGACGGACCCTGATTTCATACTCATCTTCCCCGGTCCGGTATTCGGAAGCCTCCACTCCGCTGACCGCCTGCCGAACGGTCCGACCGATAAGGTTTGTTGAAAGCCCATAGAGCGCGGCTTTATCCCGGTCCACCTGTATCCGGACCTCAGGCTGGGATTCCGGGAGGTCGGACTCCAGACCTTCCATTTTCGAGTAGACCGGGTCATTCTCCAGAATACGCAGTGCTTCATTCGACAGCTGCTTTAGCGTTTCCATATCCTGACCGGAAATCTCCAGATTAATCGGTTTTCCAGTGGGCGGTCCCTGCTGGGGCTCTTCGACGGTGATCTCCGCTCCGGCAACACCCTGAGGAAAATGTTCCTGCATATACTCAATCGCTTCCATCGTACTCCCCTCACGCAGCTGATATTCCTTGAAGTTCAGCGCCACTGTTCCCAGCTGTGATGCATTACCCTGCGCGGAGAGTCCACCGGTGATTGCATATCCCGCTGTCGCCAGCACACTCTCTACATCCTGGGGATTCGGAATGGTTGGAACCCGGGTTTCCATTTCATCAATGACCGTTTTCGTAAACTCCACATTTGTCCCCACCGGCGCCTCCACCTGCACATACGCGCTCTGGGGAGGGATGTCTTCCGGAAAGAACTCCACCCCGGCATTGAAGATGCCAAACAGAATGAAGCTGCCAATTAACACGGCTACGGATATTCCCAGAATACTGAAGTTATGTTGTAAAGCCCACTGGAGGTGCCCCTCATAAATATTGAGTACTTTCGGCAATCCGTCCGTCTGCCACCAGTCCCCAAGCGGATCCAGGATATAGCGATTGCCGAGCCAGAGTACTCCTCCGGCAATTAACAGCATCAGCCAGGTAAGGGGGTTTTGTATCAACGCCACAGCGAGAAAAATCCCGAGCAGCGAATACAACACAACCCGGCCTCTCGTGGTCAGGGTATATCCCCGGTCGGAGTCCACCTGGTCCCGGGCCATAAACATTGCACACAGAACCGGATTAATGACCAGTGCCACGAACAGGGAGCTTCCCAGGGTGATAATTAACGTAATCGGGAGGTAGGACATAAACTCCCCGACAATCCCGGGCCAGAATGTCAGAGGAAAAAATGCTGCCAGAGTTGTGGTCGTACCGGAGATAATCGGCACCGCGACCTCACCGGTCCCCTTTCTCGCGGATTCGTAATTATCAAATCCTTCCTCCATATACCGGTAGATATTTTCCACCACCACGATTGAGTTATCCACCAGCATTCCCAGCGCCAGGATCAATGAGAAGAGCACCACCATGTTCATGGTGATACCGAACGCTTGGAGAATAATGAACGAAGTGAACATGGACAGTGGAATGGCAATCCCGACAAATGAAGCGTTTCTGACTCCCATGAAAAAGAGCAGAACGCCGATCACCAGCAGCAGTCCGGAGATGATGTTATTTTCCAGACTGGTCACCATGGAGTCGATCTGTTCGCTCTGATCGGACGTAATACTAATATTCGTCGTGGGGGGCAGTTCCGGACGCGCTTCATTTAGAATCGACTTCACGGCCTCCGCCGCCTCGATCAGATTGGCGCCCGTACGCTTCTTTACTGAAAGTGTAATCACCGGATTTCCATTCAGTTCCGCGTAGGTTTCCCGTTCTTTGGGAGCAAACTGCACACTAGCAATATCCCGGATGTAAATCGGCTTGTCCTCCGGTGCGGAAATCACAATATCCTCAATCGGGGCGGGATTTTCGTACTCACCGGGTATCCGAAGGAGGAATTCCTTGTTTCCCACATCGATGGCTCCGCCGGGAACAGTGACATTTTCACTCTGAATGGCCGCGATAATCTCGTTGAACGAAACCCCGTAATACTTCATCTTTGGCAGATCGACATTCACCTTCACTACGCGCTCAAGGCCACCGGAGAGATCCACTTCCAATACCTGCGGAATCGCTTCCATCCGGTCCTGCAGATCTTCGGCGATATCCTTCAGCTCATTCAGTCCGTATTCCCCGGCGATATTCACCTGCATGATGGGGAATTCCGACAGGTTAATCTCCTGGATAGTCGGCTCCTCCACATCTTCAGGCAGTTCGGGTTTCGCCAGATCCACCTTCTCCCGGACGTTCTGCAGTGCCTCATCCATATTGGTTTCGGTGCTGAACTCCAGCACGATATTGGAGTATCCCTCCGAAGATGTGGAGGTCATTTCCTGGATGTCCGCGATGTTGCTCAGCTCGTCCTCCAGTTTCCGGGTGACCAGACTCTCCATATCATTGGGAGAGACCCCCGGATAGACAGTAACCACCACCACGGTGGGAATGGTGATGTCCGGCTGGGCTTCTTTGGGAATCGCCAGATAGGATCGAATCCCCATTACCGCAATAATGACGGTAAGCACCAGCACACTGATCCGGTTCTTAATGGAAAACGAGCTCAGTCCGAATTCTTTGCGATCGGTAGAATCTTGATTCATATTATTTGACAATGGTGTGAGTTACTATTCAGAAAGAGTACTGGAAACGGATGGCGTATTCCGGGCGTCCTCTCCTCCGGAGGTACCGACAATTTCAATCCGCATTTCATCATCGAGAAACGAGGATCCCAGAGTGATAAGCTGATCTCCCGGAGTGAGACCGGTTTCAATCACCACATTACTTCCATATGCCGGACCTTTCTTCACGAACTGCTTCCGTGCCACGAACGCCCCCTGATCATTGGTATCAACCGTATACACCACATAGTTTTCACCCTCTTCATAGATGTATTCCTCGCCAATTACGATAGAATTGGGGCGTCTGTGGGTGCGGAGGCGTACATTTGCGACCATCCCGACTTTATACCCGGACCGTCCGTCCGGATACGCTATTTCAATGGGAAATGTCCGGGTCTGATCATCAATACTATGCCCCACGAAAGTGATTCTGCCGGTGAGCGTATCACTCTGTACGGTATCAAACCAGATTTCCGTTGAATCCCCGACCCGCACCACATCCGAGTATCGGGCGGGTACTCCGGCAGTTACCTGCAAATAGCCGGAGCCGATCAACCGGACCATCGGAGCCCCCTGCATGACCATCTCTCCCTGTTCGGTGAGAATCTCTTCCACCACACCTGCGAACGGGGCGCGAACCTCGGTGTTGTTCAATTGCACCCGCAACCGCTCCAGGGCGGCTTTATTCTGTTGATATGCATATTTCGCGTTCAGATATTCAATCTCGGAGCCAATACTATCCTCTTTCCAGATCCGTTTCTGCCGTTCGAACTGTTCCCGCGACTGGTTTGTCACTGCCTGTAACCGCTCCAGCTCCTGGCGCAACTGGGCATCATCAATTTTGGCAATACGTTCACCCTTCTGAACGGAGTCGCCTTCCCTGACAAAGTATTGTTCGATCCGGCCGTTTGCTTCCGATGCCACCTGAATGTCATTTGCCGACTCCACTGTTCCGACTAATCTGACGTAACTGGAAAACATCTGTGGACGCAGCGTTCGGGTTTCCACATTGACCTTTCTCACCTGGTCTGCGGTATTCTGGGAGCCGGGGCCCCTGCTGCATGACATAATGAAAATCACACTGATAATCACACCAGTGATGAGTTTTAATGGTATATTTCTCATGAGATAAAATCCCTGGTTATTGTTGTTGAACATCCACAAATGGCACCTTGCCAATTGCCTTATCGTATCTGGCTTTCGCTGACAGGTAATCGAAGATCATTTGCGCGTAACTAAGCTCCGCCTCCCGCAGCTGGATCTCCGCATCAGTCACTTCAAGCTGGGATCCTAATCCCTTCTGGAGCCGGGCCCGCGCGATTTCATATGCCCGGCGTGCCTGGGAAAGCGCCTTCTCCCGGGCGTTTTCCGAGTGCAACTCCTGTTCAAGAGACTCTCTGGTGGATTTGATATCATGAATGGCGGCCTGCCTGGTGTAATGTCGCTGGTACTGGAGATCCCGTTTCTGGATTTTCGTCTTTGCCACTGCTGCCTTGCGCTGAAACCCCTGGAACAGCGGGAAACTCAGGTTAACAGCAATTGCCTGCGATCTTGCACGTTCATCCTCTGTCCCGAAAAAGTTGGGGGCATCGGGCTGCGCGGCATTCCAGTTGAGATTGTACGACGCCGTAATCCGGGGCAGAAAGCGGCTGGTTCTGGCGAGTAATTCCCGCTGCTTGAGCTCGATCCGCGTTTTCAACAGCTGCAGGTCACTGCGCTGATTCACCATATTTTGAATAAATCCCCGGGACGGATCCTGCCGGTATGGTACCATCCGACTGATCCTTTTTATGGAGGCATTCCCCGGAGTGGCCACTCCCGCTGAATCCGGCTCATACTGGATTAAATTGCCCCTGACAGAGATTGGAACTTCCGGGGGAATATCCAGCAACAGTTTCAATTGGCGGTATGCCTGGTCCAGAGAATTTTCGGCCTCCTTGAGATTCGGTCGCTCATTGCTGAGCTGAACTTCCAGCCGGAGGACGCTGTACTGATCAAGTATACCGGCTTTATATCGTTTCCGGTTCTCCTGCAGATTCTGTTCGAGGCGTTGAATCCGGGCCTTCTGCAATCGGACATTCTCCTCCGCGATGAGCGTCCGATAGTACGCAATGCGGGTGTCAGTGACGACCTGCTGCGCGGTGGCATGGTGATTTTCGGACTGGACTGCCTTATATAAATTGGCGCTGCTGATCCCGACGAATGCCTGCCCATCGAAAAGGGTCTGGCTCAGGGTAAATCCACCACTCCAGTTGTTGTCCGTGCCAAACTGCACCGGGAGTAACTCACCCCGGGGTGCACTGGGATCAAACACTCTGGCAGGGATAAAATTTACCGGGATTTCAAGATTCCGTGTATAATTTATGCTGGAATTCAGGTCCGGGATCACATTACTCCAGGCACTCAGCACATCTTCATCCGCCTCCTGTACCGATAACATTGCGCGTTTGATCTGCACATTGTTCGCCAGCGCGATTTGAATTGCCTGATCCAGTGATATGGTTTTTTCACCGGTCATACTTGTATCGGTGGAAGTGTTTGTCTGCGAATGCAGCACCCCGGGGATACCGGCGAGTACCAACGTAACGAAGAATAAACCATACAATCCGCTCACAAATATATGTCGGAACGCCTTCCTTTTCTTCTGAGAAGATATGCCTGATATCATAACTGGTTGCTTTCTCCCACTTCCTCCTGTGTTACAAATTCTTTACCCGGTATGATGTTCTATCAGGATGAACAGTTCTTCCGCGATATCCTGCATCGGTTCCGGGCTTTCCTCCGTCCGACAGAGTATAATACCACCTTCGATGGAACAGATAATCAATGACGCCAGCCGATTTACCTGCATCTCAGAGTCAATCCGGGCCGACAGCTTCTCCTTGAAAATCTGCTCCCACGACTGATAGACCTGATTACACGCATCCGTAAGACGGTCACTGATACCTGCAACCTCTGAGGCCAGGGTTGTGAGCGGTCCTCCCTGTTTGTATTCCGATTCGGCCACGTAGTCAGCAAGCGTCATGACAAATGAATGAATTGCTTCAGCAGGGTCCTCCGTCTCCTCCAGCTGGTTACGGATCTGTTCTTCCACCATCTGTCCTTTTCGCAGGATCGCCGCTTCCATTAATTCTTCTTTCCCTTCGGGGAAATAGTGATACAGAGAGCCCTTCGGGGCTTCACTTTCTTTGAGTATCTGGTTCAACCCCGTAGCGTGATATCCCTGGATCTCCATCAGCCGGCAGGTTGTCTGGATAATATCTTCGCGTTTTTCGCTCATCAGTGAGTTCACATTTTTTGCCACAGAAAAGTGATTATACAGACTGGTCTACATAGTATCAAGCGCTAATTGGTGAACAGGGGGGACCCTTTCACGGATGACGGATGAAGGATTAAGTATTAAGTAAACGATGATCGATGACTGATGAACGATGATTGGAAAACAGATAAAAGATGAAAGAAAAACACCAACGAAACGAAGTGAGAAGCGTCCCCCCGGGCTTGATCTTGGGAACTGAAATGAAAAGTATTCATCTTACCCGGGAACACTTTCGCCCCATGTGTTCTTCTCTTCCTTGGCAAGGAGAAGATCCTGAGTGGAGCCCCGGGGAAGGGGTTAGCGGACACTCCGGCCCCGGGGTACACCCCCGATTTGGCAGCAATTTCCTGAGTTAACTGAACAGGGACAGCCTCGGCAGTGACATACCGGGCAGCATTGATCGTCGTGTCCTTCGTGCCTTTGTGCCTGGTGAGTTTTCCTGTTTGACTCTTTCTGTTCTCTCGGTCCTCCGCGCCTCTGTGGCAAATCCCTTCCTCTGAATTCTAACTCCAGACCCCCTCACGCGTTTGCTCCGAAGAAATACTCCGGAGCATTTCACGGGCGTTTACTTTTTCGGCTCCCACTCGCCAAAGGTTTCCACGTTTACCTTCACCTGGGGATCCAGCACGTACTCCTCAAACGCGTTGTAGTACCACCCCAGATAATCGGAATTACCACCGCTTGCCGTGGTAATCAGAAACCGGTTCGGCAGGTGCCCGATATTCATCGCCCGGTCCCGGGGGAGCGGATCGTCTCCACCCTGCGGATCCATGGGCACCCAGCCATAGTTCGGCAGATACACCTCCGGCCAGCGGTGGAACACCTCGTCCAGACTGGCATCATCGCCCCGGACCACAATACTCCCCACATATCGGGCGGGTACCCCGGCCGCACGACAGAGGGCAATGAAACTGAACGTGTATTCGGAACACGACCCTGTCCCCCTCTGCAGTACCACCGGCGCAGTGTTCCAGCCGCCCACCAGTTCGTATTCAAGGGTCTTCCGGACATAATCGAAGACCTCCCTGGCAATCCAGTAGGGATTGGTTTTCCCGCCTGCAAGTTCCTCCGCTGTCTTCCGGATAAACGGATCGTCCAGCCGGTACTTTCCCCCATTTGCCGTGTAGGTCTCCGCAATCTCCGCCGGGATATCATCCAGCGTACCGCACTGATCAGGAAAGATGTAATAATGGATATCGGAAATTTCCGTGTCCACGACCATCTTCGAGCGGACTGTAGTCCCGGCAGTCTTATCGGTATAGGCGAAATGGGCAAATTCCTGATCCCATTGATCCGTGACGGTGGCGTAATCTTCCGGGGTAAAGGTGATATTCTTCACGGTCTGCTGGGGCAGATCGCCGGGAATGGCCAGATACACATCTAACTGCTGCATGGTGCCATTCCCGTACGGAGTCACCTCATGCGTCACCGTCACCCGGGCTGCACGGGTGTTGTCCAGCCGGTAGTGCTCATCATCTTCCCTGATGAGTTGGTAAAGTGAGTCCGTTTCGAAATCCACATTCCAGAGATGATTTCCGTCCCAGGCCAGTCCGCGCGGATACGGTCCCGGAGAATCGGTGACCAGCATCACCTGTCCGGTGGATGGGTCGATCATATGCAACTCGTCCTGCATCCGGTCCGTACACCAGAGATAGGTTCCGTCGTACGTCAACCCGTGCGGAGCATTTGCCGGCGCGGGGTGCCTGCGGACGGCCGTCCCGTCACTCATGTCAATCATCATTAACGCATCCTCACCGGCATCGCTCACCCAGAGAGTTGTACCATCCCACACCAGACCCTGCGGATCGCTACCCGGCGCACCCAGCGTATTGAGAATAGTGCCATCGTCCGGATCCACCTGGAATATCTTCCCCTGGGCTCTGTCCAGATTCCAGAGATGGGTCCCGTCCCAGGCCAATCCCATGGGCCAGAATCCCGGCGATGGGATTTCCCTGACTTGCTCCCCGGTTGATGGATTCACTGCAATCAATTTGTCCGCCTTGTAATCGGCAATCCAGAGATGTTCACCGTCATAGGTCATCCCGGTGGAAAATCCGTACGGCGTCTCATAGGATTCAACAACACTACCGGGATAACCAAAGAGACTCACGGCGACACTCAGAGTTAACACAGCAGCAATAACATGTTTCCAGTTCATGACATTCTCCTTGCCTGATTTCTCTTTGATGTGCACACATGTATTCCCGAAACGCACTGAGATGTTGAATTCACTGTATTGGTATGGTGAACAAGCTTATATACGGAATTTATCCTGTCAGTCAGATTAGCCTGTCGTGTGCATCAGACAGCTATCCTGATCTGTATGCACAGGATAGCCCGTACTCACCCTGAAAGCAAGGGATTTGGCGGCAACTGATGTGCAGAACCTTCCCGGGATTCATGGGAGTCATTCCGGAGGATCAGGTGGAAGCCTCCTCACTCCCCTGCCCGCTTATAGCTCACCGACATCCCCGACCGGCTGGCGTGTTTGATAGTAGTCTCAAAGTTTGGCTGCTTCTTCACGTACTCCAGAAATGCCTGTACCCCGTACATGGAGGTATTATGCGCGGTATAGCAGCCGCCCACTTCCATCTTTGGGGCAACGGCCTTGAAATAGTTGGTGTACCAGGATTTATCCGCATCACAGAAGACGAAATCAAACGGACCCTCCAGTTCCGGCACCAGTTCATGGGCATCGGCCAGCCGGGCATCGACATATTCCGACAGCCCCGCCTCTTTAAAGTTCTTCAGCGCCTCCCTATACCGCCCTTCGTTGATCTCGATTGTGATCAGCTTGCCGCCGGTCTTGCTGAGTGCCCAGGCGATCCAGATCGCTGAGTGCCCGGTGGAGGTGCCAATTTCCAGAGCGCGCGTGTATCCGTTCTCTATGATCAGATCGTATAACAATTTCCCGTCAGCGGCCGGCACGTTCATGTTGTGCCATTGTCCCTCGTGCTGATCCAGAAATTGTCTGACCTTTTGGTCGATTTCAGGTGTCTCCTGTATCTGCTGGGAATATCCGACCGTCGAGAACGCAAGTATCCCAATAAGCGCAATGATCAGATATCCCGACTTTGCGATTGTCCACATATATGGTCTCCTCTCTGCTTTTCGTCAACAAATGGTTTCTCACACTAAGTGATCCTGAGACTGCACAGACGTTCAATCCTTCTGCCAATGTTTTGCCACATCACCGGTCCCTAATTGCCAAAATTATATACAAAAGACAACCATGGAACGGGAAAGCCCTGCTCCAGAATCTCGGGGACCAGAAGTAATCCCACATCCGCCGCCAGGCGTTCTCCAAAAAATCGCACGGCTCCGCTGAATATCTGCGTCCCCTCATTTCCGGTAATCAGCCAGTTTTCCGAGACCAATGCGATATTCTCTGACAGCCGGATGTTCCCGCCGAATAGTAACACAGGGTACTTCGAAAACCGGAATTCCTCTCCATCCCGTCTGGTGTAGCCGAAACCAACGCCCCCTGTAAAACTCCGGGACCGCATACCGTATGTGCCGGTCGCAAAGGCAATACCGGCCCCTTCTCCCAGGAAAGACAAATACAGTGCACCTACTGAGTACGCCTGCTTTTCGGAGAACTGTTTCCCGAATTTCGGCGCGAAATATTTCATCTGGTCTGCAAAATTCACCCCGGGGAGTATTGACAGTCCGCCCATGATCGACAGATTATTCGTTAGCCCATAGGTAATGCCCGGGAAAAAGACATAGTGATCGGAAAAATATCCATCTCCCCCCTGCAATGGTCTACCAGTGGGAGCAAACAGCAATCGGGAGTAGTTCGGATCCTTCCGCCGGAAGTCCCCAGCTGAAGCAACTGCCGACAGATACGCGATCGATTGGATGGCGCTGCGCGGCAGGTCGATTCGGACACTGTCCTCTGTCAGTACGGTGATGCTCAGACTGTCCTTCTGAATTATCCGTCCCTGGATTATGCTCCCATGTCGCAATGAGACCGAGACCAGTGAATCTGGTTGAGATTCTTCCTGACCGGTGACATTCTCCGGAAACGCAAATAGTACTAAAATGAGTAAACCACACACGGAGATCAGACAGGGTATTCCGCATCGGATTCCCTCTTCCCTTCTATTATGCGCACTTGATACTCTCATCATGTTCTCATGTACAGTCCGGTAACCGGTTTAAGCCTTGTCGTACCAGCCGCAATTTGCAGAATGAAGCTCCCTGCTGCAAGCAGCAGGGTATCTCAGCGAAATTCGCCGGAGCCCCTCCGCCATTCATCCCTGTCG